>ERZ772818.377-NODE-377-length-47764-cov-17.148043_pt1 | contig 47764 bp, 40 predicted proteins | sample MGYA00580837_ERZ772818 | MGnify/ENA primary metagenome ERZ772818 (study PRJEB29015, sample SAMEA2737671) | human gut metagenome | biome: human gut; feature: human-associated habitat; material: faeces | place: China | collected 2012 ...
CCTTCGAAGTTCTGGCAACCAACGGTGATACCCACCTGGGTGGTGAAGACTTCGACAGTCGTCTGATCAACTATCTGGTTGAAGAATTCAAGAAAGATCAGGGCATTGACCTGCGCAACGATCCGCTGGCAATGCAGCGCCTGAAAGAAGCGGCAGAAAAAGCGAAAATCGAACTGTCTTCCGCTCAGCAGACCGACGTTAACCTGCCGTACATCACTGCAGACGCGACCGGTCCGAAACACATGAACATCAAAGTGACTCGTGCGAAACTGGAAAGCCTGGTTGAAGATCTGGTAAACCGTTCCATTGAGCCGCTGAAAGTTGCACTGCAGGACGCTGGCCTGTCCGTATCTGATATCGACGACGTTATCCTCGTTGGTGGTCAGACTCGTATGCCAATGGTTCAGAAGAAAGTTGCTGAATTCTTTGGTAAAGAGCCGCGTAAAGACGTTAACCCGGACGAAGCTGTAGCAATCGGTGCTGCTGTTCAGGGTGGTGTTCTGACTGGTGACGTGAAAGACGTACTGCTGCTGGACGTTACCCCGCTGTCTCTGGGTATCGAAACCATGGGCGGTGTGATGACGACGCTGATCGCGAAAAACACCACTATCCCGACCAAGCACAGCCAGGTGTTCTCTACCGCTGAAGACAACCAGTCTGCGGTAACCATCCACGTGCTGCAGGGTGAACGTAAACGTGCGGCTGATAACAAATCTCTGGGTCAGTTCAACCTGGATGGTATCAACCCGGCACCGCGCGGCATGCCGCAGATCGAAGTTACCTTCGATATCGATGCTGACGGTATCCTGCACGTTTCCGCGAAAGATAAAAACAGCGGTAAAGAGCAGAAGATCACCATCAAGGCTTCTTCTGGTCTGAACGAAGATGAAATCCAGAAAATGGTACGCGACGCAGAAGCTAACGCCGAAGCTGACCGTAAGTTTGAAGAGCTGGTACAGACTCGCAACCAGGGCGACCATCTGCTGCACAGCACCCGTAAGCAGGTTGAAGAAGCAGGCGACAAACTGCCGGCTGACGACAAAACTGCTATCGAGTCTGCGCTGACTGCACTGGAAACTGCTCTGAAAGGTGAAGACAAAGCCGCTATCGAAGCGAAAATGCAGGAACTGGCACAGGTTTCCCAGAAACTGATGGAAATCGCCCAGCAGCAACATGCCCAGCAGCAGACTGCCGGTGCTGATGCTTCTGCAAACAACGCGAAAGATGACGATGTTGTCGACGCTGAATTTGAAGAAGTCAAAGACAAAAAATAATCGCCCTATAAACGGGTAATTATACTGACACGGGCGAAGGGGAATTTCCTCTCCGCCCGTGCATTCATCTAGGGGCAATTTAAAAAAGATGGCTAAGCAAGATTATTACGAGATTTTAGGCGTTTCCAAAACAGCGGAAGAGCGTGAAATCAAAAAGGCCTACAAACGCCTGGCCATGAAATACCACCCGGACCGTAACCAGGGTGACAAAGAGGCCGAGGCGAAATTTAAAGAGATCAAGGAGGCTTATGAAGTTTTGACCGACTCGCAAAAACGTGCGGCATACGATCAGTATGGTCATGCTGCGTTTGAGCAAGGCGGCATGGGCGGCGGCGGTTTTGGCGGCGGCGCAGACTTCAGCGATATTTTTGGTGACGTTTTCGGCGATATTTTTGGCGGCGGACGTGGTCGTCAACGTGCGGCGCGCGGTGCTGATTTACGCTATAACATGGAGCTCACCCTCGAAGAAGCTGTACGTGGCGTGACCAAAGAGATCCGCATTCCGACTCTGGAAGAGTGTGACGTTTGCCACGGTAGCGGTGCAAAACCAGGTACACAGCCGCAGACCTGTCCGACCTGTCATGGTTCTGGTCAAGTGCAGATGCGCCAGGGTTTCTTTGCCGTGCAGCAGACCTGTCCTCACTGTCAGGGCCGCGGTACGCTGATCAAAGATCCGTGCAACAAATGTCATGGTCATGGTCGTGTTGAGCGCAGCAAAACGCTGTCCGTTAAAATCCCGGCAGGGGTGGACACTGGAGACCGCATCCGTCTTGCGGGCGAAGGTGAAGCGGGTGAACACGGCGCACCGGCAGGCGATCTGTACGTTCAGGTTCAGGTTAAACAGCACCCAATTTTCGAGCGTGAAGGCAACAACCTGTATTGCGAAGTCCCGATCAACTTCGCTATGGCGGCGCTGGGTGGTGAAATCGAAGTACCGACCCTTGATGGTCGCGTCAAACTGAAAGTGCCTGGCGAAACCCAGACCGGTAAGCTGTTCCGTATGCGCGGTAAAGGCGTCAAGTCTGTCCGCGGTGGCGCACAGGGTGATTTGCTATGCCGCGTTGTTGTCGAAACACCGGTAGGTTTGAACGAGAAGCAGAAACAGCTGCTGCAAGAGCTGCAAGAAAGCTTTGGTGGCCCAACCGGCGAGCACAACAGCCCGCGTTCAAAGAGCTTCTTTGATGGCGTGAAGAAGTTTTTTGACGACCTGACTCGCTAACCTCCCCAAAAGCCTGCCCGTGGGCAGGCCAGGGTAAAAACCAGGGTGCGTTGAAGATATGCGAGCACCTGTAAAGTGGCGGGGATCACTCCCCGCCGTTGCTCTTACTCGGATTCGTAAGCCGTGAAAACAGCAACCTCCGTCTGGCCAATTCGGATGTGAACCTCACAGAGGTCTTTTCTCGTTACCAGCGCCGCCACTACGGCGGTGATACAGATGACGATCAGGGCGACAATCATCGCCTTATGCTGCTTCATTGCTCTCTTCTCCTTGACCTTTCGGTCAGTAAGAGGCACTCTACATGTGTTCTGCATATAGGGGGCCTCGGGTTGATGGTAAAATATCACTCGGGGCTTTTCTCTATCTGCCGTTCAGCCAATGCCTGAGACAGACAGCCTCAAGCACCCGCTGCTATTATACTGCGCTTTTAATTCACTTCTGTTTTATCAATTCTTTTTCTGAAGACGCCTCGCATTTTTGCGGAATAATATTTCAATACATCAATTTATTTAACTTAAATATATCCAGGGATTCACAAAAAAAGGTGTTTTCCTCTATCAAAAGTGAATGGCTAAAGGAAATTAATTATTAAAGGTTACTGTAATACTATAGAGAGATAAAGAAATACGTTCAGCAGCCAATGCTAAGTTCATCATGAAAAATGCCTATAAATCAAAGGGTGATGTTTAAAACAGACACATTTTCTGAAACACGATATCCCTCCGCCCGTTCGCAAAAGTAATCTGCGATCTTCATCACGCTTCGATAGTCATCTTTAAATATACTGGCCTGGTCATTCTTAATAAAAATGAATTGTCTGGTGTATTAATTCCTATGGAATCATAAAAACAATGAATGGAGAACATATTATATGTCTGCCAAAAGACGACTTCTTATTGCGTGTACCCTGATAACAGCTATCTATCATTTTCCTGCATATTCTTCATTAGAATATAAAGGAACCTTTGGTTCAATAAATGCGGGTTATGCAGACTGGAATAGTGGATTTGTAAACACTCACCGTGGTGAAGTATGGAAAGTGACTGCGGATTTTGGGGTAAATTTTAAAGAAGCAGAATTTTACTCATTTTATGAAAGAAATGTACTCAATCATGCTGTAGCAGGGAGAAATCATACGGTTTCAGCAATGACGCATGTCAGACTCTTTGACTCTGATATGACATTCTTTGGCAAAATTTATGGCCAATGGGATAACTCATGGGGTGACGATCTGGACATGTTTTATGGATTCGGTTACCTCGGCTGGAACGGCGAGTGGGGCTTTTTTAAACCGTATATTGGATTGCATAATCAATCTGGTGACTACGTATCAGCTAAATATGGTCAAACGAATGGTTGGAATGGTTATGTTGTTGGCTGGACAGCAGTATTACCATTTACGTTATTTGACGAAAAATTTGTTTTATCTAACTGGAATGAAATAGAACTGGACAGGAACGATGCTTACACGGAGCAGCAATTTGGCCGGAACGGGTTAAATGGCGGTTTAACTATTGCCTGGAAGTTCTATCCTCGCTGGAAAGCCAGTGTGACGTGGCGTTATTTCGATAATAAGCTGGGCTACGATGGCTTTGGCGATCAAATGATTTATATGCTTGGTTATGATTTCTAATTTTTTATCAGGGAATAATTATGCAGAAAACGTTAATGGCCAGTTTGATCGGCCTTGCAGTTTGCACAGGGAATGCTTTTAGTCCTGCCTTAGCCGCAGAGGCTAAACAACCTAATTTAGTCATTATTATGGCGGATGATTTAGGTTATGGCGATTTAGCAACATATGGTCATCAGATCGTTAAAACACCTAATATCGACAGGCTTGCCCAGGAAGGGGTCAAATTTACTGACTACTATGCCCCCGCTCCTTTAAGTTCACCTTCACGCGCAGGGCTATTAACCGGCCGGATGCCATTTCGTACTGGAATTCGCTCATGGATTCCTTCAGGCAAAGATGTTGCCTTAGGGCGTAACGAACTCACGATTGCTAATCTACTCAAAGCGCAAGGGTACGACACGGCAATGATGGGTAAGCTGCATCTGAATGCAGGCGGCGATCGCACCGATCAGCCACAAGCACAAGATATGGGCTTTGATTACTCACTGGTTAATACGGCGGGCTTTGTTACCGACGCCACGCTGGATAACGCTAAAGAACGCCCGCGTTATGGCATGGTTTACCCGACAGGCTGGCTACGTAACGGGCAACCCACTCCACGAGCCGATAAAATGAGCGGTGAGTATGTCAGTTCGGAAGTCGTCAACTGGCTGGATAACAAAAAGGACAGCAAGCCTTTCTTCCTCTATGTTGCTTTTACCGAAGTGCATAGCCCCCTGGCTTCGCCCAAAAAATACCTCGATATGTACTCACAATATATGAGCGCGTATCAGAAGCAGCATCCTGATTTATTTTATGGCGACTGGGCAGACAAACCCTGGCGTGGTGTGGGGGAATATTATGCCAATATCAGCTATCTGGATGCACAGGTTGGAAAAGTGCTGGATAAAATCAAAGCGATGGGTGAAGAAGATAACACCATCGTTATTTTTACCAGTGATAACGGTCCGGTAACGCGTGAAGCGCGCAAAGTGTATGAGCTGAATTTGGCAGGGGAAACGGATGGATTACGCGGTCGCAAGGATAACCTTTGGGAAGGCGGAATTCGTGTTCCAGCCATTATTAAATATGGTAAACATCTACCACAGGGAATGGTTTCAGATACACCCGTTTATGGTCTGGACTGGATGCCTACTTTAGCGAAAATGATGAACTTCAAATTACCTACAGACCGTACTTTCGATGGTGAATCGCTGGTTCCTGTTCTTGAGCAAAAAGCATTGAAACGCGAAAAGCCATTAATTTTCGGGATTGATATGCCATTCCAGGATGATCCAACCGATGAATGGGCGATCCGTGATGGTGACTGGAAGATGATTATCGATCGCAATAATAAACCGAAATATCTCCACAATCTGAAATCTGATCGTTATGAAACACTTAATCTGATCGGTAAAAAACCAGATATTGAAAAACAGATGTATGGTAAGTTTTTAAAATATAAAACTGATATTGATAATGATTCTCTAATGAAAGCCAGAGGTGATAAACCAGAAGCGGTGACCTGGGGCTAACCTGATAATCATAATAAATGTAATGTATGCCATTTAGGGCTATGCCCGCCTGATTCAGTGCTACGCATTGAATCAGGTTCTTTTCGCGTTGAACAATATCAAGATACGGCTATTCGCAGGGAGTGAATATGTTTACCAACGTAAATGTTGATTGTTGCAAAACACCAGGATGCAAAAACCTGGGGTTGTTGAATAGCCAGGATTATATTGCACAAGGCAAAAATATTTTATGTCGGGAATGCGGTTACTTGTTTCCTGTGATATCTGAACGATCTCTTAATATTTATCGTAATCGTGTTAATCATTCATGGAGAGGGTTGGTTCCACAATGTTCAGCTTGCGGAAGCACATCTCTGAAAAAGTATGGCTATTCAGCTCAGGGGCAGAGGAGAATGTATTGTCATCATTGTTCCAGAACTTTTATCACTCTGGATCATGTAAATACAACGCCGCGAAGAACACATTTAGCATTGATGATTGAGCAAGGCGCTTCACTTGCAGATATCCGTAAATTATTACTTCTTAATAGCACAGGGCTTAACCGTGAGTTGATGAAACTAGCCCGGGAAGTAAACTATAAAGAAAGTTGCCAGTACTCTTCTGCTTCTGATATTTCTCTCGCTACCCGCGCTTTTCGCGTAAAGTTTAACGGTAGTAACAACTATCTTTATAGTCTTGTTACCGCAGAAGAACAAAGCGGTAGAGTCGTCGCTATTTCAACAAATTATTCTTCATCAGCGGTAGAGTCGCATTATCAATATGCATCAAGTTATGAAGAGCGTTTGTCTCCAGGTACACTGGCGCATCACGTACAACGCAAGGAGTTACTTACTATGCGGCGTGATACCTTATTTGATATTGATTATGGTCGGGCGATATTACATCAAAACGATCCGGGGATGCTGGTGAAACCGGTTCTTCCGGCATATCGCCATTTTGAACTGGTTAGAGCACTGACTGAAGCATATTCTATAAATATTCAACACTACCTTGATCACGAGTGCTTTATATTAGGCGGTTGTCTGATGGCTAACTTACAGCACATTCATCAAAGCCGGTGCCATATTTCCTTTGTGAAAGAACGCGGCGAGAAAACGACTCATTATGATACGCCGCCGCGGTTATTTTTGAGTGGTGGCGTGAGAAATAATGTCTGGCGTGCATTTTCCGCCCGTGATTATTCAATGGCTGTTTGTAACCTTACAGGAAACAAGAAAGCAAATGAAATGCGGTATTCGACGTTAGCAAGCGCGACTCGTTTTATCAACTTCCTGGAGTCTCATCCCTTTCTATCCTCATTAAACCGAATGTCGCCTGCCAATGTTGTCTCCACATTAGATATTTTCAAGCATCTCTGGAATAAACAGCTATAGCACAGTGCGATTTTATTATTACTTTTCCTAATTAATCCCTCAGAAATCCTGACCTTAAGCTATGATTATCAGGGCTTAGGGTCACACGTCAGCGCTTACAGCCGTCAAAAACTCATCTCATCACTGATGACGCAAATCCTTCAATGGCTCGTAAAAAACGAATTATTCCTACACTATAATCTGATTTTAACGATGATTCGTGCGGGGTAAAATAGTAAAAACGATCTATTCACCTGAAAGAGAAATAAAAAGTGAAACATCTGCATCGATTCTTTAGCAGTGATGCCTCGGGAGGCATTATTCTTATCATTGCCGCTATCCTGGCGATGATTATGGCCAATAGCGGCGCAACCAGTGGATGGTATCACGACTTTCTGGAGACGCCGGTTCAGCTCCGGGTTGGTTCACTCGAAATCAACAAAAACATGCTGTTATGGATAAATGACGCGCTGATGGCGGTATTTTTCCTGTTAGTCGGTCTGGAAGTTAAACGTGAACTGATGCAAGGATCGCTAGCCAGCTTACGCCAGGCCGCATTTCCAGTTATCGCCGCAATCGGCGGGATGATTGTCCCGGCATTGCTCTATCTGGCTTTTAACTATGCCGATCCGATTACCCGCGAAGGCTGGGCAATCCCGGCGGCGACTGACATTGCCTTTGCACTTGGTGTGTTGGCGCTGTTGGGAAGTCGTGTTCCGTTAGCGCTGAAGATCTTTTTGATGGCTCTGGCTATTATCGACGATCTTGGGGCCATCATTATCATCGCATTGTTCTACACTAATGACTTATCGATGGCCTCTCTTGGCGTCGCGGCTGTAGCAATTGCGGTACTCGCGGTATTGAATCTGTGTGGTGTACGCCGCACGGGCGTTTATATTCTGGTTGGCGTGGTGCTGTGGACAGCGGTGTTGAAATCGGGGGTTCACGCAACCTTGGCTGGCGTCATTGTCGGCTTCTTTATTCCTTTGAAAGAGAAGCATGGGCGCTCTCCGGCTAAACGTCTGGAGCATGTTTTGCATCCATGGGTGGCGTATCTGATTTTGCCACTGTTTGCATTTGCTAATGCTGGCGTTTCACTGCAAGGCGTCACGCTGGATGGCCTGACCTCCATCCTGCCATTAGGGATCATCGCTGGTTTGCTGATTGGCAAGCCACTGGGTATTAGTCTGTTCTGCTGGTTGGCGCTGCGTTTGAAATTGGCACATCTGCCAGAGGGAACGACTTACCAGCAAATTATGGCGGTTGGTATCCTGTGCGGTATCGGTTTTACTATGTCTATCTTTATTGCCAGCCTGGCATTTGGTAGCGTAGATCCAGAACTGATTAACTGGGCAAAATTAGGTATCCTTGTCGGTTCAATTTCTTCGGCGGTAATTGGATATAGCTGGTTACGCGTTCGTTTACGTCCATCAGTTTGACAGGACGATGTACTGGGGAGCCATAAACGGCTCCCTTTTCATTGTTATCAGGGAGAGAAATGAGCATGTCTCATATCAATTACAACCACTTGTATTACTTCTGGCATGTCTACAAAGAAGGTTCTGTGGTTGGCGCAGCGGAGGCGCTTTATTTAACACCACAAACCATTACCGGGCAGATCCGGGCGCTGGAAGAGCGCCTGCAAGGGAAACTATTTAAGCGTAAAGGACGTGGTCTGGAACCCAGCGAACTGGGGGAACTGGTCTATCGCTATGCCGATAAAATGTTCACCTTAAGCCAGGAAATGCTGGATATCGTCAACTATCGCAAAGAGTCCAACTTATTGTTTGATGTTGGTGTGGCAGATGCACTTTCCAAACGTCTGGTCAGCAGTGTTCTGGATGCCGCAGTTGTGGAAGACGAGCAGATCCATCTACGCTGTTTCGAATCGACGCACGAGATGCTTTTAGAGCAGTTGAGTCAGCATAAACTGGATATGATCATCTCTGACTGTCCGATCGATTCCACTCAGCAGGAAGGGCTGTTTTCCATGAAAATTGGCGAATGTGGTGTCAGTTTCTGGTGCACTAACCCACTACCAGAAAAGCCGTTTCCTGCCTGTCTTGAAGAGCGTCGTTTACTTATTCCGGGGCGTCGCTCAATGTTGGGGCGTAAACTATTAAACTGGTTTAACTCCCAGGGCTTGAACGTCGAAATTTTGGGTGAGTTTGATGATGCTGCGTTGATGAAAGCCTTTGGGGCGACGCATAACGCTATTTTCGTTGCACCTTCGCTTTACGCTAATGATTTCTATAACGATGACTCGGTTGTGGAGATAGGCCGTGTTGAGAACGTGATGGAAGAGTACCACGCGATTTTTGCCGAAAGGATGATTCAGCACCCTGCAGTACAGCGTATCTGCAATACAGACTATTCTGCGCTGTTTACTCCAGCTTCAAAATAAACATTTGTACTTTGCAGGCCGAATTTTGGCCTGCAGATGGATATAAAAAAACCCGCCAGAGCGGGTTTTTTTACAAAGCTGACAACAACAGGCAATTAAGCCAGTTTGTTGATCTGTGCAGTCAGGTTAGCCTTATGACGTGCAGCTTTGTTTTTGTGGATCAGACCTTTAGCAGCCTGACGGTCCACGATTGGTTGCATTTCGTTAAATGCTTTCTGTGCAGCAGCTTTGTCGCCAGCTTCGATAGCTGCGTATACTTTCTTGATGAAAGTACGCATCATAGAGCGACGGCTTGCGTTGTGCTTACGAGCCTTTTCAGACTGAATGGCGCGCTTCTTAGCTGATTTGATATTAGCCAAGGTCCAACTCCCAAATGTGTTCTATATGGACAATTCAAAGGCCGAGGAATATGCCCTTTTAGCCTTCTTTTGTCAATGGATTTGTGCAAATAAGCGCCGTTAATGTGCCGGCACTCGTTACGTAGTGATGGCGCAGGATTCTACCAGCTTGCGGGGTGTGAATACAGCTTTTCCGCGAGAAAAATTGCAGCAGGCGGTCAGTTTCTTCCCATGATTTGCGCCATAGCAATGAAAAGCCACTTCTTTCTGATTTCGGTACTCAATCGCCGGTTAACCTTGACCGCTGTACAAGGTATACTCGGACGATTTTCACTGTTTTGAGCCAGACATGAAGCTGATACGCGGCATACATAATCTCAGCCAGGCCCCGCAAGAAGGGTGTGTGCTGACTATTGGTAATTTCGACGGCGTGCATCGCGGTCATCGCGCGCTGTTACAGGGCTTGCAGGAAGAAGGGCGCAAGCGCAACTTACCGGTGATGGTGATGCTTTTTGAACCTCAACCACTGGAACTGTTTGCTACTGATAAAGCCCCGGCACGGCTGACCCGGCTGCGGGAAAAACTGCGTTATCTTGCAGAGTGTGGCGTTGATTACGTGCTGTGCGTGCGTTTTGACAGGCGTTTTGCGGCGTTAACCGCGCAAAACTTCATCAGTGATCTTCTGGTGAGGCACTTGCGGGTAAAATTTCTTGCCGTAGGTGACGATTTCCGCTTTGGCGCTGGTCGTGAAGGCGATTTCTTGTTATTACAGAAAGCGGGCATGGAATACGGCTTCGATATCACCAGCACGCAAACTTTTTGCGAAGGTGGCGTGCGTATCAGCAGCACCGCCGTGCGTCAGGCGCTGGCGGATGACAATCTGGCTCTGGCAGAAAGTTTACTGGGGCACCCGTTTGCTATCTCCGGGCGTGTAGTCCACGGTGATGAATTAGGGCGCACTATAGGTTTCCCGACGGCGAATGTACCGCTACGCCGTCAGGTTTCCCCGGTGAAAGGGGTGTATGCGGTAGAAGTGTTGGGCCTTGGCGAAAAGCCGTTACCCGGCGTTGCAAACATCGGAACACGCCCAACGGTTGCCGGTATTCGCCAGCAACTGGAAGTGCATTTGTTAGATGTTGCAATGGACCTTTATGGTCGCCATATACAAGTAGTGCTGCGTAAAAAAATACGCAATGAGCAGCGATTTGCATCGCTGGACGAACTGAAAGCGCAGATTGCGCGTGATGAATTAACCGCCCGCGAATTTTTTGGGCTAACAAAACCGGCTTAAGCCTGTTATGTAATCAAACCGAAATACGGAACCGAGAATCTGATGAGTGACTATAAATCAACCCTGAATTTGCCGGAAACAGGGTTCCCGATGCGTGGCGATCTCGCCAAGCGCGAACCGGGAATGCTGGCGCGTTGGACTGATGATGATCTGTACGGCATCATTCGTGCAGCTAAAAAAGGCAAAAAAACCTTCATTCTGCATGATGGCCCTCCTTATGCGAATGGCAGCATTCATATTGGTCACTCGGTTAACAAGATTCTGAAAGACATTATCATTAAGTCCAAAGGGCTTTCTGGATATGACTCGCCGTATGTGCCTGGCTGGGACTGTCATGGTCTGCCAATCGAACTGAAAGTAGAGCAAGAATACGGTAAGCCGGGGGAGAAATTCACCGCCGCTGAGTTCCGCGCCAAGTGCCGCGAATACGCTGCGACCCAGGTTGACGGTCAGCGCAAAGACTTTATCCGTCTGGGCGTGCTGGGCGACTGGTCGCACCCGTACCTGACCATGGACTTCAAAACTGAAGCCAACATCATCCGCGCGCTGGGCAAAATCATCGGCAACGGTCACCTGCACAAAGGCGCGAAGCCGGTGCACTGGTGCGTTGACTGCCGTTCTGCACTGGCAGAAGCGGAAGTTGAGTATTACGACAAAACTTCTCCGTCCATCGACGTCGCTTTCCAGGCGGTCGATCAGGATGCGCTGAAAACGAAATTTGGTGTAAGCAATGTTAACGGCCCAATTTCGCTGGTTATCTGGACCACCACGCCGTGGACGCTGCCTGCTAACCGCGCAATCTCCATTGCACCTGATTTTGATTATGCGCTGGTGCAAATCGACGGTCAGGCCGTGATCCTCGCGAAAGATCTGGTTGAAAGCGTAATGCAGCGTATCGGCGTTAGCGATTACACCATTCTTGGCACGGTGAAAGGTGCCGAGCTGGAACTGCTACGCTTTACCCATCCGTTTATGGACTTCGATGTTCCGGCAATTCTCGGCGACCACGTTACGCTGGATGCCGGTACCGGTGCCGTTCATACCGCGCCAGGCCACGGTCCGGACGACTATGTGATCGGTCAAAAATATGGTCTGGAAACCGCTAACCCGGTTGGCCCGGACGGCACTTATCTGCCGGGTACTTATCCGACTCTGGATGGCGTTAACGTCTTCAAAGCGAACGATATTGTCATTGCGTTGTTGCAGGAAAAAGGCGCACTGTTGCACGTTGAGAAAATGCAACACAGCTATCCGTGCTGCTGGCGTCATAAAACACCGATCATCTTCCGCGCGACGCCGCAGTGGTTCGTCAGCATGGATCAGAAAGGTCTGCGTGCGCAGTCACTGAAAGAGATCAAAGGCGTGCAGTGGATCCCTGACTGGGGCCAGGCGCGTATCGAGTCGATGGTTGCTAACCGTCCTGACTGGTGTATCTCTCGTCAGCGTACCTGGGGCGTGCCGATGTCACTGTTCGTGCACAAAGACACAGAAGAACTGCATCCGCGTACTCTCGAACTGATGGAAGAAGTGGCAAAACGCGTTGAAGTTGACGGCATTCAGGCGTGGTGGGATCTCGATGCGAAAGAGATCCTCGGCGACGAAGCTGACCAGTATGTGAAAGTACCGGATACGCTGGATGTATGGTTTGACTCCGGATCTACCCACTCTTCCGTTGTTGATGTGCGTCCGGAATTTGCCGGTCACGCAGCGGACATGTATCTGGAAGGTTCTGACCAACACCGTGGCTGGTTCATGTCTTCCCTGATGATCTCTACCGCGATGAAGGGCAAAGCGCCATATCGTCAGGTACTGACTCACGGCTTTACCGTGGATGGTCAGGGTCGCAAGATGTCTAAATCCATCGGTAACACCGTTTCGCCGCAGGATGTGATGAACAAACTGGGTGCGGATATTCTGCGTCTGTGGGTGGCATCAACCGACTACACCGGCGAAATGGCTGTTTCTGACGAGATTCTGAAACGTGCTGCCGACAGCTATCGTCGTATCCGTAACACCGCGCGCTTCCTGCTGGCAAACCTGAACGGTTTTGATCCGGCAAAAGATATGGTGAAACCGGAAGAGATGGTGGTACTGGATCGCTGGGCCGTAGGTTGTGCGAAAGCGGCACAGGAAGACATCCTCAAGGCGTACGAAGCATACGATTTCCACGAAGTGGTACAGCGTCTGATGCGCTTCTGCTCCGTTGAGATGGGTTCCTTCTACCTCGACATCATCAAAGACCGTCAGTATACCGCCAAAGCGGACAGCGTGGCGCGTCGTAGCTGCCAGACAGCGCTGTATCACATCGCAGAAGCGCTGGTTCGCTGGATGGCACCAATCCTCTCCTTCACTGCTGATGAAGTGTGGGGCTACCTGCCGGGCGAACGTGAAAAATACGTCTTCACCGGCGAGTGGTATGAAGGCCTGTTTGGTCTGGCAGACAGTGAAGCAATGAACGATGCGTTCTGGGACGAGCTGTTGAAAGTGCGTGGCGAAGTGAACAAAGTCATTGAGCAAGCGCGTGCCGATAAGAAAGTGGGCGGCTCGCTGGAAGCGGCAGTAACCTTGTATGCAGAACCGGAACTGGCGGCGAAACTGACCGCGCTGGGCGATGAATTACGATTTGTCCTGTTGACCTCCGGCGCTACCGTTGCAGACTATAACGACGCACCTGCTGATGCCCAGCAGAGCGAAGTCCTCAAAGGGCTGAAAGTCGCGTTGAGTAAAGCCGAAGGTGAGAAGTGCCCTCGCTGCTGGCACTACACCCAGGATGTCGGCAAGGTGGCGGAACACGCAGAAATCTGCGGCCGCTGTGTCAGCAACGTCGCCGGTGACGGTGAAAAACGTAAGTTTGCCTGATGAGTCAATCGATCTGTTCAACAGGGCTACGCTGGCTGTGGCTGGTGGTAGTCGTGCTGATTATCGATCTGGGCAGCAAATACCTGATCCTCCAGAACTTTGCTCTGGGGGATACGGTCCCGCTGTTCCCGTCGCTTAATCTGCATTATGCGCGTAACTATGGCGCGGCGTTTAGTTTCCTTGCCGATAGCGGCGGCTGGCAGCGTTGGTTCTTTGCCGGTATTGCGATTGGTATTAGCGTGATCCTGGCAGTGATGATGTATCGCTCGAAGGCCACGCAGAAGCTAAACAATATCGCTTACGCGCTGATTATTGGCGGCGCACTGGGCAACTTGTTCGACCGCCTGTGGCACGGCTTCGTTGTCGATATGATCGACTTCTATGTCGGCGACTGGCACTTCGCCACCTTCAACCTTGCCGATACTGCCATCTGTGTCGGTGCGGCACTGATTGTGCTGGAAGGTTTTTTACCTTCTAAAGCGAAAAAACAATAATAAACCCTGCCGGATGCGATGCTGACGCATCTTATCCGGCCTACAGATTGCTGCGAAATCGTAGGCCGCATCCGGCAAAAATCCTCAAAATATAAGAGCAAACCTGCATGTCTGAATCTGTACAGAGCAATAGCGCCGTCCTGGTGCACTTCACGCTAAAACTCGACGATGGCACCACTGCCGAGTCTACCCGCAACAACGGTAAACCGGCGCTGTTCCGCCTGGGTGATGCTTCTCTTTCTGAAGGGCTGGAGCAACACCTGCTGGGGCTGAAAGTGGGCGATAAAACCACCTTCTCGCTGGAGCCAGATGCGGCATTTGGCGTGCCGTCACCGGACCTGATTCAGTACTTCTCACGCCGTGAGTTTATGGATGCAGGCGAGCCAGAAATTGGCGCAATCATGCTTTTTACCGCAATGGATGGCAGTGAGATGCCTGGCGTAATCCGCGAAATTAACGGCGACTCCATTACCGTTGATTTCAACCATCCGCTGGCCGGGCAGACCGTTCATTTTGATATTGAAGTGCTGGAAATCGATCCGGCACTGGAGGCGTAACATGCAGATCCTGTTGGCCAACCCGCGTGGTTTTTGTGCCGGGGTAGACCGCGCTATCAGCATTGTTGAAAATGCGCTGGCCATTTACGGCGCACCGATTTATGTCCGTCACGAAGTGGTGCATAACCGCTACGTGGTCGATAGCCTGCGCGAGCGTGGGGCTATCTTTATTGAGCAGATCAGCGAAGTACCGGACGGCGCGATCCTAATTTTCTCCGCACACGGTGTTTCTCAGGCGGTACGTAACGAAGCGAAAAGCCGTGATTTGACGGTGTTTGATGCCACCTGTCCGCTGGTGACCAAAGTGCATATGGAAGTCGCCCGCGCCAGTCGCCGTGGCGAAGAATCTATTCTTATCGGCCACGCCGGGCACCCGGAAGTGGAAGGGACAATGGGTCAGTATAGCAACCCGGAAGGGGGAATGTATCTGGTCGAATCGCCAGACGATGTGTGGAAACTGACGGTCAAAAACGAAGAGAAGCTCTCCTTTATGACCCAAACCACGCTGTCGGTGGATGACACATCTGATGTGATCGACGCGCTGCGTAAACGCTTCCCGAAAATTGTCGGTCCGCGCAAAGATGACATCTGCTACGCCACGACTAACCGTCAGGAAGCGGTACGCGCCCTGGCAGAACAGGCGGAAGTTGTGCTGGTGGTCGGTTCGAAAAACTCCTCCAACTCCAACCGTCTGGCGGAGCTGGCCCAACGTATGGGCAAACGCGCGTTTTTGATTGACGATGCGAAAGATATCCAGGAAGAGTGGGTGAAAGAGGTTAAATGCGTCGGCGTGACTGCGGGCGCATCGGCTCCGGATATTCTGGTGCAGAATGTGGTGGCACGTTTGCAACAACTGGGCGGTGGTGAAGCCATTCCGCTGGAAGGCCGTGAAGAAAACATTGTTTTCGAAGTGCCGAAAGAGCTGCGTGTCGATATTCGTGAAGTCGATTAAGTCATTAGCAGCCTAAGTTATGCGAAAATGCCGGTCTTGTTACCGGCATTTTTTATGGAGAAAACATGCGTTTACCTATCTTCCTCGATACTGATCCCGGCATTGACGATGCCGTCGCCATTGCCGCCGCGATTTTTGCCCCCGAACTCGACCTGCAACTGATGACCACCGTCGCGGGTAATGTCTCGGTTGAGAAAACCACCCGCAACGCCCTGCAACTGCTGCATTTCTGGAATGCGGAGATTCCGCTCGCCCAGGGAGCCGCTGTGCCGCTGGTACGCGCACCGCGTGATGCAGCATCTGTGCACGGCGAATCGGGAATGGCTGGCTACGACTTTGTTGAGCACAACCGAAAGCCACTCGGGATACCAGCGTTTCTGGCGATTCGTGATGCCCTGATGCGTGCACCAGAGCCTGTTACCCTGGTGGCCATTGGCCCGTTAACCAATATTGCGCTGTTACTTTCACAATGCCCGGAATGTAAACAGTATATTCGTCGTCTGGTGATCATGGGCGGTTCTGCTGGTCGCGGCAACTGTACACCAAATGCCGAGTTTAATATCGCTGCCGATCCAGAAGCGGCTGCCTGTGTCTTCCGTAGCGGAATCGAAATTGTCATGTGCGGTCTGGATGTCACCAATCAGGCAATATTAACCCCTGACTATCTCGCTACTTTGCCGGAGTTGAATCGCACCGGAAAAATGCTACACGCCCTGTTTAGCCACTACCGTAGCGGCAGTATGCAAAGTGGACTACGTATGCACGATCTTTGCGCTATCGCCTGGCTGGTGCGCCCGGAATTGTTCACTCTCAAACCGTGTTTTGTCGCGGTAGAAACTCAGGGTGAATTTACCTCAGGCACGACGGTTGTTGATATCGACGGTTGCCTGGGCAAACCAGCCAATGTAAAGGTGGCATTGGATCTGAATGTAAAAGGCTTCCAGCAGTGGGTAGCTGAGGTGCTGGCTCTGGTGCCGTAACCTGTCACATGTTATCGGCATGCAGTCATTCATCGACTCATGCCTTTCACTGATATCCCTCCCTGTTTATCATTAATTTCTAATTATCAGCGTTTTTGGCTGGCGGCGTAGCGATGCGCTGGTTACTCTGAAAACGGTCTATGCAAATTAACAAAAGAGAATAGCTATGCATGATGCAAACATCCGCGTTGCCATCGCGGGAGCCGGGGGCCGTATGGGCCGCCAGTTGATTCAGGCGGCGCTGGCATTAGAAGGTGTGCAGCTGGGCGCGGCGCTGGAGCGCGAAGGATCTTCTTTACTGGGCAGCGATGCGGGCGAACTGGCCGGAGCCGGGAAAACAGGCGTTACTGTGCAAAGCAGCCTTGATGCGATAAAAGATGATTTTGATGTGTTTATCGATTTTACCCGTCCGGAAGGTACGCTGAACCATCTCGCTTTTTGTCGCCAGCATGGCAAAGGGATGGTGATCGGCACTACGGGGTTTGACGAAGCCGGTAAACAGGCGATTCGTGACGCCGCCGCCGATATTGCGATTGTCTTTGCCGCCAATTTTAGCGTTGGCGTTAACGTCATGCTTAAACTGCTGGAGAAAGCAGCCAAAGTGATGGGGGACTACACCGATATCGAAATTATTGAAGCACATCATAGACATAAAGTTGATGCGCCGTCAGGCACCGCACTGGCAATGGGAGAGGCGATCGCCCACGCTCTTGATAAAGATCTGAAAGATTGCGCGGTCTACAGTCGTGAAGGCCATACCGGTGAACGTGTGCCTGGCACCATTGGTTTTGCCACCGTGCGTGCAGGTGACATCGTTGGCGAACATACCGCGATGTTTGCCGATATTGGCGAGCGTCTGGAGATCACCCATAAGGCATCCAGCCGCATGACATTTGCTAACGGTGCGGTAAGATCGGCTTTGTGGTTGAGTGGTAAGAAAAGTGGTCTTTTTGATATGCGAGATGTGCTTGATCTCAATAATCTGTAACCACAAATATTTATAGTGATGCAAAAATAACACATTTAATTCATTGAATATAAAGGGCTTTAATTTTGGCCCTTTTATTTTTAGTGTTATGCTTTTTAATTTAATGCAAATGCCGAAAATTACATGTTTTGCATTCTGTTTTTGTTGTTTTAATGTAAATTTTGACCATTTGGTCCACTTTTTTCTGCTCATTTTGATTTCATGCAATCTTCTTGCTGCGCAAGCGTTTTCCAGAACATGTTATATGATCTTTTTGCCGCTTAATGCCTGTAAAACATGCATGAGCCACAAAATAATATAAAAAATCCCGCCATTAAGTTGACTTTTAGCGCCCATATCTCCAGAATGCCGCCGTTTGCCAGAAATTCGTCGGTAAGCAGATTTGCATTGATTTACGTCATCATTGTGAATTAATATGCAAATAAAGTGAGTGAATATTCTCTGGAGGGTGTTTTGATTAAGTCAGCGCTATTGGTTCTGGAAGACGGAACCCAGTTTCACGGTCGGGCCATAGGGGCAACAGGTTCGGCGGTTGGGGAAGTCGTTTTCAATACTTCAATGACCGGTTATCAAGAAATCCTCACTGATCCTTCCTATTCTCGTCAAATCGTTACTCTTACTTATCCCCATATTGGCAATGTCGGCACTAATGACGCCGATGAAGAATCTTCTCAGGTACATGCACAAGGTCTGGTGATTCGCGACCTGCCGCTGATTGCCAGCAACTTCCGTAATACCGAAGACCTCTCTTCTTACCTGAAGCGCCATAACATCGTGGCGATTGCTGATATCGATACTCGTAAGCTGACGCGTTTACTGCGCGAGAAAGGCGCACAGAATGGCTGCATTATCGCGGGCGATAACCCGGATGCGGCGCTGGCGTTAGAAAAAGCCCGCGCGTTCCCAGGTCTGAACGGCATGGATCTGGCAAAAGAAGTGACCACCGCAGAAACGTATAGCTGGACACAAGGGAGCTGGACGCTGACCGGCGGCCTGCCAGAAGCGAAGAAAGAAGACGAGCTGCCGTTCCACGTCGTGGCTTATGATTTTGGTGCCAAGCGCAACATCCTGCGTATGCTGGTGGATAGAGGTTGTCGACTGACCATCGTTCCGGCACAAACTTCTGCGGAAGATGTGCTGAAAATGAATCCGGACGGCATCTTCCTCTCCAACGGTCCTGGCGACCCGGCCCCGTGCGATTACGCCATTACAGCCATCCAGAAATTCCTCGAAACCGATATTCCGGTATTCGGCATCTGTCTCGGTCATCAGCTGCTGGCGCTGGCGAGCGGTGCGAAGACCATCAAAATGAAATTTGGTCACCACGGCGGCAACCATCCGGTTAAAGATGTTGAGAAAAACGTGGTGATGATCACCGCCCAGAACCACGGTTTTGCGGTGGACGAAGCAACATTACCTGCAAACCTGCGTGTCACGCATAAATCCCTGTTCGACGGTACGTTACAGGGCATTCATCGCACCGATAAACCGGCGTTCAGCTTCCAGGGTCACCCGGAAGCCAGCCCTGGTCCACACGACGCCGCGCCGTTGTTCGACCACTTTATCGAGTTAATTGAGCAGTACCGTAAAACCGCTAAGTAATCAGGAGTAAAAGAGCCATGCCAAAACGTACAGATATAAAAAGTATCCTGATTCTGGGTGCGGGCCCGATTGTTATCGGTCAGGCGTGTGAGTTTGACTACTCTGGCGCGCAAGCGTGTAAAGCCCTGCGTGAAGAGGGCTACCGCGTCATTCTGGTGAACTCCAACCCGGCGACTATCATGACCGACCCGGAAATGGCTGATGCAACCTACATCGAGCCGATTCACTGGGAAGTGGTACGCAAAATTATTGAAAAAGAGCGCCCGGACGCGGTGCTGCCAACCATGGGGGGGCAGACGGCGCTGAACTGTGCGCTGGAGCTTGAGCGTCAGGGCGTGCTGGAAGAGTTCGGCGTCACCATGATTGGTGCCACTGCCGATGCGATTGATAAAGCCGAAGACCGCCGCCGTTTCGACGTAGCGATGAAGAAAATCGGTCTGGAAACTGCGCGTTCCGGTATCGCTCATTCAATGGAAGAAGCGCTGGCGGTTGCCGCTGAAGTTGGCTTCCCGTGCATTATTCGCCCATCCTTTACCATGGGTGGTAGCGGCGGCGGTATCGCTTATAACCGCGAAGAGTTTGAAGAAATTTGCGCCCGCGGTCTGGATCTCTCTCCGACTAAAGAGCTGCTGATTGATGAGTCGCTGATCGGCTGGAAAGAGTACGAGATGGAAGTGGTGCGTGATAAAAACGACAACTGCATCATCGTCTGCTCTATCGAAAACTTCGATGCGATGGGCATCCATACCGGTGACTCCATCACTGTCGCGCCAGCCCAAACGCTGACCGACAAAGAATATCAAATCATGCGTAACGCCTCGATGGCGGTACTGCGTGAAATCGGCGTTGAAACCGGTGGTTCCAACGTCCAGTTTGCGGTGAACCCGAAAAACGGTCGCCTGATTGTTATCGAAATGAACCCGCGCGTGTCTCGCTCCTCTGCGCTGGCGTCGAAAGCCACTGGTTTCCCGATTGCCAAAGTGGCGGCGAAACTGGCGGTGGGTTACACCCTCGACGAGCTGATGAACGACATCACCGGTGGGCGTACTCCGGCCTCCTTCGAGCCGTCCATCGACTATGTGGTTACTAAAATTCCTCGCTTCAACTTCGAGAAATTCGCCGGTGCTAACGACCGTCTGACCACTCAGATGAAATCGGTTGGCGAAGTGATGGCGATTGGTCGCACGCAGCAGGAATCCCTGCAAAAAGCGCTGCGCGGCCTGGAAGTGGGCGCAACTGGCTTCGATCCGAAAGTGAGTCTCGACGACCCGGAAGCGCTGACTAAAATCCGCCGCGAACTGAAAGATGCTGGCGCAGAGCGTATCTGGTATATCGCTGATGCCTTCCGCGCGGGCCTGTCTGTAGACGGCGTGTTTAATTTGACCAACATTGACCGCTGGTTCCTGGTACAGATTGAAGAGCTGGTGCGTCTGGAAGAGAAAGTCGCAGAAGTGGGCATCACTGGCCTGAACGCTGAATTCCTGCGCCAGCTGAAACGCAAAGGCTTTGCCGATGCGCGTCTGGCAAAACTCGCGGGCGTGCGTGAAGCAGAGATCCGCAAGCTGCGCGACCAGTATGATCTGCACCCGGTTTATAAGCGCGTGGATACCTGTGCGGCAGAGTTCGCCACCGACACCGCTTACATGTACTCCACTTATGAAGAAGAGTGCGAAGCGAATCCGTCTACCGACCGTGAAAAAATCATGGTGCTCGGCGGCGGCCCGAACCGTATCGGTCAGGGTATCGAATTCGACTACTGCTGTGTACACGCCTCGCTGGCGCTGCGCGAAGATGGTTATGAAACCATTATGGTTAACTGTAACCCGGAAACCGTCTCCACCGACTACGACACCTCCGACCGCCTCTACTTCGAGCCGGTAACTCTGGAAGACGTGCTGGAAATTGTGCGTATTGAGAAGCCGAAAGGTGTTATCGTCCAGTACGGCGGTCAGACCCCGCTGAAACTGGCGCGCGCGCTGGAAGCTGCTGGCGTACCGGTTATCGGTACCAGCCCGGATGCCATCGACCGTGCGGAAGACCGTGAACGCTTCCAGCATGCGGTTGAGCGTCTGAAACTGAAACAACCGGCGAACGCCACCGTTACCACCATCGAAATGGCGGTTGAGAAAGCGAAAGAGATTGGCTACCCGCTGGTGGTGCGTCCGTCTTACGTTCTCGGCGGTCGGGCGATGGAAATCGTCTATGACGAAGCTGACCTGCGTCGCTACTTCCAGACAGCGGTCAGCGTATCTAACGATGCGCCAGTGTTGCTGGACCACTTCCTTGATGACGCAGTAGAAGTTGACGTGGATGCCATCTGCGACGGCGAAATGGTGCTGATTGGCGGCATCATGGAGCATATTGAGCAGGCGGGCGTGCACTCCGGTGACTCCGCATGTTCGCTGCCAGCCTACACCTTAAGTCAGGAAATTCAGGATGTGATGCGCCAGCAGGTGCAGAAACTGGCCTTCGAATTGCAGGTACGCGGCCTGATGAACGTGCAGTTTGCGGTGAAAAACAACGAAGTCTACCTGATTGAAGTTAACCCGCGTGCGGCGCGTACCGTTCCGTTCGTCTCCAAAGCCACCGGCGTACCGCTGGCAAAAGTGGCGGCGCGTGTGATGGCTGGCAAATCGCTGGCTGAGCAGGGCGTAACCAAAGAAGTTATCCCGCCGTACTACTCGGTGAAAGAAGTGGTGCTGCCGTTCAATAAATTCCCGGGCGTTGACCCGCTGTTAGGGCCAGAAATGCGCTCTACCGGGGAAGTAATGGGCGTGGGCCGCACCTTCGCTGAAGCGTTTGCCAAAGCGCAGCTGGGCAGCAACTCCACCATGAAGAAACACGGTCGTGCGCTGCTTTCCGTGCGCGAAGGCGATAAAGAACGCGTGGTGGACCTGGCGGCAAAACTGCTGAAACAGGGCTTCGAGCTGGATGCGACTCACGGCACGGCGATTGTGCTGGGCGAAGCGGGTATCAATCCGCGTCTGGTGAACAAGGTGCATGAAGGCCGTCCGCACATTCAGGACCGTATTAAGAATGGCGAATATACCTACATCATCAACACCACCTCAGGTCGTCGTGCGATTGAAGACTCCCGCGTGATCCGTCGCAGTGCGCTGCAATATAAAGTGCATTACGACACCACCCTGAACGGCGGCTTTGCCACCGCGATGGCGCTGAATGCCGATGCGACCGAAAAAGTAATTTCGGTGCAGGAAATGCACGCGCAGATCAAATAATAGCGTGTCATGGCGGATATTTTTCATCCGCTAATTTGATCGAATAACTAATACGGTTCTCTGATGAGGACCGTTTTTTTTGCCCATTAAGTAAATCTTTTGGGGAATCGATATTTTTGATGACATAAGCAGGATTTAGCTCACACTTATCGACGGTGAAGTTGCATACTATCGATATATCCACAATTTTAATATGGCCTTGTTTAATTGCTGCAAAACGAGTCATAGCCAGTCTTTTAATTTGTGAAACTGGAGTTCGTATGTGTGAAGGATGTGTTGAAAAACCACTCTATTTGTTAATCGCCGAATGGATGATGGCTGAAAACCGGTGGGTGATAGCAAGAGAGATCTCTATTCATTTCGATATTGAACACAGCAAGGCGGTTAATACCCTGACTTATATTCTGTCGGAAGTCACAGAAATAAGCTGCGAAGTTAAGATGATCCCTAATAAGCTGGAAGGGCGGGGATGCCAGTGCCAGCGACTGGTAAAAGTGGTTGATATCGATGAGCAAATTTACGCGCGCCTGCGCAATAACAGCCGGGATAAATTAGTCGGCGTAAGAAAGACGCCGTGTATTCCTGCCGTTCCGCTCACGGAACTTAACCGCGAGCAGAAGTGGCAGATGATGTTGTCAAAGAGTATGCGTCGTTAATGTCATTCCGTTGATACCACGCAGCCTGGTTGCCGGATGCAATGCTGGCGCATCTTATCTGGCCTACGGTTGCTTTCCAGCCAGGTCGGATAAGGCGTTTACGCCGCATCCGGCAAGATCACCGTTTCGGCGTCACATCCGTCGTCCCCTGCAAACGGGGGCGATTTTCCTCCATTTGTCTCAGTGGCTGCGTTTCATGTAACGATGCATGACAGCGCCCGACAAGATCCTGATACTCTTTGGTATTCAACCGTTTCCAGTGTAACTCGTCGTCACTCACGCTGCGTACAGCGCGGGCTGGCGTACCCATCAACAACTGGCGTTTCTCGCCGCGAAAGCCCGCTTTGACAAAGCTCATAGCGGCAACAATGCTCTCTTCGCCAATGACCGCGCCATCCATAATCACGCTGTTCATCCCGACCAGTGCATCGCGACCAATCACACAACCATGCAGGATCGCTCCGTGCCCGATATGACCGTTTTCCCCAACGATGGTGTCAGTGTCGCAGTAGCCATGCATAATGCAGCCATCCTGAATATTGGCTCCCGCTTGCACGATCAACCGCCCGTAGTCACCACGCAGTGAGGCGAGTGGGCCGATGTAGACACCGGCTCCCACAATCACATCGCCAATCAATACTGCACTGGGATGGACAAACGCCGTCGGGTGAACAACCGGAATTAACCCCTCAAAGGCGTAATAGCTCACGGTTGTTAACGTCCTTTCCACACTGGATCGCGCTTCTCGGCAAACGCCAGCGGCCCTTCAATGGCATCTTCCGAATGCAGAACCGATGGATAGTGTTTCAACACGCCGCTGCGAATATAGCGATATGCTTCTTCTACCGGCATTTCGCTGGTGGTGCGGTAGATCTCTTTCAGCGCCGCAATCGCCAGTGGAGCGCTGTTAACCAGTTGTTGTGCCAGTTCGCGGGCGTTATCCATCAGCTCCGCCTGGCTAACCACGCGGTTGACTACCCCCCAACGCAGCGCCTCTTCTGCGCCCATTCGTCTGCCGGTCATCACCATTTCATTGACGATGGCAGGCGGCAGGATCTTCGGCAGACGCAGCACGCCGCCGCTGTCAGGAACGATGCCCAGTTTCGCTTCCGGCAGGGCGAAGCTGGCGTTATCGGCACAAACAATAAAATCTGCCGCCAGCGCCAGTTCAAAGCCGCCGCCAAAGGCATAGCCGTTCACAGCGGCGATAACCGGTTTGTCGAGATTGAAAATTTCGGTTAATCCCGCAAAACCTCCCGGGCCAAAGTCAGCATCCGGTGCTTCGCCTTCTGCTGCCGCTTTTAAATCCCAGCCCGCGGAAAAGAATTTCTCTCCGGCACCGGTAATAATGGCGACACGTAATTGCGGATCGTCACGGAAATTTAGAAATACTTCGCCCATTTCAAAGCTGGTTTTTGCATCAATAGCATTCGCTTTTGGACGATCAAGGGTAATTTCCAGAATTGATCCATTGCGGGTCAGATGTAATGATTCACTCATTCCTTTTCTCCATTTTTGCTTTTTCAGGGACGACAACATCCCTGCAAAAAATGCATATTGTTTTAGAGCGTGATTATTAGCTGACAGGGTAGTTCCCTGCCATTTCATTTATTTCAGATTCTTTCTAATTATTTTCCCCGAGCAATTACGTGGCAGATCTTTTCTGATCTCCAGATAAGAGGGCACTTTAAATTTCGCCATATTTTGTTCGCAGAAGCGGAAAAATTCCTCTTCGCTCAATGTTTCACCTTCATTCAGCACCACAAATGCTTTGATGGCTTCATCGCGAATCGAATCTTTAATACCCACAACCACGATATCCTGAATTTTTGGATGGGTGGCGATGATATTTTCGAGCTCCACGCAGGAGACATTCTCGCCACCGCGTTTGATCATATTGCAGCGGCGATCGACGAAATAAAAAAAGCCCTCTTCGTCGCGGTATCCGGTATCGCCGGTATGTAGCCAGCCATCGGCTTCCAGTACTTTCGCAGTGGCTTTCGGGTTGAGAAAATACTCTTTGAAGATGGTTTTCCCTGGTACGCCTTTAATACAGATTTCACCGATCTCACCTGCCGGGAGCGGGCGATTGTGATCGTCGCGGATCTCCGCTTCGTAGCAAAACCCCGCCCGACCAATCGACGGCCAGCGTCGTTTATCGCCAGGGCGATCGCCGATAATGCCAACAATGGTTTCCGTCATCCCATAAGACGTCAGCAAGCGAACGCCAAAGCGTTCACAAAACGCGTCTTTTTCCTGCTCCGACAAGTTGAGATAAAACATCACTTCCCGCAGGCGGTGTTGCTGATCGTTCGCTGAAAGCGGCTGCACCATCAACGTACGAATCATCATCGGAATACATTCGGTAATGGTGGCGCGGTACTTCTGCACCTGTCCCCAGAAGGCGCGGGCGCTGTATTTCTCGACCAGCACAAAGGTAGCCCCGGCAGAAAACGCCGCCATCGCCGCAGTACACTGGCAATCGATATGAAACGCAGGCATTACCGTCAGGTAGACGTCATCGTCACGCAGTGCACACTGCCAGGCGGAGTAATATCCAGCGAAGCGCAGGTTGTAATGAGTTATCACCACCCCTTTCGGTCGGGAGGTGGTGCCGGAGGTGAAGAGAATTTCCGCCGTATCGTCAGTCGATAGCGGCGGTGCATAGCACAAGGTGGCAGATTGTTGATTTTTCAGTTGAGTAAACGAACTCACGCCATCATCAGCGGGAAGTGCCATATCTGTCAGGCAAATGTGCCGCAACTGAGAGGCATCTTCCTGCTGAATCTGTTGATACATAGGATAAAATTGCGCACTGGTCACCAGCAGGCACGCCTGGCTATTTTGCAGGATCCACGTGCTTTCTTCGCGCAACAGGCGGGCGTTAATCGGCACCATAATCGCGCCAATTTTTGCCAACCCGAACCAGCAAAAGATAAATTCCGGGCAGTTGTCGAGATGTAGAGCAACCTTGTCGCCTTTGCGAATCCCCAGCGTATAAAACAGGTTTGCCGTGCAGTTAATCTCCTGATTTAACTCAAGATAACTATACCGGTTAACGACTCCGCTGCTGGATTCACAAATCAGCGCCGTTTTATGACCGTAAACGTCCGCCAGATCGTCCCACATTTGACGTAGATGTTGTCCGCCAATGATATCCATTGCACCTCTATCCATTGTTGTTCGTTTGTTATTGGGCGGGCGCTAGTCAGGCAAGCCGACTGACGCCACGCGTTTAGTCCTCAACTTTGGCCAGACCTTTGCTGACCAACTCCTGAATGTCGTTTTCGCTGTAGCCGATATTTTTCAAAATGGCAGCCGTGTCCATGCCATGTGAGGGCATTCCGCGCCAGATTTGTCCGGGGTTATTTTTGAATTTAGGCATCACGTTCGGCCCTTTGCAGGTGCGACCATCCATCGTTTGCCACTGAGTGATTGATTCGCGAGCCACATACTGTGGATTGCTTTCCAGTTCCGGTACGGTCAGTACTTTGGCACAGGCGATATTCAGTTCGGCAAAGCGTTCTTTAACTTCTGCGATGGTATGTGCCGCCAGCCAGGCATCGAGTTTCTCTTCTACCAGTGGGCCGTAAGGGCATTCGATACGGTGGATAAGCTGAGTGCCTTCCGGGATTTCCGGCGTACCGAGCAGGTGTGCGAGGCCAATATCTTTAAAGCACTCTGCAATTTGAGTAATGCCCACCAGTTCCATCACGATGTAGCCGTCGGCGCATTTATACAGACCGCAACCGGCGTAGTAGGGATCTTTACCTTTGGTCATGCGCGGGCACATTTCGCCGCCGTTGAAGTAATCCATCATGAAGTACTGGCCCATACGCAGCATCACTTCATACATGGCGATGTCGATGCTTTCGCCTTTGCCGGTTTCACGCACTTTATGCAGTGCTGCAAGCGCCGCCGTGGTGGCGGTCAGGCCAGAAAAGTAATCGGCGGTATACGGGAAGGCAGGCATTGGCTGGTCAACATCACCGTTCTGAATCAGGTAACCACTAAAGGCCTGGGCGATAGTGTTATAGGCCGGAAGATTGGTGTACTCCTCGGTGCCGTACTGACCAAAACCGGACAGGTGAGCGATAACCAGTTTCGGGTTGTGCTGCCACAGTACTTCATCGGTAATGCCACGACGGGCAAAGGCCGGACCTTTACTGGCTTCGATGAAGATATCGGTGGTTTCCATTAATTTCAGAAACGCTTCGCGGCCTTCATCTTTGAAAATATTTAACGACAGCGCGTGCAAATTGCGGCGGGAGAGTTGCGGGTAGTTCGGTTGAACGCGAATGGTGTCGGCCCAGGCGACGTTCTCGATCCAGATAACTTCCGCACCCCATTCTGCGAACATTTGCCCGGCAAACGGTCCGGCGATTTCGATACCGGAGAAGACAACGCGCAATCCGGCCAGCGGCCCGAATTTCGGCATGGGTAGATGATCCATTATTAGCTCCTGAAAAATTTATGTAGCGCATGACTGCCGGATGCGGCGTAAACGCCTTATCCGGCCATCTTCGTGCTCCCGTAGGCCTGATAAGACGCGTCAGCGTCGCATCAGGCAGCGCACGGACTTAACGGTATTGCTTCAGCACCGCGCGACCCAGCGTCAGGATCTGCATTTCGTCAGATCCCCCGGAGACGCGGTCTACACGCAGGTCACGCCAGAAGCGGCTGATGCGGTGGTTGCCCGCAATCCCGACACCGCCCAGCACCTGCATTGCGCTATCCACCACTTCAAATGCCGCATTGGCGCAGAAGTATTTGCACATCGCTGCATCGCCAGAGGTGATGGTGCCGTTGTCCGCTTTCCACGCTGCTTCATACAGCATGTTTTTCATGGAGTTTAATTTGATCGCCATGTGGGCGAATTTTTCCTGAATCAACTGGAAACGACCAATAGCCTCGCCAAACTGCACGCGCTGGTTGGCGTAGCGCGCCGCATCTTCAAAGGCGCACATCGCCGTACCGTAGTTGGTCAGGGCTACCAGGAAACGTTCATGGTCGAACTCTTCTTTGACGCGGTTAAAGCCGTTACCTTCCCGACCGAACATGTCTTTCTCGTCCAGTTCCACGTCGTCAAAAGTGATTTCACAGCAGCTATCCATACGCAGACCGAGCTTTTCAAGTTTGGTCACTTTGATGCCCGGTTTGCTCATATCAACAAACCATTCGGTGTAGACAGGTTTGTCCGGAGAAGCCCCGTCGCGCGCCATCACCACGATGTACGGGGTGTAGGCGCTGCTGGTAATAAAACACTTACTACCATTAAGATAAATCTTACCATTTCTACGGGTATAAGTCGTTTTCAGGCTACCCACGTCGGAGCCCGCGCCCGGTTCGGTAATCGCTGAGTTCCACATCTGCTTACCGGTGCCGCGGAAAGCCATGATCTTGTCGATCTGCTCTTGTGTGCCTTCGCGCAGGAAGGTGTTAAACCCGCCCGGTAACTGATACAGCACGTAAGTTGGCGCTCCCAGACGACCCAATTCCATCCACACGGCGGCGAGAGTAACAAACCCCGCGTCCAGACCACCGTGCTCTTCAGGGATCAGCAGACTGTCGATACCCATATCCGCCAGGGCTTTGACAAAACGTTCCGGGTAGACGCTGTCACGGTCGCACTCGGCAAAATAGGCCTCCCAGTTTTCGCTGGCCATCAGTTCGCGGATACCGGCGACAAACAGTTCCTGCTCATCATTTAAATTAAAATCCATCTTTCAACCTCTTGATATTTTGGGGGTTAATTAATCTTTCCAGTTCTGTTTCGCGTCTTTAATAAAGGAGAGCGTCACCATGATGTTGACGAAGAACAGCGGGCATCCTCCGGCGATAATGGCGGTTTGAATCGGTTTCAGGCCGCCGAGCGCCAGCAGAACAATACCGATAATGCCAACCAGAACTGACCAACCAATGCGCACCAGCAGCGGGGGTTCTTCGCCGTCACGCACTTCGCGGCAAGTGGACATCGCCAGGGTATAAGAGCAGGCGTTAACCAGCGTAACGGTGGCAATAAAGCAGAGGATGAAGAAGCCCCACATGGTGGCGGTGCTGAGTGGCAGAGCGGCCCAGGTTTCGATGATGGCGCGCGCCACACCGTACTGTTCGATCAGATTTGGAATGTTGATGATGTTTTTATCTATCAACAGCAGAGTGTTACTACCGAGTACAGTCCACAGGATCCAGGTTGACGCTGTCAGCCCCAGCACCATGCCGAAGCACAGTTCACGCACGGTACGACCACGGGAGATGCGGGCGAGGAAGATACTCATCTGGATAGCGTAAATCACCCACCATGCCCAGTAGAACACGGTCCAGCCCTGCGGGAAGCCGCCTTTAGCGATGGGATCGGTATAGAACAACATGCGCGGCAGATACATCAGCAACATCCCCACCGAATCGGTGAAGTAGTTCATGATGAAGCTGGCACCACTGACGATGAACACCCAACCCAGCATCAGGAAGCTCAGGTAACTACGCACGTCACTGGCGATACGTACCCCTTTTTGCAGACCGCAAGCGACGCAAATGGCGTTGAGGATAATCCAGCAGGTAATGATGATAGCGTCCAGTTGCAGGGTATGCGGAATGCCAAACAACCATTGCATACACTCGGTCACCAGCGGCGTGGCAAGGCCCAGACTGGTACCCATCGCGAAGATCAAGGCGACGAGATAGAAGTTGTCGACGATAGTGCCGAACAACCCTTTGGCGTGTTTTTCACCTACCAGCGGCACCAGGGTGGAGCTGGGGCGAATCACTTCCATTTTGCGGACAAAGAAGAAGTAAGCGAAGGCGACTGAAAGGAAGCTGTAAGTGGCCCACGGCAGAGGTCCCCAGTGGAACAAGCTGTAAGCCAGCCCCAACTCTTTCGCGCCTGTTGAGTTCGGTTCTAAGCCAAACGGCGGGGTGGAGATGTAGTAGTAGATCTCAATCGATCCCCAGAACAGTACGGCAGCAGACGTACAGGAGGCGAACATCATAAAGATCCAACTGGCGGTACTAAATTCTGGTGGTTCGTTACCTAAACGCTTTTTGGCATACGGGCCAAACACCAGCCAGAACCAGCCGAAAAGCATCACCACCATATACCATTCAAATGCCCATCCCCATACATTGGTGACGTAACTGAATACAGCATTAATAACGACATTCGCCGCATCCAGATCTCTGACTGTAAGCCAACAAAGTATGCCGACGATTATTAACGGCGGAAAGAAAACCTTCGGTTCTATTCCCGTTTTTCTCTTTTCATTCTTCATGAGTTAATTCCACTGTGAAAACGAACATTTATTTTGCGTTCCCGTTTGTTTTATTTTTGTTAACATTTAATATAATTATTATTAACCTCGTGGACGCGTTAATGGCTAACTCATAATGGGTATTCAATAAGCTGCATTCTGTGATTGTTATCACATTTTTGTTTCGGGTGAATAGAGGGCGTTTTTTCGTTAATTTTGATTATTAATCAGTATGTTATGTTCTGTTGTGAGTAAAAAAATAGCATCTGACTTTCAATATTGGTGATCCATAAAACAATATTGAAAATTTCTTTTTTCTACGCCATGTTTTCAATATTGGTGAGGAGCTTAACAATATTGAAAGTTGGATTTATCTGCGTGTGACATTTTCAATATTGGTGATTAAAGTTTTATTTCCAAATTAAAGGGCGTGATATCTGTAATTAACACCACCGATATGAACGACGTTTCCTTCATGATTTCTGGAGATGCAATGAAGATTATTACTTGCTATAAGTGCGTGCCTGATGAACAGGATATTGCGGTCAATAATGCTGATGGTTCGTTAGACTTCAGTAAAGCCGATGCCAAAATAAGCCAATACGATCTCAACGCTATTGAAGCGGCTTGCCAGCTAAAGCAACAGGCAGCAGAGGGGCAGGTGACGGCCTTAAGTGTGGGCGGTAAAGCCCTGACCAACGCCAAAGGGCGTAAAGATGTGCTATCGCGCGGTCCGGATGAACTGATTGTGGTGATTGATGACCAGTTCGAGCAGGCACTGCCGCAACAAACGGCGAGCGCACTGGCTGCAGCCTCCCAGAAAGCAGGCTTTGATTTGATCCTCTGTGGCGATGGTTCTTCCGACCTTTATGCCCAGCAGGTTGGTTTGCTGGTAGGCGAAATCCTCAATATTCCGGCAGTTAACGGCGTCAGCAAAATTATCTCCCTGACGGCAGATACCCTCACCGTTGAGCGCGAACTGGAAGATGAAACCGAAACCTTAAGCATTCCGCTGCCTGCGGTTGTTGCTGTTTCCACTGATATCAACTCCCCACAAATTCCTTCGATGAAAGCCATTCTCGGCGCGGCGAAAAAGCCAGTCCAGGTATGGTCGGCGGCGGATATCGGTTTTAACGCAGAGGCAGCCTGGTCAGAACAACAGGTTGCAGCGCCGAAACAGCGCGAGCGTCAGCGCATCGTGATTGAAGGCGACGGCGAAGAACAGATCGCCGCATTTGCTGAAAATCTTCGCAAAGTCATTTAATTACAGGGGATGCTATGAACACGTTTTCTCAAGTCTGGGTATTCAGCGATACCCCTTCTCGTCTGCCGGAACTGATGAACGGTGCGCAGGCTTTAGCTAATCAAATCAATGCCTTTGTCCTCAATGATGCCGACGGCGCACAGGCAATCCAGCTCGGCGCTAATCATGTCTGGAAATTAAACGGCAAACCGGACGATCGGATGATCGAAGATTACGCCGGTGTCATGGCTGACACTATTCGCCAGCACGGCGCAGACGGTCTGGTGCTGCTGCCAAACACCCGTCGCGGCAAATTACTGGCGGCAAAACTGGGTTATCGCCTTAAAGCGGCGGTGTCTAACGATGCCAGCACCGTCAGCGTACAGGACGGTAAAGCGACAGTGAAACACATGGTTTACGGCGGTCTGGCGATTGGCGAAGAACGCATTGCCACGCCGTATGCGGTACTGACCATCAGCAGCGGCACGTTTGATGCGGCTCAGCCAGACGCGTCACGCACTGGCGAAACGCACACCGTGGAGTGGCAGGCTCCGGCTGTGGCGATTACCCGCACGGCAACCCAGGCGCGTCAGAGCAACAGCGTCGATCTCGACAAAGCCCGACTGGTGGTCAGCGTCGGTCGCGGTATTGGCAGCAAAGAGAACATTGCGCTGGCAGAACAGCTTTGTAAGGCGATAGGTGCGGAGCTGGCCTGTTCTCGTCCGGTGGCGGAAAACGAAAAATGGATGGAGCACGAACGCTATGTCGGTATCTCCAACCTGATGCTGAAACCTGAACTGTACCTGGCGGTGGGGATCTCCGGGCAGATCCAGCACATGGTTGGCGCTAATGCGTCGCAAACCATTTTCGCCATCAACAAAGATAAAAATGCGCCGATCTTCCAGTACGCGGATTACGGCATTGTTGGCGACGCCGTGAAAATCCTTCCGGCACTGACCGCAGCTTTAGCGCGTTGATCCACTCTGGCAGGGCTGCATTTTGGCCCTGCCGCTGACAGGGAGCTCTTATGTCCGAAGATATCTTTGACGCCATCATCGTCGGTGCAGGGCTTGCCGGTTCGGTTGCCGCACTGGTGCTCGCCCGCGAAGGTGCGCAAGTGTTAGTTATCGAGCGAGGCAATTCCGCAGGTGCCAAGAACGTCACCGGCGGGCGTCTCTATGCCCACAGTCTGGAACACATTATTCCTGGTTTCGCTGACTCCGCCCCCGTAGAACGCCTGATCACCCATGAAAAACTTGCGTTTATGACGGAAAAGTCAGCGATGACTATGGACTACTGCAATGGCGACGAAACCTCGCCATCCCAGCGTTCTTACTCCGTTTTGCGCAGTAAATTTGATGCCTGGCTGATGGAGCAGGCCGAAGAAGCGGGCGCGCAGTTAATTACCGGGATCCGCGTCGATAACCTCGTACAGCGCGATGGCAAAGTCGTCGGTGTAGAAGCCGATGGCGATGTGATTGAAGCGAAAACGGTGATCCTTGCTGATGGGGTGAATTCCATCCTTGCCGAAAAGCTGGGGATGGCAAAACGCGTTAAACCGACGGATGTGGCGGTTGGCGTGAAGGAACTGATCGAGTTACCGAAGTCGGTTATCGAAGACCGTTTTCAGTTGCAGGGTAATCAGGGCGCGGCTTGCCTGTTTGCGGGTTCCCCCACCGATGGCCTGATGGGCGGCGGCTTCCTTTATACCAATGAAAATACCCTGTCTCTGGGGCTGGTTTGTGGTCTCCATCATCTGCATGACGCAAAAAAATCGGTGCCGCAAATGCTGGAAGATTTCAAACAACATCCGGCCGTTGCACCGCTGATCGCAGGCGGCAAGCTGGTGGAATATTCCGCTCACGTAGTGCCGGAAGCAGGCATCAACATGCTGCCGGAGTTGGTTGGTGACGGCGTACTGATTGCCGGTGATGCCGCCGGAATGTGTATGAACCTCGGTTTTACCATTCGCGGTATGGATCTGGCGATTGCCGCCGGGGAAGCCGCAGCAAAAACCGTGCTTTCAGCGATGAAAAGCGACGATTTCAGTAAGCAAAAACTGGCGGAATATCGTCAGCATCTTGAGAGTGGCCCGCTGCGCGATATGCGTATGTACCAAAAACTACCGGCGTTCCTTGATAACCCACGCATGTTTAGCGGCTACCCGGAACTGGCGGTGGGCGTGGCGCGTGACCTGTTCACCATTGATGGCAGCGCGCCGGAACTGATGCGCAAGAAAATCCTCCGCCACGGTAAGAAAGTGGGCTTCATCAATCTGATCAAGGATGGCATGAAAGGAGTGACCGTTTTATGACTTCTCCCGTCAATGTGGACGTCAAACTGGGCGTCAATAAATTCAATGTCGATGAAGAGCATCCGCACATTGTTGTGAAGGCCGATGCCGATAAACAGGCGCTGGAGCTGCTGGTGAAAGCGTGCCCCGCAGGTCTGTACAAGAAGCAGGATGACGGCAGTGTGCGCTTCGATTACGCCGGATGTCTGGAGTGCGGCACCTGTCGCATTCTGGGGCTGGGGTCGGCGCTGGAACAGTGGGAATACCCGCGCGGCACCTTTGGTGTGGAGTTCCGTTACGGCTGATGTTGGTTTGATACGTAACGCCGTACTGACTCTCATTGCAAAAAAACAGGAATAACCCATGCAACCGTCCAGAAACTTTGACGATCTTAAATTCTCCTCTATTCACCGCCGCATTTTGCTGTGGGGAAGCGGTGGTCCGTTTCTGGATGGTTATGTACTGGTAATGATTGGCGTGGCGCTGGAGCAACTGACCCCGGCGCTGAAACTGGACGCTGACTGGATTGGCTTGCTGGGCGCGGGAACGCTCGCCGGGCTGTTCGTTGGCACATCGCTGTTTGGCTATATCTCCGATAAAGTCGGACGGCGCAAAATGTTCCTCATTGATATCATCGCCATCGGCGTGATATCGGTGGCGACGATGTTTGTCTCATCCCCCGTCGAACTGTTGGTGATGCGGGTACTTATCGGCATTGTTATCGGTGCCGATTATCCTATCGCCACCTCAATGATCACCGAGTTCTCCAGTACCCGTCAGCGGGCGTTTTCCATCAGCTTTATCGCCGCGATGTGGTATGTCGGCGCGACCTGCGCCGATCTGGTCGGCTATTGGCTTTATGATGTGGAAGGCGGATGGCGCTGGATGCTGGGTAGCGCGGCGATCCCCTGTTTGTTGATTTTGATTGGTCGATTCGAACTGCCTGAATCTCCCCGCTGGTTGTTACGCAAAGGGCGAGTAAAAGAGTGCGAAGAGATGATGATCAAACTGTTTGGCGAACCGGTGGCTTTCGATGAAGAGCAGCCGCAGCAAACCCGTTTTCGCGATCTGTTTAATCGCCGCCATTTTCCTTTTGTTCTATTTGTTGCCGCCATCTGGACCTGCCAGGTGATCCCAATGTTCGCCATCTACACCTTTGGCCCGCAAATCGTTGGTTTGTTGGGATTGGGTGTTGGCAAAAACGCGGCGTTAGGGAATGTGGTGATTAGCCTGTTCTTTATGCTTGGCTGTATTCCGCCGATGCTGTGGTTAAACACCGCCGGACGGCGTCCATTGTTGATTGGCAGTTTTGCCATGATGACGCTGGCGCTGGCGGTTTTGGGGCTGATCCCGGATATGGGGATCTGGCTGGTAGTGATGGCATTTGCGGTGTATGCCTTTTTCTCTGGCGGGCCGGGTAATTTGCAGTGGCTCTATCCTAATGAACTCTTCCCGACGGATATCCGCGCCTCTGCCGTGGGCGTGATTATGTCCTTAAGCCGTATTGGCACTATTGTTTCGACCTGGGCACTGCCAATCTTTATCAACAATTACGGTATCAGTAACACGATGCTAATGGGGGCGGGTATCTCGCTGTTTGGTTTGTTGATTTCCGTAGCGTTTGCCCCGGAGACTCGAGGGATGTCACTGGCGCAGACCAGCAATATGACGATCCGCGGGCAGAGAATGGGGTAATTTGTTCAGATTTCTCTCTTTTCTGAATCAATATTATTGACTATAAGCTGCGTGAATATATTACTACACTTTGTGGGAAAACAAAGGCGTAATCACGCGGGCTACCTATGATTCTTATAATTTATGCGCATCCATATCCGCATCATTCCCATGCGAATAAACGGATGCTTGAACAGGCAAGGACGCTGGAAGGCGTCGAAATTCGCTCTCTTTATCAACTCTATCCTGACTTCAATATCGATATTGCCGCCGAGCAGGAGGCGCTGTCTCGCGCCGATCTGATCGTCTTGCAGCACCCGATGCAGTGGTACAGCATTCCACCGCTCCTCAAACTTTGGATCGATAAAGTTTTCTCGCACGGCTGGGCTTACGGTCACGGCGGTACGGCGCTGCATGGCAAACATTTGCTGTGGGCGGTGACGACCGGCGGCGGGGAAAGCCATTTTGAAATTGGTGCGCATCCGGGCTTTGATGTGCTGTCGCAGCCGCTACAGGCGACGGCAATCTACTGCGGGCTGAACTGGCTGCCACCGTTTGCCATGCACTGCACCTTTATTTGTGACGACGAAACCCTCGAAGGGCAGGCGCGTCACTATAAGCAACGTCTGCTGGAATGGCAGGAGGCACATCATGGATAGTCATACGCTGGTTCAGGCGCTGATTTATCTCGGTTCGGCGGCGCTAATTGTACCCATTGCGGTACGTCTTGGTCTGGGATCGGTACTTGGCTACCTGATCGCCGGCTGCATTATTGGCCCGTGGGGGCTGCGACTGGTGACCGATGCCGAATCTATTCTGCACTTTGCAGAGATTGGCGTGGTGCTGATGCTGTTTATTATCGGCCTCGAACTCGATCCACAAAGGCTGTGGAAGCTGCGTGCGGCAGTGTTCGGCGGTGGCGCATTGCAGATGGTGATTTGCGGCGGCCTGCTGGGGCTGTTTTGTATGTTACTTGGGCTGCGCTGGCAGGTCGCAGAATTGATCGGCATGACGCTGGCGCTCTCATCAACGGCGATTGCCATGCAGGCGATGAATGAACGCAATCTGATGGTGACGCAAATGGGCCGCAGTGCCTTTGCGGTGCTGCTGTTCCAGGATATCGCGGCGATCCCACTGGTGGCGATGATCCCGCTACTGGCAGCGAGCAGTGCCTCGACGACGATGGGCGCATTTGTTCTCTCGGCGTTAAAAGTGGCGGGCGCGCTGGTGCTGGTGGTATTGCTGGGGCGCTATGTCACGCGTCCGGCACTGCGTTTTGTTGCCCGCTCTGGCTTGCGGGAAGTGTTTAGTGCCGTGGCGTTATTCCTCGTGTTTGGCTTTGGTTTGCTGCTGGAAGAGGTCGGCTTGTCGATGGCGATGGGCGCGTTTCTGGCGGGCGTACTGCTGGCAAGCTCGGAATACCGTCATGCGCTGGAAAGCGATATCGAACCATTTAAAGGTTTGCTGCTGGGGCTGTTTTTCATCGGCGTTGGCATGTCGATAGACTTTGGCACGCTGCTTGAAAATCCGTTGCGCATTGTTATTTTGCTGCTCGGCTTCCTCATCATCAAAATCGCCATGCTGTGGCTGATTGCCCGACCGTTGCAGGTGCCAAATAAACAGCGTCGCTGGTTTGCGGTGCTGTTAGGACAGGGCAGTGAGTTTGCCTTTGTAGTATTTGGTGCGGCGCAGATGGCGAATGTGCTGGAGCCAGAGTGGGCGAAATCGCTGACTCTGGCGGTGGCACTGTCGATGGCGGCAACGCCGATTCTGCTGGTGATCCTCAATCGCCTTGAGCAATCTTCTACTGAAGAGGCGCGTGAAGCCGATGAGATCGACGAAGAACAGCCGCGGGTAATCATTGCCGGATTCGGGCGTTTTGGGCAGATAACCGGACGTTTACTGCTCTCCAGCGGGGTGAAAATGGTGGTGCTCGATCACGACCCGGACCATATCGAAACGCTGCGTAAATTCGGTATGAAAGTGTTTTATGGCGATGCCACGCGGATGGATTTACTGGAATCTGCCGGAGCGGCGAAAGCGGAAGTGCTGATTAACGCCATCGACGATCCGCAAACCAACCTGCAACTGACGGAGATGGTGAAAGAACATTTCCCACATTTGCAGATTATTGCCCGCGCCCGCGATGTCGACCACTACATTCGTTTGCGTCAGGCAGACGTTGAAAAGCCGGAGCGTGAAACCTTCGAAGGTGCGCTCAAAACCGGGCGTCTGGCACTGGAAAGTTTAGGTCTGGGGCCGTATGAAGCGCGAGAACGTGCCGATGTGTTCCGCCGCTTTAATATTCAGATGGTGGAAGAGATGGCAATGGTTGAGAACGACACCAAAGCCCGTGCGGCGGTCTATAAACGCACCAGCGCGATGTTAAGTGAGATCATTACCGAAGACCGTGAACATCTGTCATTAATTCAACGACATGGCTGGCAGGGAACCGAAGAAGGGAAACATACCGGCAACATGGCGGATGAACCGGAAACGAAACCCTCATCCTAATAAAGAGTGACGTAAATCACACTTTACAGCTAACTAATTGTTTTTATTTCATTGTAATGCGGCGAGTCCAGGGAGAGAGCGTGGACTCGCCAGCAGAATATAAAATTTTCCTCAACATCATCCTCGCACCAGTCGACGACGGTTTACGCTTTACGTATAGTGGCGACAATTTTTTTTATCGGGAAATCTCAATGATCAGTCTGATTGCGGCGTTAGCGGTAGATCGCGTTATCGGCATGGAAAACGCCATGCCGTGGAACCTGCCTGCCGATCTCGCCTGGTTTAAACGCAACACCTTAAATAAACCCGTGATTATGGGCCGCCATACCTGGGAATCCATCGGTCGTCCGCTGCCAGGACGCAAAAATATTATCCTCAGCAGTCAACCGGGTACGGACGATCGCGTAACGTGGGTGAAGTCGGTGGATGAAGCCATTGCGGCGTGTGGTGACGTACCAGAAATCATGGTGATTGGCGGCGGTCGCGTTTATGAGCAGTTCCTGCCGAAAGCGCAAAAACTGTATCTGACGCATATCGACGCGGAAGTGGAAGGCGACACCCATTTCCCGGATTACGAGCCGGATGACTGGGAATCGGTATTCAGCGAATTCCACGACGCTGATGCGCAGAACTCTCACAGCTATTGCTTTGAGATTCTGGAGCGGCGGTAATTTCGTATATTAGAATTCCGGCATCACTGATACGTGCAGATATCCGTGTATACTAGACGTATAAATTGTACAGGAGCACGAGATCATGACTGCAAAACGTACCACACAAAGTGTGACCGTCACCGTCGACCGTGAGTTAGTCAATCGCGCTCGTGATGCAGGCTTAAATATGAGCGCCACCCTTACGGTTGCGCTCAATGCTGAACTTAAAAAACATGCAGCAACACGTTGGCGTGAAGAGAACGCAGAAGCTATCGCTGCGTTAAATCAATTGGCTGATGAAACCGGATGTTTCTCTGATGAGTACCGGAGCTTCTAGCGATGCAATTTACGGTATACCGCAGTCGCGGCAGGAACGCCGCGTTTCCCTTTGTTATCGATGTTACCAGCGACATTATTGGTGAGATTAATCGCCGTATTGTTATTCCATTTATCCGTATTCGCCCTCCAGAACGGCTTAACACAATCCTTTTACTGGTAGACGGCAAAGAATATGTGCTCATGACGCATGAGACTGAAACTGTTCCAGTTAACGCGCTGGGAACGAAATTTTGCGATGCCAGCGCGCACCGAACGTTGATTAAAGGGGCATTAGATTTTATGCTCGACGGGATTTAAGACGCCACCGCCTCTCCCTCACTCAAATCCTTATGCCGGTTCGACGGCTGGACAAAATACTGTTTATCTTCCCAGCGCAGGCAGGTTAATGTACCACCCCAGCAGCAGCCGGTATCCAGCGCGTAAATACCTTCCGGCGTACCTTTGCCTTCCAGCGATGCCCAGTGACCAAAGGCGATGTTGTACTCTTCAGCGACGGGGCCAGGAATCGCAAACCACGGTTTCAGTGGGGCAGGGGCCTCTTCCGGCGATTCTTTGCTGTACATATCCAGTTGACCGTTCGGGAAGCAAAAACGCATACGGGTAAAGGCGTTGGTGATAAAACGCAGTCTTCCCAGCCCCCGCAATTCCGGTGACCAGTTATTTGGCATATCGCCGTACATGGCATCAAGGAAGAAGGGATAGGAGTCACTCGACAGCACCGCTTCTACATCGCGCGCGCACTCTTTGGCGGTCTGCAGATCCCACTGCGGCGTGATCCCGGCGTGGGCCATCACCAACTTTTTCTCTTCGTCGATTTGCAGCAAAGGCTGGCGACGCAGCCAGTTAAGCAGCTCGTCGGCATCCGGCGCTTCCAGCAGCGGTGTCAGGCGATCTTTCGGTTTATTGCGGCTGATCCCGGCAAATACCGCCAGCAGATGCAGATCGTGATTACCCAGCACCAGACGTACGCTGTCGCCTAAGGATTTCACATAGCGCAGAACATCCAGCGAACCCGGGCCGCGCGCGACCAGATCGCCCGTCAGCCAGAGGGTATCTTTCCCAGGGGTAAATTCTACTTTATGCAGCAATGCGATCAGTTCATCGTAACAACCATGAACGTCGCCAATAAGGTATGTCGCCATATTCTTTTAATGAATGAGTGTGGGAACGGCGAGTCGGAATACGGGAATGTCGATGCTGAAAGGGACGCCATTTTCATCGATCATTTCGTAGTGACCCTGCATGGTGCCCAGCGGGGTTTCAATGATTGCACCGCTGGTGTACTGGTACTCTTCGCCAGGCGCGATAAGTGGCTGGACGCCAACCACTCCTTCGCCCTGGACTTCGGTTTCACGGCCATTGCCATTGGTGATCAGCCAGTAACGCCCCAACAACTGCACTGGCGCTCGCCCCAGATTGCGTATGGTTACGGTATAAGCAAAAACGTAACGTTCATTATCAGGTGAAGATTGGGCCTCAATGTAGACGCTTTGAACCTGAATACACACTCGGGGCGAATTGATCATCGTTAACTCTCCTGCAAAGGCGCGCTCTCCGCCAGATAGTTCGCCATCTGGCAATATTGCGCGACAGAGATATTTTCCGCTCGCATCGCCGGGTCGATCCCCATTCCCGTTAACACCTCGACGCTAAACAGGTTGCCGAGGCTGTTACGAATGGTTTTACGACGCTGGTTAAAGGCTTCGGTGGTGATGCGGCTCAACACGCGAACATCTTTAACCGGGTGAGGCATCGTTGTATGAGGAACCAGGCGCACGACGGCGGAATCCACTTTGGGTGGTGGTGTAAAGGCTGACGGCGGTACTTCCAGCACCGGGATCACGTTGCAATAGTATTGCGCCATGACGCTTAATCGACCATACGCCTTGCTGTTCGGTCCTGCAACCAGACGATTCACCACCTCTTTTTGCAACATAAAGTGCATGTCGGCAATGGCATCAGTATAGCTAAACAGATGGAACATCAACGGCGTGGAGATGTTATAAGGCAGGTTGCCGAAAACACGCAGCGGCTGGCCCATTTTCGCGGCCAGTTCGCCAAAGTTAAAGGTCATCGCATCCTGCTGATAAATCGTCAGTTTCGGGCCTAAGAATGGATGCGTTTGCAGACGTGCCGCCAGATCGCGGTCAAGTTCGATGACCGTCAGCTGGTCCAGACGTTCGCCGACCGGTTCGGTCAATGCCGCCAGACCGGGGCCGATTTCGACCATCGCCTGGCCCTTCTGCGGGTTAATGGCAGAAACAATGCTGTCGATCACGAACTGATCGTTGAGAAAGTTTTGCCCGAAGCGTTTACGGGCTAAGTGGCCCTGGTGGACTCGATTATTCATTGGGTGTTAACAATCATTTTGATGGCGAGATTAAGCGCCGTAATAAAACTGCCGACATCGGCTTTACCACGTCCCGCCAGTTCAAGCGCGGTGCCGTGGTCCACTGATGTGCGAATAAAGGGCAGGCCCAGCGTAATGTTCACACCGCGCCCGAAGCCCTGGTATTTTAGCACGGGAAGACCCTGATCGTGGTACATCGCCAGCACGGCGTCGGCGTTATCGAGATATTTCGGCTGAAACAGGGTATCGGCAGGCAGCGGCCCGTTGAGTTTCATCCCCTGTTCCCGCAGCTCGTTGAGTACCGGAATAATGGTGTCTATCTCTTCCGTACCCATATGACCGCCTTCGCCCGCGTGCGGATTCAGCCCGCAGACCAGAATGCGCGGTTCGGCAATACCAAATTTGGTGCGCAAATCGTGATGCAAAATAGCAATCACTTCGTGCAAAAGGGCAGGGGTGATAGCATCTGCGATATCGCGCAGCGGTAAATGCGTCGTTGCCAGCGCCACGCGAAGTTCTTCGGTCGCCAGCATCATCACCACTTTTTTCGCCTGCGAACGCTCTTCGAAAAACTCGGTATGACCGGTAAACGGAATGCCTGCGTCGTTAATGACGCCTTTATGCACGGGGCCTGTGATCAGCGCAGCAAATTCACCGTTCAGACAGCCATCACACGCTCGCGCCAGCGTTTCCACCACATAGTGCCCATTTTCAACTGCTAACTGCCCCACAGTGACAGATTCACGTAGCGCGACAGGAAGTAGCGTTAATGTGCCCGCAGTTTGCGGTTGTGCAGGGGAGTTGGGGGAATAAGGGCGGAGGGTGAGCGGCAAACCGAGCATCGCTGCCCGGTCGGTAAGGAGAGTGGCATCGGCACAAACAACCAGTTCGACTGGCCACTCACGCTGTGCAAGCTGGACAATTAAGTCCGGGCCAATCCCGGCGGGCTCGCCGGGAGTGATCACAACACGTTGGGTTTTAACCATTAGTTGCTCAGGATTTTAACGTAGGCGCTGGCACGTTGTTCCTGCATCCAGCTTGCTGCTTCTTCCGAGAACTTACGGTTCATCAGCATGCGGTATGCACGATCTTTCTGTGCCGCGTCGGTTTTATCGACATTACGGGTATCCAGCAGTTCGATTAAATGCCAGCCGAATGAAGAGTGAACCGGTGCACTCATTTGACCTTTGTTCAGGCGGGTCAGGGCGTCACGGAAGGCCGGATCGAAAATATCTGGTGTAGCCCAGCCGAGATCACCGCCCTGGTTAGCAGAGCCTGGATCCTGAGAGAACTCTTTCGCTGCGGCAGCAAAAGTCGTTTTACCACTCTTGATATCGGCAGCAATCTGTTCCAGTTTCACGCGGGCCTGTTCGTCAGTCATGATCGGCGACGGTTTCAGCAGAATATGGCGAGCATGAACTTCGGTCACCGAGATATTTTTGCTTTCGCCGCGCAGGTCGTTAACTTTCAGAATATGGAAGCCAACGCCGGAACGAATCGGGCCAACAATGTCGCCTTTCTTCGCGGTGCTTAATGCCTGGGCGAAGATCCCCGGCAACTCCTGAATACGGCCCCAGCCCATCTGTCCGCCGTTCAGCGCCTGCTGGTCGGCAGAATGAGCAATCGCCAGCTTACCGAAATCAGCGCCGTTACGCGCCTGATCGACAATCGCGCGCGCCTGGCTTTCCGCTTCGTTCACCTGATCAGAGGTCGGGTTTTCCGGCAGCGGGATCAGGATGTGGCTCAGGTTCAGCTCAGTGCTGGCGTCGTTTTGGTTACCCACTTGCTGCGCCAGGGATTCGACTTCCTGCGGCAGGATGGTGATGCGACGACGCACCTCGTTGTTACGCACTTCAGAGATAATCATCTCTTTGCGGATCTGGTTACGATAGGTGTTGTAGTTCAGACCATCGTAAGCCAGACGGCTGCGCATCTGATCCAGCGTCATGTTGTTCTGTTTCGCGATGTTAGCAATCGCCTGATCCAGCTGCTCATCGGAGATTTTCACTCCCATTTTCTGCCCCATCTGCAGGATGATTTGATCCATGATCAAACGCTCCATGATTTGGTGGCGCAGCGTCGCGTCATCAGGAAGTTGTTGCCTTGCCTGAGCAGCGTTCAGTTTTACCGACTGCATTAATCCATCAACGTCGCTTTCCAGCACGACGCCGTTATTGACGACGGCTGCGACTTTATCGACTACCTGGGGGGCAGCGAAACTGGTATTCGCGATCATGGCGATACCGAGAAGCAGCGTTTTCCAGTTCTTCATACTTTTTCCATTTCAATTAACCGCACTGCGGATTACGTGGTAAATCAACAAATCACAAAGTGTTTTGATACGGCAGAATGTTCGAACGCAGCATCTCTTGCGTACCCAGACCGTAGTTGGAGCTCAGGCCGCGAAGTTCGATGTTAAAGCCGATTGCGTTGTCATATACCGCATGTTGTTTATCGTTATCCCAACCGTTCAGCTTCCGCTCGTAACCGACGCGAATCGCATAGCAGCAGGAGCTGTATTGCACACCTAACATAGAGTCGGCTTGCTTGTTCGCATTGGTGTCGTAGTAGTAGGCCCCAACAATGGACCAACGATCGGCAATTGGCCAGCTGGCGACGGCACCTACCTGCGAAATACCATTCTTATATTGCTCAGCAGTGGAATAGTACTTAGGCAGCGTTGCCTGAATATATTCCGGGCTGGCGTAACGGTAATTCAGCTGTACCAGACGGTCTTCATCCCGACGGTATTCAATGCTGGAGTTACTGGTCGCTACGTTATCCAGACGTGTATCGTACTGAATCCCGCCACGCAATCCCCAACGATCAGAGATGCGCCAGTAAGTATCGCCTGCCCATACCAGTGAGCCCGTTTTGTCGTCATTCTCCCATGTTATGTTGTCATCGCCAGTGCGAGACTCCGTGAAATAGTAGATTTGACCAACGGAAATATTAAAACGTTCAACGGCAGCATCATCATATATGCGAGATGTGACACCGGTCGTCACCTGGTTAGCGGAGGCAATACGGTCAAGACCGCCGTAAGTCCGGTCCCGGAACAGGCCGGAGTAGTCAGATTGCAGCAGCGAAGAGTCGTAGTTATAGATTTTGCTCTGATCGCGATATGGCACATACAGATACTGCGCGCGTGGTTCCAGTGTCTGGGTATAGCCCGGCGCCAGCATTTCCATATCACGCTCGAAGACCATTCTACCGTCTACCTTGAACTGCGGCATTACACGGTTAGCGGACTCTGCCAGCCTGGTCGTGTTTCTGGAGTTATACCAGTCAAGATTGGTTTGCTGATAATGGGTTGCCAGCAACTTCGCTTCAGTATTGATGCTGCCCCAGTTATTAGAGAGCGGCAGATTGATGGTCGGTTCCAGGTGAACACGAGTCGCTTCAGGCATGTCGTCTCTGGTGTTAACAAAGTGCACCGCCTGGCCGTAAATTCGCGTATCGAAAGGACCGACATCGTTTTGATAGTAGTTAACGTCTAACTGCGGTTCTGCCGAGTAGCTACTGGTGTTCTGCTCGCTGAAGACCTGGAACTGCTTGGTTGAAACGGTGGCATTGAAGTTTTGCACCGCATAGCCAACGCTGAATTTTTGCGTTGCGTAGCCGTCGGTACTGGAACCGTATTTGTTATCGAAGTCATTGAAGTAGCTAGGATCGCTGACCTTGGTGTAGTCGACGTTGAAACGCCACACCTGATCCATGACCCCGGAGTGGTTCCAGTAGAACAACCAACGACGTGAACTGTCATCGTTCGGGTGTTCATCTTTATAGACTTTATCTGAAGGCAGATAGTCCAGTTCCATCAAGCCAGCGCCCGCCTGGGAGAGGTAGCGGAATTCGTTCTCCCACATGATGTTGCCACGACGATGCATATAATGCGGCGTGATGGTGGCATCCATATTTGGCGCGATGTTCCAGTAATATGGCAGGTAGAACTCAAAGTAGTTGGTGGTGGTGTACTTGGCGTTCGGGATCAAGAAACCAGAGCGACGTTTGTCACCCACCGGCAACTGCAAATACGGGCTATAAAAGATCGGTACCGGACCCACCTTAAAGCGGGCGTTCCAGATCTCCGCAACTTGTTCTTCGCGGTCATGAATAATTTCGCTACCTACCACGCTCCAGGTGTCAGAACCCGGCAGACAGGAGGTAAAGCTACCGTTATCCAGAATGGTATAGCGGTTTTCGCCACGTTGTTTCATCAGGTCCGCTTTACCGCGACCCTGGCGACCCACCATCTGGTAATCACCCTCCCAGACGTTGGTATCTTTGGTGTTCAGATTCGCCCAGCCTTTCGGCCCTTTGAGGATCACCTGGTTATCGTCGTAATGGACATTACCGAGCGCATCAACGGTACGTACCGGCTCCGGTTGTCCTGGTGCCTCTTTTTGATGGAGCTGCACTTCGTCGGCCTGCAGACGGCTGTTACCCTGCATGATATCCACGCTGCCAGTAAACACGGCGTCATCCGGGTAGTCCCCTTTCGCGTGGTCAGCATTGATAGTCACGGGTAAGTCATTGGTATCGCCCTGTACCAGAGGACGGTCATAGCTTGGCACGCCCAACATGCACTGTGAGGCGAGGTCGGCTGCCAGTCCCTGTTGACTATAAAGGGCGGTGGCAATCATGGTGGCCAGGAGAGTGGGGATACGTTTTTTCATACGTTGATTTTATTGTTCCATCATCGGTAACGTTGCGCGTGACAAACGGTCAGAGACTAACGTACTCGTCATCTCTACGCTAGTGTTAATCCTGTCCGAATAGCGTCTGTGGTGTTAGGCACGGCATTGAATGACAGGTATGATAATGCAAATTATAGGCGATGTCTCACAATAGACCGCAGCCAGAAATGGGTAAAAGCGCCTTTATATTGTGGGAGATAGCCCTGATATCCGTGTGTCGATTTGGGGAATATATGCAGTATTGGGGAAAAATCATTGGCGTGGCCGTGGCCTTAATAATGGGCGGCGGCTTTTGGGGCGTAGTATTGGGCCTGTTAATTGGCCATATGTTTGATAAAGCCCGTAGCCGTAAAATGGCGTGGTTCGCCAACCAGCGTGAGCGTCAGGCGCTGTTTTTTGCCACCACTTTTGAAGTGATGGGCCATTTAACCAAATCCAAAGGTCGCGTCACGGAGGCTGATATTCATATCGCCAGTCAGTTGATGGACCGAATGAATCTGCATGGCGCTTCCCGTACTGCGGCGCAAAATGCATTCCGGGTGGGAAAATCAGACAATTACCCGCTGCGCGAAAAGATGCGCCAGTTTCGCAGTGTCTGCTTTGGTCGTTTTGACTTAATTCGTATGTTTCTGGAGATCCAGATTCAGGCGGCGTTTGCTGATGGTTCACTGCACCCGAATGAACGGGCGGTGCTGTATGTCATTGCTGAAGAATTAGGGATCTCCCGCGCTCAGTTTGACCAGTTTTTGCGCATGATGCAGGGCGGTGCACAGTTTGGTGGCGGTTATCAGCAGCAATCTGGCGGTGGTAACTGGCAGCAAGCGCAGCGTGGCCCGACGCTGGAAGATGCCTGTAATGTGCTGGGCGTGAAGCCGACGGATGATGCGACCACCATCAAACGTGCCTACCGTAAGCTGATGAGTGAACACCATCCCGATAAGTTGGTGGCGAAAGGTTTGCCGCCAGAGATGATGGAGATGGCGAAGCAGAAAGCGCAGGAAATTCAGCAGGCCTATGAGCTGATAAAGCAGCAGAAAGGGTTTAAATAAGTTTCAACGTGTAGGCCTGATAAGACGCGGTAGGCCGGATAAGACGCGCCAGCGTCGCATCCGGCGAGCAGCATCAGACAATCGGCGCAAAATTGCCGGATGCGGCGTGAACGCCTTCTCCGGCCTATCGAACTTCGCCAGCGTGACTATTAAAAATCCGCTGGTGCTTTAAACGTCATACTATTGCCATACGCCGGATGGGTAATCGTCAGCATCTCTGCATGTAGCAACAAACGCGGTGCCATTGCTCTCGCTTCTGGTGATGCATAAAAACGATCGCCGAGAATCGGATGACCCAGCGCCAGCATATGCACACGCAGCTGATGCGAACGCCCGGTAATTGGTTTTAA
>ERZ772818.398-NODE-398-length-46345-cov-14.818125_pt1 | contig 46345 bp, 36 predicted proteins | sample MGYA00580837_ERZ772818 | MGnify/ENA primary metagenome ERZ772818 (study PRJEB29015, sample SAMEA2737671) | human gut metagenome | biome: human gut; feature: human-associated habitat; material: faeces | place: China | collected 2012 ...
AGACGTCGCCCTCTCACGGCGAAAACAGGGGTTCGATTCCCCTACGAACTGCTAAAAGCTGAAATCATTATGATTTCAGTTTTTTTGTGTTTTCATGCCATAGTGTGTGAAGCGGTGCTACACATTCTCCGCAATCTTCGTAACTCCCACATATATCTGTGAAATTTTATACCACGTTTTATAGTCGGTGACTCCGGTAACCGGAAGATTGAATATCTGCTGGAACTTTCTCACAGCATCAGCGGTTTCCTGACCATATATGCCGTCGACGGTTACGGTACCGATGGCGGGATAGTTGAGTGCGATCCTGGCGAGCTGCCTCTGGAGCTGGGAGACCTTGTCGCCGCTTGAGCCGATGGTCAGCTCGTAGCCCGGATATGATGAAGGTATACCGGATATGGTCTCCGAGGTGTTGATGTATATTGTATCTCCGTAATAGTATCTGAGAATCTGGATGGCGGTGAGACCGTCGTCTGCCAGGGATTTTGACCCCCACTGGGTCATCCAGCCCGGACAGGATACACGTTTGCCATCGCAGTATTGGGTGAATAGTGGCTGTGTAACGTTGGGCTTTGAGAGATAGTTGGCGAACATCTCATCGACGATCTGGGAGACATTTTCAAATATGGTTGCATTGTAGACCCACTTTTGGTCGAACGCGGTATTGCTCGTGATAGTAAAGTCGTATCCTTTTCCCCTGTACCACTCGGTATAGACCCTATTAAGGGTAAATGACTGTATCGCCAGTACATTTGCACGGATGGCTGCATCAGGCCAGGTGGAATATATCTCGTTGCAGGCAACATTCTTTATGTAATCCTTATATGGAACATAGTAGTCCCTGGCGGTGGAGTCCGCCGGGGCGCCGTCATGGACAACTATGGTCTCAGGTACAACGACGCGGCTCAACACTATGCCGCCTGATGGATTCACCGGCTTTATCATGTCCTCGGCGATCTTGGGTGGATACTGCTTCCAGAGGGTGTGGGCGTCGAGAACGGTAGGGTTCGTATCGCTTCCATCGGATGGTGTCAGCTCTATGTTCTGGATCCCGTTCTCACCGGAGAATATCTGAACCCCGGAGATGAAGCGCTCGTTGTATCCGGGAGCGTTCACAAGCACGTTGTATTCCGAGTATGGCTGGTTTTCGCCAGGCTCCAGACTGTAGGCGACATCGGGGGCGGGAAGCTCTTCATCGATGACGATACCATTTTTATCGGTGACAAATTCCTCTGAGGTGGAATCGGGCATTCCCGTAGGGCTTATGTATACGGAAGCACCCTCGACGGGAAAGAAATTATTGTTCGTTATCTGAATTTTTAGTGAACCAACGTTATTTGTAATTGCCATTTCTTAATTCCTCATTTATAATTTGCTGTGAAAGTTTTTTAAGCAGCTTTCACAGTAAGTATATGACTAGATTTATAGAATATTCGGAGGAGATAAGATATGGCATACTTTCCAATGTACATCGATCTTGAGGGCAAGAAAGTAATAGTTGTAGGTGGAGGTAAGGCAGCACTTAGAAAGATCAATTCGCTGCTGTATTTCGGAGCGAAGATAGCGGTCATTGCGCCGAAGGTGTGCGATGATATAAAAGCGATAAAGGGAATAAATGTACATGAGAGCAACGTGGCACTTGACATACTGCAGAATGCAGACATTGTTGTGGCGGCAACCAGGCGCCCGGAGATCAATGCCAAGATAGGTACATATTGTAATGACAGGGGCATCATGGTAAATGTGGCTGATAACAAGGAGCTCAGCAGCTTCCTGTTTCCAGGCGTTATCGTCCGCGGAGATCTTGTGGTGGGAGTCACAACAGGTGGCAACAGCCAGGCGGTATCCAAGCAGATCAGGAATATGATAGACAGGATGCTTCCAGAGGAGTACGAGGCGCTCACAAGAAAGATGGGAGCGTACACAGAGCTTGCAAATGTCAACATCAAGAGCACGGCACTTAGGGAGGAAGCACTGGATGAACTCGTCAAGGTTGCACTGTCCAACAAATGCGTTCTTGACGACAAGAAGGCGAACAAGGTGCTTGACAAATATTACCGTGAGGACGCAGCCAGAAGAAACGCATAAATATTTGTTAATATTTGTACTTGAATTATTTGATAATTATGATACAATAAATGAGATTGTTATAGATTGCAGCATGAGAGTGGGCCTTGGCCCACTCTCAATTGTTGTGGGGATAATATTTTACAGAAAGGTGGTCGTATTTACGAAGAGAGCGGATATTGAAGCAAAGACGGAGGCACTTGTGATGCCGATCATTGAGGCGAACAATCTGGAGCTTGTTGATGTGGAGTACGTCAAGGAAGGCAGTGATTATTACCTCAGAGTGTATGCGGACAAGGAAGGTGGCATCACGATCGGTGATTGCGAGATAGTGAACAGAGCACTTGGAGACCTGCTTGACCAGGATGATTATATAGGAGATGCCTATATACTGGAGGTCAGCTCACCGGGGCTTACGAGACCACTGAAGAAAGAGAAGGATTTCAAGAGAAGCATAGGTAAGGTCGTGGAGATCAAGACATTTGCCAAGGTGAATGGTGCAAAGGAATTCGAGGGTGTGCTCAAGGCATATGATGAGAATACAGTTACCATTGAGCTTGAGGATGAGACAGAGATAACAATAACGAGAAAAGATATTTCCATGATACGATTAGCATTTATATATTAGGAGGATAAAAAGGTGTCAGAGATCATTGAAGCATTGAATCAGCTTGAGAAGGAGAGAAACATTAGCAAGGATGTTCTGCTTGAGGCTATAGAGAGATCACTCAAGACAGCCTGCAAGAAGGATTTCAATACAGACGAGAACATTACAGTTTCACTGGACAGAGAGACTGGTGAGTGCCATGTATATGCAGCCAAAGAGGTTGTTGAGGAAGTTGAGAATCCTGCATGCCAGATAACACTGGAGCAGGCCAAGATGATAAGCAGCAAGTACGAGATAGGTGATACAGTAAATATAGAGATCACAACTAAGAACTTTGGAAGAATCGCAGCCCAGCGTGCGAGAAATGTCATCGTTCAGGCGATCAACGAGAACGAGAGAGCAGCTATATACGATCACTTCCATATGAAGGAGAAGGATATCGTAACAGGAATCGTTCAGAGACAGGTTGGAGACAGCGTGAATGTGAGCCTTGATGACAAGACAGAGGCACTCTTAAAGCCATCAGAGATGATCGAGGGAGAGAGCTACGAGAGAGGCGACAGAATAAAGCTTTATATCACAGAGGTCAAGAAGACAAACAGAGGACCAAGGATCACTGTATCAAGAACTCATCCAGAGCTCGTCAAGAGACTTTTTGAGAAGGAAGTAACAGAGATCGCAGACGGAACAGTTGAGATCAAGAGCTTCTGCAGAGAGGCAGGATCAAGATCTAAGATCGCAGTATGGTCAAACGATGAGAACGTCGATGCAGTTGGAGCATGCGTAGGAATCAATGGTGACAGAGTAAATGCTGTCGTTGCAGATCTGAACGGTGAAAAGATCGACATCATTCCTTGGAGTGAGAACCCTGCTGAGTTTATTTACAATGCGCTCAGTCCTTCAGATGTTGAGGACGTATCCGTTGATCTTGATGAGAAGACAGCATTTGTCGTAGTACCTGATACACAGCTTTCACTTGCAATCGGTAAGAAGGGTCAGAATGCCCGCCTTGCAGCAAAGCTGACAGGATACAAGATCGATATCAAGAGCCATTCAAAGGCTGAGGAGATGGGTTACTTTGATGAGCAGCCAGAGGATGAGTACGATGAGAACTTTGATTCTTATAACGACGATGAATATTATGATGAAGTAAGCGAAGATAAAGATGCCGATGCTGCTTCATTTGACATAGATGAAACAGTAGACACAAACGACGAAGAGTAATCATTTGCATTGATGTAGTGGCACATGATAGAGAATAGGGAGTGATGAGATGGCAAAGAAGGTACCTCTGAGGCAATGCCTTGGATGCCGTGAGATGATGCCGAAGAGTGAGCTGATAAGGATAGTCCGAAGCAATGACGGGCAGTTCGCAGTTGATGCAACCGGCAAGCTCAACGGAAGAGGCGCTTATATATGCAAGAGATCCGAGTGCCTTAAGAAGGCGGTTGGAAGCAAAGCACTTGAGAAGGCTTTCAAGGTCAGCATACCTGCTGAGGTGTATGAACAATTAGACAAGGAGCTGCGTGACATTGAAGAATAACAAGATCTACTCGTTAATTTCTCTGTGTGCCAGAGCCAGAAGGCTGTGCAGTGGCAATTTCTCAGTAGAGAAAGCAGTTAAGAATCAGAGCGCGTACGTGGTCATTGTGGCGAAGGACGCTTCTGACAATACGAAGAAACTTTTCGACCAGAAATGTAATTATTATGGGATTCCTTATTATGAGTACGGGACAAAGGATGAGCTTGGCAAGTACAGTGGCAATGAGATGAGAACATCCATTGCGATACTTGACGAGGGATTCGGGAATCAGATCATAAAGTACATGAATGTAAATGAAAACATGGAGGTGTAACATTTGGCTAAAATCAGAGTACACGAATTATCAAAACAGTTAAACATTTCAAATAAAGATATCATAGATACCCTTGGCGCAAAGGGAATAGAGATCAAGAGTCATATGTCCAATCTGGACGATTCGATGGTTGGAATAATTAAGGCTAAGTTTGGAGCAAAGACTGCGCCAAAGGCCGAGGCTCCAAAGGCTGAGACCCCAAAGCCTGCAGCACCAAAGCAGGAGGCTCCAAAGGCAGCGCCTAAGACAGAGCAGCCAAAGCCTGAGACAGCAAAGCCTGCTGCAGCGCCAAAGGCGGACGCGCAGAAGCAGAATCCTTCAAGGGATGACAATTCAGCAGCCAGACAGGGTTCTGGCAATCATGTAAGATTTGCCAGGGAGGACAGAAACGGCGGCAAGATGAATAACAACGGTAACAGAGTCAGATTTAACAACGACAGACAGGGCGGTTCAGACAGAGCCAGATTCAGCAACGACAGGAACCAGGGCGACAGAAATCAGGGTGACAGACCAAGATTCGGCAGAGATGGCCAGGGCGACAGAAATCAGAGTGACAGACCAAGAGTAGGCAGAGACGGTCAGGGCGACAGACCAAGGTTTAACAGAGATGGCGACAGAAACCAGGGTGACAGACCAAGAGGAGGCAGAGACGGCCAGAATGACAGACCAAGGTTTAACAGAGATGGTGATAGAAACCAGGGTGACAGACCAAGATTTAACAGGGACGGCCAGGGTGACAGACCAAGGTTTAACAGAGACGGAGACAGAAACCAGGGTGGCGGACGCTTCGGCAATGGAGATAGAAACCAGGGCGGAAGAGGCTTTAACAGAGATGGTGGCAACCGTTTCAGCAACCGTATCAATATGCCATTTGGCAAGGATGACGAGGATGACAGCCCAGCTCAGAAGAGAGCACCATTCAAGAGAGACCGCAAGGACTTCGATGCGAAGGAGATGCCGGGTAAGGATTTAAAGAGCCAGAACAGAGATAACTACAACAGAGATAAGAACAAGCCACGTAAGGGCAACAGAAGATCACCTGAGGAGGTCGAGGCTGATATCAGCAGACTTGCGAAGAATGTGAAGAACAAGCCACAGAAGAAGCAGCAGGCACCACAGGAGGATCCGGATGCAATCAGAACCATCACACTTCCTGAGGTTGTAACACTCAAGGAGCTGGCTGATGCGGTAAAGACTCCTGTAACAGCACTTATCAAGAAGCTGTTCCTCGCAGGTAAGATGGTCAATGTGAACTCAGAGCTTCCATTTGACGAGGCTTCAGAGATCGCACTTGAGTACAACTGTATAGCTGAGGAGGAGGAGAAGGTAGATGTGATCGAGGAACTCCTGAAGGAGGACGAAGAGGACGAGAAGGACATGGTTCCAAGACCTCCAGTAGTCTGCGTTATGGGACACGTTGATCACGGTAAGACATCACTCCTTGATGCGATCAGACAGACAAAGGTTACATCGGGCGAGGCTGGTGGAATCACACAGGCGATCGGTGCATCTGTTGTCGATGTAAATGGCCAGACCATCACATTCCTTGATACTCCTGGACATGAGGCGTTCACAGCAATGCGTATGCGTGGTGCACAGAGTACAGATATCGCTATCCTTGTTGTAGCTGCCGATGATGGAGTAATGCCACAGACTATCGAGGCTATCAACCATGCAAAGGCTGCCGGAATCGAGATCATAGTAGCGATCAACAAGATCGATAAGGAAAGTGCCAATATAGAGAGAGTTAAGCAGGAGCTTACAGAGTATGAGCTTATCCCAGAGGATTGGGGTGGTTCAACAATATTCTGCCCTGTATCTGCACATACTAAGGAAGGTATTGACAATCTCCTTGAGATGATCCTCCTCACAGCGGATGTGCTTGAACTTAAGGCAAATCCTAACAGAAAGGCAAGAGGTATCGTCATCGAGGCTGAGCTTGACAAGGGACGTGGACCTGTTGCAACAATGCTTGTACAGAAGGGAACACTCCACGTTGGAGATTACATCGCTGTAGGAGCGTCACATGGTAAGGTACGTGCCATGACCAACTCAAGAGGTGAGAGAGTTACAGAGGCTCTTCCATCAACACCTGTACAGATCCAGGGTCTCAACACAGTTCCTGACGCAGGTGAGATATTCATGGCAGTTGACAATGAGAAGGAAGCCAGAACCATATCAGAGACATACATCTCACAGGGTAAGGAGAAGCTTCTTGCAGATACAAAGCAGAGAATGTCGCTTGACGATCTGTACAGCCAGATCCAGGCCGGCAACCTCAAGGAGCTCAAGATCATCATCAAGGCAGATGTACAGGGTTCGGTTGAGGCCGTTAAGCAGAGCCTTTTAAAGCTCTCAAATGACGAGGTCGTTATCAAGTGCATACATGCAGGTGTAGGTGCTATCAACGAGTCAGATATAATCCTTGCATCAGCATCAAATGCCATCGTAATCGGTTTCAACATCAGACCGGATGCGAGAGCAAAGGATATGGCTGACAGCGAGGGCGTAGATGTTCGCCTGTACAGAGTCATCTACAATGCAATAGAGGATATTGATTCAGCAATGAAGGGTATGCTTGATCCTATATATGAGGAGAAGGTCATCGGACACGCAGAGATCAGACAGACATACAAGGCTTCTGGTATCGGTGTCATTGCCGGTTCATATGTTCTCGACGGAACAATCAACAGAAACTGCAGCGTAAGGATCACCAGAGAGGGCAATCTTATATTTGAAGGAAAGCTTGCTTCACTCAAGAGATTCAAGGATGATGTCAAGGAAGTTAAGTCCGGCTTTGAGTGTGGTATGGTATTCGAGAACTTCCAGGACGTTGCAGAGGAAGATCAGATAGAGGCATACGAGATGGTAGAGGTGCCTAGAAAGTAGTAATAGATATGAGAAAAAACAGTGTAAAGAATAACAGGATCAACGGTGAGGTTCAGAGAGAACTCAGCAGGATCATCAGCCGTGAGATCAAGGATCCAAGAATATCACCTATGACTTCGGTCGTTGATGTGGTTGTCACACCTGATCTCAAGTTCTGTAAGGCATATATCAGTGTCCTGGGTGACCAGGATGCTGTTGATTCCACATTTGCAGGGTTGAACAGCGCAATGGGATATATCAGAAGAGAGCTTGCTCATTCTGTAAATCTGCGCAATACACCGGAGATAACATTTATCATGGACCAGTCCATAGAGTATGGTGTCAGTATGTCCCACAAGATAGATGAGGCTCTCGGAAAGCATGGCGATGCTGACGAGAGTACAGATGAAAACTCAGAGAGTGAAGATGAGTTTGAAGAGTAGGATATAATATGAGAATTTAAAAGGAGGTATATCATGAACGATCTTATAAGGGAGATAGAGAACGCAGACAGCATAGCCATAACAGGACATATCAATCCTGATGGTGACTGTATAGGTTCAACACTTGGAATGTATAACTATATTACAAGCAATTACCCTGACAAGAGGGTTCAGGTATATCTTCAGGAATTCCCGGATGTATTCATGTTCCTGAATGGTGCATCTACTGTAAAGCATGAGGCAGATGACGAGACCTATGATCTGTTTATGTCGCTTGACTGCGGAGATATGGACAGATTCACACCATTTGTCAGATATTATGAGACTGCGAAGAGAACTCTTTGCATAGACCACCATGTGTCTAACAAAGGCTTTGGTGATGTGTGCTATGTGGAAAGTGATGCATGCTCCGCTGCGGAGGCTATATTCAAGCTCCTGGATGAGAAAAAGATCAACCAGCAGTGCGCAGAGTGTCTGTATACCGGTATAGTCCACGACACAGGAGTGTTTAAGCACAGCAATACCACCAGAGAGTCCATGACCATAGCGGGAATCCTGATAGAGAAGGGAGCGAGACCAAGCTTTGTCATAGATGAGACATTTTACAAGAAGACGCTCACACAGAATAAGCTTCTGGGCTATGCGCTTCTAAACATGAAGCAGTTTGCAGATGGAAAGATAACCCATACACTTCTGACAAAGGAGGACTTTGACAGATTTGGTGCCAGCAAGATGGATACGGATGGAATCGTGGATCAGCTCAGACTGACATCAGGTACTGAGGTTGCTTTCTTCATGTATCAGGCTGGTGAGGATAATTACAAGATATCCCTCAGGGCAAATGATATCGTGAACGTGAGTGAGATTGCGTGCAGCCACGGCGGTGGCGGCCATGTGAAGGCTGCGGGATGCAATATGTCAGGTGATCCGGAAAAGATAGTTGCGGAGATAGTTGCGGATATAGAGAAACAGCTTGGCTGATAAATTGCAGAAAAGATGTGATCTGGAACAGGTACTGATACAGCGGACTGATGTAAAAGACTTTGGATTGGATTTGAAATAGTTATGATAGATGGATTTATCAATATATATAAGGAGCAGGGGTTCACATCATTTGATGTGGTGGCAAAGCTCCGTGGTATATTAAAACAGAAAAAGATAGGTCATACCGGAACTCTCGATCCCATGGCGGAGGGAGTTCTTCTTGTGTGTCTGGGAAGTGCTACGAAGATGTGCGATCTGCTCACTGAGAAGAACAAGACATACACATGTACCATGCTTCTCGGAAAGACCAGCGACACCGAAGACGTGACAGGAGTCATGACAGACGTGACAGATGTATATCCTGATGAGAAGACAGTCAGGGCTGCGGTGATGAGCTTTGTAGGCGATTACATGCAGATCCCGCCTATGTATTCGGCAATCAAAGTAAATGGTAAGAAGCTCTATGAGCTGGCGAGGGCCGGACAGGTTATAGAGAGAGAGCCGAGATCGGTCACGATACATGGTATCACCATACAGTCGGTAGAACTTCCGAGGGTGACATTCGATGTGAGCTGTTCCAAGGGAACATATATCAGAAGCCTGTGCAGGGATATAGGAGAGAAGCTTGGCTGCGGTGCGGTGATGGAGAAGCTTATCAGAACCGAGGTGAAGGGCTTTACTATAGAGGAAAGTCTGACACTTGATGAGGTGGAGAAGGCAAGGGATGATGGAACGCTTATGCAGCATGTGCTCACAACAGACAAGCTTATGCCGGATATTCCAGAGCTCCATATATCAGCAAAGGGTGAGAAGCTTCTTGCAAATGGAAATAAGCTCAGTGCGGATGCATTTGCCGAGGATAAGATATACAGGGACACATATGTCAAGGTGTACGATGAGAATGGAAGATTTGCGGCACTGTATGAATACAGTGATGAGAAGAGGCAGTATGTGCCATTTAAGATGTTTCCGGTGAGCAATTAAGGACAGACAGTTATGATTCATATAAAGGATACAAAGAAGATACAACTAAATAGCACAGAGCGCACGGCGGTTGCACTGGGAAAGTTTGATGGCATACACCAGGGGCATATGTTATTGATAGAACAGGTGCTCAAACTGCAGAAAAAAGGCTATATGGGTGTCGTGTTCACATTTGACATGAGGGAGAACCATGTGTTTGATGTGAGCAATATGAAGACCATATACACATCTGACGAGAAGGCACAGGTGGTATCGGATACCGGAGTTGACGTCCTGGTTGAATATCCGTTTGACGATGCATTTGCGGCTACAGAGCCGAAGGCGTTCATCAGAGATGTGCTGGTGGACATGATGCGGGCCGGATATGTCGTGGTTGGAAGCGATTACAGATTCGGCAGAGACAGAAAGGGCGATGTGGATACCCTGAAGGATTATGCGGGCGAGTATGGATATAAGGTCATAGTCATAGACAAGCTGGAACAGGATGACGAGGTGGTCAGCTCAACTGTCATCAGGAAGAATATTTCTGAGGGAGATGTGAGGTCGGTCATTCCGATGCTCGGCAGACCGTACAGTATGACAGGTGAGGTGGTGTCCGGCAAGCAGCTTGGAAGAACCATAGGAATACCAACGGCGAATATGCCGCCGGAGGAACGCAAGCTGTACCCGCCGGCTGGTGTGTATGCTTCAAGGATCAGAATAGTTCAGGGAGAGCATGCGTGTCATGTGGATCCGTTCAGAGTCTATAATGGAATCACCAACATAGGTGACAACCCAACAGTGAACGACAAAGGAAACATTACTATAGAGACTAATATCTTTGACTTTGACAGGGATATATACGGACAGATCATCAAGGTGGAGCTTATAGAGAAGATCCGGGGCGAGAAGAAATTTGGAAGCCTGGATGAGCTCAAGGCCCAGATGACAAATGACATAGAGAATTCAAAGAGAATACTTGGAAACAAGGTGTTGGTAAAATAGCACAGAAAACATTGGTAATTATGCGGATAAATAATGACGGATTATTGGGTCGCATGAAGATGTTTTCTGTGCTATATTTTTAATAATAGGGTATTTTTTTCTGGTAGAAAAGGAAGTACAAGGAGGAAAAGGGAAATGAGAAAGAAAGCAGCGAGCAGGATCCTGGCATATGTTCTCACCTTATGCATGATCATCGGCAATATAACATGGCCGGAGATCACAGCTAAGGCGGAGACCATAACGCTGGATCTGAAACCGGACACCGGTTGGAAGACGGTGACTGCAAAGTCGGATACTTATAGTAAGAAGCCTAAGGCAGAGATGAGGTTTTCTCCACCGAGTGAACTCGGCTCTATGAAAGCGATTGCTGATGCCGGGTATAAGACACTCAAGATCACATATGCGGTGGAGGATTTCACTGAACTAAGTGGGGAAAGTTCAGGAGTTATGCCATTTGTATCATATGGGCCATCGTGGTCCAATAATGATGTATGGATTAATCTGGAAAAAGCCGGACAGTTTGAGGCTACACTTGATCTGGCATCGATCAATACTACCAGCACAGAGAGCGTGGCATTTGGTATACAGATTGCAAATCTCCAGGAGAACAGCACGATCAAATTCAGGATCGTGTCAGCGGTGCTCTCGGGAACAAAGAGCACATCTGGTGGTTCATCAGGGGAGTCTGGCGGTTCGGGAGGCAGCGGACAAGGAAGTGCGGATCTTGATTCTATAGGAAACACAAGCTCAAGCGTAACTGCAAGCCTTGCCGATGGAGATGGAACAGCCAAGGGAGACGGCTACTACGAGACAGAGATAACGATAAATAACAAGAGCAATTCATACATAGCAGACTGGATAGCGGTGGCTGATGTGAATGGTTCAGTAACTGCAGTAAAGGATTACAGTAGCTGGTCAGCCCTCAAGGGTGTATTCAGTGATGGAAAGCTGTACATATATCCAAACACATCCAAGAAGTCAGGTGCAGTAAATGCCGGATCGAGCGTGAGTTATTCAAAGCTTGGCTACACAGGCACGGCAAATGGTGTGTCTATAACAGGTGTCAAGGTGTACTACAGCTCACAGTCAGGTGCATTTGACTCATTTATCGGTTCACTTTCATCATCATCTGGCGGAGCCGGGGACAACACAGGTGAGATCAATACGGATGTTGAGTACAACTATGCAAAGCTTCTTCAGGAGTCACTGTATCTTTATGATGCGAATATGTGCGGAAGTGATGTATCTGCAAAGAGTGAGTTTTCTTGGAGATCAAACTGCCATACTGAGGATGCAAAAACAACATATAATGGAAAGACTGTGGATGTCAGCGGTGGATACCATGATGCGGGAGATCATGCCAAGTTTGGTCTGCCACAGGCATATTCGGCTACAGTTCTAGGGCTTGCGCACATGGAGTTTGCCGAGGCATTTGCGGATACTGCTACAGAGGCACACTATAAGAGGATCATGGACAGATTCGTTGATTATTTCGAGAGATGCACAGTCCTTGGAAGTGATGGCTCGGTTAAGGCTTTCTGTTATCAGGTCGGTGATGGAAATGTCGATCATGGCTACTGGGGAGCTCCGGAAAAGCAGTCATCAAGAAGTGGACAGGCAACATTCACATCTGATTCAGATACATGTACAGATATCGTTTCAGAGACAGCGGCGGCACTTGCGGCATATTATATAAATTACAAGGATAAGAAAGCGCTTTCCTATGCGGAGAAGCTTTTCACATATGCGGATACTAAGGCTAAGAAGAACAGCTCGGGTCCGGCATCAGGTTTCTATAACTCAGATTCATGGGAAGATGACTATGCCCTTGCGGCGGCTCTTCTGTACAAGGCTACAGGAAAATCAGCATATGCAACAAAATACAATAATGTATATGGTGGCAGAACAAATCCTAACTGGGCTCTTTGCTGGAATAACGTGGCTCAGGCGGCTCTGCTCTACAGTCCTAATTCATCCAAGAAGAGCGTGTTCGTGGAGAACCAGTCAGGACTTATAGCAAGCAAGACACAGTCAGGAGATAACAATTTCTGCCTGATAGACAGCTGGGGATCGGCGAGATATAACACTGCTCATCAGATGACAGGTCTTCTGTATGATACTATATATGGAAAGAATGATTATTCATCATGGGCAAATGGTCAGATGAAGTACATACTTGGCAACAATGCAGGTTCAAAGTGTTTTGTTGTCGGTTACAACAAGTATTCATCAAAGTACCCTCATCACAGAGCCTCAAGCGGATATCAGGGTTCTGTAACTGGAAATGCATATACAAAGCAGGCACATGTACTAGTCGGCGCTTTGGTTGGCGGTCCGGCGGGTTCGAGTACATCCTATGTAGATAGCTCAGAAGATTATAACCAGAACGAGGTTGCACTGGACTATAATGCAAGCCTTGTGGGTGCAGCAGCTGGACTTTATCTGTATGTAAAGAACAGCGGAACAGATGAGGAGAAGGCAGCACAGAAGGTAGTTCCAAAGAGCGAGGTGTCGTCAGAGCTTAGGACGATAAGCGGGGAGTCAGGTGGAGGCATGACAACAGAGGACGACACGAAGGATCCTTCAACTGGCTCAACCGGCTCAACCGGATCGACTGGCTCAACTGGATCAACAACGGGTTCAACGTCTGAGAAAGACACAGAGACTCCGTCAGAGCCCCCAGCCGTAAAGGTTACAGGAATCTCATTTGACAAGACATACATAACACTTAATGTGGGCGACAGTGATGAGATCAAGGCAACGATAACACCTGCTGATGCAAAAGATACATCCCTTGTGTGGTCAAGTTCAGACAAGGCTAAGGTATCCGTACAGAATGGCAAGATAACAGCCCTCGCAGCCGGAACGGCGACTATCACAGCTACGGCTAAGGATGGCTCGGGAATAAAGGCGGCGTGTGTTGTCAAAGTGCTCACTCCTGGAAAGCTGTCATGTAGCAGTGCTGACAAGTCATGGACAGACCTCGTATATGGCTATTCAAATGCGAATCATGCAGCTATTGAACTGTCAAACTCCGGGGAGACAACCCTTACAGATGTAAAGGCCAAGCTTAAGGATGGAACGGCATTCCAGATCGTTTCATCACCGGCAGGGCAGATTTCTGCAGGAAATAAAACAACAGTAGTTGTAAAACCGGTAAATGGACTTGGTGCCGGAAGCTACAGCGATACACTGGTTATATCATCAGCAAATGGCTCAGCGAACATAACACTCAAGGCGACAGTGGCAAAGGGAGAAAATACCGCAGTTGTCACTGTGACAAAGACATCAGTAACATCTGATGCGGTGACTGTCAGCGGCAAGGTGTCAGGTATAGTGGGTGAGATCGAGTATGCAATATCCAGTGAAAAGGATGCTGATGCATCAAAGCTTGTATGGCAGAATGGTGCTCAGTTTACCGGGCTTAAGGAATTTACTACATATTATGTGTATAGCCGAGTAAAAGAAACTGCAAATGTCAAGGCTGGTCAGATCAGCCAGGCACTTGAGGTGACTACACCTTTATCAGATCCTTTCGTAATTGACATCGGAAGACTGAATGACAGCAGATATGTTGGAGCATTCACAGACAGTGAGGAAAATCCAACTGTAAAGGTATCACAGTCTGGTGGAATCATATCAGTTTCATTTACCGAGAATAAGGATTACACGATCACAGGAAATGGTGAGGATGTAATTGTAGATACCGGAAATGCAAGTGGAATAACCGTGGACAATGCTACTGTAAAGAAGATCACGGTTCGTCCGGGCAATTCTGAAACATTTGTCATAAAGGTAAGCGGAGAAAATAAGATTGCTGATGGTATAACATGCGTCAGCGATAACAGTAACGCAGCGGATGTAAAGGTATCTGGAAAGGATACATCTTCCAAGATATCAGCGACAACCCCGGGTGCGTCTGCGATCAAGACAGATGGAAATCTTGAGATAGACAACATACAGATAAAGTCCGATGGTAAGGGAATCGAATCTGCGGGAACTGTGAAGATAGCAGGTGGAAGCAACAGCATAGATTCTGTATCTTCGGCAATATCGGCATCGGATGTGGAGATCACAGGAGGCTCTGTTGATGCAAAGTCATCAGGACTTGGCGATGGGGAGTCGGTAATCTCAGCAGACAATTCTATCAAACTGGTTGGTGGAAGTGTTACGGCGGATGCATCCGGATCAACCGGTGGAAATTCATTTGGCGTAAAGTCAGATGATGGAACGATCATTGTTGATGGCGATGTGTCAATAGGTGGAGATCCAATTTATTCCAAGGATCCGGTAGACAGCAAGGGCGACAGTGTAACCATGGTAAAGGTTGTGTTCACAGATGAGAATGGCAACCAGTTGTATGCGTCATCTGTAAACAAGGGATCAACTCTTGATCTGTCGAAAATAAATATCACCATGTCTGATGGTACTGATTACAAGACATCGAGGGCTGGATATGCGCTGGCATGGCAGGATGAAGCCGGAACAAGCTATAATGCTGATTCTGCATACGGCGCTGTATCAGAGGATATAACATTTAAGGCTGTATGGACATGGATAGTTGTGGATATAAGCGTTGATGCAAATATTACATTTGCGGCAACTGGAAATGCTTCGTACAAGACTACATATACAGGCGCAGCGATAAGACCGGCCGTAAAGGTTGTATCACGTGGAAGAACACTTGATGCGGGAACTGACTATATAGTTTCATATAGCAGCAATACCAATGCCGGTACAGCAAAGGTAGTTGTCAAAGGTCAGGGCAGATATAAGGGCTCGAAGACTTTTACATTTGCAATAAACAAGCAGGCGATAAGTAAAGCCTCTGTGACAATCACAAAGTCGGCTGTATATACAGGCAAAGCAATAACACCAGCGGTGAAGGTTACCTGCGGCAAGCGGACACTCACAGCGGGCAAGGATTACAGAGTTGCATATTCGTCAAATAAAGACTTTGGCAAGGCAAAAGTTGTGATAATGGGAATCGGTAATTACAGTGGAACACAGACAAAGTATTTTGACATAACTGCGGCTGTGGGTAAGATCTATGCAAATGGAAATTACAAGTACAAGATCACAAATGCATCCCTGAATGGCAAGGGAACGGTAACTCTCGTATCTGTTGTCAAGAAGACCAAGACAGTTGTGGTTCCTGACACTATAAAGCTTGGTGGCAAGACATTTAAGGTCACAGCGATAGGAAAAGCGGCGTTCAAGAAGAATGTAAAGGTTACAAAGGTGACCTTGGGCAAAAACGTCAAGACTATAGGTGCCAAGGCGTTCTATGGATGTAAGAAGCTCAGGACAGTAGTGATAAAGAATACACAGATGACAGGAAAAACAGTTGGATCTGGTGCATTTACAGGGACATACGCCAAGATGACCGTCAAGGTTCCGTCGAAGAAGCTTAAGAGTTATAAGACAATCCTTCTGAAAAGAGGAGTGTCAAAGAAAGCAGTCATAAAGAAATAAAGGCTCAATAAAATAAAGAATAATTGGAGATCCGGGGTGGTTCATATGATCCCGGATCTTTTTTGTGCGTATGGAGGTGACCGAAGTTCGATTTGACATGGGTAAAAATATGTGTATAATATCGTTAGTATTCTAATAATTAGAAGTATAACTATCTGGAGAGGAGAATCCATATGGACGAACATACAAAATCCATACATTATCTGCTGATGGCGGATCATTTCATGGTGCAGAAGGCATTGCTGAGTCAGATAAAGGATACAGAGCTCACCATGGGACAGCCCAAGGTGCTGGACTATCTGAAGGATCATGATGGGGCGTGCCAGAAGGATATCGCGGCGGGATGTCATATAGAGCCGGCATCGATAACCGCTGTGTTGAGTGGCATGGAGAATAAAGGTTATATACAGAGAAGTACAAAGTCAGGGGACAGAAGATCCCTGTACGTGTATTTGACAGATAAGGGCAGAGAGTATGTGGAGATGCTCAATAAGAAGTTTGACTTAGTTGAATCTTTGGCACTGAGGGGATTTACCGCGGAAGAGACGGAAGAATTGCAGTCATTTCTTGTAAGGGTGTACGACAATATGAAGGGCAGCGAAAAAGACAACAGAAAAGAGGAACGTAAGAGATGAAGAACATGAAGGTAAGAATCCCAATGTATTTTGTTGGACTGTTTATTATGACTATAGGAATAGCACTTTCAGTCAAATCCAATCTGGGAGTGTCACCGGTGAGCTCTATACCATATACGATGACATGTGTATGGGGAATAGAGATGGGAAAGGCAACGATCATATTCCATGCGGCATTGGTGCTTATACAGATCATTATACTTCGAAAGAATTTCAAACCGATAAATCTCCTTCAGATAGTGGTTGGAGTAGTATTTGGATACTTCACGACATTCTGCAATTATCTTGCCACATTTCTGCCATCAACAGATAACATAGTTGTCAGGGTTGTTTTGATGCTTGTGAGTACCATATTCATAGCAGGCGGAATATTCTTTTATCTGCCGGCGAATCTTATCCCACTTGCCGGGGAGGGTGTTATGCAGGCTGTCTCAGAGGGCACACACATTGAATTTTCAAAGGTAAAGATCGGATTTGACTGTTCTATGGTGGCTGTGTCGGTCGTAACATGTCTGATCTGCATACATAGTCTTGGAAGCGTGGGCGCCGGTACTGTTATTGCCGCATTCCTTGTTGGATTCAATCTTGGCAAGTTGAATAAGGCATTTGGCGGAAAACGAGATAAACTTCTTGGAAAGCACACATACACTGAGGAGGAAGTGCTCAGGGAGAGAATGGAGCAATTGCATTAGGACTTTTGGATAAAATTGTATCGTATAAACTATTTTATAATGGTAATCAAAATTACCAATTAGAACTGCAATCTGCCTGCACTGTATTTGAAGTCGTCGAAATCATCGGGTATCCGTGAGAGTTCGTCTATGTATGCCGGACTGTCATATGGCTCATTTGCATTTATATGATGTTCCATATCTGTTATTTTCCCTTCATAAATGGCTAGTCTGGGGAGTTTTATTTGTTTGCTTTTGATATTACGTGGTGTATAATTTAGCCATACAAATTTTGGTTTGTTGTATGTGCAAAGGAGAATACAAATGATAACAGGGGATTTGAAGAATAAAATAGACAGTTTATGGGACATATTTGCCGCGGGTGGACTTGTCAATCCACTTGAGGTTATAGAGCAGATAACATATCTTATGTTTATCCATGATCTTGATGATGTGGACAACAAAAAGGCAAAGGAATGCGAGATGCTAGGGCTTCCGTTTAGCAGTATATTTGCTGATGAGGTGAAGATAGGAGACAGAAACATTGACGGAAAGCAACTCAAATGGTCTGTATTCAGGGATTTCCCTGCTGAGAAAATGTACAGTGTCATGCAGGAATGGGTTTTCCCATTTATAAAAAATCTTCATAGTGACAAGAACAGCGCATATTCAAAATATATGGATGATGCCATATTCAAGCTTCCGACACCGATTCTTCTTTCGAAGGTTGTTGATTCGCTGGATGAGATATATAAATTGATGAATGAAATCCAGTCAGTTGACGTGAGAGGCGATGTATATGAATATTTGCTTTCAAAGATAGCACAGTCTGGAAGAAACGGTCAGTTCAGGACGCCGAGACACATCATCCGTATGATGGTTGAGATGATGGATCCGGCAGCAGACGAGATGATATGTGATCCTGCGTGTGGAACATCCGGTTTCCTTGTTGCGTCAGGGGAGTACCTCAGAGAAAAGAAGAAAGAAGACATCTTTTATAACAAAGCAAATAGAGATCACTATATGAATCATATGTTCTATGGATATGATATGGATAGAACGATGCTTCGTATAGGTGCTATGAATATGATGACACATGGTATAGATAATCCATGTATTGAATATAGAGACAGCTTATCAGATCAGAATAGTGATAAGAATAAATATACACTTGTTCTTGCAAATCCACCGTTCAAGGGAAGTCTGGATGCTGAATCAGTTTCAGCAGATCTTCTCAAGATGTGCAAGACAAAGAAGACAGAATTGCTGTTCCTTACATTGTTCATAAGGATATTGCAGGTAGGCGGCAGATGTGCATGTATAGTTCCGGATGGAGTGCTATTTGGCTCGTCTGCAGCACATAAGGCAATCCGTAAAGAAATAGTGGAAAATCAGAAACTTCAGGCAGTCATCTCCATGCCATCAGGAGTGTTTAAGCCATATGCAGGAGTGTCAACTGCGATACTGATATTTACAAAGACAGATCACGGTGGAACGGACAAAGTATGGTTCTATGATATGACAGCAGACGGATACAGTCTTGACGATAAGAGAACACCGGTAAATGATAACGATATACCTGACATAATAGAGAGATTTGCACATCTTGACAAAGAAAATGACAGAAAGCGAACGGACAAGTCATTCTTTGTGTCAAAGGAAGAGATAGTGGACAATGCTTACGACCTCAGCATCAATAAGTACAAGGAAGTAGAGTATACACCAGTAGAGTATCCGCCTACATCTGAGATAATGTCAAATATAAGAGATCTGGAGAGACAGATAAGTCAGGAAATGGATGAACTTGAGAAATTGCTGGCTGATGATAACCAGTAATTGATTGAAAATATTAGGAAAGGGGAAAACAAACTCGACTTTAGCAAATTCGTATTTGTATGAATGATGTGGATGAGATTACTAGATATATGTGATTTTCAAGGCGGTTCACAGCCACCTAAAGAAGAATGGTCGTTTGCTGAACAAGAAGGATATATTCGTATGCTTCAAATACGAGATTTTACACAAAGTGAAAAAGTGACACCTGAATATATTAAAATTAGTAATTGTATAAAAACTTGTACAGAGGATGATGTTCTTATAGCTAGATATGGCGCATCAATTGGAAAGGTTTTAACTGGCATAGCAGGTGCATATAATGTTGCGATAATGCGCACTATTCCTGATACAGATATAATTCGTAAAAGGTTTTTGTATTACTATTTGAAATCTTCGTATTTTCAGTACGCTATTTTAAATGTAGGCTCAAGGGCTGCTCAAGCAGGGTTTAATAAAACAGATTTGGCAAAATTGGAAATTACTTGTCCAGAGTTATCAAAACAGGATAAAATTGTAAAAATTTTGGAAAAAGTAGAATCCATTATCCAAAAGAGAAAAGATCAATTAAATGCACTAGATTATATTATCAAAGCCCGATTTGTAGAGATGTTTGGTGATGTAAAATATGGATCTGAACGATGGGGAGGAAAGCCTTTTAAAGATATTACTATTAATCTTGATTCTAAGAGAAAGCCAGTAAAAGACGCAGATAGAAAAAGAATGCAAGGGATATATCCATATTATGGGGCAACTGGGATTGTAGATTACATAAATGATTATAGACAAGACGGTGACTTCCTTTTGATTTCTGAAGATGGAAAGGCTTTAGAATTGCGTAGTAAACCTATTGCTTTTTTAGCGTCTGGAAAAATATGGGTAAATAATCACGCGCATGTTCAGCAATGTACCGATGAATGTAATATGATTTATTTAATGTATCATATCAACTTCATGGATATTAGTATCTGGGTAACAGGAATTGATCAGAAGAAGTTAAATAGGGCAAATTTGGATACAATACCCATTGCCTTACCACCAATAGAACTTCAAGAACAGTTTGCCGCCTTCGTCCACCAAGTCGACAAATCAAAAGTTGTTGTACAAAAGGCCCTTGATGAGGCTCAGTTATTGTTTGATAGTTTGATGCAGAAATATTTTGGATAATAATTTATAGCATATGTTTGCTCAAAATGTGTTTAATGTATAGAAATAAGAATTAAATAAGGTTTGACTGGTGAAGGATGTTGGTAGAATCTGAAAGGAGAATACTAGCATGGAAGAAAAATTAGTCAAGATACTTAACGAGATGGCAGATTATCTGAATATATCTCAGATGAAGAAATTACAGGAGACGTTACTTAAACATTTGGCAGAGAATGAGGCTAAGACAGAAGAAATCCCTAATGTGGAATATTTGAAAATGTTTATTGACGCAAAGCAGATTGAGGGATGTTCTGAAAGAACTTTGCAGTATTATCGTGTTACTATTGAGCATATGCTTGGAAGTATTGACACACCTATCAGAAAGATAACGACTGACGAGATAAGAGGGTATCTTGTTGATTATCAGAAGGTTAATAATTGCAGCAAAGTAACTGTAGACAATGTCCGGAGAAATATGTCGAGCTTTTTTAGCTGGCTTGAAGAAGAGGACTACATACTGAAGAGTCCTATGAGGCGAATACATAAAATAAAGACGAAACAGCCAGTTAAGGAAACTATAACTGATGAAATGATTGAAAAACTTCGTGATAATTGTACGTGCGTCAGGGATCTTGCCATGATTGATCTATTGTATTCAACCGGTATACGAGTAGGCGAATTGGTAGGTTTAAATATATCGGATATTGATTTTGAAGAGCGGGAATGCATAGTATTCGGTAAAGGTGATAAGGAAAGAAGAGTTTATTTCGATGCAAAGGCAAAGCTGCATTTGCAAGAATATATAGAGAGCAGGACGGATGATAATCCAGCTTTATTTGTCACTCTTGATGCGCCGCATGCAAGATTAAAGATAAGTGGAGTTGAGATAAGGGTTAGAGAACTGGGAAGAAAATTGAATATAGACAAAATACATCCACATAAATTTAGAAGAACAATGGCAACCAGAGCTATCGATAAAGGAATGCCGATAGAGCAGGTGCAGAAGATATTGGGACACTCACAGATAGATACGACTATGCAGTACGCGATAGTTAATCAAAATAATGTAAAGGTATCGCATAGACGGTATATTGCATGATGTATTTGTTGTGGATATATATTTATGATTCACAAGCCTCAAATTCGTATTTGTATGAGTAAATGACAATCGAATATATGTTTGACATGAAAGCGGTTGGATGCTAATATATTATTAAAAGGTGCTACCGATAGACGGTTAGCCCTGATATTACGCTTACAAAAAAGTAACCGCCAAGTTTTGTCAGGACAGGGCGGTTACTTTTTTGTCTTATTTCTTATCATTGCTCTTAGAGCCAACGGCATAACCAAGAGCAAAGCATGTAATGCATAAGCTGATGATGGCTATAAAAAGTTCCGTTGTAAGCATAAGCACAAACCTCCGTATAGATTTCCACAAGTGGATTTATCTATGTTAACACAGGCTATAAACTCCTGTGGCGAAGGCTAACCGCCTACCGAATAGGGTAGCACCAAATATACTATAACAAACATATGTTCGGCATACAACATAAAAATAAATGGCGAGCTTGTGGAATAGTGTAGATGAAATTGAAATTAGAAGATGTATGTGAAAGAGGTTCTTCTAGTTTAAAACAATCAGATATTTTGGGGATGACAGGTGATTATCCAATTTATGGGGCCTCGGGTTATATAGGAAATGTGGATTTTTATCATCAGGAAAAACCATATGTTGCTATTGTTAAAGATGGGGCAGGAATTGGAAGAACTACGTTTCATACGGCTAAATCGTCTGTTATTGGAACAATGCAATATCTTTTGCCAAAAGATAATGTGTTGCCAAAATATCTATATTATGTTGTAGGGCATATGCATTTGGAAAAGTATTTTTCTGGTGCGACAATACCTCATATTTACTTTAAAGATTATAAAAGTGAAGAGTTTAATTATGATTCACTCGATAAGCAAAAAAATATCGTGGAAATCTTAGGACGATGTGAAAAAGTAATTAGTGCAAGAAAAAGGGAGTTAGAGTTATTAGATAGCCTTATCAAAGCCCGATTTGTGGAGATGTTTGGTGATGTTATTCATAATGATAGAAAATGGGAATGTAAGCAGTTTTCTGATATTACTACTTCAAGATTAGGTAAAATGCTCGATGCTAAACATCAGATAGGTACATGTAAATATCCTTATTTAGCTAATTTCAATGTTCAATGGTTTAGATTTGAATTAGGTAATTTGAATGAAATGGATTTTAATGAAAAAGATCGTGAAGAATTTTGTCTTGAGGATGGAGATTTACTTGTCTGTGAAGGTGGAGAGATCGGTAGATGTGCAGTTTGGCATAATCAGGTTAAGAAATGTTATTTTCAAAAGGCACTTCATAGGGTGAGATGCAACCAAAACATAATTTTACCAGATTATTTGTCATGGTGGTTTAAGTATAATTGTGAGAATGGTGGTTTTGCTGCTATTGAAGGAGCTAAGGCGACAATATCTCATTTGACCGGTGCTAAAATGAAAATGTTAGATGTGACAGTTCCGCCAATTGAGTTGCAAGAACAATTTGTAGACTTTATCAAACATGTCGACAAATCAAAATTGCTCTCTCTCATCAAACTACTGGAACAACTGATTACTTACCTATATAATGTGTTTATAATATACCGACAAGACAAAGGGGAGGAGGTAGAAAAGTATGAATAATTTTGACTTCTTAAGGGATGAACCAAGATTTGCCACATTTGCTGGGATTGCAATATCGGCTGAGAAAATAATCCTCATGGATCCCGATGCATGTATACTCAATTGCCGCAGGGCTATGGAGTTTGCTATAAAATGGATTTATTCAGTTGAGACATCACTTGAAGCGCCGTATCAGGATAATCTTCACAGTTTATTGAATTCAGAGGACTTCAGAGATTATGTGGGAAATGATCTGTGGAGACGATTGGATTATATACGAAGAAAAGGCAACAGTGTGGCTCACAATAACAGGCGTCAGGGATTTGACGAGGCTATGCTTTGCCTGGAGAATCTGCATATATTTATGGACTTTATTTCATGTTGTTATGTACGGGGATATGAGCAGAGAGAATTTGATAGAAAAGCCATATTGAACAGACGTGAAAATGCCAAGAAATCCAGGGAGAATGCTGAGAATGCAAAGAGCCAGCTCAAAGAACAGGAAGAGTTGATTCGCCAGAATCAGGAAGAGATTGAAAGACAGAAGATAGATCTAAAGACATTGGCTGAGGAAAATGCAGATCTCAAGGAGAAGTTATCTGCACGCAGTCAGGTACAGAGGAAGCGTTATAAGCAGCATCCGCTTGATATATCTGAGTTCGAGACAAGGAAACTCTATATAGATGCTATGCTTGAGGACGCAGGATGGGTACAGGGTTCAGACTGGATTGATGAAGTTGAAGTTGACGGTGTTCCTAGCAGGTCAGGAAATGGACGGGTGGACTATGTGCTCTATGATGATACACAGAGACCACTTGCTATTATAGAGGCAAAGAAGACATGTGTCGGAGTTGAGGCAGGCAGATATCAGGCGAAGGAGTATGCTGACAGCATTGAGAGAAAGTATGGCAGAAGACCTGTTATCTTCCTTACAAATGGATTTGAGACGCATATTATTGATGGACAATATCCGGAGAGAATGTGTTCGTGCATTTACTCTAAGAGGGATCTGGAAAAGTGGTTTAATCTGAGGTCTATGAGGACAAGTCTCAGAAACGTAACGGTAGATAAGACAATTGCCGGACGTTATTATCAGGAGGCAGCGATAAAAGCAGTGTGCGATGCATTTGACCAGAAGAACAGAAGAAAAGCATTGCTAGTCATGGCTACAGGTTCTGGTAAGACACGAACAGTAATCGCACTTTGCAAGATACTGATAAATGCCGGATGGGTGAAGAATATTCTGTTTCTGGCAGATAGAAATTCGCTTGTCACTCAGGCAAAGCGTAGTTTTATGGACAGGTTGCAAGACTTGTCCTGTACGAATCTGGTGGAGGAGAAGAATAATTATAATGCAAGGTGTGTGTTCTCCACATACCAGACCATGATCGGATGCGTTGACAGTGCAAGTGACAAGGACGGAAGAATATTTACCTGTGGACATTTTGATCTGATCATATGTGATGAGGCGCACAGGTCAATATATAACAAGTATAAAGATATATTCACTTATTTTGATGCACCGCTTGTGGGACTTACGGCGACACCGAAGGATGAAGTGGACAAGAATACTTATGATATATTTGAACTTGCAAATGGAGTTCCTACATATGGCTATGATCTTGCACAGGCTGTTGAGGATGAATATCTTGTTGATTATATGACAATTGAGAGCAAGGTAAAGTTCCTTGATGAGGGAATTGTATATGAAGAACTTTCGGACGCAGATAAGGAAGAGTATGAGAAAACATTTGTGACAGAGTCTGGGGATGTAACGGATAAGATAGAGTCCGCTGCGCTTAATTCCTGGTTATTCAACAAGGATACAATAAGAAAAGTCTTACGTGTATTTATGGATAATGGAATCAAGATAGATTACGGGCAGAAGATAGGAAAAACAATAATATTTGCAAAGAATCATACTCACGCAGAGAAGATATTTGAAGTATTCAATGAGGAATATCCGCATCTTGTTGGGTACGCGGAAGTTATAGATAATCAGACTAAATTTGCGCAGAAAGCAATAGATGACTTTTCTGATCCTAAGAAATTGCCGCAGATAGCAATATCAGTTGACATGCTTGATACGGGAATAGATGTTCCAGAGATACTCAATCTGGTATTTTTCAAGAAGGTAATGAGTAAGGCAAAATTCTGGCAGATGATAGGAAGGGGAACCAGACTTTGCGAAAAATTGATGGACGGCAAAGATAAAAAATTGTTCTATATATTTGATTTCTGTAGTAACTTTGAGTTCTTCAGGGTAAAGAAAAAGGGCAAAGAGGCTGTAAATGTGATGCCTATACAGGGTGCGATATTCCAGAGAAGATTTGAGATAGCGTATAAGCTGCAGTCACTTACTGATAGGGACGACAGGGTGAATTTCTTCTTGGAAAAACTGATATCTGACATGAGCAGTGAAGTGCAGAGATTGTCGAGGGATAACAGGGATAATTTTATAGTAAAGCAGCATCTGAGATATCTGGATAAATACTCGGATGAAGTAAACTACCAGAATATAACGTTTCCTGATGTCAATATCGTAAAGGAAGAAGTATCGCCTTATATTATGGCAGATGGTGATGAGCCGAGTGCTCTGAGATTTGATGCGCTTATATATGGCTTGGAGCTTGCACATGTGGCGGGAAAGAATGACGAGAGAGCAAAGAGAGATCTTATAAAAAGGGCTAATGCACTTTCAAGACTTACAGGAAAACATATTGATGAGATTGATTGCAGAAAAGAAATCATAGATAAAGTATTGTCGGATAGCTATGTAGATGGTGCTGGAATTATAGAGTTCGAAGAGATAAGGACAGGACTTAGGGATATCATGAACTTTATAAAAAGCACAGTACAAACATACGACACTAACTTTGATGATGATATCCTATCTACTGACTGGCATGAATCAGAACTTGAGAACGATGATCTGAAGAATTATAAAGCAAAGGCTGAATTCTATATAAAACAGCATCAGGATAATATTGTAATAGCAAAACTCAAGACAAATAAGCCACTTACTACTGGGGATGTGAAGGCACTTGAGGATATCCTTTGGAATGAGATCGGAACGAGAAAGGATTATGAGGGTGAGATCGGTGACAAGCCTCTTGGTGAATTTGTCCGTGAGATAGTAGGGCTTGATATGAACGCTGCAAAGGAGGCGTTCAGTGAATATCTGAATGAAACAAATTATGACAGCAGGCAGATATACTTTGTCAATCAGATAGTTGAGTATGTGGTGCACAATGGAATGATAAAGGATATGTCAGTGCTGATGGAGTCGCCATTTACAGACAGGGGAAGTATAACGGATATATTTAACGCGTCTGTATGGATGGGCATAAAGAAAGTAATAGATCAGATAAATGCAAATGCTAATGTGGCTTAACGGACACTAAGTAAAACTTTCGGGGGAATCACATGACTTTATACATGAACATAAAACAGCTTGGCAAGCGGAAGAACACAGTGCACAAGGTCCCATTTGAATATGACACAGCACCGAGCACGCTGCGGGAACTCATAACAGAGACAGTAAAGATCTGCGTGGCACAGTACATATCCCGCATGGATCGCGGCGATGCAGTGCTGACAGATGAACAGATCGATGATATGGGAAGAATAGGAAAGATAGCGTTCGGGATCGTCTATGGGGAGAAGAAACCAGATGTGGATGAGGCAGCGAAGACAGCCATTCAGGGATTTGAGGATGGGCTGTTCAGAGTGTTCCGCGGTATGGATGAATTAACGGAGCTGGACAGGGAAGAGAAGTTTAACGAAGGGGATGAGATCACATTTATCCGCCTCACAATGCTGGCGGGCAGAATGTGGTAGAACATAAAGAAAGGGGTTACAATGGCGGTGGACAAGAAGACAAGGTTTGAGCTTGAGGAGCAGAAGAAGATCGCAGATGAAGTGAGAGAGGCATTTGACGAGAATTCCACGAAGCTCAGAAAGAGCTATAGTGCGGATGCGCAGAAGCTTCTTAAGGAGATGGATAATTACTATGGAGATGTAAAAGAGTCAACGATCGGCAAGAGACTTGAGACATTTCTTGAGAATGAAAAGAATGTTCCTTCGGAATTCTTCAGGAACGAGCTGAAGCATTTGCCGGGGTGGGTGCCGGATCATCTGATGGAGGATTTCTACACTTCTATAGACAGCATAATCAAGTGGCAGACAAGCCAGTATTATTACAGAAGAACCATGCGTACGAAGAGATATGGGGCATTTCTTGACAGATATTTCAGTATCATGAATGAATATCACTCTATGGGGATATACGGATGCGACATAGTATCTCTCTACAAGGAGAAATTGCCGCAGGATATATTGTGCTATTACAGGGATGGCAACAGCAATGGGTATAGAATAGTATCTGAATATTGGATACAGGCGGAGCTCGACAGGGGGAATGCAGAGCTTGAGGAAGTGCTCATGGACATCATGTTCGGTGAGAGTGCGCAGACAAGGCTCACGACCAATATCCTCAGGGGAATATATATGAGCTCCAACACAAGACTCCATGAGGCTGTAGGCAAGCTGCTCGTTGCGGCAAAGCTTCAGGAGGGACTCAGACAGGCGATCTGTGAGAACATGGATTATGGAACGGCAGGTGCATTTATGACCCTGTTCCATGTGATAAAGGAGAATGATCTTCTGAGATTCTCATCTGTCATGAGGGCTGTAGCCACCTGGACAGGACTTGTGACTGACGAGGAGAGCAAGCTTGACCGTATACAGAAGAAACAGCTGCTTCTTATAGATACATATCTGAATGATGAAAATGCAAGGCGTGAAGCTTTATCCGGCGAGGATGCCATGCAGATCTATCTTGCGCTGTGGAGCTATGGTTTCTTTGATGTGGACGAGGCATGCCATGTGATGAACAAGCTGGCGCTTGATGGCAGCAGACACCAAAGACTGGTATTTGGCACGTATATCAGGGCAATGAGTCTGGGAAAGGTGTACACACACAGCGTTGCAAAGGAATTTATCAAGAGATTCCCAGACGAGATGGACACCATGGCGGTCATCATGCCAAGCTTTATGTCGGATTACCAGCCTTATATGAATAGTCTCATATATAAAGACGGCAGATCGTACAACAATGAACTTAAGAAAATGACATTTGCCGAGGTGGACAAATATTTTGACAGCAGGAAAGAATGTCATGAGATGTACGATATCCTCATGGGCATACTTGAGCGCATGCCGAAGAAAAGGCTTGAGTTTGATCCGTGTGTATTTCCATGGAATGCCGAATATCTGGACAGATCCGCAATCATCATGAGACTTGCGGTCTGCGCAAGCGCTCTCAGGGATGAGGACAAGATCACTTACATAGCGGAGATGGTTCCTGAGATAGATTCCGCAAGGTATAGCAGAGATGCGCTTTTGCTTCTGCTTGTAAGGCAGCCGGCAAATGACAGACAGCGTGCCATACTGGTGGATGCGGTTGCCGACAAGGAGACATATACCAGAAACAAGGCGGCGATGATCGTTAAGGATATGAAGCTTTCGCCGGAGAATTATGTACAGCTTGAGAATATGCTCAAGTACAAGAAGTCAGACATAAGGGAGACTGTACTGTCTATATTATATAAGCTTGATGGTGATGACATGGATGATCTCATCGGAAGACTTCTCGCAGATTCCAAGGAGGAGAAGAGAACAGCGGGACTTGACCTGCTGCTCCAGCTCAAAAATGATGAGAACAGGCAGAAACTTTTTGCAGATTGTGTTGGTCATATAGACGCTATGCAGAGGGAGTCTGCGAATGGAAGATCCAGTGTTACAACTAAGGAGCAGATTCTTATACGTGAGATTAAAAATGTTGGCACAGACCGGGCTGGTGCAGATGAGGGGTATGGACTTTATGATGTAAATGCGGACTATGAGCCGGTATTTGACAAGAGTTATCTGGCTGAGTGCCTTGAGCTGTACAAAAAGTATTTCCCTGAAAGCGGGATTGCAAATGATAATGTGTGCAGGACTGCCAAGAGCGAGGGTGCATTTGCAAAACTCAAATCAAAGATTGTGCCTAAAAAGAAAGACACGACATCTGATTCAGAAGTTATAAATATATTAAGAAAATTTGATGCATTTGTGGATGAGCACAAAAATGATGAGTATGAGATGGCTGACGGAGAGATCGGCCTGCTTGGTGAGGCAGGTGGGAACATATATGTGAGCTGTGACAAGGTGGCATGTGAGGAATTGTGGGTAGATTTCTACGAGAAAAATATTCAGACTCCGTATATGTGCATGCAGCTATACGTGTATCTGAATGGCTACAACAGTGACAAACAGGATTTCAAGAAGTACTGCGAGAGTTTTATGGCGGATATGTTTGGAAATATATATATAGAAGAATGTCCGGCATTCGGATATCTTGCCATTGTCAGAGCTGTAATAGGATTCCTGTATAGAAGATATGTGATGGATAGTGACAAGATGAGACTTGCCGTTGTGGCAGCAGACTATCTGCTTGGAAGAAACGATGAGCTCATATATACATTTGGCGGGAATAAAGGTGGCAGCAGTATATCTGGTGATGATTCAAAGGTATATCACAGAAGTGTGCTCACAAATGAGCAGATCATGATAATAACAAGGTGGCTTGCAATCGATGGTGACAGCGATATATTGGACGTAAAAGAGGATTCTGACGAGGCAAGGCAGAATGAAGAGAATTTCAGGCATTTGTTCCCATACAACTATGCCCTTGCAAAGTGTCATAACTTTAATATACCTTCAGACGTTGTAAATGATAGAAATTCATATTACTGGGTACACACAGGAAGTGTCATGCCGGTTCCTGGTCTCCTGAACTATATTGCCGCATACAGCCGTGGTATTATATCCAGGGATTATATGTACAAGATGGCATTTGAGGGGAATTCCCTGGATAGGAGCCTCAAATGTGTATCTGACGTGATGCGTTTTATAACTGAGCGCAACAGGAAGGTGCAGACCAGAGGCTATGAGTGGGGATATACGGAGCGTGAAAGACTGAGGAGTGTGAGGCAGATACTTCTTCACAGTCCGGAAGGAGAGTTCTCGGAGACGGACGAGAAAAGGCTGGATATAGTTAAGAAGCTGTACACTGATATGTCCGAGCTTGTGCTTTCTGCAGAGCTCACAAGGGGAGACACGGAGACAGAATTCTCTCCATATATATACGGGCTTACAAGAATATTCGGTGCGGAGTATTTTGTCAGGATACTGTCAGCCCTCGGCAAGGAGACCCTGGAGAGATCAACGTATTTCAATACTGGTTATTACTATAACCGTCAGAAGGTCAGCAAGAGGAATAGTATGTCGCATCTTCTTCAGGCATGTGTGCCTGATGTAAATGACAGCGCGGAGACTTTGAAGGCCTATCTTACAGGTACGGATATAAGTGATGCCAGGCTTATAGAGGCAGCTATGTATTCTCCAGAGTGGATAGATATAGTTGGAGAGTATCTTGGATGGGATGGATTTACTGCGGGATGCTATTACTTCATGGCGCACATGAACGAGTCATTTGATGACAAGAGAAAGGCTATGATAGCGAGATTTACACCGCTTGAGGTGGATGAGCTGAACGACGGCGCATTTGACAGGACGTGGTTTACCGAAGTCTATGAAAGGTTGGGTGACAAACGTTTCCAGCTCATATACAAGGCGGCGAAATACATTTCGGACGGTGCAAAGCATACCAGGGCGAGAAAATACGCGGATGCGGCACTTGGCAAATACAATGAGTCCGAGCTGATGGCTGAGATCGAGGCAAAGAGAAACAAAGATCTGCTCATGGCGGTGGGAATCTTGCCGATAGAGAATGAGGAGCAGATAAAGGACAGGTACATGTTCCTTCAGAAGTTCAAGAAGGAGAGCAAGCAGTTCGGAGCACAGAGGAGAGCCAGCGAGGCGGCAGCAGTTTCTACAGCTATGCGCAATATGGCAATCAATGCCGGATATCAGGACGTGACGAGACTTACCCTACGTATGGAAAGCCTTGTAGTTCAGGGCATGACAGAATATTTTCGGCCGCATGAGATCGGAGAAGTGACCGTATGGCTTGAGATGGAGGACGGCGGCAAATGCGCTGTCATCTGTGAGAAGAACGGCAAACAGTTAAAGTCCGTTCCGGCAAAGATCAAGAAGGATGAGTATGTATTGGCTCTGATGGATGCCAAGAAGCAGATGGCGGAGCAGTCAAGGCGTACAAAGGCGATGCTTGAGGATGCGATGGAGAGCCAGGAGGAATACACCTGGGCTGAGATCAGGGGCATGCTGGAGAATCCTGTTATACATGACATGGTGGCTGCGCTGGTGTTTAAGGTGGCGGAGCCTGACGGTGTGAAGGCAGATCTGGATAGTACGGCTGACAGTATTATGTCAGGGGCAAATGAACTTGATGATAGCAAGAATGTTGTGTTGGGATTTGCGACTGAGGATGGATTGAATGTGTTTGGTGAAAATATAAAGCTGTCAGATGACACAAAGCTCACAGTAGCACATCCATTCCACATGTACATGGCTGGCAAATGGCATGATATACAGAAATATGTATTTGACAACAAGATCGTTCAGCCGTTCAAGCAGGTGTTCAGAGAACTCTATGTGAAGACCGAAGAGGAGATGAACATGGAACATTCTCTCAGATACGCGGGCAATCAGATCCAGCCGAAGAAGACACTCGGCTGCCTGAAGTCAAGACACTGGGTGGCTGATATAGAGGATGGACTTCAGAAGGTGTACTACAAGGAGAATATAGTAGCGCAGATCTACGCTCTTGCAGACTGGTTCTCACCTGCAGATATAGAATCGCCGACACTCGAATGGGTGGTGTTCTCTGATAGAAAGACTGGCAAGGAGATGCGGATCAAGGACATCCCGGATATCATATTCTCTGAGGTCATGAGGGATGTGGACATGGCGGTTTCCGTGGCACATGCCGGAGGCGTGGATCCTGAGACTTCACACTCAACTGTTGAGATGCGAAAGGCGATAGCAGAATTCACCATGCCACTTTTCAGACTGACAAATGTCACATTTACAAAGAACCATGCAGTGATAGAGGGCAAGCGTGCCAATTACACAGTCCACCTTGGAAGCGGAGTGGTGCATCAGGAGGCAGGCCCTATGATAAATGTACTTCCTGTACACTCACAGAGGAGGGGCAGAATATTCCTGCCATTTGTGGATGATGATCCAAAGACATCTGAGGTGCTCACGAAGATACTGTTCTTTGCGGAGGACAATAAGATCAAGGATCCGTATATACTGGAGCAGATCGAGGCGTAGTGTCAGCGCAATGATAAGATGATGATTCAGAATGTATCTTGTCAGTGGCTTGCATGATTATGTGTAGAGGTTGATATAGTGGTGGAAAAAGGATTGTTTGCAAGATTAAAGTCAAAACAAAAGGGGAACGCAGAGCTGTTCCCCTATGATGAGGCAAAACACGAGGCTGTCATTAGATGCTCCATCTGCACCGGAGAACAGGTCGCCGGATTCAGGAGCAGAGAGGACGGGAACTTTGTGGGTGTGATGGTGATACAGTCGGAGAAGGATCTTGAGAATTTTAAGAGACTTTACCGGGTGGATGACGTGAAGAAGATATATTGAATACAGTTTGTAAAACTATCGCTGTAGCGATATAACAAACATACAGGGTTTTGTGTTGTAAGACGGAGGATTTGCTGCAAATATAAATATAATTCACTTTGTCAAGAAAAAACACTTGACAACCCACCCTGCCTGTATTAGAATAGCCCATGGTAAAGCAAAAACACTTTACATGCAAGTGCGTTACGGAGAGTTTGTTATGGAGAAGATAGTCAGACAGTCTATGTTATATGATTTTTATGGTGAGCTGCTCACAGAGCATCAGAAGAGCGTGTACGAGGATGTTGTGAACAATGACATGTCTTACTCAGAGATAGCGAGACTCAACAACATAAGCAGACAGGGCGTATATGATATGGTAAGGCGCTGTGATAAGATCCTCGAGGAGTATGAGGAGAAGCTTATGCTGGTACATAAGTTCATGAAGGCACAGGAACAGGTTCAGAAGATCAAGGAATGTGCGGATGAGCTTAAGACGATGAACTCGGATGAACGGCTTGCGGGCAGAATTGAAGATATAGTGAATTATTCAGATAAGATACTCGAAGATTTCTGATGATAGATAATATCAGAAGGGAGAATGTCTATGGCATTTGACAGTTTATCAGATAAACTGCAGAACGTTTTTAAGAAGCTGAGAAGCAAGGGCGTACTTACTGAGGATGATGTCAAGGAGGCTATGAAGGAAGTCAAGAGAGCACTTCTCGAGGCGGATGTCAACTTCAAGGTTGTTAAGTCATTTGTCAAGTCGGTGAGTGACAGAGCTGTAGGAGAGGAAGTTCTCAAGGGCCTGAATCCTGGACACATGGTCATCAAGATCGTCAAGGAAGAGATGGATAAGCTCATGGGCTCTGAGATGACAGAGATCAAGCTCAGACCATCCAATGAGATCACGATCATCATGATGTGTGGACTTCAGGGAGCAGGTAAGACCACCACGGCGGCAAAGCTTGCGTATCAGTTCAAGAACAAAGGCAAGAAGCCACTTCTTGTGGCATGTGATGTATACAGACCGGCGGCTATCAAGCAGCTGCAGGTGAATGGTGAGAAGGTTGGAGTTCCTGTGTTTGCCATGGGAGACAACAACAAGCCACTGGATATTGCGAAGGCAGCTATACAGCATGCGGCCAAGAACAATATCAATCTCGTATTTCTCGATACAGCAGGCCGACTTCATGTTGATGAAGACATGATGAATGAGCTTGCAGAGATAAAGGCGAATATAGATGTTGCATACACGATACTCACCGTCGATTCCATGACAGGTCAGGATGCGGTAAATGTTGCGACATCATTCAATGATAAGATAGGTATAGATGGTGTCATCCTCACAAAGCTGGATGGTGATACCAGAGGCGGTGCCGCACTGTCGATCAAGGCAGTAACGGGCAAGCCGATCCTGTACTCAGGTATGGGAGAGAAGCTTACCGATCTGGAGCCATTTTACCCGGATCGTATGGCGAGCCGAATCCTCGGAATGGGTGATGTAGAGTCACTTATTGAGAAAGCCCAGTCGGCCATTGACGAGGAGAAGGCCAAAGAGATGGAACAGAAGTTCCGCAAAGCAAGTTTTGATTTCAACGATTTTCTTGATCAGATGGCTCAGCTTGAGCAGATGGGCGGCATGCAGGAGATCCTTTCCATGATGCCTGGCATGGCAAGTCAGATGAAGAATGTTGAGATAGATGAGAACGCTGCTAAAACACCAAAAGCAATCGTTCTGTCCATGACACCTAGAGAGCGTTCACTCCAGGATCCGATATCGCCGTCAAGAAAGAAGCGTATCGCAGATGGAGCAGGTGTCCAGATAGCAGATGTGAATCGCTTCCTTAAACAGTTTGAACAGTCTAAGAAGATGATGAAGCAGATGTCAGGCATGATGGGCGGAAAGAGAAGACGCGGTGGTTTTAAAATGCCTTTTGGCTTAAGATAATTAATATTTAGGAGGAACAAGAACAATGGCAGTAAAGATTAGATTAAGAAGAATGGGTTATAAGAAGCATCCTTTCTACAGAGTAATCGTAGCAGATTCAAGATCACCAAGAGATGGTAGATTCATCGAGGAGATCGGAACATATGATCCTAACCAGGAGCCATCTGTAGTAAAGATTGACGAGGAGGCTGCAAAGAAGTGGTTAGCTACAGGAGCACAGCCAACTGAGTCAGTTGCAAAGTTATTAAAGCAGGCAGGTATCGAGAAGTAATTTTACGGATGTATCAGCTTTTCTATGAAAAGCTGATATGCAGCGCCAGCCATCGACGAAGTCGATTTTGCATGGCTGGTGTTCCATTTGGGAGGTATAGAGATGAAAGATTTAGTAGAAATCATTGCAAAGTCCCTAGTAGATCATCCTGAGCAGATAGCTGTAACCGAGACTGAAGAAGACGGCATAATAAAGATAGACCTTACAGTCGCACCAGAAGACATGGGTAAGGTAATCGGCAAGCAGGGCAGAATAGCCAAATCCATCCGTACAGTTGTCAAGGCAGCTGCTTCAAAGGGTGATAAGAAGGTTGTCGTTGATATTAAGTAGAACTGCATAGGCAGGATAAGTGGTATTTCTTAATCTTCATATGACAGAGGATTTTATTACCGAGTTAAGAGGGGGAGTTTATACTCCCCCTTATATTATATGTCACAGGCGTAGGCCTGATGACCTACGCGCGCCTCAGCGTGCTACCATATTTATATAGGAGATAGCATGGAACATAACACAGAAGACAGACTCAGAGTAGGAGTGATAACCTCAAGCCATGGTATAAAGGGTGAGGTTAAGGTATATCCGACAACGGATGACAATGATCGTTTCAAGACCTTGAAGAAGTGCTATCTGTCAAATGGCAGAGAGACTTTGGAGGTTAATTGTACATCTTGCAAATTTTTGAAAAATATGGTTATTCTTAAGTTCAAAGAATACGATAACATAAATGATATAGAGCGTTTTAAGAACTATGACATACTTGTTGACAGGGAGGATGCAGTTCCTCTCGTGGATGGAGAGTTCTTCATCTGTGATGTCCTTGACGCTGATGTATATGATCAGAATGACGAGCGCATAGGAATCCTTGACGACGTGCTGGAGACTCCGGCAAATGATGTATTTGTCGTTAAGAAGGATGATGGCAGCGAGATCCTTATACCTGTAGTACCGGATTTCGTGTTCGATGTTGACACAGAGAATAAGAAGGTCAAGGTCAGAACATTTGAGATGGTAGAAGCAGATGATTCAGATGACGAGGATTGATCGCATACAGACGTTTGGTGAGATGATGAACATATACTAGGAGCGGACTATGAATTTTTATATTTTGACACTTTTCCCCGAGATGGTTATGAATGGACTTTCAACGAGTATCACGGGAAGGGCCATAGAGTCGGGAAAACTTCATATAGAAGCTATAAATATAAGAGATTACACCCAGGATAAACACAATCATGTGGATGATTACCCATATGGGGGAGGCGCAGGCATGGTCATGCAGGCGCAGCCTGTGTATGATGCATACACGGCACTGGTGGAGAAGCTTGGCAGAAAACCATGGGTCATATATATGACTCCGCAGGGAAGAACCTTCAATCAGGGTATTGCACAGGAGCTCTCGGAGAAGGAGGACATAGTTCTTCTGTGTGGCCATTACGAGGGAATAGATGAGAGGGTCCTTGAGATGATAGTCGATGACTATATGTCCATAGGCGATTTTGTGCTGACTGGCGGAGAACTTCCAGCCATGGCTATCGTGGATGCTGTGTCTCGTCTTGTCCCAGGGGTTCTGAATAACGAGGACAGTGCTGAGATAGAGACTTTTTATAACAATCTGCTTGAGTATCCGCAGTATACCAGACCTCCTGAATTCATGGGGAAGAAGGTTCCGGATGTACTGCTTTCGGGCAACCATAAGCTCATAAATGAGTGGCGACTTGAACAGTCTATCACCAGGACGAAGGAGCACAGGCCGGACATGTACGAGAAGTATATGATCGAGAATCCTCCTAAGGAGAAAAAGAAACGAAGAAAATAGCAGGTTGCCACCTGTGGTCTTAAGGTGGTATACTAAGAGATGGCAGAATTCGAGGTTATTCGAATTCTGCCATAACCTTGTGGAGACGCGACTGCAGGGCATACACAAATACAAGGAAGAACAAGGAGACAAAAGATTATGAAACGCAGATTACTTATGACTATGATGGCTATGGTTCTTGCATTCTCATTTACAGGATGTGGAAACAAGAAGGCAGACGAGACGACGGCAACCACAGAGGCTGCATCAGAGGTGAAGGATGAGTTCATCAAGTTTGTTGGAACAGATATCCCTAAGATGGATACAGAGGAAACGGAGATCATGAAGAAGTTCAACTCATATTTTGCTGAGGGAACTGCTGTTGATACAGATGCTCTGCTCAAGGATTTGACAGACAATCTGCTTCCAAATTATAAGACATTTCTTGACGACGTACAGGCTATAGAAGTCAAGACCGACGAGGTGAAGGCGCTCAAGGATCAGTATTATGATGCCATGAATGCACAGTATGAGGCTATGCAGAAGGTTGAGGCTGCTGTCAAGGATAAGAACAAGGACATCCAGACAGAGGCACAGAAGCTTCTCTCAGACGCCCAGAGCAAGTATACAGCATACAATGACGCGGTATATGCACTTGCCCAGAAGGAGAATGTAACGTTGAACGGCGAGATAGCAACAACTGCAACCAGTGAGGCAGGAAGCACAACAGAGGCCAACACAGAGGCTATAGATCCAAGCGAGGCCATGACAGATGAGGTTGAGACAACAGAGGCAGCGCAGTAGTATTTAAGATATAGAAGAATATTTTGAAAAGCAGTGGATACATGAGTGTGTTCACTGCTTTTTGGCTGTGGTATACTGTAAAAAATATGCTCAGTTCACATTTTTTACAAATATCAATGTTATATTGAGATAAATTGGATATTATTCTATATGTGGAGGTACGATATGGATTCAATAAAGGTTCTTATGGTTGATGATGAGAGCAGAATGAGGAAGCTTGTCAAGGACTTCCTCACAAGAGAGGGGTATATGGTTCTTGAGGCCGGAGATGGTGAACAGGCCCTGGATATATTCATGAATGACAAGAATATATCTCTTGTAATACTTGATGTCATGATGCCTAAGATGGACGGATGGGAGACTCTTAAGGAGATAAGAAAGTTCTCACAGGTTCCGGTTATCATGCTTACCGCGAAGGCAGATGAGCGCGATGAGCTCCAGGGCTTTGATCTGGGAGTAGATGAGTACATAACGAAGCCGTTCAGTCCCAAGATACTTGTTGCCAGAGTTGCAGCGATACTCAGAAGAACAACGGATGCCGCTTCAGATGAGAAGCTTGTAGCCGGAGGTATTGAGATGGATCTGTCGGCTCATGTGGTGACTATAGATGGCAAGCCTATTGAACTCAGCTTCAAGGAGTTCGAGCTGCTGCAGTATTTTATCATGAATAAAGGTGTGGCACTGTCGAGAGAGAAGATACTTAACAATGTGTGGAATTATGATTACTTTGGCGATGCCAGAACCATAGATACTCATGTCAAGAAGCTCAGAAGCAAGATGGGCGATAAGGGCGAATATATCAAGACCATATGGGGAATGGGCTATAAATTTGAGGTGGAGTGATGACCGGATCAAAGAGAACTTCTATCAGAACAAAGATAACTTTATCGCTTGCGGCGACTATACTATTTATGGTTGTCATGTCGTGTGCCATAACCATGCTTTTTATCAAGAAGTATTTCTATCACGGCATGGAACAGATGCTGCTGGATACATACAATTCCTGCAATGAACTGTTCGGCCGGGATGAGGATATAGACAGTAAAGAGCTGGCAAATGATGTGATCAATCAGTCAGGTGCGATGATATTTATCTTCGACAGCGTGAATATGCATGTGTACACGACGGTGAACGAGGAGGCTGCGGTATATAACAACCTGTCATTTATAGCGGACTACTTCAATTACAGTGGTGGCAAAAATCCGGATAATCCGAAGATAAAGAGAAAGCAGATTGAAAAGACAGATAAATATGATATACAGATCACAAATGATAAAAATACCGGAAACAGCTATTATGACGTGGTAGGATTTCTTGACAATGGTTTTGTGGTTGTAATCAGAAAACCAATCTCCAGCGTAGACTCAACGATAATTATATCACTAAAGTTTTTCTTTTTTGTATTCTCGGTTGTTGCGATACTTGGATTTGCCGTGATCTATTTTATCAGCAATGCGGTTGCAAAGCCGATAAAGAATCTTGCGTTGGTTGCCAATCGTATGGCACAGCTTGATCTCGATGTGAAGGTGGATCACGCATCCAACGATGAGATTGGTGAGCTGGCGGACAGTATGAACGAGATGTCATATCAGCTGAAGAATACTCTTACGGAGCTTCAGCAGGCAAATGCAAAACTTCAGACGGATATAGACAAGAAAGTTCAGATCGATGAGATGAGAAAAGAATTTCTGTCTCATGTGTCTCATGAGCTGAAGACGCCTATCGCACTTATACAGGGGTATGCGGAAGGTTTGAAGGACAATGTCATAGAGGATGATGAGAGCAAGGAGTTTTACTGTGATGTCATTCTGGACGAAGCTGGCAAGATGAATAAGCTTGTCAGACAGTTACTTGATCTGAATGAGCTTGAATTTGGAGTGGACAGGGTTCATCCTGTGGTATTTGACATAGATGCACTCATAAAGAATGTAGTGGATTCATCATCCATTCTGGTGGAGCAGAACCATGCGGAAGTTGAGCTGGCGGATGAGCTGAATGATGTGTGCAACGTATATGCAGATGAGTTCATGATAGAGCAGGTATTCACCAATTATTTTACAAATGCACTTCATTACTGCAACGATGGAGGCAAGGTCAGAGTGTGGACGGCGAATAAGGACTATGATCAGCCGAGAAGGACTGAGGATGGACTCGTCACAGGCAACTTGAGAGTATTTGTATATGATGAGGGACCGAACATTCCTGACGATGAGCTTGATAAGGTATTCATTAAGTTCTACAAGGTGGACAAGGCGAGGACGAGAGAGTATGGTGGAAGCGGTATTGGACTTTCTATAGTTGCGGCGTCCATGGCGGCTCACAACAAGAACTATGGTGTTTACAATGTGGAGAATGGAGTGGTATTCTACTTCGACCTTGATATCATACAGCAGGATGATGGCGAACCGGAAATGATACTGGAGAATAGCGCAGATAACACGTCAGAACAATAAATACTTTGCAAGGAGGAAACTTTTAGGCTATAATTCTAAGGGTTTCCTTTTTCTGTTGGATTCTGGCATCTGCAAATATATTTATAAAATGGGAGAAGATTATGTCATATAGTGCAAAAAACATTGAGGTGTTAAAGGGACTTGAGCCGGTAAGACTGAGACCGGGAATGTACATCGGCAACACAGGGCGAAGCGGACTGAACCACCTCATACAGGAGCTTATAGACAACTCGGTGGATGAGCATCTGGCGGGGTATTGCAACAATATATGGGTGAGCATCAACGAGGATGGCTCGGCAACCGTGTCTGACGATGGACGAGGCGTTCCTGTCGATATACATGAGCAGGAGGGAATTCCTGCGGAGCGTGTTGTATACACAGTGTTGCATGCAGGTGGCAAGTTTAACAGCTCCACCTACAAGATAAGCGGCGGACTTCACGGAGTAGGTTCTGCAGTTGTAAATGCACTGTCTAACAAGCTTATAGTAGATGTTGCCAGGGATGGCTACCTCTATCACGATACATACGAGAAGGGAATACCGACAACTGAACTTGTTGATGGTATGCTTCCAAAGACAAAACTCAAGGAAAAGAGAACAGGTACGACGGTAACACTCTATCCTGATGATACAATATTTGAGACAGTAAAGTTCAAGGCGGACGCCATCAAGCAGAGGATTAAAGAGACAGCATATCTGAATCCGAATCTTACGATCACATTCCAGAACAAGAGAGACGGCGAGGAGCCTATAGTGTTCCATCAGCCAGGGGGACTTGCAGCATTTGTTGAGGATATATCCCAGGGACTCACACATACATCACCGGTTGTCGCCATATCGGGTGAGAAGGACGGAATCGCCGCAGATATCGTATTTCTGATGACGGAGGACGGCGAGGAGAATATCATAGGATTTACCAACAATATCACGAATCCTGAAGGTGGAACCCATGTGACAGGATTCAAGTCAGCATTTGCCAAGCTTATCAATAATTATGCGAGAAATGAGCTTGGAACTCTGAAAGAGAAGGATTCCAATCTGACAGGTGCAGACATAAGATCTGGCATGCAGGCTATCATATCCGTGAAGCATCCGGATCCTCAGTTTGAGGGACAGACTAAGACAAAGCTTTCCAACACGGACGTGTCAAAGGCCGTCGACGATATCGTGAAGGAACAGCTCACAGTTTATTTTGACAGAAATTATGATGTGCTGAAGGATATAGTGGACAGGGCGGTGGCTCTCTCCAAGAGAAAGGCGCTTGAGAAGTCCAAGATCAATATAAACAAGTTTTCATTTGAGGGAAATGGCAAGCTTGCAAAGCAGGAGTCCTCAGATTCGTCTAAATGTGAGATATTCATAGTCGAGGGAGATTCGGCGGGAGGCTCAGCCAAGACCGCGAGAAACAGAAAGTATCAGGCAATACTTCCACTTAGAGGTAAGATACTCAACGTGGAGAAGAAGCCTGTTGCAAAGGTGCTTGAGAATGCCGAGATCAAAGCACTCATCAATGCATTTGGCTGTGGCTTCATGCAGGGCTACGGCAATGATTTTGACATAAGCAAGCTGAATTACGACAAGATAATCATTATGACAGATGCCGATGTGGACGGTGCCCACATAGCGACACTTCTGCTTACATTCTTCTATAGATTTTATCCTGACCTTATCAGCGAAGGACATATATACATAGCGATCCCACCTCTCTACAGAGTTGGCGAGGGCAAGAACATCAAATATCTGTACTCAGATGATGAGCTTGCAAAGTACAGAAAGACACACACGAACAAGTTCACGATCCAGAGATACAAGGGACTCGGTGAGATGGATGCAGACCAGCTCTATGAGACGACCATGAATCCTGAGACAAGACTTTTAAAGCAGGTATCAGTGAACAGCCGTGTTGAGGCAAATCAGCTCACACAGACGCTCATGGGAACTGAGGTTGCGCCTAGAAGAGAGTACATAGAGACACACAGTGCGGATGCGGTGCTAGATATATAAAAGTGATATTTGGGAATACTTATCAGCGCGTTTTCACAGTTTGTATGATGAAAGGGATAGATCATGTCGGAAAAGATATTAAATGTAGATTATGAGAGCGAGATGGGACAGTCCTATGTGGACTATTCCATGTCGGTTATAACAGAGAGAGCGCTCCCTGATGTAAGGGATGGATTAAAGCCTGTCCAGAGAAGAATACTTTACTCACTTGACGGTCTTGCAGGCTCCGACAAGCCACACAGAAAGTGTGCGAGAATCGTCGGAGATACCATGGGTAAATACCACCCACATGGAGATAGCTCAATATATGAAGGACTTGTAAATATGGCGCAGAACTGGAAATTGCCGATACCACTTGTTGACCCACACGGCAACTTTGGTGCGGTGGACGGTTCCGGTGCGGCTGCCATGCGATACACTGAGGCGCGTATATCTAAGTACACAGAGGATGTGTGCATGAAGGATCTTCCGTTCTTCAAGGATCAGTTCATACCAAACTTTGACGGAACGGAGACAGAGCCGACTTTCCTGCCTTTCCAGGTGCCAAATATCCTGGTGAGCGGTTCAACCGGTATAGCAGTAGGTATGGCGACAAATATTCCTACACACAATCTCGGTGAGGTCATAGATGCCACAGTTGCATATTTGAATGATCCTGAGATACAGCTTGAGGATCTGTTAAAGCTCATGCCGGGGCCGGATTTTGCCACAGGCGGAATCATCAATGCCACACCTGAGGAGCTGTATAATGTGTATGCCACAGGACTTGGCAAGATCAAGGTGAGAGGCAAGGTAGAGGTCAGGGATATCGGATACGGAAGAAAGAGCATCTGTGTCACAGAGCTTCCGTATACAATGATCGGAGGTACTGCCAAGTTCCTCGATACTGTCGCAGAGCTTGTCAGAAACAGAGAGCTTCCAGCGGTCGTGGATATTGCGGACAGAGGAGACAAGAATGGTGAATGTCTGTGTATAGATGTGAAGAAGGGAACTTCTGACGAGGAGATACAGAACATCATCAATATATTATATAAGAAGGCAGCCCTTGAGGATACATTTGGCGTGAATATCAACTGCATCAACAACGGCAAGCCGGAGGTAATGGGACTCAAGAAGATACTGAAGGTGTACACAGATTTCAAGTACGGTCTGTATGACACGAAGTACAGAAAGCTTCTTGCACAGCAGGAGGAGATCAGAGAGATCAAGATGGGACTCCTCACAGCTGTCGATTGCATAGACCTGATCATAGAGATACTCCGCGGAAGTACAAAGGTTGCAGATGCCAAGGCGTGTCTCATGCACGGCGATACATCAAACGTTAAGTTCAGATTCAAGGGCTCAGAGGCGGATGCAAAGTTCCTGTGTTTCACAGAGAAACAGGCGGATGCGATACTTGCCATGAGACTTCAGAAGCTCATAGGTCTGGAGATCAATGCTCTCAAGAAAGAGCTGGCAGACGCAGAGAAGCTCATCAAGAAGTATACAAGGCTCATGGAGTCCAGGGATGCCATGAAGCAGCAGATGATAGATGACATGCTTGAGATCAAGGCCAAGTATGCTATACCTAGAAGAACACAGATCCATGACTATGGAACTGTTGTTGTGAAGAAGGCTGAGGTTGTGGCTACAGATGTGGCTGTACTTCTTGATAGATTCTATTACATCAAGGTCGTAGATGCAAATGTATACGAGAAGAACATAGAGCAGATCACGAAGGACTACAGATTCGCGGTTAAGTGTCAGAATCTTGACAGGATAGCGGTATTTGCCGACAATAATCAGGTGTATACCATCAAGGTCGCCGACATCATCAAGCTTCAGGCGAAGAAGAACACCAGCAAGAAGGGCGGCGGAAGCCTCATAGGACGTCTTGCCGACAAGGGAATCCAGGTGTTCGAGTTCTGCAACATGAACGGTGACGAGAATATCCTGTTCATGGACTGCATAGAGCATTTTGTGACTGACAAGTTGCTGTTCGTCAGCAGGCAGGGCCTTGCCAAGGTTGTTGACGGCTCCGCATTTGACACCACAAGGCGTGCTGCAAATGCTTCAAAAGTCGGTGATGATATAATTTACATAGGTAAATTCTCTGATGGAGATTTTATTATTGCACAGTCAGAAAAAGGATATTACATAAGAGTTGATATCTCCGAGATTCCTGAAAAGGGCAAGGGCGCAGCGGGAGTCAAGCTCATCAACTTAGAGGGTGACGATGTCCTTGAGTCGGTATTTGTGGGAAGCACGAAGGATAACTTCAAGGTTGGCGACAACGAGATAATCTTCACCAGAGTTAAGCCGGGTAAGCGCGGCGGCAAGGGAAGTAAGCTGAGGTTCTAATACATTGCATGCATGAGCAGAATATCTATTATAATATAGGCATAAGATAATACAGATACTTGACGTACGGTTTTCTGTACGGTACAATATAAGTACAGAAAACTGTACGTGAATCTGAGGAGGTGTTCTTATGTTAGCTGTTAATTATACAAACTTACGCGATAATATGAAAAAGTATATGGATAAAGTTACAGATGATTATGAAACAATGATTGTAACTCGTAAGGATAATAAAAATGTTGTTATGCTGTCTGAAGAGGCATATAATAACCTGATGGAAAATGTGTATGTAATGGGAAATAAAGCCAATTATGATTGGTTAATGGAATCAAAAGCACAGCTTGAAAAAGGAAACTTTGCTGTTCATGATCTGACGGAGGTATCTGCGGATGAATAAGGTCTTTACTGATAATGGTTGGAAAGACTATGTTTATTGGCAGACGGAAGACAGAAAGACATTAAAGAAAATAAATAGTCTTATAGAAGATATATGCAGAAATGGAAATGAAGGCATTGGCAAGCCTGAACCATTAACTGGAAATCTGACTGGTTTCTGGAGCAGACGAGTAAATGATAAAGACAGAATAATATATAAGATCGATGATGATAACGTATATATTCTTGCTTGCAGATATCACTACAGTGACAGATAGAAGTTTTGTGCCAGTGGGAAGAGATATAATATAGATCAAAATATGTTAGACTTGAAAGGACAGAGACAGATGATTTCAATTTTGGATTACGATGCAGGTAACATAAAGAGTGTTGAGAAGGCAGTGCAGTATCTGGGTGAGGAGGCTGTCATCACAAGAGACAGAGATGTGATCATGGCGAGCGACAAGGTGATACTTCCGGGAGTTGGTAGTTTCGGAGATGCCATGAATAAGATCAGGGAGTATGGTCTTGAGAACGTCATCTATGATGTTGTGGATGCAGACAAGCCATTCCTCGGAATATGCCTTGGTCTTCAGCTCCTCTTCAAGACCAGCGAGGAGTCACCGGAGGCAACAGGACTTGGAATCCTGGACGGTGAGATACTCCGTATACCGGATGCGCCGGGACTTAAGATACCGCAGATAGGATGGAATAATCTTGAGATAAATCCAAATGCAAGACTTTTCAAGGGACTTCCAGAGAACCCATATGTCTACTTCGTTCATTCATATTATCTGAAGGCTAAGAATCCGGAGGATGTAGCAGCGTCCACATTCTACTCAACTCAGATCCATGCCTCCGTGGAGCACGGCAATGTATTTGCATGTCAGTTCCATCCTGAGAAGAGCTCAGAGGTTGGACTTAAGATACTGAAGAATTTTATAGAGCTGGAGGTGTAGGACATGCATACAAAGAGAATAATACCTTGTCTTGATGTGAAGAACGGACGAGTTGTAAAGGGCGTAAATTTCGTAAATCTTATAGATGCCGGGGATCCGGTTGCCGTCGGTGCAGCGTATGACAAGGCGGGCGCTGATGAGCTTGTTTTCCTTGACATAACAGCTTCATCAGACCAGAGAAATATAGTTGTCGACATGGTAAGAAGAGTTGCTGAGACTATCTTCATTCCGTTTACAGTCGGCGGCGGAATAAGAACTGTCGATGACATTAAGGCAATACTCCGTGAGGGCGCAGACAAGATATCCGTGAACTCGGCAGCCATAGACAATCCGACGCTTATAGCTGATGCCGCTGACAAGTTTGGCAGCCAGTGCGTAGTCTTAGCAATAGATGCCAAGAGACGTGATGATGGTTCAGGCTGGAACATATACAAGCACGGCGGCAGAATCGACTGTGGAATAGATGCAGTTGAGTGGGCCATGAAGGCCGCAGAGCTTGGAGCTGGAGAGATATTACTTACCAGCATGGACTGCGATGGAACAA
>ERZ772818.407-NODE-407-length-45638-cov-40.367154_pt1 | contig 45638 bp, 38 predicted proteins | sample MGYA00580837_ERZ772818 | MGnify/ENA primary metagenome ERZ772818 (study PRJEB29015, sample SAMEA2737671) | human gut metagenome | biome: human gut; feature: human-associated habitat; material: faeces | place: China | collected 2012 ...
GCAGCTGCGAAAAGCTGCTTTCACTTTTGGGCGCGCTCAGCTGAACACCGTGATTGTCGCCCAAATACCACTTGCGCGCAAGATTGGTGACATCGAACTCCTTCCACGAATACTGATTTTTCAGTGCGCGGCAATAGTCCTGATACACACCGCTGACATTCGGCTGGTGGTCATAGGTGATTGTCTCCGGATCCCAGTCCTCCAGCACTTCCGTGCACATAATAGCGGTATCTGCCGTCGGTGCGTAGACGTTGCGAACGCACAGTTTCGCGGACGTGATGAAGTGGTTCGCACCCAGACGCGGCAAGTCCACGACTTTCAGATAAGTCAGGCGATTGCCGTAGTAATTTGTGTTGCTGATCCACAGACGCTCGTCATGCGAAAAGTTCTGCGTCGAACCTTCCTTGACGTAGGTATCGAGGATACCTGCGGCGTTTTCTGCGCTATTCGCGCTGTCCGAAAACGTCGCAATCGGGCTGTGCGCCTGCGCCGCCATCTGCTGGCGCTTTTCGGCAGACAGTTCCACCCACTGGTGCGTTGCCGCGTCGTACTCGTGAACCGGCGTGGTCTGCACCACTGCCCGGAAACGATTGTTGCCCAGCGCATACACCTTGCCGCATCGGGTGCGGAGGTGTTTCAGTTCCTGCTGAGCAGAAATGATTTCTTGTTCTTTCATAAGAACTCCTTTTGTTGACAATTTAGTTAGTAGGATTCATTTTCTTTTCTTCGCGGGGGAGCACGCGTCATTTTCATCCCTTCTTTCTTGGTAACGAAAAGAGCGGCACGATTTCGACGTGTCGCTCTAAAAAAGCTGCTCAGCGTTTTTGCTGAACAGCCCCGTGCCTTCCTTGGCACATTTATATCATACCATATCCTTTCGCCAAAATCAACACAATTTTGTCCAAATTTGTCCAAATTCGTCCACATTTGTCCAAGTTTGTCCAACCTGCGCTCGAAAGCCGGAAAAAATAAAAAATTTTTCGCTGCTTGTCCAATTTCGTTTCTGCCGCGCAGTGTTAGAAGTGAAAGGAGGGTTGATAATTCACGCACCGTTCGCCAAGGCAGCATATGCCGCGAAATGCTGACTGTCATTGTGGGAAGGAGGTTTTGGGAAAATGAGTGGCACAAAGAAAGAACACGTCAAAATCATCTTGCAGACCATCGAAAACGGAACTTTGAGTGAGGTAGAAACCGAGCAGCGACTGCTTGGGCTCGTCCGTCAAGAAGCAGAAAGGAAAGACCGTCCAGCTGATTTAGGGCTAATTCGGGCGTGCTTGGAATTGGGTGATCAGCTGCAAGGTCGCAGTGGTGACGTGGATTCCGAAAGGATTGACAAGCTGAAGCGGCGAATTGCTATCGCTTACGAAGAGAGGAAGAGAAAGAAGGAGAAGCGAAAAGCCATACTCAAATTTGCTTCTTTCGGAGCTGCCGCTGTTCTACTGGTTGCATCTTTCTTTGTTCCGCAGCATTGGTCGTGGATTGAAAGCTGGTCTACGCCAGATGAACAGCAGCGAGTTTTGATTGGGCATGAAGTTACGGTGGACAGGGTGGCCAAAGCCTTAGCTGACCATGCGGCAGTCGAGCAGCAACCATATGCGGTGAATAGTTCAGCGGAAATTGATGACCTGCTTGGTTTCCACAGCGGCGTTCCTCAAACACTGGATGACGAATGGACGCTGAGCCGAGGATATGTTGATTATATGTCAGGATACATCAAGCTATCGCTGATGTATGTCAGCAGCACCGACCCGCAGAAAAGAATTTCTGCGAATATGAATCTGTTCACGGACATTGAACGCGCCGCATTTGCTTTCGAGCAGACGAATGATGGACAAATGCAGCGTGCGAACGGGTTGGACATCTATGTCGCGGATAACGAAGGTCAGACGACTGCTTACTGGTATAACAAGAATATGTACATCTGCTTATCTGGCAGCGCCAGTGAAACAGAAATCATCAATGCTATATTATATATGATAGGAGAGTAATAAATAAAAGCATTGCAACGTGGAATAACAACCATTCTGGTATTAGTCCTTCTTCTCAACTGTGCATTCGCTGCGCCAATTGCGACATATGGCGATTCCATATTTATGTCGGCTTCCTGTTTCATTTTTGCCGATAAGCTTGCCAGTTTTGACTTTACGACTTACGATATAAAGGAACGCATCGTCATCGTGAATGTTTGGCTTGAACAGCAGGTCAATGGGCAATGGGTGTATCAAAAGACCCTTCCTGTTCCGGCAAAGGTCGCAACCGATACGGTTTCGTATTGTGTAGAATACGACTATTCCAGCAACATTACCGGGCGTGGGACGTTCCGGCTTGGCTTTACGGCAGATGCAGACGGTTATCGAATCACCCGCTATTCTCCCGGACGCAAATTCTAATCGCTTTCCCCACTGAGTGCTTTTCTTGCCTCAGTGGGATTTTCTTTTGCCAAAGAGCAAAGTCCGCCCATCTTTTTCGAGCCAAACGTGCGTGGGAGAGTAACGAATTTTCTTGCAACTGATATTAGCAAGCAGGGTCATTTTGCTAAAAATGACATCTTGCTTGTTGGGGAAATTCTCCCCAATCCCCGCTAATGCAGAGCAGGCTCTGCGGTTGTCAGGCACGGTGCGCCCGAAAAAATCAGGACATCCGCCGCTGTTGGCACGGAAGGAACATAGGCGCTTGCCTTAGCGCGCGTTTCGGTCGGCGCGCGACGTTTCTTTTTCTTCAATCAGCTCGTCGCTGGCAATGGTATCCATGTTCGTTTTGATATGCCATAGGCTGCTGACCTCCGCTTTTACCTCGGCAAACGCAGCGCTGTCTGCTCGCTTCTGGCACAGCAGGCGCTCATATTCAGCGGACAGCTCCGCAAGCGTCGGCAGCTTTCCGTCCGCTTTCGCGTACACCGCCTGCGCTGCTTTGTGGGCTTCAATCTCCTTCGCGTGTGCCTGATAAAACTGCGGCGACCAGCCGGATTCCCGGTACTGCACATAGATTGCCTGCGTTCTGCGATATGTCAAGACTGCTTTTCGCTGCTCGCTGACTGCTTTCATCCGCGTTTGGCAAGTTTTCATGCTGTCTTTGAGCTGATTTCGCCGCTTTGTCCCGTCGGCAATCCTGCTCATCAGTTCTTCATACGAATTGATTCCGTTTTCTTTCAGATAAATGATGGACTGCGAAACAGCGTCAAGGTTGTGCCGCTCTGCCCATACCTGATAGCCTCTGCCCTTTCCCTCGCGCATCTTCTTCTCAATGTCAATCAGCAGCGCAATCTGCCTGCCCGTGTACTGGCTTCTCGGAATCCGGGGAATATGCACTTGACTGCCGCCCAGCACATTCCGCAAAGCAGCCTCCGTGTACGCCGAACCCAGAGAATCAAGGCGGATAAAGCGTTTGCCGGATGGCGGCTTCACGCTGATTTGTGCGCCGCGCTTCACCCTGCATCCGGCTTCTTCCAGCAGCTGCATGAGCGCGTCAAAACCGTCAGGCTGCATCCGCAGGGCGCTGTCAATCATCATGCGAATCGTGTCTCGGCTGGTGATGCGGGCGCTGCTGCCCTGCCACTTGTCGTATGAAACGGTTTTGTCCTGCGGATTTTCGACGATGGAGAGCCGATGCTCGCGGCAGAGGCTGTCGCTCAACTCCGCAACGACTTTGCCGGAGCGAAGCACATCCTTGAATTTGCGGGTGCAGTCCAGCGAAACGGTGCTGAACACAATGTGATTGTGGAAAGAATTTTGTCAAGGAATAATTTAGCGAAAAAAAGTAACGGTTATGTTTTTCCCTGTTGACAAAATCTTGTTTATAATATAAACTGATAATGCTGTTAGAACACACTAATAAATTAAAGAGGTGCACCATGATAAACGTGTGTTGTTCAGATAGTTTTAAGGATACATATCTGCAAAGCTGTGCATCTGATGAGATGATTTATTTGCCGCTTCACTTGTCAATGGGAAATTTGCACAAATTTTTGGATTGCAATTATTTTGCTACAAAAAATGAAAATCCTCCTTCATTTAGTAACTCTGATAGTCAAACTATAGAAACAATTCTTGACGAGATCGCTCAATCCAATCAGGCCATTACCATATGGGTTTCTACATCATATGCATGGGATAAATGTAATTATCTTTTTTTAGTCTCTGCTTTATTTGAAATGGAACTATATGTAATTGATCCCTCTTCGGTATATGCAGAGCATCCCGAGTTAAAAACTGATAACAACGATATGTTGGATAATTTAGACATTGATGATATTAGATTTTTGAAAAAGCATCGTCATTTCCTCACTAAAGAAGAAAAAGAGAATTGTATTCTATCGTGGGAAAAGCTACTCAAAAATAATACATGTCTTCGCATAATAAAAAATAGAGAGATCGCTTCAGTTTCCGAATCATATTATGATAGAATTATTCTTAAATATGTTTCAAAAGAAAAAAAGAGGGCTGTATTCACTGTGGCAGGTTTATATGCCGATATAGGATATATTGAATGTGATTCTTTTATATATTCTCGATTGATTTCAATGTTACGCCATAATAAAATACATTCCGATGATAGGTCTAGCATAACCCCAAAAACGATGATATGGAAAGAAAACTAATGAACAGAATATGCAATGTACTTCAATCTATATTTATTTTGTTAATATTTTTATACACTATAAACACTGCGGTTGCCGTTGAAAATGACATTATTACATCAATTCACTGTGATATCTCTACACTTGATGGAAAAAAACAAAGCGCTATCTATACAGATAATACGAACATTTCATTTTTGATGAACTTATCAGTTACAACGAATACACGGCAGAATTTTATTGTAAAGATTATGTCAAATTTCGAATTTGTACCATTTTCATTGAATGATTCAGACTATTTAATCGAACAGTGCTTTAATTTATTACCTAGTATTGATCCTATGGTATCTACCAAAAATGTAATAACAATTAAAAATATAACACATCAGACTAATGAGGTATGTATATTTATCATTGGGGAACATGCGATATACCTGCATAGAATTGTTGTAATCAATGCCAACAGCAAGTCATTTTATGAATATCCAATTATTGATCTAGTGAATACTAGAAATGATATCAAGTACGAATCTTCATTTTTTTTCAAATATTATATATGAAAATAATTTACCACAAAATGTACTTTGCATTAACTATGATAAAATTTTTGAAGGATCATCTTTTGAAACACAATACAAATCAAATCTAGATGAAAAAATCACATATGCTTTAATCAAGGTTGATAAACAAGGGAATCTCTGCGGTAGCCCTGAATTTATTACATGTGATCATCGATATTTTTACTTTGATTTTGATAAAATCACTTACAATAAATCATTGTACTATGTTCTTTTCCCATTCATTTATTCGTATAGTGAAGAATTTCCATACACTTACAGGCAGGTCATGTGGTCAAGTCCATTGACTTTATTTATTCCTTATTCAGATTAGTATCACACCTTTATGTGTGTTTGCTAAAACAATATTTATTAGGAGGACTTATTTATGAAGAAAATTTCTCGATTCCTTTCCGTCGCTGTTCTGTGTTGTGGTTTATTGGCGAATGGTGCAGTAGCTTATGCAAACGAGATTTCCCCTAATTCTTTTAACTCGTTTGAAAAATCAGTCTCTACATCCGGCATTTTAGTTGCAAGTTCAGATAATACATCAGCCCGTGCTTCAGTAATACCATTCAAGTATACTCATTTTGCTGGTCTCGATGCAAATTTGAGAAAAACTATGTACCGTGCATCGTCTACAATTTCAATATTTGGAACGGGAGGAAACAGTGCACCAGATGTTGATTTGTATCTTAATGTTTATCTATACAAGGATGGTCATTCATATACATCCAGCTCAAAAACGAAGTATAGTACAACAACGTTAACTGTCTCTACAAAGTTCGTAAAGGGACAAAAATCTCAATTCGGTGCAAGTGCAACGGGAACGATTACAGACGCTTCTGGAAATCAGGTGTATAAGAAGACGCTTGAAACAGGTAATCCTTTTGATGATTAAGTTGTTTATTATGTGCTAAATTAAATAAAAATATGAGGGGTGGTTTTGATAACTGTTCCTCATATTTTTATTAAAAATGCAATAAGAAAAAACATTAAATGAAATAGGAGAAAAGAACTTTAGCAATATAATTCATGGCTGTTTTAGATTTAGAATAGAAAAAAACATGGAAAGCAGTACAATGACTTTCTATATTAGTATCCAGTTTACTGCCTTTCTATATTCTGCATCGCTTGATTATTCATCCTAGCTTCCTTCCGGTCAAACCTATTATATTGTTGCCACGTTTAACATTGATGGATATGAAAAGGTTTATACTTCACCGACTGTAACCATCAAATAAAACAGCAGGACTGCATCCGAAAGATTCGAATCAGCCCTCATCTCTATTCACGTTGAGCAGGAAGACAATGCAAAAAAAGATGTCCCTGCAAAACAAGCTTGGCCGCTGCCATCCCCAAAGGGATGGATGTTCTGCAAGGACTCTTTTATTATAACATGATCTCTCCTGCCTGTAAAGTATGAACTTTGAGCAGAGGAGGTTCACAATGGAAGAATTTGTGCGAAAAGTGCTTAGCAGGTACACGAGCTTCGTGTCGGAAAAGCAGCTTTATGAACGGTGGCTTGATATGCGCGAAAACAGCGATGTGCGCGATGCGTTGGTCATGACAGATATATATAGACGTATGAAACGACCGTTTGAACGATTTTTTCACTAATTTTTCATGTTTTTTCATGCTTTGATTTTATCCGAGATATCTTCCTGCGTCAAATCAGTTTATCAATCTGTTTTCGTTCAGATTGCAGAGGTTTAGGTTCTTCTAACTCTCGAAGTGCTGTCTGCGCCGCTTCATCCTCGACCTGCTCCAACTCCTTCCGATTACTTGCCGTTTCCATCGCGTCCTCAACCGAAATCCGCCCATCTGACACGTGCGGCAGCGCATCAGGAACAACCTTGCGCGTCCAATACCGTATGCGGTTCAGCTTCGCCATTTCAGCCTTAACTTCTTCGAGTTTGGGAAGAAGGGCTTCGTGCTCCGCTTCTAGCTGCATACGCTCTGTTTTCAGCGCCGCGCGCTGTTCCTTGTCGAGCGGAGACGCAAGCCCCAGCGACTTCACGAGCTTTTCGCGCAGCCAGATCGCTTTTTGCAGGCGGTTCAATTCGTCGCCATGTTCGGCCTTGAACTTTTCGCGCTTGCCATTCCAGTGAATGCCTTCGTATTCCTGCTGAACTGGCTTCAATTCTCGGATGGTTTGAATCGCGCCAAACAGCGCGTCAATATCACGGATTCTACGTTCCTTTGCCGTGGATTTTGCTTTGATTTTGGAAAATGTCCGTTGAGTTTCGGCAATGTATTGTCCGAGCTGACCGACCGTGTAAAGCTCGTGATTCGAGAGAAAGGAAACCGCCTTAAAGCCGTCCTTCAAATCATGGACAGCGCCTTTTTCCTGCGCATAGCGATTCCATGTTTCGCGCCCATCCTTTCGCATATCCAGATACGCAGTAATTACGTTGCTGAGCGGGTAATCATTCGGGCTTTCGATGATCTGCTGACGGCTGACCGCCTTGCGCAGTTCATCCAGCCAAGCGCCGATCCCGCGAACGGTTTTCTGCAACGAAGCCAGCATTTTATTCACGCTGATGATCTTTCGATTCTCGTCGCCGCGTTCGCTGGAAACGCCCTTGCGTTCCAGCGCGGAAGCTGTCGAACCGAGATGCTTTTGCGGCAGGCGGTCTTCAACGCCCTGCCGCTCCAGTGATCGCATATCAACGCGCTCCATCCGTCCCGCCGCTTCGAGCGCCGCGTTTTGTGCAGCCGCCCAATCCTGCCGCCAGATTTCGCCGTACTTGCGCTCGTTCCAATCGACAGTATCGACCTTGACACGCTTCCAGCTTCCGTTCGGCGCGCGGATGCGGTTTCCGTTTTCGTCGAGCGCGTAGACATTCTTCGATTTGGGCAGCCACTTCCCGTTTTCGTCCATTGCGCGAAGCGTCAGCATGATGTGAACATGCGGGTTGCCGTCACCCTTGTCGTGATAGAAGAAATTACAGACCATGCCCTCATCCACAAATTCCTTTTGACAGAAATCGCGGACGAGGGCAAGGTTCTGCTCATCAGTCAGTTCACGCGGCAAAGCAAAGAGCATCGAACGCGCCGTCTGCGCGTTGACGCTTGTTTCCGCTGCGTCCACTGCGTTCCAGAGTGTCTGCGGGTCGGCATACGCTTTCGGCGCGTTGGGCGGCAACATGACTTCAACCCACTTCACGCGCGATGAGCTGCTGTGCGGATATTTCCAGCAGCACTCGTATTCGGAATACTTCTTTTCGCCTGAATAATATGCGCAGGAAGCCATACAGGATTGACCTTTCCCGCGGCTGATGATCTTAAAGCTCCCCGTCGGGCAGGGCATGGGTTCACCTCCGTTTCTCGGCGCAAAGCGCCGTCATGGGGTAGCCGATGCAATCGGCGCAGGGGCTTGCCCCTGTTGATGCCGAAGGCATCGAGCACCCCGCAAGGGCCTTCGGAGAACGCACGGCGCATCGAAGATGCGTATAAGTGCGCCCTCACGGGATGGGGCTGCTTCCGTCGCTCTCCGCGTCGTCCTCGTCTGTATCATGCCATGTCACGCTTGACACGGATGGTTTCGGCATACGCTGCATAGCCGCGTCGATCAGCTCCTTCGGGCTTTGAGGAATCTCCCCGCGTCGGCTGGCGGTCATCTGTTCTGCCAGCTCGCGCACACGGGGAGACGAAAAGAAGTAGTCGATCAGCAGGAACACATCTTCATCCGTCAGCAGTTCGGGATTGGGCAGATAATGCTCCAAATGTCCACCGCGCTCGCAGAGACGATGCGTCCTTTCCTTGTTTCTCTGAATAGAGATTTTGTGTTTCGCCGCCCTGAGCTGCTGCTCGGCTTTTCGTTTCTGCGCTTCAGCTTTCTGCTGCATCGCAAGCAGTTTTTCGATTCGTTCAGACGCCATTGAACATTCCTCCTCGTTCAAAAATCAGTTCGCGTTTTAAGCGTTACGCCGCGTGTTCGACAGGCGGTTCTTCCGGCTTTTCGGAAGCATCCGCCTGCAACGCGCCGCTGCGGATCAGCTCCAGCAGCTTGTCCTCGTAAGTCACGGCGATATCGTTGTCGCAATATGCGCGGACGGTGAAATTGGTGTTGCCAATCCGCTGAGTAAAGGTAAAAATGGGGATACGTTTTTCGGTCATAGGCACTCCTTTCCGCTCAACACAAAAGACGATGCAGCCCGATGAAAAACGGGGCATCGCCTTTTCTATCTGTTCAGTTCTCTGTTTCAAATTGGGGATTCGTTTTTAAGCTGTGCGTTCATCCTCTCCTGACGCGCCTGCGCGCGTTTATTCCTTTGATGGATTCTTCGCTTTTTCAATGCCTCCTGACGTTTCTGTTCTTCCGGCGAAAGCTCGACGGGCTGCACGGGAACGTCAAACTTTCCGATGAAATTCAAATACACTTCAATCTCGCGGGAGCGCTCGCCATCCTCGTCCTTCACGGTTTCATGGACGATGACTTTTTCCACGAATTGACGCAGCACTTCGTCGGAATATTCCGTGCAGTCGCGGTAGCGCTCAACAAGCGCCATAAACCGTTCAATCTTATCTTCGCCGGATTGAATTTCATCCAACTGACGCTGTTCATCCAAAACCGCTTTTTCAAGCTGTGCCTGCTCGCTTTCATACTCGGCAGACAGCGCATCGAACCGTTCCTCCGGGATTTTTTCGAGCGCATAATTCTCATAGAGTTTTTTCAAAAGCCGGTCAAGTTCCGCCACTCTTTTGTTCTTTGCCGCAATCCCTTTTTTAAGCTGTTTTGTCTGTTCCGGCTGCTCCGCCAGCATTTCCCGTTGCAGCCGCGCCAGAAATTCTTCCTGATTCGTCAATGCGTATCGGCTGACCGTTTGAATCGTTTCCTTCAGTAACGGGCGAAGCGCTTTTGCGCTGAATGCGTTTCGAACACATTGCCGTTCTTCTAAATGCTCAGACTTTCGATAGGTGGAACATACAAAGAAGTCATGGTAACAGATCGTGCCGGTTTTCAAACGCTCCGCATAATGGAGATTGCTCATGGGTGCGCCGCATCGGGCGCAGAATACAAAGTTCTTAAAGCTGCTGTCGGCGTTTTTCGCTTTAGCCCTTTTGGGCTTTTCAAATGCTTTATGCGCTCTTTCCCATGCCTGTCTGTCCACAATCGCTTCATGGGTATTTTCAAAAACCACCTGCTTTTCTATCGGGTTCTGAACCTGTTTGGCTTTGTAAGAAGGCGTACACGTCTTGAAATTGACCGTCATACCCAGATACTCGCGCTTGTTCAAAATACCGATGACCGTCCCTCTGTGCCAGTCATAGTCGCCTGTTTCCTGCCTTCTGGCGTGATATCGGTTCCCCATATCCGATCTGCGGAAATATGTACTCGGTGTAATCCTCCGCTCTGTCTGTAAGGTTTTGGCAATGCGGTGCGGGTTCATTCCTGTCGCCGCCAGTTCAAAAATCCGCCGCACGATCTCGGCGGTTTCAGGTTCAATCACCCAATGGTTCTTATCTTCGGGATCTCGCTTATAGCCGAACAGCGGCGTTGACGTAAGCGATTGCCCCGACATTCCTTTTGCTCGAAACCCGATATTGACTTTCTTGGATAGATCATGCAGATACATTTCGTTCAGAACATTCAGCATGGGCGCAAACTCCAAACTGTCGGAACGGCTGTTGTCCACATGGCTGTCAATGGCGATAAATCGCACATCTTTCTCTTTGAAATAGATTTCGGTATAAAAACCCGTTTGCAGGTAGTCGCGCCCGACTCGGCTCATGTCTTTGACCAGTACCGTTCCGATTTTCCCGCTGTCAATATCCGTCATCATCTGCTGCCAGCCCGGACGTTCAAAGCTTCGTCCGCTGAATCCGTCGTCCGTATAATGCCGGCAGTTTTCAAAGCCGTTTGCGGCGGCATAGGCTTCAAGATACTCCTTCTGCCGAAGAATCGAAAAGGACTCTCCTTCGTTTCTGTCCTCGCGGGATATACGCTCATACAGCGCTGTCATTTTCATGGGCTGCATCCTCCTTCTCCTGTGCGTCTTTCAATTTCTTTCTCTCCATGCAGCGGGCAACTTTTTCCCGATTTTTCGCACGCCGCTGTTTCTGCTTTTCTTCCTCTGCCATTTCTTCTGCCGTCGGTTCGTCCTGCGGCACCTGAAAATTGCCGATGAATTTCAAATAGATGTCGATCTGCATGTGCCGTTCTCCGTCGATTTTTTCCGGCGCATGAACGAGAATCTTTTCAATGAACGCATAAATCATGGGCGTGGTCAGCGCGTCTGCGTTCCTGTACTTTTTCGCAATCGCCAGAAAAGAGGAAATCTTCGTGGAATCCATCTCGTAAGCCTTGAGTTCCTCCGTATCCGTTTCCAAAACGGCTTTCAGTTCAGCCTGTTCTTTCTCATACGCCGCAAGAAAATCATCAAAGCGCTTTTCCGAAATCTTTTCCAGCGCATACGATTCGTACAGCTTTTGAATCAGCACATCCAGCTCCTTACAGCGTTTCTGCGCCTTGCGGATTCTGGCTTTCGTTTCTTTTGCCGCCTGTGCCTGCTGCAATTCAGACGCTTCCCGAACTTTGCGCGCAAACTCGACTTCATTGGAGAGGGCATAGCGGCTGACGGTCTGAATGGTTTTCAAAATCAGTTCCCGCAATGCTTTTGTAGCTACCTGATGGGAAACGCACACGCTCGTTTCCCGTTTTCGGGACAGCATATAGGTCGAGCAGTTGTAGGAATCGCTTTTGAATACGCCTTGCGCATCTTTCGCTCCATGCCGATGGTTATACAGCCTTTGCCCGCACTCTGCGCAGTAAACCAGACCTGTCAACGGATTCGCCACGCCCAGCGTATCTGTCCGCTTTATGCTTTTCAGCGCGCATTGGGCAAGCTCCCATGTTTCTTTCGTTACAATGGGTTCATGTGTATTCTCGAAGATCAGCAGCTTTTCCGGCGGGTTGGCGCGTCGTTTATCCTTGTAGTATCGTTTGCCGGAACGAAAATTGACCGTATGTCCCAAATACTCCTGATGGGTCAAAATTCTGCTGATTGTCAAACTGTTCCAGTCGTGCGCATGGGCTTCTTTTGTATAGTCGCTGCGCATCCCGCAGGCGTGTTTCGTATAGTAGTAGCCGGGATTGTCCACTTTCTCCTTCGTCAGAATCCGTGCAATTTCAGACGGCCCGTGTCCCTCGCAAGCCATCTGATAGATTCTGCGGACAATCGCCGCCGCTTCCTCGTCAACCAGCCAGTGGTGTTTGACATCCGGGTCTTTTCGGTAGCCGTATAAGCAGTTGTTGTTGGTGGGTAAGCCGGATTTGCCGCGCAGCTGATAAGCCGCCGTAACTTTCTTGGACTGGTCTTTCAGGTACCATTCGTTCATGATGTTCAGGAACGGCACAAATTCGCCCGTTTCGGGATGATCGTTATCCACGCCGTTGGCGATGGCAATAAATCGGACATTGTGCTTACGGAACACCACTTCTGTATAAAATCCCGTTTCAAGATAGTTGCGCCCGATTCGGCTCATATCCTTCGCCAGAATCACGCCAACCTTTCCGGCTTCCACGTCGGCAATCAGGCTTTTCCAGCCGGGGCGGTCGAAATTGCCGCCGCTCCATCCGTCGTCCGTATAGTGCTTGCAGTTGGTGAATCCATGCTCGTCGGCGTAATTTTGCAGATAGAGCTTCTGGTTCACGATGGAGTTGCTTTCCCCGTCGAGGTCATCGTCGCGGGACAGGCGCTCGTACAGCGCCGTAATCAGATTTTCCTTCAATAAAATTCCTCCTTCACACATTTTTTCGGTCTTGAAGGGTGTAAAAGAACATTTTTACGCACTGTCTGAATATACGGGGAAAAATGGGAAATCGTCTGAAAAGCGGCATTTTTTCAACTGCTTCGGTTTTGCCGGCTTTTCCGATGCAAAAATGCAACAGATTTGACTTGGCTATTCGAGTCTGATATGATACGATCAAAGAAAAAAACTCAGGAGGATGAATGGATGCAGGAAAAATGGCTTCCCGGAAATACAATGGACAGAATCCGCGACCTGTGCAGAAGCCGAAACATCACGCAGGTTGAGCTGGCGCAGGCTGTCGATATGGACAAAAGCACATTAAGCCGCGTAATGGCTGAAAAAACAAGCAAACTGTCCAGTAAAAATCTTGTCGCCATCGCGAATTACTTTGAAGTTTCGACGGATTTTCTGCTGGGACTGACGGATATTCCTGCCCGCAAAGAGCATGACATCGAGCGTCTGGGGCTGTCTGTGGAAGCAGCTGCCAATCTCCATCAGGGCAAGCTGAACTGTTCAGTGGTCTGCCAGCTTTTGGAAAATCCGAAATTCGCGGAGCTGACCCGCCAAATCGCGCTCTATCAGGAGGGCGTTCTGGCTTCCGGCGTTGCCGCGCAGAATCAAATGTACAACTCTATGAGCAGTCTCATGTTGGAACATGGTCAGGCTAACCCTGAGGATATGCCCGCCGTTCGTGGCGCGGTGCAGGAAGCGCAGGCGCTCAAACGCCCGGTCTATGCGGATGAGATCGAGAACATCACGCGCAACTTCCGCCAGCTTCTCGCTGAAATGAAGCAGGATGGACCGGAACGTGTCAAACAAACCGCGGCGCTGACCAAACAGAAGCTCAGCGAAATCACGAAAGTGCTTCCGCGCCAGAAAAAAGGTCTGCAACTCAGACCCGAAGGCATCATGGGGATGCTCTCGGCGGCGCTGAACCAAATCACCGTTCCAGAAGAATATCAGGCTGAATTGGGCGAAGCAACCGATCAGCTCAAACAGGCGATCTGGAATTACATGAACACCACCTACAATATCCAAATGGAGATGAATGCCCATCACGAACGAAACCCTTTGCCTGATGATTCAGAACGGAAATCATGAAGCATGTACCCAGTTAATTGAGCAGAATACGATGTTTATTCGCTCAGCCGCGATTCAATTTGAAAAACGATATGGCAGCGCAGTTCTGAACTGTGACGATTACGAGCAGGAGGGTCGAATCGCTCTGCTTCACGCCGCAGAGCGATTCGTGCCGGAAAAGGGAAAATTCCTGACGTATGCCGCCGTAGTCGTTTGCACCGCAATGCTCGACGCCCTTCGGCAAACACATCCTGAAATCAATACGGTTTCGCTGGAAGAAAACCAGGCAGCAGTTGAAGCCATGCAATCCGATAATCCTGTTCTAAGTCGGGATATCTATCATAAAAGCCCCGAACAGCTCTATCTGGACAAGGAAAAGCTGCTTGCACTCTATGACGCAATGAATCGCTCATCGCTTCGCGATGCCGCATGGGTTCGCCGTCGGTTTGGTTTCGATGGCGAACCGTGCGCACTGGCAGCGGCGGCGAGGGACTACGGCTTGAGCATCAGCCGGGCAAGGCGCATCGAAGATGAAGCCCTGCGCCATATTCGTGAGAATTTGGCCGCACAGGGCAGGGAGAAAGCGGCTGCATGACCGCTTTCTCTCCGACTCTGTGGTTTAAGCGTAAACCAGTTCGTTCAGCAGGATTTCTTCTGCTCGGTTCTGGATGCTGTTCATCCTGCGCACCCATTCCATCTGGTTGCGTGCTTTGAGTGCTTCGTCAACCCCTTCCTGCCGCATCATCTGCGGCAGAAGGATTTCAAGGCGTTTCCGGCACTCGGCATCCACGCCGACGAGATGCGCCGTCAGTTTTCCGGAAAGCAGCAGGGCATTGTACAGAATGGGCTTATGCTCTTTAAGATAAGTCTTGCGCATCCTGCCATACTTTCCAAGCGTTACAGATTCATCCGGGATGGTCAGGTCGGGAAGCAGATAGTCGCCGCAGCGATGATAGGTCAGTTTCATACAAATCTCCTTTCAAACACAAAAAAGCAGTTGTGGACTTGAAGATTTTTTCTTCTTCCATAACTGCTTTTTGTATTCGGTTTTCGCGGAACAACGTGCAGTTTAAGGAAGATGGTTAAAACCTTCCTTTACATAATACATACTGGATGTGCGCATGGTCATCATGCGTCGCCACGAGGAATGCGAAATCCCCGTTCAGCAGCCGGGAAGCCAGCTCATAGCCGATTTTGTTGGCTTCTTCCGGCGTTACTTCTCCCGGCTGGAAGGACTGCCGCACCTGATACGCAATTACTTCATTGCGAATGCGCCGTCCAGTTTTCGCGATATAGGCATTTCGGTTCAGCAGGAACTCTTGGTCAGCGGTTTCGGGCGCACAGGCATAGGCGGAAATCAGTTTGCCCTGCTCAGTCTTGTCCGGGTTCTTCACATAATCCAGCCGTGCTTTCAGGCACTGGGCGATTGTCTTGCCCTTGTTGATGTGCATCGACATGATGCGGGTGGTCGCCATTGTTATCCTCCTGATTGCTGAAAAACGCGCCTCTCCGCAGAGAAGCGCGTTTCATGATTTTTGCGTTTTTCACGTCAGCATCCGCTCGAAAAAGCCAAGCACTCGGCTGACAATCTCCAAAATCAGATGGGCGATGCCGGGCAGGCCGACAGGACTCACAAGCAGCATCAGCACCGCGAAAGCAATCCCGTTCTGCCAGCTGCCGGTGACAAACGCCATCAGCGACAGGATGCCAAAGAGCGATGCGGTCAGCCCGATAACGGAACCCGCCAGCGAAGTAACGAAGGCAGCGGCGCACAGGATGAGCCTTGCCAGCAGGATGACGGGGCACAGGATGATTTTCAGGATTCTCTTGCGCATAGAAATCCCTCCTCAAACCGTGTTCAGCTGGAGCGTAGAAAGCAGCTGGTTCATCATGCCCAGCAGCCGATTGACTTTCTCCTGAATTTCGTCAATCTCTGATTCGTAGATGCTGCCATGTTCGTTGACCCTGCGGGCAATCTGGTTGACGTTGTTCGTCAGATTCCCCAGCAGGCGAATCATTTCGCGAAGCTGCGGCAAATCGAGTTTCAGGACATAGCCGTTCAGCACCATCGCGCGGAGAAACGCCGACATGTTCCGAATTTCCAGCTGCGTCATCTTTTCGTCAATGATGCGTGCTTCCTCTTCCGTTACGGCGAAGTGGAGCATCTTCGACCGCCGCGCTTTCTCCTTCTTCATTCTCTCTCCTGAAACGCCTTTGCGCAAGGCTGTCGAAGCGCTTTTTCGGTTTTTGCAGCAGGCGGACGTTCGCGTTTCTGCATTTCCTGCCGTGCCAGATTGACGAAGTCATCCAGAATCACCGGATGCGCGGCGACGGCATACGCACTCCAGCGGTCAGGCTCGCGGGGAATCTCCTTTTCGAGCGCCCAGCGCTTGTTCGCATTGGAGAAGCGTCCATCCCAGACTTTTTCCTGCACCGTTGCCGCCAGCACCAGCGTTACCCGCTCGCTGCCGTATTGGTCAAGCACCTCCTTGACGCACGTTTCGTCCAAGTGCATCCCGTCGAAATGCTTCGCAATCGCTTCCTCAATGGCATTCTTGCAGGCGATATTGCTTCGGCGCGCATTCCGATATTCTGCCAGTTCACCGTGCGCGCGGGCATAGGCCGCATCGTGCGGGTAGACGGCTGCCATTGCAATCGTGTCCATTTCATCCTCCTTTTTCGGATTATCGTTCCTGTTCTGCGCTCTTTTCTTGGCTGACAGCGCGCTGATCCATGTTCAATTCTGCATCCAGTTCCGCCAGTCTTGCGCTTTTGTTTTTCAGCTCTTCCTCCTGCGGAAAGGGCTTGCCCAGCTCCGCTTTCGCCGCTGCCATCTGCTGCTTTGTCGCATCAAGGCGCGCTTGAACCTTCGCCATTCGGTCGGGAAGCGTCTGAATCAGGTTCGTTAAGCGGGTGATGTTGCCCCTTGCGTCGCTGCCGACTTCCATGATATGCGAAACCGCGCCGCGCAGGGTGAGCCTGAATTTATTGGCAAACGAATCGAACTGGACGCTCATGGTCAGCCCGCGATAAGCGCCAAACTCCACCGGATTTCCTTGCGCGGCTTCCTTGCACGCGGCAAGTATGGCTTTGCCCGCCGCTTCCTTGTCCTCAATGAAATTTCCGTGAGCAGTCAGCCCGCCGAACTCTGCTTCGGGTTCGGGATGCACCGCCAGCGTCGCCCTATCCTGCGCAAAGCCTTCCAGCAGCTGTGTATCCTGCTCCAGCTGCCGCGGAAAAACTTTCAGCAGCTGATCTTCCAGCCGATACTGCTGGCTTTGGTGATCGGCCTTCATCAGCCGCAGTCGTGCCACGTCCACATCCAGGTCATGAGGTAAGCCAGCATTACTGACTCCCTCCAGAACCGTGCAGGCACCTCTCGGCGCACACGGCTCGCCGTTTACCATCATCTTGCGATTTATTAGACCGGTGAATCATCTCATGGCAGTTCGGACAAACAGCAAGTGTTTTGCGGTGACGTGACCGCATTACCTGTTCCCATTCAGCATTTCCTGTGAGGTCTTTCAACCGCTTAACCTGGTGAATCTCGATATCATCGCAGGTTGTTCCGCATAGTTCGCATGTTTTTGCGCGTAACTTGCAAATCAGGCTGCTGGGCTTTGCATATTTTTTGTAGGTTGCTTGCATGTCAACCTGTCCAAATAGCGGCTCTTTTCGTCTCTCGAATCCTTCGTTGTAGTACACACACTCTTTCGGCCCAGCTTTCGTCATATAAGGGACTGTGAAAATGCCCTTTTTCAGATATCGAGCTTTGATCTTTGAGGTCTTTGTACGATATTTCGCAGCAAAGGTTTTGAGCATGCTATACTTCATCAGGCTTGAGAAATGAGCCATTCTTATGGGATTGCACGCCAGCGAGTAGTAATTAGCCAAGCCTCTTACCTCGCTGTTGTACTTGCTTAGAATCTCAGTGTCCGAACGGTTAATGAGTTTCTTCCTGTGGATGGCCTTCCAACGTTCTTTACCATTGGTATCCTTCTTGATACGGATTCCTCCTACTTCCAGCAGCTTCGCCATCGTTTTATCAAATGGCGTATAGAGTTTTACCACCGCTGAGTACACACGGGACTTTGTTCCGTTTTTCAGCTTTTTTGTTTCCTGAGACCGAGACACCTTGATATCATAGCCAAGAAAACGGGCACATTCTGATGTGTGGGTGATTTTCGTCTTTTCTGCTGAGAGAGTTAAACCTAATTTTTCTTTCAAAAATATGGCAAGATCGCCTTTGAGAGCTTCGGCGTCTGCTTTATTCCCAATCATTCCGATGATAAAGTCATCAGCATATCGGATGTATTGCAGACTTTTATATCCCTCATCGAATACTTCGCAATGCGGTAGTTGCCGAGCACTTGCTTTCAACGAACGGATGTGGCGGGCACATTCTCTCTGTTCCTGTTCATTGAGCGTGTCCCAAATCCTTGCATATTTACGTCTCGTTCTTTTGACCAAACCGTTCATACGCTCATATTCGGGGTTTGCTTTTCTGTGTGAGGAACTTCCTCTGTCGAATTGCTTTTTGTACTCCTCAATATGCTTGTCCAGCTCGTTCAAATAGATATTCGCAAGGATTGGACTGATACCTGAGCCCTGCGGTGTGCCTGAATAGGTCATATGGAATTTCCACTGCTCCATATATCCAGCTTTCAGGAACTTCCACATCAGAGCGATGAAGGCTTCATCCTTGATGCGTCGGCGTAAGATATCGATCAGCACATGATGGTCAAAACAATCGAAACAGGCTTTGATGTCGCCTTCCACAAACCATTTCGTCCCAGTGAAAGTGCGCTGCAGATGCAGCAGAGCCGTATGGCAACTTCTACGAGGACGAAAGCCATGTGAGTTTTCTGAAAAGGTAGGTTCATAGATGCTTTCCAGTATCATTCGGACAACTTCCTGCACCAGTTTATCATTGGCCGATGGGATTCCCAGTGGCCGTTTTTTATCACTGTTCTTCTTCGGGATGTATTCCCGACGTGCAGGGTGCGGCTGATAGCTTTTGTCTTTCAGGGATGCAATGATCCCTTCAATCCTTCTGCTGCTCATGCCGTCAATGGTGTTGCCATCCATTCCCGGTGTCATACTTCCATCATTAGCGTATACATTCTTGTAGGCCAGAAGATAGAACTCCGGGTTATACAGATTTCGATACAATCTCTCATATCTGTACGTTGGGTCTTTTGCTTTATCGCTTAGACTATTCAATACATCAATCGGATTTCTCATAGTGCCTCACGCACCATCCTTTCTGTTTGTATTAAAAAGGTAAACTGCTCCCCTTTGCCATGTAGGCGGTTTTCCCGCTTCCGTTTTTACGGCCATCTCTGTTAATTCAGAGTCCTCGGACTACTATGGGAGCTGTGTAACCATGCCCCTTACGGGGTTTAGGTCATCCCCGGTAGCGTATATCAATATAGCGTTTTGCGTTGTCGGATGCGACTTTTGCCGTTTACTTCTGTCTTGAAGTTACTTTGCTTCGGATATCACATAGCCATCCAAAATGGAAGAACGGCTATCGAAGCACCGTAGGTTTCAGCATCTTTCCTACGGAGGGCAAGATGTCCCCAAGCTCCGGCTATCGTATCAGGCAATCCAGCTTTCATCCTCATACGCAAATTTTCATCCCCATGTCCATCGGTTCTTTGGATGCTGTATATACCGCTGCACACCCATCCTTCCGGATAACAACATGCTACACTCCCCATTGGGTTTCCCCATCCGGATAAGTTGTGGGATGATAGGTTTACTTCTTTCACCTTCCTTTCTTGATATCTTTACCTACCGCTTGCTAAAGGCGGATTTTGATATACACCCTTACGGGCGCACCATCTTTTCCTTGATGGCAGGATCACCGGCGCAGAGCGCCTTGATCTCCGCATAGGACAGGGCGGCCTCGTCAATATCCTCACAGGAGCGTACCGGACTTTTGCTGGTCATGATCTGGGAGATGAATTTCTGCTTGTTCTCCACCGTCTGCCAGAGATAGGCGTCAAAGGTGCCCTCGGTAACATAGCGGTAAATCTGTACATCAGGATTCTGATTGCCCTGCCGGACAATGCGTCCCGAACGCTGCTCCAGATCACCAGGCCGCCAGGGGCAGTCCAGATCATGAAGAGCGATCAGACGATCCTATAGTGATAGGTAATCCTTTGGCGAACTCACCTCCGGATTTTCCCCCACTCCAAACCGTGCATGAGCGTTTCCACTCACACGGCTTTCCATCATTTACAAATTGTTATTCTAATCAGCAGCAGGTGTCTTGCTGCTCTAACGTAATTGCCTCGATTCCAGCTAACTTTCTGAGCTTATTCAGCTTATCAAGCTGCTGTTTGTTTAGCTGTACGGTCTGCATGATTGCAGAAATAGTACCTTTTTGCGTTGCGTGAATCAGTCTGTGAATCCGTTCATGCAGAATAATCAGGTTTGCGTAATTGTCCCCACCGCCCAGCGACTTAGGCTTTTTGTGGTGGCAATGGATTTCTTCAAGGGACAGCTGCTTTTTCGTAATGGCACATTTTCCTTGCTGCGCCACATAGAGGGATATACGGTTATCGTTATACTCCACTGTGGCGCTCGTAATGGGTTTTTTCATGAGACTGTGCAGGATTGACATGTCTACACGCTCCAGATTCTTGTGTATTTCCGCTCGTCCAGCAGCGGTGTATTTATTCACCGACTTCTTTTTATGAATTGGCGGATGGTGCTGAATATAACCAATTGGAAGCAGGATGTTCTTGCCGATAAAGCGTATTTCCCTGCTCCTTGCATACCGTTTGGCATATTCAGGAATTGTTTGATTGCTTCGTCGCCTTACTCGCTCTTGCAGCCTGTTTTTTATAGAAATCTTAATTTCAAATGCTAATCGCTGTATGTCCGGGGACGCAGCAGTTGCCATGCGGTAGTAGTTGTGGATACCCATGGCAAAACTGTTGTAGTCGCTTACAGCCTTGAATTCTTCCATTTCACCGGATGAGTGCTGGATTGCCTTGACTTTCTTTTTCGCAGTCTCCTTTATCCTGTCCAATGCTTTGGGTGCAATATGTGATATGACCACATATTGATTTCTCTTGCCTTTATGAACCTTGATTCTGAATCCCAGAAAATCGGAATATGCATGTTTCAGATTCACAATCTTGGACTTTTCCGGGCTGATGTCCAGCCCCAGGCGCTCTTTCAGCCATGCTCTTGTCGCTTCAAACAGCTTCACCGCATCGCTGTGCTTTCTGCAAAAGATTTTGAAATCATCAGCATATCTAACGATATAGCACTCTTTCAGATTGGTTTTTCTGAGCTCCCTATACTTTTTCGATTGGTCTTTGGTGCCGTTTTCATGGATTTTTCCGCTGTATTCATGTCTTGTAGGCATTCCAACCCATTGACTGGTAATCCACCAGTCCAGTTCATTCAGAACAATGTTGGATAACAGCGGAGAAAGGATTCCACCCTGCGGTGTCCCTTTTTCAGGAAAACCGATACCAGCGACCTCTGCTTTCAGCATAGCGGATATGATGCTCAGCAGCTTCTTGTCATGGATTCCCATTGTCCAGATTTGGCGCAGCAGCTTTCCATGATTTACATTGTCAAAGAAGCCCTTGATATCAATGTCAATTACAATATGAAGGTTGCTTTTCTGCATATGTTTTTCCGCCTGCGCCAGCGCATTTTCAACGCCCCTGTTGGGACGGAAGCCATTGCTTGTTTCACAAAATTTTGCTTCACAAATTGGCTCCATCACTTGCAGGACACATTGCTGTATCAATCTGTCCATGATGGTGGGAATCCCAAGCGGTCTGGTTTTGCCATTACCCTTGGGAATCTCTTTTCGTCTGACAGACTGGGGCTGATACCAGTTGAATTTTTGCTGTACAAAACCAATCAGTTCCGGCTCACTCATTTTTGCAAGGTCTGCGATGGTTTTCCCATCCGTACCGGGCGTTCTGCTTCCAGCATTCTTTTTTAGATTTCTATAAGCTAACCTGATATTTTCTTCAGCCGTGATGATGCTGATAAGATTCTTAAATTCACATTTCGCAAGACTATTTTCATACAGTTCGTCGAATACTGACTGCATATCATAGTATTCGTTGTTCCTCAGCTTTTGGCGTTTGAGCAGTTTTCGTCCTGTCAAAGTCGGCTTTCGCCTTTTTTAGTCTTACTCGAACCTTTGATATATTGCTTTTTAGAATATTTGTTTTGCAAATGACTGGCGGCTATTCTTCCGCCCCTGTTACAGGGGCTTCATCAGTCTTGCCGCCGCTCTCAGTCAGGATAAAGGTTACTTGTTTCACTGCTCGATTTTTCGTAACCACCGCTTCATCGTGTGCAGACACTCAGCGTTCCGACCTTTCCTCGTTCCGATATTCCTATCTGTGCATAATCCCCTTAGGCTGTCCTATGAGCCTGTGCGCTTGGAAGTGCCTGTAACACTCCAAGGTTTTTCATAACGTCCATTTTTACTCAACCTCACGCACGCCGTACATTTACGACAATGACATTTCTGCCATATCACGCTATAGACCCTAACACTCGGACTTCGTCGGTCATGGATGACATCCTCACCATAGGGATTTTATAGACCTCGGCGTATCATCTGCATATCCCACCTCTGGGACACTTTCCACAGCACATGACTGCCTGTTGGGGCAGATTTCCGCCGACTTCAGCGGGCTTTGCACGGCTCAATTTCTACAAATCTTGCCGCACACCGCAGTATCAAGGCAGGCGTTTCAGGGCGTTGCCCCCTCATTCCACCTGTTGGAATATCAGTTCTTCAAATCAATTTTCAAGCTCCTTTTAATCTTGCAGAATTTTGACTTGAGCGTAACCTTTTCAGTTACGAACGAGTCGCACGCACGTTTGTTCCCGCGCCCATTTTTGCGGTGCTGCCCATCAGGACGCGCACCTGCCCACTGCGTACCTTCGCGAAAAGCTCCTTCTTCCGCACTTCCGTGTTCGCTTCGTGGATAAAGGCAATCTGCTCCTTCGGGATGCCCTGCGCAATCAGTTTAGCACGAATGTCATCATACACGTTGAAGTTCTCGCTGCCCGTTTCATCCGCCAGAAGCGTGTCTGCATCCGCTGTTTCCTTCTCCGAAGCCGCCTTGCCGCGCGGGGTGGACAGGTCGCAGAAAACCAGCTGTGTCAGCTTTTCCGCCGCTCCTTCGCGCCAGATGCGGACAATGTTTTGGACGCAGGCGTTGACCTTGCTGCCCGGATCATCCGGCAGAAACGGATTCATCAGCCGCTGGTCAAGCCCTAACTTCCGCCCGTCGGAGGTGATGCGCAGCATGTTGTCCACGCTCGGCTCAACCGCGCCGCTGTGAACCGCTGCCGCCCGCTCCGAAAGCGCCTGCACCATTTCCTGCTGATAGGCAGACGGCTTCACCACCACCGTTTCGTAGTGCGCGGTCGGTCGGGGCAGATTCAGCTGATCAGCCGTCTTGATGTCCGCAACTTCCTTGAAAAGGTTCATCAGCTCCGGGAGGTTGAAGAACTTTGCAAAGCGCGTCCGCGCCCGATAGCCCGTTCCTTCCGGAGCGAGTTCAATCGCGGTCGTGGTTTCCCCGAAGGTGGAAGCCCACGCATCAAAATGCGACATGCTTTTCTGCTGCAATGTGCCGTACTGCAGATAGCGCTGCATAGTGTACAGCTCCGTCATACTGTTGCTGACGGGCGTACCCGTTGCAAACACAATGCCCTTACCGCCGGTGATTTCGTCCATATATCGGCATTTCAGGAACATATCCGATGATTTCTGCGATTCTGTCTGCGAAAGCCCTGCGACGTTCCGCATTTTTGTATACAAAAATAAATTTTTGAATGAATGTGCCTCGTCCACATAAAGTCTGTCCACCCCTAACTGCTCGAAGGTGACGACATCATCCTTCCGTTCTTCGGCTTCCAGTTTGGAGAGCCTGTTTTCCAGCTGTTTGCGGGTGCGTTCCAGCTGCTTGATGGAAAACTGCTCGCCGCGCTGGTACTTGAGTTCTTCGATGCCATGCGTAATGTCATCCAGCTGCTCCCGGAGAAGGCGCTGCTGCCGCTCTTGCGAGACGGGAATCCGCTCAAACTGGCTGTGTCCGATAATCACCGCGTCATAATCGCCCGTCGCAATGCGCGCGCAGAATTTCTGCCGATTGGCGCGCTCAAAGTCCTTTTTCGTAGCAACCAGAATGCTGGCAGAGGGATAGAGGCGGATGAACTCGGATGCCCACTGCTCGGTCAAATGATTGGGGACGACAAAAAGCGGCTTCTGGCAAAGCCCAAGCCGCTTGGATTCCATCGCTGCTGCCACCATTTCAAACGTTTTCCCTGCCCCCACTTCGTGTGCCAGCAGCGTATTGCCGCCGTACAGGATGTGTGCAACGGCGTTCCGCTGATGCTCGCGAAGCTGAATTTCCGGGGTCATGCCGCCGAAGGTGATGTGTTGCCCGTCGTACTCACGGGGACGGGTGGCGTTGAACAGCTCGTTATACTGCGCCACCAGCGTTTCGCGCCGGTTCGGGTCTTTCCAAATCCACTCATGGAACACCGCCTTGATGGCCTGCTGCTTCTGTTGCGCCAGCGTCGTTTCCTTCTGGTTGAGGACGCGCCGCTCCTTTCCATCCGGGTCAGTGACCATATCATAGATGCGGACATCCCGCAGATTCAGCGTGTCCTCCAAAATCCGATAGGCGTTTGCTCGCCTTGTACCATACGTCACATACGCGGTCACGCTGCTCTCGGATACCGCAGATTTCCCCGAAATGTTCCATTCCGCCGTATATTCAGAATAGTTCACATGAATCACCCGATGCAGATACATCGGCGGCGCGAAGGTTTCGAGCATAAAGTCCTGAATCACCGACTTGTCCAGCCACGTTGCCCCCAGCCGCACGTCGATTTCGGAAGCATCCAAATCCTTGGGCTGCGCGGCTTTCAGGGCAGTTACATTGGGAAGATACAGGGGATTTTGCGCTGCTGCCTGCATCGCCTCCCGCAGTTTCTGCCGCACATTGCCCGACAGATATTCGTCGGCGGTCACATAGATGTCTTGATTCGGAACCGGGAAAATAACGCCGTTCAATTCCTTGGTCAGCTGTTCCGGCTCAATGCCCGTCAGCTGCGCCATGTAGGGCAGGTCAACCCGCGCTTTCTCCGCAATGGAGACGGCCAGCGCTTCCGCCGCTGTATCGACGTGCATAATGGTCGTCTGCTGGCGAATTGTCCGCTTGGTGAACATATCCGCCTTGCGTGCCAATCCGCCCTGCTCATTGAGGACTTCCAGCGAGCAGAGCAGATAATAGGAAGAATCGCTCGAAAACACGCTGGCGTTGCTTCGGGCATTGATGAGCCCGTACTTTGCCGTAAACGCATCGTAGTGCTGATTCAGCCGTGCCTGTATCGGCGCAAGGGCGGCATCATCCGCATTGTCCAGCTGCGCCTGAATGAGGTCGTTCACCTGCTGCCGGAGGTCAATCATGCCGCGGATTCGCTCCAGCGCGGGCAAGGGCAATTTCTGTTTGGCCATGACGGAGTTGGTGCGGTAGTATACCTCGCCATCCACCATTGTGAAGGCGTAATTTTTCACATTGGGGTCAGCTGGAATCGTATCTGCCGCTGCTTCGCCTTCCAGCTCATTCGGCAGTTCTGCTGCCTGATACTCTCCGCGGATATGCTGCACCGCCTCGGTCAGCTGCTCGGAAAGCACTGCCCCTTCCAGCGGGATGCACGCGGTTTCATTCTCATTGCCGTAAAGACCGGGTTCGCGCACCATTGTCCCCAGCATCATTTCAGGATGCGCCGCGAAATAGCTGTTGATCGGAATGCCGTCTGCCGTCTGTCCCAGATGCACCCAATCAGGTTCAACTGTCAACGGGCGTTCGCGTTTCTGCAAAAAGAGGATGTCCGACGTGACTTCTGTGCCGGCATTCGCCTTGAACGCTGTGTTCGGCAGCCGAATCGCGCCTAACAGTTCGGCGCGCTCTGCAATGTACCGGCGCACTGCCGGATTCTGCTTGTCCATCGTCCCCTTGGAGGTGATGTAGGCAATCACGCCGCCGGGACGCACCTGTTCCAGCGTTTTCGCAAAAAAGTAATCGTGAATCAGGAAATTGTGGCGGGCAAAGGCTTTGTCCTGCACCTGATACGCCCCGAACGGCACATTGCCGATGGCAAGGTCAAAGAAATCCCTGCGGTCAGTCGTTTCAAAGCCTGCAATGGTGATGTGCGCCTTGGGATACAGCTGCTGGGCAATGCGTCCCGTGATGCTGTCCAGCTCCACCCCGTACAGGCGGCTTTCCTTCATGCTGTCCGGCAGCATCCCGAAGAAATTGCCCACGCCGCAGCTGGGTTCCAGTACATTGCCCGACCGGAAGCCCAGCTGTTCCACCGCCGCATAAATGGCACGGATAACGGTCGGGCTGGTGTAATGCGCATTCAGGGTAGATGCACGGGCGGCTTCGTATTCTTCCTGTGTCAGCAGGGATTTCAGCGCGCTGTATTCGCTGTGCCACGCCTCGCTGCGCTCATCAAAGGCTTGCGGCAAGCCGCCCCAGCCCACATAGCGGGACAGCACTTCCTGTTCCTGCGGTAATGCCGAACGATGCTCGCTTTCGACCATCTTCAGCACGGAAATGGCTTCGATGTTCGCACTGAATTTCGCCTTTGCGCTGCCTTCTCCCAAATGTTCGTCCGTAATGCGGAAGTTTTCTGCCGCTGGCGGTTCGGGCGCTGGTTCGCGCTGTTCGGATGCGCTGGCGGACAAATCAAGCACGATATTCCGCAGCGCGGTTTCTGCTGCTGGCAGGAAATGTGCATTCCGTTCGTCCGCTGCCAGCAGCCGCTCAAAGCGCGGCAGACTTTCCGCTCGGAAAATAGGATAGCGCTGGGACGGGTCGCGCAGCTGAACGCCGAACGCACTTTTTGCCTCGATCACAAAGGGCGTGCCGTCCAGATAGACCGTATCGCCAACCGCATAGGCAGCCGTTTCGGATGATGCTGGATTTTCAGCGGCATCAGCAGACGCGGCGCTTTCTTCGGCAGAAACAGGTTCGTCTGCTTCTTCGCCTTGCTCCGCCCGATTTTCATCGTTCGCATCCGGCGCTGTTTCCTTTGGGAGGGCATCTTCGTCTGCTTCTTGTCTGCCACGGTCGGCGGCTGCATCCTGCGTCAGGTACTGCCCCTGGCGAATCAGCGTGTCAATGCGCGCCGCCGCCTTCGTCCACTGCATTTTGACAGGCGCGCAGCCGTTTTTTTGCAGCACAATGCCCTTGCTGTCATGCGCTTCATTGCTGCCATCCGCACCGGATACCGCAGGAGAACGCCCGCCTATGCCATACTCGTCTTTGAGGAAATTCGCTTTTTCGGTCATCGAGCGTGCAGGCGTTTCGGTGAAATACTGGTAGATGCGCCGTTTGCCGCCCGACATATTGCTGCCGCTGCTGAGGGTATCGTCGATTTCATCCTCCGTGATGAAGCCGTCCGGTTTGGGAACTTGGGCAAGCAGGGAGTCATAGTCGCGCCGCGGAAACGCCAGCTCTTTGAGCGTGTTCAGGATAGTCTCCGGGTTGTGGAAGGGGAATCGCAGGAGGTTCCGATTTTCCCGCGCATCTTCCGCAAACTGCGCTGCTTCTGCTGTCAGCCTTGACAGAAATTCCGGGTTGGCAAGCTGCTCCGTCAGCCGCGCTGTTTCTTCGGGGAAGCTGCTTCCGCGAATACTCTTCATGGAGGGAAAATAGCCTTTGCCTTCCTCCGCCATATCGTGGTACATGTACCAAAGCCCCTGCGCTGCCATTGAACGCTCATGCACCGGGATCTGTGCCAGCTCCATCATCCCCAGAAATTCGCCGGATTCCAGCAGCTCCCCGATGCGCCGTGCGGCATCCGCCCATGCAATCCGCTGCGCATTCGGTACATCGCGGGCGCTTTTCCCGCTGGCAATCCGAATGCCTCTTTCGTCATACCACGCGCTGTACGGTTTGCCCATGTACATCATGCCGAATCCGCCGTGATAAATCCGCGGAAGGCGCTGGGCAATGGTTTCAGGCGAAAGCTGCTTGGCAAAGTCCGCCGTGACCTTCATCCGATGGTCAGCCGTATTGCTGCCGCTGCGCAGAAACTCATCCACCACTTCCTGCGGTACAGAAAAAGCGAAGGGTGCTTGCGCACTCTCCGCCTCAAAATTGTCCACCAGCTGAATCTGCTCGTTTTCTGTCGGCAGGAAAAAACTCATCTGCTCCAGCTGCGGTGTATAACCGCTTAGCTGTAAATCAGCTCCGAAAGAATCATTTCCTCCGCCTGATGTTTCAGGCTGTTCATCTGCGCTGCCCAGCGCATCGGATTCTCCGCCTTCATGTCCTCGGTCACGCCGCTTTGCTTCGGCAGGATCTGCATCAGGCGGTTCAGCCGATTCTGCGCGCTCTGCTCGATTTCGTGCAGGTGCGTCATCAACCGCCCGCTCAGGAGCAGCCGCGTATACAGCCCCGGACGCTCGCTCGCCAGATACTGCTGGCGCATCATCCCGTACTTGCCCAGCGGCTGCTGTTCCTCTTCGGTCAGTTCCATTTCCGGCAGCAGGCAATCCCCGTGCTGTGTGTACTTCAGTTCGCTCATGTTCCTTGCTCCTTTCCGCATTTCGGACAGTTCTTTCTATCTGGCGGAGAACCTGCTCGGCAATCGTGCTGACTGCCGTGCCCAGTTCCGCCGCGGCTGCGGGCGTGTTCCAGTCCACGACCTCTTGAAAATCCTCCCGCAGCAGCTCCGGTTCCAATCCGCATCGGGTCTGGATGACAGCCGAGATGCTTGCCGCCGCTGCTTTTCGGAAGGACGCCCCCGCCGCAAAATCATCGTACTCCGATAATGCCGAATCGTCAACACTGTCGAGGATGTCGCGGCGGTGTTCGTTCCAATAGGCAAGCGCTTGACGCTCGGCAAGCTGGTCGATCTGCGCGGCAAGGCGCATCGACGCATCCGCAGAAAATTCTTCTGCCAGCATCTTGCGGACAGCCGGTTCTGCTGCTTCCGTCAGCTGCCACACGTCTACATTCCGCGAATCTGCCCGCGTTCCCGTGTCCGACACGTCAAAGACATATCGGATGCGCATCCCGTTGGCGGTGGGGTTCAGCAGGGCAATGCCCTTTGCGCCGCGCCGAATGTAGCGGTGCATCGTGCCGTTCCAGAGCTCATACGCGGCACAGGCGCTTGCATCCGGGCGCTGCGCATAAATCATCAGCTGGTCGTGATAGGGATATTTATAGAGCCTTGATGCCGTGGTCAGGAACGACAACCAGTCAAGGTAATTGCCTGTGATTTTCAGCGATGTTTCGTCCGCCAGCTGCACATAGGCTTGTACTTTTGTCTGCATGTTTTTCTCCTCTGCGTCAGTCTGCGCCGCTCGCATACCACAGCGCGTAGGCGGCAAGGTCGGTCAGCGTCCAGTCGGCGGGCATTACGCAGTCAGCAAAATAGGCGCAGTCGAGGCTTCCGGCTTGGAAGCTGCGTTCGTCCTGCTCTATCAGGCGGCAGCGCTCGTCCGTTTCCGTGCAGAATCCCTGCCGGCAGCGCGGGCATTCCTGCTGGGCAAGCAGTCCGATGCAGTCCACCATCTGCGCGGTCATCAGGAATCGGGCAGCAGCTGCGAGAGGGCATGAAGCAGCGCGCAGAACGCCGTCTGCTCGTCCTCCGGCACGGACTGCGCACGATGCTCCGGATAATCCGCAGGGTGTTCGCCGCCGTGCATCAGGAGTTCTTCAACGGAAACATGGAAGGCGCGCGCAAGGCGGAGAATCGTGCCCGCCTTGCAGTTCTCCAGCCGCACGCTGCCGCTGAGCAAATCGCGCAGGGTGGTGTCCGGGATGCCGCTCTTCCGGGAAAGTTCCGCCTTGGTCAGGCGCCGGGCGCGCATCAGCTGATTTAGGTATGTCATTGTTTTTTATCGCTCCATTTCGTTCTTTTTGTTTTGGTGGTATGAGTGCTTCGGCGCAGGAAAAGCGCAAGTGAGATAATCTGTAAGTGAATTTTCTGCGTCAAAGATGAAGTTTTTCAGTTATAGCTGAAAAAGTCTTTTGTTTCTGCTTGATTTTTCTTCGCAGATGTGCCATACTATGTGTATCATCGAAGGGAGGCTGTGCCGCATGATTCAGCGGGAAATGTACATGAAGCGTATCCGTCCGTTTATCGGGACAGATTTGGTGAAGGTGATGACCGGCATCCGGCGCTGCGGCAAGTCCGTCATGCTGAATCTCATCCAGGACGAGCTGAAAGCATCGGGCGTTCAGGATGCGCAGATGTTTTCGTTTAACTTCGAGGTCATGAGCAATGCGCACCTCTGCACGGCACAGGCGCTGCACGAAGAGGTGCTGAAACGGGCCGCTGCCATCACGGGCAAAGTCTATCTGTTTTTTGATGAGATTCAGGAAGTTGCGCAGTGGGAAAAAGCCATTAACTCCTTCCGCATTGAGCTGGACTGCGACATTTACATCACCGGCTCCAACGCCAAGCTGCTGTCCGGCGAACTGGCGACCGTGCTGGGCGGGCGCTATGTGGAATTTACCATTTACCCCTTCTCTTTTGCTGAATTTCTCGAACTCTACCGAACGGTTGAACCCGGTGCATCCGACGCGGCAGCTTTTCAGCAGTACCTGACGCTGGGCGGGATGCCCTACCTTGCCAATCTCCGCTATGCGCCCGAACCATGCAGGCAGTATCTGCATGACATCTACAATTCGGTCGTCCTCAACGATGTGGTCAGGCGCAACAAAATCCGCGATGTGGATTTGCTCGCCCGCATTGTGGCGTATGTCATCGGCAATATCGGCACAACGTTCGCATCCACATCCATTGCGAAGTTTCTGAAAAGCGAACACCGCACGGTTGCGCCCGAAACGGTGCTGAATTACATCAAGTACTGCACCGAAGCGTACCTGTTTTATCAGGTCAATCGGGAGGATTTGCAGGGCAAACAGATTCTCGCGACGAACGAGAAATACTATATGGCAGACCACGGCTTGCGGGAAGCGGTGTTCGGCGGGAACATGAAGGACATCAACCTCATTCTTGAAAACATCGTCTACATGGAGCTGCTGCGCCGCGGCTACACCGTCACTGTCGGCAAAATCGGCAGCCGGGAGATTGATTTTGTCGGGCAGAAGCAGCACGAAAAACTCTATGTGCAGGTATGCTATCTGCTGGCTTCCGACGAGACGATTCAGCGGGAATTTGGCGTTTACGCTTCCGTGCCGGACAACTTCCCCAAATATGTGGTGTCGATGGACGAGCTTGACATGAGCCGCGACGGCATCAAGCACCGAAACATCCGCGACTTTTTGACGCAGCCTGAATGGAATTGAACCCAGCCGCCCTTCCGGAAAAATCGGGAGGGCGGCTGGCGTTTGGGGAAGTACATCTCCGTTATTCCAGTACCATGCTGCTTTCCTTTGTGCCGTCGGAGAGAATCAGCGCGTACTTATATCCGCCATCCGCTGTCATCCGGCGGCAAATCCGCAGCCCATACTGTTCCGCAGTGCTGCCGCGCGAAAGCGTCAATTCAAACTCCGAATCGTTCCAGTAGCGTTCGCGGCGGGTATCGTATTCCTGAATCTCCCATGTGCCGCAGAAATCAGCGCGCGTCCCGTCTGCCAGCACAGCACAGCCCGTCATGCTGCCATCCGCAAGGAAGGTAATCTGTTCCGCATCCACGGAGCTGCCCGCATACAGTTTCCAGCTGCCGAGGATGGCGCGGTTCGCCTCGCGGGTATCAGTGACTGTCCCCAGCAGACACTCGGTGGGGACGAACCCGCGGAAGCGGCTCTTGCCCGTACCCGCTTCGATGTACGTCCAGTCGCCCATGCTCGCCAGCGCCGTCACGCTGGTGTTTTCCGTCAGGCGGGTCATCGGCGTCTGGCTCATCAGCGGGTCATCCGTTACGGAAACATCATAGCTGACGATGGCGGGTACGGCTTCCAGCGTCAGCGCGGGAACAACCACATCTTGGGGCAGTGCGTTCCTGTCAATATACCCGATGCGGCAGTGCTCCGGGGTGATGGCATACTGCACCAGCAGCCAGTCACCTTCCGTGCCGAAGACCTGAATCCAGCCGTTGGTACTGACCCGCGCGCGTCCCTTCGCACCGCGGATGCTTCTGCTGTCCGGTGCGGAATACACCGCGTAGGTCTGCCCCGGCGTAAACGGCATTTCTTCGGCATTCAGCGTTCCCTGCGGAATGTCCGGTGCGCTGGCAGTATCTGCCAAGGCAGCAGCAAAACAGGTCAGCAGCGCAAGCAGGAGCGCCATGAGTTTCTTCATTTTCATCATCCTTTCATCAGTCAAAACGCGGGCGCAGGATTGCCCTGCCATCCTTGCCGAAATCAAGATGCAGCACGGCATCATAGCGGGCGTTAGTCCGGGTGGAGTGCAAACCGGTTTTGCGGACAGCCCCCTTTGTCAGCAGCGTCTTTGCTTCAGCGGCAGTCAGGGGCGTTTCCGCATGGGCAAGGATACCGCCCTTTTTCCAGAGTGCAAATCCGCAGATACGGTTTTCGCACAGATACCCCTGGGGATGCTCCGTGACTGCCGCACCGCATTTGGGGCAGCTGCCGATTTTCTCCCGGAGCGGCGGAAACAGCGTCTCCGCATGTTCAACTCGCTGCGGATTCACCGTCAGCTCTTTGACGAAAAAAACGACCAATTTTTTACGGTTGATTGTCTTGAACTTGGTCATTATTTTTAATTGTTGCTTATAATCCGTTGTCTTATAGACCATTTACTCTTATTATTACATATTGAGGGGGGTATATTATGGATAATGATTATCTCGTTTCTTTCGGGCGAAGAGTTCGTGAGTTACGTCAGCAAACAGGTCTCAGCCAAGAAAAATTTGCATTATCAATAGGAATGGACAGAACATATTACTCATCCGTTGAATCAGGTAAACGGAATATTTCATTGCTTAATATAAAAAAACTGGCCGACGGATTTGGTATTCCCGTAGCCGATCTGTTCCCAAAAAATATGTTTTATAAGGAAGAAGACTATGATTGATTACCCTTATTATATCAGACAAAGTAGCTTAACTATTTATGACGATATTGACCCAACAGATGATAGACTCTACATCCCTACATGCGCACTTGAAGTAATCCTTAGAGATTCACTTGTAGGCTTATCTCTCTCTGGACTGGCATTACGAACTCGATCCAAAGTTGTTAAAAGTGCCATTTGTGAAGCTTTAGGATATCCTATTCCCAGATCCTTTGCCAAAACGCAACCTCGTTTTCCCGGACAAAACTTTGATGTCTATACTCAGAAAAGCATGAATGTACAGATTTGGAATGAAGAAGTCGATGGAAACCGGCGATATGTATTTCTTCGTGTCAGCAAAGATGATGTTATCAATGCAGTAAAGGTCATCTGCGGTGAAGAATTGGTTCAATACGACCGTACTGGTACACTAACAAGAAAATATCAAGCAACCATGAATTCTTATGGTCATGACATTTGCTCATCTAATGACTCTCCAACCATAAGCAATTGGATTGTTGATTCGCCTACTATTATCATTGAGTCAGATCCGAATGGTCTCCCCCAAAGGAATCAGCTTTTAAGAATCACCGAGATATATCGTCGTTTACGTCCTATGGTTGGAAAATCTATTAGCTATTTAGATGCTGTTCAAGAAAGAAATCGTGGTGCAGAATTACATGCTATGATTTGTGAACATCTTGGATATTTAAGTTATGAAGATGACGGATCATATCCTGATATTGCAAATCAATTGCTTGAAGTAAAATTACAGACTTCTCCTACAATTGATCTCGGCCTTCATTCTCCCAAGGACGGAGAGCGAATTGTAACCGTTGGCAATACAACATTTTTTAGTGAAGATATTCGATATGCAATTTTTGATGGAAAGGTTATTGGAGATCAAGTTTTTTTGCAAAATCTATATCTTGTGGCTGGCACTGATTTTACTAATTACTTTCCGCTTTTCCAAGGGAGAGGAACCAATGCAAAACTTCAGCTTCCCCTTCCTAATGATTTTTTTGATTAACTAAACATTTTTTCAACAAGTGAATCCAACTTTGCTTTATCATCAATGGACACTCTTTCTTTATCTTCGGTGATGATCTTTTTAACCAATGAAATAGCATCCTTTGCTTCGTTAGAACCGTAATACGGAATTGGAAACTGTTCTACATATTGTGTTTGGTATCGTCTTTTCCCCGAATACAATTTATTATTGAATTTAACATCATAAAACTTCTCTATAAATGAACTATTAGCAACAGCAAGCGCCAAATAGACAACATCGTCAACTGTATCTGGGTTAATGTCTATCCAATAGCAATCGCCGTTTACTATTGCGCCAGTATCGTCCAACCAAAATTGTGGCTTTTCAGATATATCTCTAAAGACGATTTTTCTATGTTTCCACGCTTCTGGATTTTGAGGCACCCATATTTCGTACCATTTTCTATTGGCCTTTTTCACATAATTTCGGGCATTCAGCTGCTCAAAATAAGTTAGCAAATACGCTTTAGATTTAGGATAGTCGTCTATATTATAGGCGACTTTTTTTCCGTCTATCACGGTATGTGTATACAGAACTTTCCACTGTTCCCGCCTATTTGCTATAATTTGTCCAGCATTTCTGTGTGTGATAAGTGGCTGCAGCAATTCCAATTCGGATTTTTCACCAAACCAATCATCTCCAATAAAAACATTGTCTGCTGTCGTTTTTATTCCAACTCGAATCTTACCAACATCAGCAAGTGTCATCCATGTACGACTTTGAACTTGTTCTATCCAGTGTTTATTCTCTTTGGAAGCAATCGCCCATGTATTATCTAATTCTACACTTTGCATGCTACCTTGCTGATATCTATAGACTCTTCCATCTGGAGTCATATAGGTTCCCTCTTGGTAAATAGAGTCAAAGAGATTGCTGATTTTGGGTACATTACTTACTTCTGAAGACTCTTGATATACTGACGTAAACCCAACTTTCTCCTTTCTCTTTGTATTGCCAAGGGAAAAGATTATTATACAAGGGAGGACCGAAGCAGTAAAAAGTTTTGTATCGCCCAAATCCGTTATTTGATGAATTTTATAATTCTGAATCATATAATTCCTTACCGAATTACCTGATTTTATAGTCATAAACTTATTAGAAGTAATATACCCAGACACTCCGTCTTCTTTCAAAGCATGTTTGGTATAGAGTAGAAACGCATAATAGATATCCACCCGTCCGGTTAATTGCATCTTTTTAGCAATTATCTTTGCCTTCTCACTGCCCATGATTTGAGTTCTTATATATGGAGGATTCGCAATTATCAAATCATACTTTTCAGCATTCCCCTGTTCTGCAGCTTCAAGAAAATCCCCGATTCTTATTTCAATTTCAGCGCTTGGATACAATTCTTTCAGTAAAGCTTCTGTATTTTGGGCTACGTCTTCGTCGATTTCATATCCCACGGCGTGAATTGGAAGTTTTTGGTTTTTAACTGCATTTATCATTGCAATAAGGAGTTCGCCTCTGCCAACAGCAGGATCTAAAATGCTGATTTCACCCTTAAACTCAGTTCTTCTATATTTAAGCATTTCAGTTGCCACATAATCTGCCATTTCTTTAGGAGTGTAGACAACTCCGTTCTCTTTCATTTTGCCAGCATTACTATATCTCTTCATCTTAGCCCTCTATTTTCTTTTCTAAATTATATCATCTCATCAACCGTGTAGTTTAATGCGTGGAAAAACTTTTCTACACTTCCTGACGAAATATACTGGTTCTGTTTTATTCTCATCATGATATTAGCGATAAAGTCAAACACCGTAGCCGTTTCCGATGGCTGAATTCCCCCTTTAATTAAAAGATAAATATTTTCGTATAAATCAGACATTTTAAAATCCTCCTATCAAATATCAGTATATCACATTTTCGTGAAAAAATCAATCCATCGTGATTGTCCAAATCCACACATAGATTTTCTTCGCCCATTTGTCGCTCTGCAAATCCGCAAAACCAACCGGGTCGCCCGCGTGAAGCATCATGTCATTGCCGACATAAATGCCCACATGGGTGATGCCCTTCACGTCTGCGCCCATCGTTTTCGTGAAGAATACCAAATCGCCGGGGCGCGCCTCGTCTCGGCTGACATCCGTGCAGAGCGAATACAGCCCTTTTGCACCCAGCCGCCCGGTATCATAGACCCCCGACTGGCGGAATACCCAGCACACGAAGCCGGAGCAGTCAAACCCGGTGGACGGCTTGCTGCCGCCGTATACATACGGATAGCCGATGTACTTTTCCGCTTCCACCATCAGCGCCAGAAAGTTTTCGTCCGCCCGGAGCAGCGTTTCCGGGATGGTGTAGCGTACCAGCTTGTTTTTCGACTTGACCCCGGCGATTTTCACATTGCTTTTGCCCTCCGAGGTGATGACGGGAATATCCGCTTCCAGCGCAGGATATTCGGTGCTGTTCGCCGTCTCACTGACAATCATCGGGGATACCGCTTCTTCCGCCCGCGCCGGAATCAGCACGGACAGCAGCATCAGCATCAGCATCGCAATCAGCACCTGCTTGGCAATATCCATTGCTTCCCCTGCGGGAATCGAACGGTTCATGTTTCTCTGCATATTGTTCTCCTTTCAAATGTGGATCAAAATTGGGTAGGAAAAAGGGAGTCCATGCGCTGGACTCCCCGAAAATTACAGACCGGGCATCCGCCCAAACGAATGAAAGTGACTTTTCCAGTAGGCATCGTTCAAATTCGCGTAGCCAATGGGACTTCCGCTGTGAATCATCATACCATTGCCGACATAAATGCCGCAGTGCGTAATGCCATCCACGCCGTCGCCCATCGTGCCTTCAAAAAACACCACGTCGCCCGGTTCTGCCTGTGCTGCCGGAACGTTCCGGCACAAGCTCCGCAGTCCCTTTGCGCCCAGCCTGCCCGTATTGTATACGCCGGAATTGGTGAATACATAGCTGACAAAACCCGAACAGTCAAAACTGGTTTCGGGCGATGCACCGCCCCAGACATACGGATAGCCGATGTATTTTTCCGCCTCCGCCATGAGTGCGGCGAAAGTCGGACTGCTTGCGAGCGTCTCGTCGGGAATGTCGTACAGCATGGGGTCTTTGAGCGGGACAGCGTAAGGATTGCCGTGGAAAATACCCTCCATGTTGCCGTGCGTCGCCATGTACAGCGCGTACATGCCCATCGTGTGATGGCTCATGCTGACAACGGGCAGGTGCGACAGATTTTTGTTCTCCAGCCGCACATGACAGACTGTATAAGCATACGGCACGCGAACCGTCACCGTCTCCATGCGTTCTATTTCCGGGTTGTAGCGCTGCTCGGTCTCCATGCGGTATCGTGTTTCTTTCGTTACGGATTCTGTCACGATGTACTGGAGCTTGAAGTATTTGTCCAGCACCGGCATAGCGGTTTCCAGCGTCCAATCCTGCCCATCGAAGCAGGCGGAGATGATGGCAATCAGCACATAGGGATCATGCCAAATTTCGTCTGCATCCACCTGCACTTCATCATATTCCGGATGATGGCGGGCGTAATTGCTCATTTCCTCTTTGAGCTGCCTTTCCATGCTGGCATACGCGCTTTCCGCCGCTTTTACGTCCGCTTCCTCCGCCGGATAAGTGCCAATCACGATGGATTCCAGCACCGACTGCGCCAGCGGCGTACAGGATTGCAGGCTGCTCATCACCGCAAGGAGCAGCGCCGCCAGCGCAAGCACCGCCCAAGCCGTCGGATGGCGGGCGAACGTCTGTCGCAGCCGTTTCTTGATGTTTTCGGCTTTGGGAACTGCATTTGCTGCTACCTTCGGCGCGGGAGCAATGTGATTGGCTGGACTGCGGGAAGATTTTGCGGCTGCATATTCCTGCCGGATGGCGCGTTTCTGCTGCCAGCGGGCATTGTGCCGCTTGGGGGCTTTCCCCGCGTGCGCCGCCGCCCGGAACGCTTCTTCCTGCATGTCGTCTGCTGTCAGCGCGGCTTGCACAGCGCTGTTCTCATCTTCATTGGCTTCTGCCGCCTGATGATGGAGCTGGACATGGGCTGCATGAATACCTTGGTGAAGCAGCGGCGAATGGCTGCTTTCAGGCTGACCGGCGCGTACTGCCTGCATCTGTTCCTCCTTGCTGAACTGCAAGCGGGATGCGCCGCGATTGCGCCTCTTTTCCATCAGCGCCGCCCTTCCTTATGCTGCATCCGCTGATACGCTTCCTCGCTCCCGCGGTCTGCTTCCGCTGCCGCGCGCAGCAGCGCGTACACCGCCAGCGTCAGCACGGTGCAGAAAATGCAGCTGCCCAGCACCAAACCATATGTCATGGAATGCACCTCCTGTATTTAATGTTCATTCTGCACTGCCTTGTCCGACAGTTTGGTGGTCATCACCTTGTACAGCATGGTGTTCTTCGGGAAATGATCCTGAAATGGAAGAATCACATTGCCGTAAAACAGCAGCCCTTCGCCCTCGCCGCTCTGCGTGACGTAGGAAAGCTGATACGGCGAAATGCCCAGCTTCTTCGCCAGAATCTCCCGGTCGCCGGATGCCTGATTCAACATGCAGATGAAGTCGGAGTTTTCCAGAATGTTCTCGACTTCCTGACTGGCCAGCAAATCCTTGACGTTCTGCGTAATGCCCGTCGGGATACCGCCCCACTTGCGGAATCGCTTCCAGATTTCAACAGAATAAGCAGCGGTCTGCTCCTCGCGAAGCAGCAGGTGAAACTCATCCATGTAATACCGGGTGGACTTGCCTTCGCTGCGGTTTGCCGTCACGCGCCCCCAGACCTGATCCTGCACAATCAGCATACCGAGCTTTTTCAGCTGCTTTCCCAGCTCCTTGATGTCATAGCAGACCATGCGGCTGTTGACATCCACATTCGTGCGGTGGTTGAACACATTCAGCGAGCCCGTCACATAGATTTCAAGCGCCGTTGCCAGCGTCTGCGCTTCCTTCTCCGTCTGCTGACGAAGCGCGTTGTACAAATCTTCCAGAATCGGCACGTTTTCCGGCTGCGGGTCATTCAGGTACGGCTGATACACAATGTGGACAGCACGATCAATCACCGTTTTCTCAATGGGCTGCAAACCGTCCCGCCCGCCGACAATCAGCTCGCACAAGGACAGAATGAAATCCGATTTCAGCGACAGCGGGTTGTCATCGTCGCTGTAATTCAGGTTGATTTCCATCGGATTGATGTAATTGCTGCTGGTCGGCGAAATTTGAATGACCTGCCCGCCGAACTGCGCAACGAGCGGCGCATATTCACCTTCGGGGTCGCAGATGATAACATCATCGTCCGTGACCAGCATGACATTGCTCATTTCGCGCTTGGCGGAGAAGGATTTGCCTGAACCGGGTGTACCCAGAATCAGCCCGTTGGGATTTTTCAGCTGCTTCCGATCCACCATAATCATGTTGTTGGACAGTGCATTTAAGCCGTAGTACAGCGCTTCTGCACCGTTTTGACACAGTTCCTGCGTCGTGAACGGCATAAAGACCGCCGCCGCCGAAGTGGTAAGTCCGCGCTGAATCTGGATTTGGTTCTCGCCCAGCGGCAGGCAGGACACCATGCCATCCTCCTGCTGGTAGTCCAGCGGAATCAGCTGACAGTTGTGCTGCAAGGCAATGCTCTGCGCCTGCTTCACGTTCAAATCCAGCTGATGGTAGTTGTCCGCCGTGTTCATCACCAGCAGTGTCGCCAAGAAGAAGCGCTCGTTTCGGTTCTGCAATTCTTCCAGCAGCTTTTTTGCTTCGCCGCCGTAAGCAGCCAAATCAGACGGCAGAATTTCCATGTCATATCCGGCGCGGACGGCTTTTTTCTGCTCATCAATCTTCATTTGATCCAGCGCCGTGAGCTTATGCTTAATGTCCTTGATGGCTGCGGTCTGGTCAATCGCCTGCAAGTGAAAGCTCACCACAAGGGAGGAATCCATTGCGAGGAACTCCGCCAGACAGCGGTCATTGAGTTCGGACGCAAGAATGGAGAAGAAGCTGACCGCGCTCACTTTGCTGCCCATGTCGAAACGCTGCCGCTCCCCGAATTTGAAGGAAGAGGGAACGATAAAGTCCTTCGTGCGCAGTCCGGTGGGCGCAAGCCATTTCCAGTCAAACAGGAACGGTGTCTGCGCATCCAGATGGAACATATCGTACATCAGCTTCAAGCGCTCTCTGCCATCCATCGGAGCGGCTGCCGCCCCAAGGCGCTTGAAGTGATTGAGCAAATCTGTCTCCATGCGCTCCAGACGCGGCTTTGCCGTCCGGTAGTTTTCCGATTCCACGCCGAAAGTCAGATACTTTCGCTTGCTCAAACCATTGCTGCCCTTGGCAAGCTGGTTTTGCAGCATTTCCGTGTATTCGCGGCGGATTGCGTCGAAGCCGTCCGCCTTGTCGGGAAGCAGAATGCGCTGCTCAACGGCATCCGCATTCGCTGTCAGGTTCAGAAACGAGAGCTGCAAATGCACGCTGCTGTCAAAGGCGTTCAGGAAGTCGCACCAGCCCTCGAAGATGGCGCTTTTATCTTCGTTCTGCGCCAGCTGATAGTTGATGTCCCAGAACTGCACAGTCTTCGTGTAGTAACTTGGGCTGACGCGGCAGATGCCATCCGGCCACATGCGTTCATACGGAATCGTCTCCTGTACGGAATGCGGCGGTTTCTTCCGCTGCTGACGGCTGCGCATGAGTGCCTGCAGCTGCCGTTTCTCAGCCCTTGTCAGCTTGATTTTTTCTTTGTTTGCCACGAAGTATCTTCTGCACCTCCTGCTGATTGCGGATACTCCGGTCAATCGTTTTGTAGAAATTGTCGTTCTGCCAGACACGGATGCGCGGACGCACGAATCGCGCCTGAATGAAATGCCGAATCAGCACTTCCAGCGGCTGCCCATGCCGTTCAAACATCGCCAGCAAAAAAAACGGCAGCATAAGCAGCATCATGAGCAGCACCGAAGGGCTGACACCCAGCGCATCCTTCGCCAGAAAGAAGGCGGGAACGCCTATCAGCGCCCCCAGCCCGAAACAGACGACCTGACGCTTCGTCAGGTTGAAAAGAAACTTGGACTTGACGCGCGACAAGTCCTTGGGAATCGAGACATATGCCATTGCCTATTGCTCCTTCCTGCAGCGCATAGGTTTTGTTTCCTGCGCCGCTGTTTTCCACAGTCTTTGCAGTGCCTGTGGATTTCTTGTGGATTGCTTGTGGATGCCATGTGGATAAGCTGTTCCCAGAAACCTCTGCTACTGTTTTGGGATGAGCGGTCAGCGGGCATTAAACACGGACTTCGCGACGCTGCTGGTTTTGAAGAGCGTGAAGCACAGCAGCACCGTGTAGCCGATGCACGTCCACAAGGCGGTGCCGATGTCGCCGCCGGCGCTGATGCCCTGCACGAGTACCGCATAAATCGCGACGCAGACCATGATGAGGAATGCCTGAAAACCCAGCGCAAAGAGCGACCGCAGATAGTTGCTGCCCATCTGCCCCCATTCCCGATTCACCATCGTCGCCATCGGAATCGGCGCAATGGATGTGACCATGTAAATCTCAATCATACGCCCATATATGACGATGAAGATGCAGATGCTCAGCACCCACGCCAAGATGCCCATCAGCGAGGACTGAAACCACAGCCCGAACAGCGGGCCGATTTCCATTGCCATCAGCGCCTGCTCCATGTCTCCAAGCAGCGCGGCAGCATCCAGCGCGGTATCGCCGATGATGATGCCCGATGCCTGACTGACGACGTTCTGCGCAACATCGAAAACCGCCATCACGATATTCCATGTGTTGGTGACAATCAGCACTGCGGCGAAGGTCTTGAAAATCCACTTGAAGAAAAGGAAGGTGTCAAAGTCATGCAGGCTGTTTCGGTCAATAAGCATCTGAATCAGTTCTAAGCACATGATGAAGGTCAGAATAATGCCTGCAATCGGTACAACGACGTTTTCCGACAGGCTGCGAATCATCTGGAAGATGCCGCCGTGCCATGCCTGCGGCGTTGTGCCGACGACCGCCGCCGCCTCGCCCACGCGGGTGTTGATGGCATCAAACAGTCCGGACAGGTTGCTGATGATGCCGCTGACCAGCAGTCCTTTCAGCCATTCCGTGATTTTATCCCAGATGAAATTCAAAGGACATCCCTCCTGAAGAACCCGCTTCCGTTATCCTCCGGAAGCGGGTGAAAGATGGTGCTTTGTTCATCCGAACAGACCGGACAGCAGCGGAACAAGGGTAGTGCCAATCAGCGCCACCCCGCCGCCTGCCATCAGCTGCTTGATGCCTTGGGACTTTGCGCCGGATAGTGATAGGTAATCCTTTGAGATCATCGCCGGATTTTCCCCCACTCTGCACCGAGCGTGCGACTTTCATCGCACTCGGCGCGCCATCGAATTCAGCCGTCCAGGGCTTCAAACACAACTTACACACTTCGTTACAGCATTCAATTCAAAGAATAATGGGTGGCATTTCTGCCAGAGTACGAAGTTTGTTTAGCTTTGCTAACTGCTTTGGTTCAAGATTCAGGAAATTGAGTAGTCTCTCGATTGTTAGGCTTTGGGATGCGTGGAGGATGGTATGCACATCTTTACATATCAGTATCAGATTTGCGTATTCATCTGTTCCGCCTTTGCTGGCAGGCACTTTATGGTGGCAGTGTATATCATGGGGAGCCATAACTTTTCCCGTGACCGCACACTTTCCGTATTGTGCCGCATACAGCGAAATCCTGTTATCCGCATACTCTATGCTTCTACCCCTTACCGGGTTTCGCATGACCCACAGCATTGTTCCGGTGTCGATTTGCAGATTCTTATGAATCAGCTTCCGACCCTCCGGCGTATACTTATTGACTGCCTTTCTTTTGTGTTGGGCATTCTTTGGTCTTGCGTATCCCATCGGGACAACAGGTCGCTTGTGTAGAAAGCGTAGCTGCCTGCTTTGCCCATATTTCTGCTTGATAAACCCATCCTTGAGAGAACCCGTTTTGGACAAGTCGCCTTTCAGCCTGTTTCTGAGCTGTTTGTTGATACCAAAGGCCAGCTTTCCGAAATCGTCTGACGCCTCCGTAGCGATACCGTAGTATTCATGGAGACCGGCAACCACAGAATTGTATTTCTGTAATTGCATAAACTGTGCTTCTTCCGAAGAATGAGCCAGTTTCTTCACTTCTTCGGACAGCTTTTCGTGCGCCTTTTGATATACTTTATCGCTCATGTGAGACCGAACAACGTATTTCTTGCCCTTTTTACGAACTTTCAGCTTAAATCCAAGAAATTCAGAATATTGCCGCTTCAGATTCACAATTTTGGATTTATCAGGACTGATGTCCAGCCCCAACCTATCCTTTAACCACATTTCTGTGGCTTTGTAGGCTCTGACAGCTTCTTCATGGGATGCACAGAAGATTTTGAAATCATCTGCATATCTAACTGCGTGCATTTCTTTCAGCTTGCTTGTGCGCAACGCCCTGTAACTATGGCTTTTGATTATCGTGCCCTGTGCGTTATTTCTCGTTTTGAACGCTGTTTTCGTTGGCATTTCTTCCCATTGGGAAGCGATCCACCAGTCCAGTTCGTTCAATACGATATTCGCAAGCAACGGCGACAGGATTCCACCCTGCGGCGTTCCCTTTTGGGGGTACACTTTTTCTCCGTTTGGCATAATAATCGGTGCTTTCAGCATTTCTTTGAGAATGCACAGCAGTTTCTTGTCCTGGATTCCCAACGCCCATATCTGACGTATCAGTTTGGTGTGGTTGATGTTATCGAAGAACCCTTTTATATCGAGGTCAACGACATGGTACAAATGCTGTACCTGTATCAGCCGCATACATTGCGCGATTGCTGTTTCAGCGGAGCGGTTCGGGCGAAAGCCATTTGAGTTTTCGCTGAATCTTGCTTCGCAAATGGGCTCCATGACCTGTAAAACGCATTGCTGTACAACACGGTCTACAATCGTGGGAATCCCCAGCGGTCGCATTTTCCCATTGGGCTTTGGTATCTCCACACGCCGGACAGGGCGTGGGTGATAATTGCTGAATTGTTTTCGTATCAGACAGACGTATTCCTCCTCACTTAATTTCATGAGGTCTTTTATCGTCCGCTTGTCCACACCAGCGGTATTACTTCCGGAATTCTTTTTAACCGTCCGATACGCCAGCTTGATGTTTTCCTCACTCTCAATGATTTCCATGAGATGATTGAAGATTTTTCTATCCTTGCTTTTGGCATATAGACTGTCAAAAACGGTTTCCATGTCGTAATACTCTGAATTGCGGAGTTTTCTTTGTTTCCTTTTCCTTTCTTGCTGCTCCGAAGTCAACACAGGCACCCGCTCCTTTCGGGTTGGATTTTCTTTGTCATACTCGAAGCTGTGTTTGTTGTGTTTTGTTTTTCTTTGCTGAATTCGACTTGTGGCCGTCCCTCCACCGCTTACTTATTCACGGTTTCACAGGTACCATGCCACTACTCTCACTGGGATAAAGAATGGTTATTGCCCTCTCACGAAGGTATTCCCGTCCAACACTTCACAGGCTTGCAACTGCCTCCATGTTCCCAGCTTTCCACGTTCCAATATTCCTATCATTGGATACCTTTAGGTCTTTCCTCTAAGCCTGTATCTGACCATTGCTGACCGCACCGCCTGTAACGGTGCATGGACTTTCATAACAACCAATTTTACTCATCCACAGATACCACCATTTAAGGTGTACTGCCTTTCGACAGTATCAACGTTTAGACTCGTACATTCAGAAATTCGTCAGTATTTCCATACATTCTAACCATGGGTATCCGAACCCCGGCATATAGGCAGCACTATCCACCACTGGACAGATTTCGTGTTCAGCCTGAAAACCGAACTTACGGCTGCTCTCTGCCGACTTCACCGAGCTCTATAACATTTTGGGGGAAGTCTGTTGCATAGACTTCCTGCCATTCGGAGTATTAGGCGGGCGCTTCAGGGCGTTACCCCCTCATTTCACCCATCGGAATATCAGTTCTCCAAAGTTTCGGGCTAAATGCCCTTCGGCTTTGTGCCTGACCTTTTCAGTCAGGAACGTGTCGCACGATTATCGTTGCCATACCCTTCCAGCAGGTTGATGACACCCCAGATGCCCAGACCCGCGCCAAGGGCAATCACAAGCGTTTGCAGTACCGTCACTGCAGACGAGAAAAATGCCATAGAAATATACCTCCATATTCATATATTGGGATTAGAAAAGGCCGCCGGATTCGGCAGCCTGCTGTTGAAGCTCCTCTGCCCATTCATCCAGAAGCGCTTCTTCTTCCTCGGACGTGCCGCTGACCTCGACTTCGATAGCGGCAAATTCTTCTTCCAACCGCAGTTTCAGCTGATGCGACAAGTATTTTTCGATATGGAAAGCGTTCTTCGGATGAAAATCGGACAGATATTTGTAGTTCGGATGCTTGGTAATGTCGTATTTTTCGGATAAAAACGGGCGCACACCGCGCAATTGGAGGATGCACTTGCCGCCATCCATGACGGCTAATTCGTCCATCGTCATCAGCGATTTTCCGAGCTTCTGGTAGTTCAGAGAGTGCGATACCTCGCGCCCGCGGCTTTCACCGGTGTTGAAGTGGAGTAGGGAGGCACCGCCTTGCCATATTACTATGGTAGGTTTGCACCACCC
>ERZ772818.412-NODE-412-length-45534-cov-63.778139_pt1 | contig 45534 bp, 42 predicted proteins | sample MGYA00580837_ERZ772818 | MGnify/ENA primary metagenome ERZ772818 (study PRJEB29015, sample SAMEA2737671) | human gut metagenome | biome: human gut; feature: human-associated habitat; material: faeces | place: China | collected 2012 ...
ATAAATTTATAAAGACGCTGTAGTAAAGGAAGTGCTAAAATGTCAAAGATAAGGGTAGTGAATTTTGAACCTACATCCAAAGGTGAAAACACTCATCTTTATATAATAGAAAATAACAGTGGAGCAAGCGTGACATTATGTGATTTAGGCGCAAGTGTCGTTTCGATAAAAGTTCCCGACAAAAACGGTAGTATTAGAGATGTAGTTCTCGGCTATGAGCACATTGACGGTTATGAATTTGACGGAACATACTTCGGTGCTACTGTCGGAAGATGTTGCGGAAGAATTGCTTACGGCAAATTTACTCTTAACGGAGAAGATTATCAGCTCTCTGTAAACAATGGGAGTAACCATCTACACGGCGGATTTAACAACTTTAGCCGCAAAGTGTGGCTTGCGGTAGTTGATGATAAAGTTCCAAATACAGTTCTATTTATGCTTGATAGTCCCGACGGTGATGAGGGCTATCCCGGAAATATGAAGGTCTTTGTACGCTACACCTTTGATGATGAAAATGTACTTACGATAAAATGGTCGGCAGTTTCTGACAAAGACACAATATGCAATCTGACCAATCATTCATATTTTAATCTTAACGGACATAAAAGCGGTAAAGTTACAGAAAATCACAAGCTGAAAATAAATGCAAATTTCTTCATACCGATAAATTCAAACCTCAATCCCACAGGAGAGATAACTCCCGTTAAGAATACATCTTTTGATTTTACCGAACCCAAGTTAATTGGAAATGGTATTGACAGAAAAAACGAGCAGATTGGTTTTGCAAACGGTATTGATCATATGTTTGAGCTGAATCATTCTGATGAAGAATTTGTGCTTGCAGCCGAAGCTGAGGGCATTGATAGCGGAATCACATTAAAATGCTATACTTCTCAAAAAGGTGTTCATGTATATACAGCAAATTATGTCGATGTTTTGTCCAATATGGGAAAGGATTCAGCGACATACGGAGAAAATTCAGCGTTTTGTCTTGAAACCCAGGGCTTTCCCGATGCTGTAAATCACAAGACTTTTCCTACGACAATATTAAAAGCAAACGAAAACTATACACAAACTACAAAATATATTTTTGGTATAAACAAATAAAATGAGCTGATTTCTAACTCCTTTAAAAATAAAATCTCTCTAAAATCAAGGACCACCTATTTTTCTTGGGTGGTCCTTGATTTTTAATCTATGAGGATGTTTCATGTTTTACAGTATTACACCGTCTTAAAAATATTCTGTTTTAGCGGTTATGTGCCGAGCTGTGGAATAAAAGCAGTGCGGATAAGCTGTGAAAGTGTGTCAGAAATATTATCATAAAGAATACTGAGTGCGTCATAATTTCCGCATTTTACAAGACTTCGTGCACCGCCAAATCACTCATGTGGTTTTGCGGTAAATTTTGTAACTGTACAATTCTGACTGAAAATCGACCTGTTCTGTTTGCACCGTAAAGCCAGGATATTCCCCTTGTACGGCTGTTTTTACAAACTACATTTTTCATTGCCGTATATTTCTTAGCGCTGTTTTTGCTTTTATATTAAAATACGCTTAGGATAGATTTCTTTACCCTCCGCATCAAATTCATAATTTTCATTACCCCAACTTTTTAAAAAATAATCACTTTTCCCTCATCACGGAAAAATGTGGGATAATTAAAAATAAATATTGAAAAAGAGCATAGGAAGCTCCAGAATTGTAGTTGACAAGACAAACAATGGAGGAGAGAAACCTATGCTCTTTTTAGATGACATCAAAGTCGAATTTTAAAGTAAAGGATTTCAAGGAACACATATAGGAATCAGCCCTAATAAAGATAAAAGCGTACTGTTTTTGGAGAGCGTAAGGTCAACGCAGACAGTCCGGTGCCCTTATTGCGGAGGCAGTGTATATATTTATGAAAACGGACAAGTCAAACTCAAAGATATTCCAATACAGAGAGGTACTACACACATATCGAACTTCTTTATCCATAGATATCAATGCAACTGTTGCCACGAAACATTTACAGAAGAAATACCTTTCAAATATCCCGGAACACGGATAACATACCGAGCAGCAAACTGGATCAAGGGCTTTTTGCAGCAAAAAATATCCATCAAAGCAATACAGGAATTGACTGGTATTCACTGGGACACGATTTGCAAAGTACAGCAAGAGATTATGGACGAGGCTATTTGGGAAAGGAAAAAATGTTAAGAGAGGAAGGCTACAAGCCGAGGATACTTGCTGTTGATGAATTTGCAATCCATAAAGGACATAGTTACGCAACCTGCGTGATGGATCTGGAGCAGTGAGATATCTTATGGGTTGGAAAGGGCAGAGCGATGAAGGATTTTGAAAAATTCTTTGAAGATGTGCCCTCCGACTCCTTATCGGCAGTCATCACGGTAGCGATGGATATGAACGCATCTTACAACAAGCTTGTAACAAAGCATTTGCCCAAAGCACGGATTGTATATGATCGGTTTCATATGCAGTCGCAATTTGGCAGAGATGTTTTCGGCACTGTTCGTCTGGATGAAGCTCACAGGCATAAAGCCAAAGAAAAAGAAATCCTTGCCGATATCTCGAATGATACCGACAAGGAAACTATGAAATCTCTTAAACAAGAAGCTAAAGCCGAAAAGCAGGAATACAGCCAACTCAAGAAACTGCGCTGGTCATTGTTCACTAACTCTGATAAACTCTCCGACAGTAAAACCGAGCAATTACAATCTATTTTGCAAGATCATCACGACCTTGCTGTTTGTTATGCCATGAAAGAGGAAATGTGCAGACTTTATGAACTGACAGATTACCAACAAGCAGTCATCGGATGGACAAAATGGTTTCAGGCGGCGAAAGAAAGTGAGATTCCCGCATTGGTACGGTTTGCAGTTCGAAAAGAAAAACGGCTCCCTAGCTTAGCGGCTCATGCCATCTACTCAATCAGCACCGGCAAGCTCGAAGGCTTCAACAACAAGATCAAGGTCGCTAAACGAATCGGCTACGGTTACCGTGACGACGACTTTTTCTTCACCTTGATTAGCTATCTTTCTATTCCGTCTGTCCGTTCACCATCCCACAAAAAATTGTGATGAACCTGAAAAGGTCTTTTCCGATTGCTCGGAAAAAAGCCCTTTCACCTATACCCAATGGGAGAGGGTGTTTTTTAAGTCTATTTTCAAAATTTTTTTATTTTTTTGAAAAAAGTTGAATAAACGCAAAAAAGCCGCCTGCTCCAATTAAGGAACAGACGGCTTAATAGCTTAATTTAAATGTATATTACCTTTATATTCTTTTTTCGGGCTTTGTATAGCTTGACGATGATTTCATTCAATACATCAGTGTATTTACCCTGTACAATCATTTCATTTTTGAGGTCAATAAGTGATTTCAAAACCTCGGAGCGTTCTTCATTCGTAAGATATATATGGTATTTAGGATCTTTCATAATAATCACTTCCTTATACCATTATTATATATAGAAAGGATTTGTTTTCAATTATGCGAATAAACTACCACCATACCGCACAACTAATCTGTTAGCAGAGATTAATTGGAATTTTTAACGCTGTTAGCAAAACGACGGTTTTTGTTAGCAAAATCAGCGATTTCGTGCTAACACCTGTTAGATAACCACACACTTTTGTTAGCACGATTACGGAAGCGGAAGCCGTAAAAAGAGAAAAGCCGCTTTCGATGAAAAATCATCAAAAACGGCTTAAAATGGCGTCCTCGGCGGGATTCGAACCCACGGCCTTCCGCTTAGGAGGCGGACGCTCTATCCGGCTGAGCTACGAAGACGTGTATTAAATTTACGATTATTCTACCACATTACCATACACTTTCCAATCAAAAGTGTGTGTTGCAACATATTCTTAGGAGGCAGACGCTCTATCCGGCTGAGCTACGAAGACGTGTATTAAATTTACGATTATTCTACCACATTACCATACACTTTTCAATCAAAAGTGTGTGTTGCAACAATTTCTTAGGAGGCGATTGCTCTATCCAGCTGAGCTACGGAAACAACTGTATCAATAATTTTATCACTATGCTATCACTTTGTCAATATTTTGTGTGGTAATAAAATTTTGAAATACAGAAAACCACCAACTGAATTTTAATAATTCAATTGGTGGATAGTATGTTTAATTATTTAACTTTGATTTCTCTTATCCAGCCCTCTGGAGCTTCAATCTTACCTTGCTGGATACCTGTAAGTGTTTCATAGAGCTTTTTGGTAATAGGTCCCATTTCTTCCATACCGCTTGGCAAGCAAATTTCTTTGCCATGGTCAACGATTTTACCGATAGGGGAGATAACTGCTGCTGTACCACAAAGTCCTGCTTCTGCGAAGTCCTTAACTTCTGCAAACTCAACCTCTCTATGCTCAACCTTGAGTCCGAGATAATGTTCAGCAACATACATAATTGAGCGTCTTGTGATTGATGGGAGGATACTGTCTGATTTTGGTGTAACAACTGTATTATCCTTTGTTATGAATATAAAGTTAGCACCGCCTGTTTCCTCAACCTTTGTACGGGTTGCTGGGTCGAGGTACATATTTTCGTCAAAGCCTTCTGCGTGAGCTGTAACAATTGCGTGAAGGCTCATTGCATAGTTAAGACCAGCCTTAATATGACCTGTTCCGTGTGGAGCGGCTCTATCAAAATCGCTGACCTTAATTGTAACTGGTTTTGCACCTTCCTTGAAGTATGGACCAACAGGAGTTGCGAAAACTCTGAACTGATATTCATTTGCAGGCTTAACACCAATAACAGGATTTGTACCAAACATATATGGTCTTAAATATAGTGTAGCACCTGAGCCATATGGAGGAACATATTCGTTATTTGCAGCTACAACCTCATCAATAGCTTCAAGGAAGCGTTCCTTAGGAAGAACAGGCATTTCAAGTCTTTTTGCAGAATCCATCATTCTCTCTGCGTTGAGGTCAGGACGGAATGTAACAATTCTGCCATCTACTGTTGTATATGCCTTTAAGCCCTCGAAAGCTGTCTGTGCATATTGAAGAACACCAGCACATTCGCTGAGAACAATATTAGGGTCTTCTATAAGACCTCCTTTATCCCATTCACCATTTTTAAAATTAGTAACATATCTTTTTTCTGTTTGGATATAACCGAAACCGATATTAGCCCAATCAATATCTTTCTTTGCCATTTTAGTATCACCTTGTTTTATTTTTATTTTAACAAATTTCTTTGTCTTTTGGAAATTTACCAGTTATTATTATATCACTGATAGCTTAATAATACAACTTTTTCTTGAAAAATTTTATAATAAAAGCTAAAAAATATTATTTTTGGGTATAAATTGAAGCAAATATGAAGCTTTTAATTTGTAATTATTCATAAAAGAAAAAATAAATGAATAGTATTAAATATAATTTTAAATGTTAATTAATACTCTTGAAGTTTGATAAATTATGATATAGATTATATCTATAATTTTAATATTTTTACTCTTTTATATATACAATAGTGAATTTAATAGTAAATATTTGTATAAAATGCGAATAGATTTTTTAATCTTGATATTATATAATTTAATCATTACAATATTACACTTTCATCAGAAAGTTTTTAGGAGGAATTATTTATTATGAATCAACAGTCAGCAAGTAAAATGTTAAAGGTTACAGGTATTCTTTCAATTATTTTTGGAGCTATTTCAATCGTAGCTTCATTGATACTTCTTTTTGGCTCTGTTTTGTTAGCAACAGCTGCAAATGCTATCGCAGATAGTGCAACTGCTTCAGCTGTTAGTGGACTTCTTACTCTTGCAGTTATTATAGCTATAATAGCAAGCGTTGCAGAGTTTGTTGCTGGTATTCTTGGTGTTGTTAATGCTAATAAGCCAGAAAAGGCAAATGTATGCTTTATTTTTGGTATCATAAATATTGTTATCGGTATCGCAAGCATTATCCTTAATATCTCATCAGGCGAGTTCAATATCATATCTATTGTTTCTGCTCTTGCACTTCCTGTTCTTTATACTATCGCAGCATATTTCTTAAAGAATGGTGCAAACAACAATGTAATGTAATTTAAACATATACATAATAGTTGAAAAACTTTCGCATTATTATTAAACAAGTCCAGTAAAGACAGACAATGAAAGAACACCCCCTTACGGTAGAAAATGTAAGTAAACATTTAACCGTAAGGGGGAATTTTTATGTTAAGAGAGTAGTAATATTTGAAAGTATATGAGAAAGAAATTTTGATTTTAAGGGGATAGGAGATTAATAAAACGAGAAATATCAGTAAAAAGGAGCGGACATTGCCCACTCCTTAAGAGGTAAGAAAAGCTGTTAATATTGTTTTAGAAAAATGGTTAGTTGAACGGAAATGGCAATATCTCATCAAAGCCAATTAATTTATATTCATTTAAAGATTTTGCTAAGATTATTACAAAATCCTTATCACAAAATTCACTTAAAAACTGTCGGCACATTCCGCAGGGTGGACAATAATCCAAATTTGAATTATCCACAAAACCACCAACTATTGTAATAGCCTTAAAATTACGCTTACCCGATGAAATTGCCTTAGAAATAGCTGTTCTCTCCGCACATATTCCAACAGGATATGATGAATTTTCAATATTACAGCCACCATAGATTTCGCCGTCATCACAAAGTAATGCTGAACCAACTGCAAATTTTGAATAAGGAGAATAGCTTAATTTCCTTATAGAAAAGGCTGTATGAATCAAGTCTGAAATTTCTTTATTAGTCAGCCTATACATCAGTCATTCACAATCTTCCACTTAACACCTTGAGGTGTATCTTCAAGAACGATATGTCTTGCTTTAAGCTCGTCACGAATCTTATCTGCTGTTGCCCAGTCCTTGTTTTTACGAGCTTCATTTCTTTGTGCGATAAGTGCTTCAATCTCATCATCGAGAGAAGTTTTTTCGTCTACATAAAGCAAACCAAGAACATTTGCAAGTTCCATAAAGATTTTGAGTGATTCCTCAGCAAGCTTCTTTGAAGGTGCGTTAGTGATATTTGTATTTATATCCTTTGCAAGCTCGAACATAACAGTTATAGCATCTGCTGTGTTGAGGTCATCGTCCATAGCAGATATGAATTTCTGGCGGTGCTTATCATAAGCCTCGATAAGTGCATTATCGCCGTCATTTTCAGCAACAGTTGCATTTTCGATAGCAAATTCAAGATTATTTTTGCAGTTATAAAGGCGCTCAAGAGATGCCTTGCACTGCTCAATAATTTCAACAGAGTAGTTAATTGGCATACGATAATGTGAAGAAACCATCAGATAACGAATAGGCTCATAGCCGTATTTCTCAGCAACATCTCTTACTGTAAAGAAGTTTCCGAGCGATTTAGACATCTTTTTATTATCAACATTGATGTAGCCGTTGTGCATCCAGTAATGTGCAAAAGGAACGCCGTTGCAGCATTCACTTTGAGCAATTTCGTTTTCGTGGTGTGGGAAAATCAAGTCCTGACCACCGCAATGAATATCAATAGTTTCGCCAAGGTATCTTCTTGCCATTGAGGAACACTCAATGTGCCAACCTGGTCTACCATTTCCCCAAGGAGTTTCCCAAGATGGTTCGCCTGGCTTTGCACCTTTCCAAAGAGCGAAATCCATAGGATTTTCTTTTCTTTCGCCGATATTTATTCTTGCACCTGCCTCCAAATCTTCCAGAGGCTGATGTGAAAGCTTACCATATTCATTAAATTTTGCTGGTCTGAAATAGACATCTCCATTATCAACAGCGTAGGCATAGCCCTTGTCAATAAGAGTTTTAATCATATCAATGATTTCATTCATATTTTCAGTAGCTCTTGGGTGAACGCTTGCCTCACGAATATTCAAGCCCTTAGCATCAATTTTATATTCCTTGATAAATTTTTCTGAAACAGAAATATAATCTGAGCCGGTTTCGTTAGCCTTGTTGATAATTTTATCGTCAATATCTGTAAAATTCTGAACGAAAGTAACCTTAAAACCTCTGTATTCGAGGTAGCGTCTTAGAATATCAAAAACGCAGATAGGTCTTGCATTACCGATATGAATATAGTTATAAACTGTTGGTCCGCAGGCATAAATCTTAGCTTCGCCATCTTTGATAGGGATAAATTCTTCCTTTGTTCTTGTCAAGGTATTAAAAATCTTCATAAAAACACTCCTTTTTATAATATAAAAAAATCCCGCTCCTGAAAAAGTTCAGGGGCGAGATAATCGCTGTTCCACCCTAATTTAACAGAAAAATTCTGTCCTCATTAAAATCCTTAACGCAGACAATACGCACAGTCATTTCCTACTGTGTGCTGACGGGTGCATTTCATAATATCGCATATAGAGGTCTTTCAGCTATGACCTCCTCTCTGTGATAGGCAAATATTACTACTTCTCCCGTTAAACGCATTTTATATATTTAAAATTATTCAACTCTAAGTGTTGAGGCAATAAGTTCAAAAGCTTTTATAGCACGAATCCTATTTTCAGTTGGACAATCTTGTTTAAAAGAAAGCACAAGGCTATTTGCGATATGGCTTGTGTTTGAGTTATTTGTGTTTCAAATTATATACCGACTAATCATAAAAGTCAAGCAAGTGAATGATTGTAAAACTTTATTTTATGTTTAATTACTCATCATTTCTAAGATAAGCAGCAGAATCTTTGCCAAATTTTCTGAAACGATTATATCTGTTATCAAGCAAAACATCTACTGGCTGTTCAAGCTTTTTGCTGACAGTCTGTTCAATAATGTGCTTTAAACCGTCAAAAAGCTTGCTGTCGAGGTCTTTTGGCTCTCTGATAATTCTTTCTATAACACCCATAGAGAAAAGGTCTTGAGAGGTTATTTTCAAGCATTCAGATGCTTCAGCAGTTTTGCTCGAATCTTTCCAAAGAATACTTGCACAGCCCTCAGGAGAGATAACGGAATAAATAGCATTTTCAAGCATCCATACCTCATCTGCAACTGCGAGTGCCAATGCACCACCGCTTCCGCCTTCACCGATGAGAATAGTAAGAATAGGTGTTTTGAGAGTCATCATTTCCATAAGATTTTCGGCGATTGCCTGACCTTGACCACGCTCCTCAGCACCAATACCACAATATGCACCTGATGTATCGACGAAACAGATGACAGGCCGTCTGAACTTTTCAGCCTGTTTCATAAGTCTTAGAGCTTTGCGGTAGCCCTCAGGGTGAGCAGAACCGAAATTTCTTTCCATTCTTTCCTTGAGGTTTCTGCCTTTTTCTATGCCAATGACTGTTACAGGCATATCATTAAGCTTTGCTATACCGCCGACAATAGCTTTATCATCACCGAATTTTCTGTCTCCGTGAAGCTCTATAAAGGAATCTCCGAATATTTTAGTTATATAGTCGATTGAAGTGGGTCTGTTATTTGCTCTTGCAGCATTAACTTTATCTATCGCACTCATCTTAGATTCCCTCCTTAGAATGAAGCTTCAAAAGCTTTGAAAGTGTCTTTTTCATATCCTTGCGGTTGACAACAGCATCAACAAAGCCTTTTTCAAGGAGAAATTCTGCTGTCTGAAAGTCCTTAGGAAGTTTTTGACGAATAGTCTGTTCTATAACTCTTGGTCCGGCAAAACCGATAAGGGCTTTTGGTTCAGCAAGAATAATATCTCCCTCCATAGCAAAGCTTGCAGTAACACCGCCAGTTGTAGGGTCTGTAAGGACTGTTATATAGAGCAAGCCCTTGTCGCTGTGACGCTTAACAGCACCGCTTGTCTTAGCCATCTGCATAAGAGAGAGGATACCCTCCTGCATTCTTGCACCACCAGAAACAGTAAAAACGACAACAGGTAGGTTATTTTCCGTTGCATATTCAAATGCACGAGTTATTTTTTCGCCTGTGACAGTTCCCATAGAGCCCATCATAAAAGATGAATCCATCACGCAAAGCACAGTCTTAGAACCCTCAATTTCTGCTGTACCGCAGATAACAGATTCATTCTCTCCGCTTGACATCTTTGATGTTTTAAGCTTGCGGGTATATTCAGGAAAATCAAGAATATTTTCAGAAACGAGGTCAGCGTCCATTTCCTTAAAGCTGTCCTCATCAACGGTTATATTTATGCGGTAGCGAGCATTTGTGCGAAAGTGATGACCGCACTTGCTACAAACCTTTAGGTTATCCTCAAGGTCAGAGGTAAGAATCATATTTTTGCAAGCAGGGCATTTAACCCAAAGCTCATCTGGAATAAATGGACGGGTTTCTGCCCATTCGCCCTGATTTTCAAGCTCATTTTTTGGCTTCATAAAATTAAAAATATCAGAATTAAACATTAAAGCTTTTTCCTTTCCGCTCAAAGTACCCAAAGGCTTGTAGATATATTATAGTTAGCTTTGAGCAAATTACTCATCCTTTTGTTTGTTACGGCGTTTATCAAAATCTTCCATAAAGCCTGTTGTATAAGTGCCGTCAACAAATTCCTTATCAGATAGTATATCTAAATGAAGATTTCTGTTATGAGTAATGCCCTGAATAATAAGCTCACTGAGAGCCATTTTCATTTTTCTTATAGCAAGCTCACGAGAACGAGCCTGAACAATAAGCTTTCCTATCATAGAATCATAATATGGAGGTACAGTATAGTCTTGATATATAGCAGTATCAAAACGAACATTAGGACCACCAGGAATATGTAAAAGATTGATAGTACCACAGCTTGGACGGTAATTATTATCAGGGTCTTCTGAGTTGATACGGCATTCTATGGCACTTCCGTGAATAAAAATCTTATCCTGTGTCATAGAAAGCTTTGCACCTGCGGCAATTCTGATTTGCCATTGAACAAGATCGATACCTACGACCATTTCTGTAACAGGGTGCTCAACCTGAAGTCTTGTATTCATTTCCATAAAGTAGAAATTCTTGTCTTTATCGAGCAAGAATTCTACTGTACCAGCATTTTCATAGCCAACGGCGAGAGCAGCCTTTTTAGCAGCTTCCATCATATTTGCACGAATTTCAGGAGTGATAGCAGGGGAGGGGCTTTCCTCGATAAGCTTCTGATTTTTACGCTGAACAGAGCATTCACGCTCACCAAGGCAAACTACATTGCCAAACTTATCACAAAGTAACTGCATTTCAATATGCTTAACAGGCTTGAGGTACTTTTCAATATAAACAGCACCATCACCAAAAGCACTTTGAGCCTCTGCTGATGCCGAGTGGAAAGCGTTTTCAAATTCGTCCTCGTTATGTACAAGACGAATACCACGACCGCCACCGCCAGAACGAGCTTTTATAAGGATAGGATATCCGATTTCTGCGGCTTTTTCCTTAGCAATATTTACATCTTCTATTATATCAGTACCAGGAGTTACAGGAACGCCTGCATTTCTCATAGTTCTGCGAGCCTCGTCCTTGTCGCCAAGCTTAGAAATCATTTCGCTTGAAGGACCGATAAACTCAATATTACACTTTTCACAAAGTGAAACGAATTTTGCATTTTCAGAAAGAAGTCCGTATCCTGGGTGAATAGCCTGAGCGCCAGAAATAACAGCAACTGTAAGTATAGCAGCCATATTAAGATAGCTGTCGCCAACCTGAGGACCACCAATGCAGTAGCTTTCATCAGCTATGCTGACATGAAGAGCGTCCTTATCAGCCTGAGAATAAACAGCAACAGTAGAAATGCCCATCTCTCGGCAGGCACGAATAATTCTTACAGCAATTTCGCCTCTGTTTGCAATCAATATTTTAGAAAACAATGTCTTTACTCCCTTTCAATAAGAGCAAAAGAGAAATTGGCACTAACACAGAGTTTACCGTTTACAGTACCCTTGCCCTCGATAAAATAGAACATACCACGATTTTTTGTAAGTTTGCATTCAATCTCAAATGTATCGCCAGGGCGAACCATTTCTTTAAAGCGAGCCTTTTCAATGCTTGTGAAGTATGGGGTGCTTACTGCGGATTTTTCAGCAATAATAACAGCACTTGTCTGAGCCATCATTTCGCAGAGTATAACTCCCGGAACAATAGGGTTGCCCGGAAAATGACCATCAAGAAACCATTCGTCACCGACAATAGTTTTCTTGCCGACAGAAGTATCTTCTGAAATTTTTGTGGCCTCATCAATGAGGAGCATAGAATTTCTGTGAGGGATAATAGCTTTAAGTTCTTCCTTATTCACTGTTTTTCAATTCCTTTCACAAACAAAACAAAGCTTGAAAGAATCACGACCTAAAGAAGTCGAAATTCTTTCAAACTCCGAATTGATATTTTATTTTACCATAAATAAAGCCTGACCGTATTCTACAACCTGACCGTTTTCAGCACAAATGCTTACGATTTCGCCGTCTTTTTCAGCAGTAACCTCGTTCATAAGCTTCATAGCCTCAATCAGACAAAGAACATCACCCTTATGTACCTTAGAACCTACCTTAACATAAGGCTCAGCGTCAGGTGAAGATGCCGCATAGAAAACACCTACCATAGGAGATGGAATAGGAGTGCCTTCCTGAACAGCTTCTTCCTTTGTGCAAGTAGACGGTGCATCATTAGAAACTGCCTGTGGAATAGTAGTTGTAACAGTAGTAGGCTGTTGTGCTATTATAGGCTGTTCATTAGCAACAATAACAGGAGCGGCTGTTGTTTGCTTGAATATCAATCTTTCGCCGTCCATTCCTCTTACTTCAAGCTCAGTTGCTTTTGAGCCATCGAATGCGTTCAAAAGCTCCTTGATTTCGTCAATATCAAAAATTGGCATTTGATTCATTCCTTTCAGCGGCTTTTTACCGCTCCTTTTTGTTTAAAGGCAAAGCCATTTAATAAGCTATTTAAAAGGCTTTTATAGATTTATTAAAAATTTTCTTATTCGCTTACTTTCTTCAAAGCGATACAAGCGTTGTGACCGCCGAAACCAAATGTAGTTGATGCAGCAGCAGTAAGTGGTGCTTCAACAGCCTTGTTAGGAACATAGTTGAGGTCACATTCTGGGTCTGGCTCTTCAAGTCCGATAGTAGGAGGAACGATTCCGTTCTTAACAGCAAGAGCAGCAACAATAGCTTCAACTGCACCTGTTGCACCTAGCATATGTCCTGTCATAGACTTTGTTGAGCTGATATATGCGTCATAAGCCTTTTCTCCGAGAGCTCTCTTGAAAGCGGCTGTTTCTGTCTTATCATTTGCGGGTGTGCTTGTGCCGTGAGCATTGATATAGAGAGTATCGTCATCTGTGATACCAGCCTCTTTTAATGCGATTTCTACGCAACGAGCTGCACCAGCTGCCTCTGGGTCTGGAGCTGTAACATGGTGTGCGTCGCAGGTGTTGCCATATCCTGCAACCTCTGCATAAATCTTAGCACCACGAGCAACAGCGTGTTCGTATTCTTCAAGAACGAGTATACCAGCACCCTCACCCATAACAAAGCCATCACGGCGTTTGTCAAATGGGATAGATGAGCTATTAGGGTCATTTCTTGTAGAAAGAGCCATACAGCTTGAGAAACCTGCTATTGCAAGAGGTGTAATAGCGGCCTCAGCACCACCAGTGATGATAGCGTCTGCATAGCCGTTCTTAATTGCGTGGAAAGCCTCACCGACAGCGTGTGTTGATGTAGCACAAGCTGTGACAACAGGGAGGCAAGGACCTTTTGCACTAAAACGGATAGCAATAAGACCAGCAGCCATATTACCTATCATCATAGGAATAAAGAATGGAGAAATCTTTTTCTCGGCAATCATATTTTCACATTGAGTGAAAAATGTGTGCATACCGCCTGTACCAGAACCAACATAAACACCAAGCTTTTCGTCTTCAATAGTACCGATAATGCCACTATCCTCGACTGCCTGACAAGCTGCTGCAATAGCATACTGACAGAAAAGGTCAGTCTTTCTGAGTTCCTTTTTCTCGATATATTTTGTTGGGTCGAAGTCCTTAACTTCAGCAGCAACCTTAACCTTGAGCTTTTCTGTATCAAAGCTCTTTATATAGTCGATACCATTTTTACCATTTACAAGTGAATCCCACATTGTTTCTATATCGTTTCCGACAGGTGTTACAGCACCGATACCGGTTATAACAACTCTTCTCATTTAAAACAATTCCTTTCTCATAACTCAGACAAATTCCGAGTGTTCCAATAATTATACTCCTAAATATATCAAGCGAAAGGCAAATTACATCGCCATACCGCCATCAACCTTAATAACTTCACCTGTGATATATGAAGCTTCGTCACTTGCAAGGAATGCAACAGTGTTAGCTATATCATCAGGAGTACCCATTTTCTTTGCAGGGATAGATGCCATTATAGCTTCCTTGTTTTTGTCGCTGAGAGCGGCAGTCATATCAGTTCCGATAAAACCAGGAGCAATAGCATTAACAGTTACACCACGAGCAGCAAGCTCTTTAGCAACTGATTTTGTCATACCAATAATACCAGCCTTAGCAGCAGCATAATTAGCCTGACCAGCGTTGCCATTAAGACCAACAACAGATGAAAGGTTGATAATTCTGCCACGACGCTTTTTCATCATATGCTGATATACATTCTTAATCATATTGAATGTACCCTTGAGGTTTACATCAATAACTCTGTCGAAGTCATCTTCTTTCATTGAGAGAACCAAGCAGTCTTTAACGATACCAGCATTATTTACAAGAATATCAACCCCGCCGAATTCCTCGATTACAGAAGCGATAAGTTCTTTTGCAGAATCAAAGCTTGAAATATCACAGCAGTATGCCTTAGCTTTTACACCAAGAGACTCAATTTCTGCAACAGTTTCGTTAGCTTTTTCAGCATTTCCTGCATATACAACAGCTACATTTGCACCGAGAGCAGCAAGCTTTAAAGCAACAGCCTTGCCGATACCTCTTGAAGCACCAGTAACGATTGCGTTTTTATTAGTTAATTCAAACATTTATACTCATTCCTTTCAAGGTTAAACCCTTTAAAGCTGAAGGCTCGTTTTATTTCTTAGCTTTAACCAAGAACAACAGCCTTAGCCTCATCTAAGGTAGCCTTGTTTTCAACATTAACAGCAGTAACTTCCTTGCTTGTTTTTTTAACAAGGCCAACAAGAGTTTTGCCTACACCAACTTCAATAAAGGTATCTGCACCCTCTGCGATAAGGTTTTCAACAGTAGTCTGCCATTTTACAGGGTTCATAACTTGCTTTGCAAGAAGTTCCTTAGCGTCTGATAATGTATAAGGCTTTGCAGTGAGATTAGCATAAACAGGGATAGTTGGTTCACTAAGAGTAATACCATTAAGGTATTCAGCAAGTCCCTTAGATGCACTTTCCATAAATGGAGAATGGAAAGCACCGCTTACAGCGAGTTTAACAGCCTTGCCCTTTTCAGCCTTTACATCTTCGCAGAGAGCGTCAATTTCGTCCTCAGAGACAGCAACAACTGTTTGTCCAGGGCAGTTATAGTTTACAGGCCAAGCCTTATTATATTTTTTGCAGATTTCTTCTACTTTATCTGTTGTGAGCTTAAGGATAGCTGCCATAGCACCCTTATTTTCGGTTGCAGCCTTATCCATAAGCTCTGCTCGTCTGCATACAAGTTTAAAAGCTTCTTCGTATGATAAGATTCCTGCGAAAGCTACAGCAGCAATTTCGCCAAGAGAGAAGCCAGCTATGTAATCGGGGTTAATGCCCGCCTCTTTAACTGCGGCTGCAGCTGCAAGGTCAACTGCAAACATACAAGGTTGAGTATTGATAGTTATACTAAGTTCTTCTTTAGTACCCTCGAAGCATTGTTTAATAGTTCCGGGACGAATTGTTTCAGCCATATCGAAAACAGCCTTTGCGGCAGGTGAGTTTTCATATAGTTCTTTACCCATTGATGGATGTTGAGCACCTTGTCCTGAAAAAACAAAAACAGTTTTTGCCATAAGACTTTTAACCTCCGTTAAATTTATCGTATTTTAAGCATTATTTTAGATATGATTCCGAAAAAAGCAGATTTCATACCGAAAACAAATTATTTACACCAACGAATAATACAGCTTCCTGTTGTAAGACCTCCGCCGAAAGCACAAAGAGCGATTATATCACCCTTCTTGAGAAGTCCAGCCTGACTTGCTTCGTGGAGAGCAATAGGAACACTTCCTGAAGAAGTATTGCCATAGTGATTGATATTGCAGAAAAATCTTTCTCTTGGAATATCAAGCTTTGCTGCGGCTGTATTAATAATTCTGATATTAGCCTGATGAGGAATAACCCAATTAACATCACTCTGTTGAAGACCAGCTTCTTCAACGACTGTTCTTATACCCTCAGGCATAGCAGTTACAGCGAACTTATAAACATCATTACCCATCATTTGAAGAAGTGCAGGTTCAGGCTTATGTTCATAGAACGGAGAAGAGTTTTCACCATGAGGAATACGAAGAACCTCGTCATTTCCTGCGGCAGTAAGATGAATTGCAAGGAGGTCATCACCCTCGCCAAGAACAGCGGCAGCACCGCCATCACCGAAAAGAACACAGGTTGAACGGTCTTTCCAGTTTGTTATGTTAGAGAGGTTATCCATAGAAACGACAAGAACATACTTTACCTTTTTTCTTACAAAATAGCCATCTGCAACATCAAGAGCATAGATAAAGCCTGAGCAAGCGGCATTAAGGTCGAAAGCAGGGCATTTTGCACCAATTTCCTTTTGAATCATACAGCCCTGAGAAGGTGTAAGATTTTCGCCACGCATAGTAGAGCAAATAATGAGGTCAAGCTGTTCAGCAGTGATACCTGCATCATCAAGTGCCTCTTTAGCTGCTTTTACGCAAAGCTCAGTAATAGTTTCGTCCTTACAGATTCTTCTTTCCTCGATACCTGTTCTAGTACGAATCCATTCATCGTTTGTCTCAACGATAGTTGCAAGCTCATCATTTGTAAGGATATAATCAGGCACAGCCTTGCCTGTTCCGAGAATGCTGAAACTCATAAAAACTTTTCCTCCGTTTTTGAAATAAATATCTGATGTACGCAATAATTCGACCGAATAAGTCGAATTTTCAAGGAAAATTAAACATAGTAGTATTGTATAAAAATAATTTTCTTTGGCATATTATGCACATTTTATTTTAATATATAATACAGCCTTTGTCAAGTTATTATGCGACATAGGTGTTGGGTTGCTGCTCCTAAAACGGTGCGTGACCGCACAGGACAAGCCGCGAAACCGCTTGGCAAGTCTTGCTTGTAATGTATTAGAGAAGATTGTTGCTGCGAATGATAAAACTACCAATTAGCTAATTGACTTATCTAAGACAGATAAAAGTTTTGCTCAAGGCGGCGTGCCGCCGCTGTCAAGCCGCGGAATCGCTCGACAAGTCTCGCTCGTGATAAGCGTGAGAAATTTTTCACGCGGAGGACTAAACTACCGATTAGCTAATTAACTTATCTAAGACAGATAAAAGTTTTGCTCAAGCTTTTTCAAAAGCTTGCAGGGTCGAGGGACAGAGTCCCTCGTGGGTTTTAAGGGCAAAGCCCTTAACATATCGTTCTTCTCAAGAGGTGGACGAAGTCCACCGCTCAAATTTCTTTTGTTAGTAACGATAGTTCCGCTGGGTTTTCACTTAAAAACCTTGCTCAATCCTTTTCAAAATTGTTATTAACTGCAAAAATCCTCCAAAAGACGATTAAGCTCTTTCTTAGATTCGGCTTTGATACCATCTTTTAGAGCCTCTTGGTCGCTTTTTGGAAGTTTAGCAGTAGATGCGTTTGTTATTTCTATCGGCTTGTCCGAATTTGATGAGTAAACAGCAATTTTCCCATTATATTCCTTTAAAATGTAAAATTCTTCAGATTTAGATAAAGCTTCAGAGCTTTCTTCAATATAGCTTGTCTGTGTGGTTGGAGGAGTGTTTTCAGCATTTACACTTGGCAAAGAGGGAATCAGTATACCATTTATAACAAGGCAGAATATCACAAAGCAACCTGTAACAGCAATCATTTTTTTCATTATAATTACTCTCCTTTTATGAAATATTTGGATTTTTCAAGCTTAATTTTGCCAGAAATATGGCGATTTATTCGTCAAATGCTATAAAATTTCTTTAAAATTTAGGTAAATCGCAAATATATTTTGAATTTTTTAATTTTTCATTCCATTTTTTTGATTTTATGGTATAATACTAAGGATAACATTCAATTCTTATATGTAAGATAAGCAAGCTATGATTATTTTTGATTTTTTAGAACGAATTATTTTTCGGGAAAGGCGGGTTGTCGTGAATGAAAAATACTGATATAAGTAATTATTCTGACGAAGGTGGCGTGATGATTTTAACAGAGAACCACCCAGCTTTATCCAGAGTTTGGGGTATTGTTAAGAGAATACTTCTTACTGTCTTGCTGGTTGGAGCTATTACTGGTGTAGTAGTTATAATTTCTATTGTGGCTTATATAATTGATGTAGCAAACGAGCCATTCAGTCTGGACCTCAGAAATGCAAAGAAAAATATAACCAGTAGTATTTATGTCACGAATGATGACGGAACAGTAACGCTCGACCAAAACCTTTATAACACAGAAAACCGTGTTTGGGTTGATTATAATAATATTCCAAAGGCGATGACAGATGCAGTTGTTTCTATTGAGGACAAGCGTTTCTATGACCATAAGGGTGTTGACTGGATTCGTACAAGTGGTGCTGTATTAAGCCTTATTACAGGAAGTGCTGATTACGGTGGCTCTACAATAACACAACAGCTTGTTAAGAATGTTACAGAGAATGATGATGTCAGCCTTAATCGTAAGATTACAGAAATATTTCACGCACTGGACCTCGAAAAGCAATACACTAAAGAGGAAATTCTTGAAGCTTACCTTAATATAGTAAACTTCGGAAGTGGTTGCAGTGGTGTTCAGGCTGCTGCAAATCTTTATTTTGATAAAGATATAAATGAGTGCTCTATTGCAGAGTGTGCGGCTATTGCAGGCATTACACAGAATCCTGCGGTTTATAATCCTCTTGCTTATCCTGAGAATAATAAAAAGCGTCGTGAAGTTGTTATCGGCGAGATGTATTCACAGGGCAGAATTACTCAGTCTGAGTATGAAGCGGCTATGAAAGAATCGGCAACAATGACCTTTGTTGGATATAGCTATAATGATGACGAGGACGAAGATACCACTCAAAGCTGGTATAATGATATGCTCTTTAGAGAAGTTTCTGAGGCCTTGCAAAAAAATCTTAATATAAGTGAAAGCGAAGCTGAAAGAAAGCTTTATACAGAAGGACTTAAAATATATTCAGCAATGGACCCAACAGCACAGAGCATAGCACAGAAAAAGGTTCTTCAGTGGAAAACTCCTAAGGATAAAAAGCTTGAATGTGGTTATATTATGATGGGACTTGACGGCAGAGTGCTTGCAACCATAGGCAGCCGTAAAGAAAAGGATGGATTATTCCTCTTTGATAGAGCAAATGGTGCATACCTACAGCCAGGCTCAACAATTAAGCCTATTGCGGTTTATGCTCCGGCTATTGAAGATAAGATAGTTAATTTCTCATCATTGATTTCAGATACAGCTATTCAGGATTGGGCTTATGATGCAAATGGAAATACCGTAGCAGGCCCTAATAACTGGTACGAAGGCTATCGTGGCAATATTACAGTTATGACAGCCCTTGAAATTTCATCAAACGCAGCAACGGTTAATCTTCTAAATCAAATAGGTATGAGTGAAAGCTATAACTATGCTACAAATAAGTTTAAGCTTGCACATCTTGACCCCGACCAAGACTCAAAAAATATAGTTGCTATGTCTATGGGTGGTGTTCACGGAGGAACAACTGTCCGTGAAATGACAGCTTCATATATTCCATTCTGTAATGGTGGAACATACTATGAGCCATATACCTACTATTATGTGACTGACCAAGATAACAATATTATTCTTGACCAAAGAGATAAGAGAGTTTCCTCTCGTGCTATAAGTGAAGAAACAGCGGCAATCATGAATAGATTGCTCCATCAGGTTGTTAGTGATAAAGAGGGAATAGGTTATCGTGCAGCAGTTACTGGCTGGGATATTATAGGCAAGACAGGTACTACTGATAATACCTATGACAACTGGTTTGTAGGTGCTTCTCCTTATGCTGTTGCAGGCATTTGGCAAGGACACGATATTCCTGCCTCAATAAATCAGGAAGAAGAGGGTAAGAATCATATTCTTTGGTCTGAGATTATGACAGAATATCTCAAAACTAAGGAACATAAAGATTTCAACATACCAGATACAGTTATTCCTCAGAAGTTCTGTCGAGAAACTGGTTTGCTTGCAAATTCACTTTGCCCAGATACAGTAACGGGCTATTATACATCGGATAATATGCCTGGAACTTGTATTTCTACCCACGGAAAAGTTATTACACCTCCGGAATCAAGCAATACAGAATATAGCCTGTCTGATGAATCATCTACTTCTGATACAAGCGATGAAAGCTCAACAGAAAGTATCGAAAGTACAGAGAGTGGAGAAAGCTCAACAGAGAGTACAGAAAGTATTGAGAGTGTGGAAAGCTCAACAGAGAGCGTAGAATCAGTTATAGAAACATCTGAACCAGAGCAGACAAGCTCAACAGAAACAAGATAAAATTACTTAATATAAAATGTAAGGGAGATATAAAAATGGTACAAGTAGCGGTTATGGGACATGGTGTAGTCGGTTCAGGCGTTGTAGAAGTTTTAACAAGCCACGCCGAAAGCATTGCAAAAAGAGCAAAGGAAGAAATCAATATCAAGTATATTCTTGATATAAGAGAATTTCCTGATAGTCCTCTTGCGGATAGATTTACAAAGAATTTTGAGGATATTTTAAACGATGAAGAAGTTAAAGTTGTTGCCGAAGTTATGGGTGGAGTAAATCCTGCTTATGATTTCGTTAAGCGTTGCTTACAGGCAGGAAAAAGCGTTGTAACTTCGAATAAAGAGCTTGTTGCTAAAAAAGGTGCAGAGCTTCTTGCAATCGCACAGGAAAAGAATGCAAACTTCCTCTTTGAGGCAAGCGTAGGTGGTGGCATTCCAATTATCCGTCCAATGAGCCAGTGCCTTGCAGCAAATGATGTTATAGAGATTGCTGGTATACTCAATGGTACAACAAACTTTATTCTTACAAAGATGATTCGTGAGCAAATGCCTTTTGCAGATGCACTCAAAATGGCTCAAGAGCTTGGCTATGCCGAGAGAAATCCTAAGGCTGATATTGAGGGCGATGATGCTTGCAGAAAGATTTGTATTCTTGCCTCTCTTGCATATGGCAAGCATATTTATCCGGATTATGTTAATACAAAGGGCATAACAGAAATCACCCTCGACGATGTTCTTTATGCAGACGCATGGGGCGGAGTAGTAAAGCTTATAGGTCAGGTTAAGAAGCTTGCGGACGGTAAGGTCGATATTACAGTTGAGCCTATGTTCATTGAGCGTAGCAGTCAGCTTGCTGGTATTGATGATGTATTCAACGGTATTCTTGTTCGTGGCGATGCAACAGGCGATGTTGTATTCTATGGTAAGGGTGCTGGTAAGCTTCCTACCGCAAGTGCTGTTGTTGCTGATATTATCGACTGTGTTAAGCATCTTTCTGCAAGAAAGTATCTTGGTTGGGCAGATGGTTCAGAGAGCGATGTAGAACCTTATGCAAATACAATTATGAGCGTTTATGTAAGAGCAGAGTCTAACAATACGAAGTTAGCTTTTGAAAAAGCTACTGAGCTTTTTATAGGTGTTAAGCCTCTTACAAGAAATGGTGCTAAGGAAAATGAATTTGCTTTCACAACAGGCGATATGAAAGAATCTGATATAGAGAAAGCTATTAAGGCTCTTGAAGATAATGGCATAAAGGTTCTTTCAAAAATCAGAATTTCAGACCTTTAATTTTTAAAGATAATCTGATATAATAATCTTGTTTATTGCGTTGCTTGGCTTAACTCATATGAGCTGAACCAAAATAAGCGTATATATAAAATAAAAAGAGGGAGAAATTGCAGATGAGTTTAATAGTTCAGAAATTCGGCGGAAGCTCTGTGGCAAATGCTGAAAGAGTAATGAATGTCGCTAAAATAGTTACAGATACATATAAAAAGGGCAACAGCGTTGTTGTTGTCGTATCTGCACAGGGCGATACAACTGATGACCTTATCGAAAAAGCAAACGAAATCAACCCTAATGCTTCCAAGCGAGAGAGAGATATGCTTCTTGCAGCAGGCGAGCAGATGTCAATAGCACTTCTTGCTATGGCTATCGAAAAGCTTGGCTATCCAGTTGTTTCACTTCTTGGCTGGCAGGCAGGCTTTGAAACAAGCTCCGCTTATACAAGTGCAAGAATTAAGCGAGTAAACACAGACCGTATTATGAAAGAGCTTGATAAGAACAATATAGTTGTTGTTGCAGGTTTCCAAGGACTTAATCGTTATAATGATGTTACAACACTTGGTCGTGGTGGTTCTGATACAAGTGCAGTTGCTATTGCAGCAGCAGCACACGCAGACCTTTGCCAGATATTCACAGATGTTGAGGGCGTTTATACAGCTGACCCAAGAAAGGTCAAAAACGCAAAGAAGCTCAATACAATTTCTTATGATGAAATGCTTGAGCTTGCAACTCTCGGCGCACAGGTTTTGAATAACAGAAGCGTAGAAATGGCTAAAAAATATAACATAGAGCTTGAGGTGCTTTCAAGTATGACAAATGCACCAGGCACAATCGTTAAGGAGGCAGTTAAAATGGAAAAAATGTTGGTCAGCGGTGTAGCTAAGGATACAAATGTTGCTCGTATTTCAGTTGTGGGTGTTCCGGATGTTCCGGGTCTTGCGTTTAAGCTTTTCTCCAAGCTTGCTTCTAAGGGCATAAATGTTGATATTATTCTTCAGTCAATCGGTCGTGACGGCACAAAGGATATTGCTTTCACAGTAGCTAAGGAAAACGGCAAAGAAGCAGTTGCTATCATGGAAGACTTCATCTCTGTTGTCGGCGGTAAGTCTGTAACTCTCTCAGAAGATGTTGCAAAGATTTCTATTGTTGGTGCAGGTATGGAAAGCCATGCAGGCGTTGCTACAAAGATGTTTGAGGCACTCTTTGATGCACAAATCAACATTCAGATGATTTCTACAAGTGAAATCAAGGTTTCAGTTCTTATCAATGCAGATGATGCAGATAAGGCGGTTTCAGCTATCCACTCAAAGTTCTTTGACTAATATTTTATATTAAGCTAAGATATGAAAATAAGTAGGTTCACAACAGATTCGTTGTGAACCTATTTTTTATAGAAATTAAAAGTTTCGCTCAAGCCTTTTCAAAGGCTTGTAGGTCAAGGGCAACGCCCTTGTCGCCGTCCGCAGACGGCGAAACACTTTATACTTCACAAAGCGCAGGAGGGTAGAAAAACATTCCAGTGGAATGTTTTTCGTAGGGAACCCTCGCAGGGGGTTCCCTTAAATATAATTGTGTGCTGAAAATTTGAAATTGATAAAAAAGAAAAACTTTTAGTTTTTGAAGACATTTTTCTATAAGGCATATTTGACTATTGCTTATAAGAGGAAAAATCCCTTTATAAAGGGATTTTTGAAAACGAAATACTCATAATGATTATAAAATATTAGCTATCAAATAAGCAGCAAATTATAACTTAAAATTTTTTTAAAAAGTTTAGAAAAAGTGTTGACAAAATGAATTGCATATAGTATAATAATGAAGCTGTGAGAAAACGAGGTGTAACTCAGTTTGGTAGAGTGCTTGGTTTGGGACCAAGATGCCGCAGGTTCAAGTCCTGTCACCTCGACCACAAAATTATTCAAAGGCAATAGGTGTATACCTGTTGCCTTTGAGCAGTATCATCAAGTTATAATGGTATTGCTCAAAGGCAACCTTGGAATAAGATTACCTTAAGAGAGAAGAACAAAGGCTAAGAAAAAAATCTTTGCCCTTGAATAAAGATATACAGCATGTATCCTTATTCAAAGGCAATCCCCTTTTTGATGAGTAAATAAAATAAATTTGTGGGGAAAGCCTCTAAAACAGAATCATAACTATCTTAACCTATCAAAAGGTTCACGCTACAGTCAGCTCACGCAATTCAGCGGTTTATGAGTTTTGCATTTCAGCATATCTCCCGACATTCTTCATTTAACGGTACCGTTAATTTGATTGATGTATTGAACAGGACTAAGTCCTTACCCAGTGTACGGAGGTAGCAATAGGGAGAGTAGTTCACTTCCACATTGGCTCGCTCGGCATTAGAAATGCGTTGTGGCATAACTGTTACCGTACAACCTTTGTATTTTCGTTATGTTCTGTGTATTTTGTTTTTTGTTTTATAGGGCTTTAATCCTTTGATTATTGCCCTGTATATAGGCTTATAACTTAATAAACCTATATACAGGATAATAAAATATAAGGAGGTTAAAAAGTGGATTTATTCTTGGAAATATGCTTTGCAAGTATGAAATGGGGCTTAGGCGAATGGCTTTTGGTCTTAGGATTTCTTACTTGCTTTGGATATATTATTGGTGATTTTTTGAAATTCGTTAAAGATGTCCGAAATGGAAAGTATGATGATTTTTTTGGAAGATAAAAATAAAAGCCAAGGCTTATGCCCGAAAATTGCGAATCGTAAAGGCATAAGACTTGACAAATATATCCAAAATAGGTTATAATGAAACCTAAGAATGGCGTCTATAAGTCGTTAGGTAAGTTGAGTTACCTTTACGGCGTATGCCCATTGGTTGCTGGGAACAACTGATGGGCTATAGATGTTTTTTATTTTATCTACAAATCTATTATACCTCGCTTGGATATATTTGTCAACAAAAATTTATAATTAATTATTCATTTATTTTTACGAACAAAATTATAACTGGGACTTCAAGTCCCAGTTACGCAAAAAAAAAGCCGTAGCCTTGCAAAGCAAATAAAGCTTGCAGAGCTACGGTTCTATTTATATTATATCTTGGATTTGTAAGTTCCACAAGTATTCTAAATTTTACAAATTAACTTTTATTTGCAAATTTCTTTTAATATAAATTAATTTATGCAATATGCAACAAATATTGTATAAAATTTTGGCACAATATCACTTGATTTTATTTATGAAATATATTGATTTCAGATGATAAACTTAATATAATATAACTTAAAGAAGTTATAGAAGAAAATCAAGTAATATTAAATAGTTCTAAAATAGAATTTATTATATTTAGCGGTGATTATTGTTGTAAAGATATAAAATAACATTTATCCTATTTTTCCTTACATCATTTAATTATTTACTAATAAAATAAGTACAACTAGGACTTTAAGTTTTTATATTTTGGGAGGAGGTATTGCTATGAAAAAATCAACAGGGATTATAATAGTTGCTCTTATTGAATCAGCAACTCTTATAATTAATACATGTATTACTTCAAAAATTTCATATAATGAAGGTTACAAACAAGCACAAGCTGATGCTCAAAATGAAACATCTATTTTATCACAATCAGTTAATGAGGTTGATTCTCAAGCTCAATCTTCTTTTGAATCAGAAATAAGCCAACTCCAACAAAATGAGTATAGTGAATATCAACAAATATCAGAAAATAGTTCAGTCAAACAAAATAATGTTTATAAGGAAAATAGTATTGATGATAATAGTTCTGAAAATATTAGTAGTGTTGATAATAGTGATACTGACACTACCACACCCTCCTTAATAGGTGTAAGTTGGAGTGACGAGGACAGGTATGAGTTATTTTCTGGAAATGGAAACAACGGTTTCATTATGTTCGGAAAAACATATACAAACGGATTTACAATCAGTATGGGAGCATCCTATAATATTTGGGGAAATGGAACACAATATGTCACATATAATATAGAATCAATATCAAAAATGTATTCTACTATAACTGTATTAGCAGGTCATATTGATGGCTATGTTAGTGATAGTATCCTCGTACAAATATTATTAGATAAAACAATAGATGATAACCCTGATTATGAATATACAATAAATCCTACAGTTTCACCTAAAAATCTATCTATTGATATTAAAGGAAAATCATCAATGACTATTAAAGTATCTAATAATGGTGGCAGTGATAATAAAATAGGATTTGCGAACCTTTCTTTCAAATAGACCATCGAATTTTATATAAATATATACAAATATTCTTGCAAATACTTTCTCTATAAAGACATATAATTAAGTAGGACTTGAAGTTCCAGTTATAGAAAAATATGGTTTTGTAAACTACTAGTTAATCTGAACTAAGAATAAAAAACAATTTACTAAAATAAATATGAATAGGTGAATTATGTGAATATAGAAGAAATAAAGCACAATTTTATAGAATATATTAATGAAAAAAAGGGAATAAGTAGTATTTTTGGTAAATTGGAATTTACCAATTGCGATAGAATAGGGGAAGGTGGAAATGGTTTAGTATATTTAGCAAAGTTAAATGGAAAAAATGTGGCTGTAAAATTTTTAATATCTATTTCTGATAGAAAAATTAATCGTTTTAAGTCAGAATATTTTAATACAAATTATGTAAGAGATAAATTGAATAATATTGTTAATCTAATATATTATGGTGAAGTGATGGTTAAGGAAGATATTCTTGTTCCATATATAATAATGCCTCAATATATTGAAAACCTAAAAAAGTACAGAAAAGAAAAGAATGAAATAAAGGAAGAAGACTTTGTATATTTAGTAAAATTTCTTTTTTCAACATTAAATTCAATTCATAAAAAAGGAATTATACATCGGGATATTAAACCAGAAAATATTTTAGTAGATGATGAAGGAAAATTTGTACTTGCAGATTTTGGTATTGCACATTTTAGTGAGGAAAATTTTCCAATAGATAATAAAACAAAAAAAAGTGAACGTTTAGCTAATATAGAGTTTTCAGCACCTGAACAAATTAGCAATCATGAGAAAGTAACACGAGCAGCAGATATATATTCAATGGCTCAAGTTATGTATTGGTATATTTTTGGAGTTATAAATAGGGGAACAGGTGCTGAGTGTATTTCAAAAAGATACAATTGGGCTGATGGATATATTTATGACTGTATTATTAATAAGTGCCTTAGAAATAATCCTGAAGATCGTTTTCAATCAATAGATGAAATAGAAGAATTTTATAAACAGGAAAAGTTAGATACAAAAGAATTAAATCCATTTGAAGATATGTATAAATTTCATAGTGCGGTATTATCAATTGTTCCTGAATTTTATGGTCAAGTATTTTCAATTACTGATAAAAATATTATGAATAAATTATTTGAAAAAATTTTTGAAGAAAAATATAATCAGCCAATAGAATTTAATACAGGTATAGGAAATAATAGTATTTCTTCAATAAAAAGATTAGAAAATGATGACTTCCTAATGGGAGCAAGACAATTAAATATTCAACGAGTTTGGGGATTATTAACAAACTGTATTTATGATGATATTTTATTATTGGAAATAGGGAAATCATTACCATATAGAATAGATGGGAAAGAATATAGTGCAGTAGCCATTATAGAAAATGAGGATATTGTTCCTTATAGTGCAATTGAAAGCGGATATATACGACATAAGGGTGAAGTACATAAAATAGAAGATTTAAATGTCGAGGAACGTTACGTTGGAAATTATTATCATGTAATTGCACTTGCACCATTTCACAGTTGTACAATTATAAAGAAGAATGATGAATTTATTAAAAAGTTGCAAAAAATTGATAAATTACAACCAGATGATATAAATAGATTGAAAAATCAAATACATATGAATATAACAGATGATGTTTCTATGAGATTATAGTTATATTAAAAATTAAACATTATACAAGATACAAGTTCCAGTTAAATAAGAGAATCCGCAACCTTTTAAAGTAAATAGATTCTTTAAAGGTTACGGATTCGTTTTATTAGGTTAATTATTGGTAGTACAATTCTATCTCCTTCTGTAAATTCAAATTCGAGGAGTGAAATTCTTTATCATAATTGCTATTAAATAATTCTATTGAAAACTCATCCATTGAAGCTTTGTTTTTCTGAAGTTGAATAAGCTATTGAATTATGCCACCTTTTTTCATTAATGGATTAAGTAGCAAATGATATGAGATAGTATTTCCGGTAGCAAAAGTAAGTGCTGCTGTATCAATAATCATACCATATTCTTTTAAAGTTTTTAGATTGTTTAAAAATTTTGCAAATTGAATTTCGATTTTCTTATATTTTGATGATAGCAAATCCGAAACTTTAAAAATAAACACCAAATATCCGTCATTAACACCTCTTATTTCTGAATTGATTTTAAATTTTAAACCAGTTTGTATTAGCATTCTAATCTGTGCGATAAACTCTGATACATACACTATTTTTGTTTTTATGAGAAATTTCGTTTACAAGTGGAGTATAATAAGTGTTTATTTTATTTAAAATGCTATTCCAATAATCATTAGTATTTTTTGCAAAGCGTGATTTCCATAATTAATATTCTTTTGATGAATTTTCTTCATTATCAGTTTTGGTATTGAGAAGATTCTTTTTTGTTGTTGCTATAGTATGAAATTTATTTTTTACTGATTATACATTGTTCAACATTCCGTGTCCAAAGTTATATGTTACCACCGCAGGGGTATTCTGTACGATATCATCTTCATGGACACATTCGAGAGGTATAAAGAGGGCTTGTCCCTCTATTGCAACAGATGGGCAAGGAAATAAATGTTCTTGAAAGCCGTTTTTCCCTTGAATGTGAAAGCAAGATTTGCTATAATAATTGTGTTTAACTATGCCTGAATGAAAGCGAGGATTGAGCAATGAACCCTGTATTAAAATATCGCGGCGGAAAGTCGCGCGAAATACCGCGCTTTCTTCAATATGTTCCAGACGATTTTAACCATTATATTGAACCATTTTTCGGTGGCGGTGCATTATATTTTTATCTTGAACCGGAGGATGCAATCATTAACGACATTAATGAACGCTTAATGACTTTCTACACACAACTGAAAGAGCAATACCCCTTGATGCGGCAGCAGCTTGATGCATTACAGACACTATATGAAGCAAATCAAGCGGCTTTTAAAGAGTTAAAAGCCGCTACACCTGACATAAAGGTTCCAAATGCAAATGAAGAATTATACTACCATATGCGTGATTTGTTTAATCACCCTGACGGCACATTTTTAGACGGTGTTCTCTATTTCTTCATCAATAAAACTGCTTATTCTGGTATGATACGGTATAACAATAGCGGTGAATATAATGTTCCTTTTGGACGATATCCTAACCTGAATACGAAGTTGGTTACACAGCGGCATAGCGATTTATTACAAGGTGCCGATTTGTTCAGCCTTGATTATAACCATATATTTGAAATGGCGCAAGAAAATGATTTTATTTTTCTTGACCCACCGTATGATTGTGTATTCAATGATTATGGTAATATTGATATGATGAACGGATTTGATGAATCGGAGCATAGGCGTTTAGCCGCTGATTTTAGAAATCTCCCATGCCGTGCGCTTATGATAATCGGAAAAACGCCATTAACAATGGAATTATACGATAATTTTGTTTTTGATGAGTATTACAAAAATTACTCAGTAAACATTCGCAATCGCTTTAAGAATGATAAAATGCACATTGTCGTAAAGAATTATTAAAAAAGGGGGCAAATTATGGCAAGACTGGACAATAAAGTATTGTTTTTCACTACATCCCCACGTTCACCAATGAAGATGATACCCGAAATTGCTTTGTTGCATGAAAAATTTGAGGGTGAGCCGTGGAACAAAGTAACGCAAGAACAGTTTATTGACGAATTGGCCGAAAGTAGTTTCTTTGAGGGTGTCGGTTCTACCTCTGACAAGGCATTTAGTGCGCGCGACAGGATAAACAGAGCGCCAAAGGCTTTAGGCTTTGTTGATTTGAAGCCGCATATTAAATTAACAGATGCAGGAAAGGCATTAATCAGTGGGAAGCGTACACAAGAAATCTTCTTGAGACAACTGCTAAAGTTTCAATTACCGTCCCCATTTCATACAGAAAACAAAAGAATTTTAGGGACTTTCTATGTCCGACCTTATCTTGAAATTTTGCGTTTAGTTAGAGAACTCGACCACTTGACTTTTGATGAACTGAAGATTTTCGGAATGCAATTAACTGATTATCGGAAATATGATGTTATCAAAAATAAAATACTAACATTTAGGTCGAAAAAGGAACAGCGACGCAGAGAATACAAGCGTTTTGTTAATGAAACATGGGAAAATACAATATTAGAAATTCACAAAGATAGAATTGCGGAAGGTAACACAAGAACACGCGAAACGAGAGATGCAAGCCTTAACAAGTTTGTGAAAACACAGAAAAGCAATTTACGTGATTATGCAGACGCTTGTTTTAGGTATCTGCGCTATACTGGACTAGTTTCTATTGCTCATAAGAGCCGAACAATATCTATTTTTGAGGATAAAATTTGCGAGGTTGATTTTATTCTATCAACTGTTGATAGAACCCCTATGTTCATTAACGATGAAGTAGCATATAAAGAACACCTTTTTGCGGCAGATATCCCCGTTCTATATACCGATAATAAAGACAATATCATTGATGTGATTATGAGAATTAGCGACCGCACACGACGAGAACTAATTGCATTAGACATTGAACAATTAAAAGATTTGCGTGACGACATAGTAACGCAGCACAAAGAAAGTGTTATTCATGAACAAGTTGCAGAAATAAAATCGTATGCGTTGTATTCGGAGATTATTGACACATTTAACGAAATTGTGTCTGACGAATATTATGATGCACCGTTGATGCTGGAATATAATACATGGCGGGCAATGACCATGCTTGACGGCGGTTCAATTCGTGGCAACTTTAAGTTTGATGATATGGGACAACCGTTGTCTACTGCATCTGGCAATATGCCTGATATTGAATGTGACTATGGTGAATACGCATTGTCCGTAGAGGTTACTATGCAATTGGGACAACGGCAATATGAAACAGAGGGTGAACCTGTAGCACGGCATTATGGGCAGCTAAAAAAGAAATCTGGGAAAGATACCTATTGTTTGTTTATTGCCCCTACAATTAATGCTGCAACACTTGCCCATTTTTACGGATTAAATCATCTGCCTATTGCATTGTATGGTGGAAAATCGAAGATAATCCCGCTTGAATTAGACCAATTTATAAAACTGGTGGAGAATTCCTACAACTACCATGAACAACCTGCATCAACTGATGTTCGCGGTTTCCTTGATTTAGTTTTGCAGCAAGGTGAACAGGCCATAGACGAAAACGACTGGAGAATGCGCATACAATCCTGTGTTGATAGTTGGCTTGTAGCATAGCGGTATGGTCGCTTATTCCTCCCTATATTTCAATATTCCTTTGCGGATTTAAACGACAAGCCACAAGTTGCAGTATTACGGAACTATAAGAAAACGCAAGATATAGCATTGGAATGCAAGAAACAGTTCTGTATTTGGTATCAAAATCAAATACAAAACTGTTAAGACATACTCCTTATCAAAAATGTAATTATCAAAGTCAATATTTTCAATTTTAAAGTCTAAGTATTCTTTCATAAAAAAAGTTTAGACAACATCTTCAATGGAACGAATATCAATATTTGATAATGCAGATGGATCTACATCAAGAGCTTGTACAAGTTTATTTTTTATTTCTGATTTAGGAGCCATAACATCTCCTTCATATTTCCTAATTCTTGAATCAGCAGTAGAAGCAGAGAAACCTATTTTCATCCCAAGTTCTTTTTGTGTCATGTCATGAAGTAATCTATATTCTTTAATTTTTTTCCTAATGTCATAAATAATCTCCTTAAAAGTCTCTATTTTATATATGTAATTGGGACTTGAAGTCCCAATTAAACAAAAAAGACCGTAGTTCTTAAAGCATTTATTGCTTAAAGAGCTACGGTTTTCTTTATAATTGATGTTTTAAATTTTTACGAGAGTTTTGGCTAAGTATTTGATTAACTTTATCATTATATTTTTTCTCAAATACAATGATAAAATTATTATCAGATATTTTCTTAGCCTTAAATGGAATTCCACTGTTGGCTAAATCGTTAATTTGGTTTGAGTTTATCTGCTGATAAACTTCTTCTTTTTGAAATAGAGTTTCCTGTGTTTGTAAATCCTTGGAGAGTTCTAATCCATTATCTATGCAGTATTTTATGTAAGCTTGCTCAAGCAATTTGAAATCGCAACTATTATGAACTAACTTATCATTAACTTTGTCTACTATACGATGATAGGTTTTTTCTGCTTGTTTTTCTATTTTATCTTTATTTCTCCTACAAAATGCTAATTCTTTACTTATGCGAATTTTTCTATTTCCATCTTTAATATCATCTATAATCAAAGTAGAAACGCAACTATTAGGTATAGGAATCATGAATGCAAATCTTAAAGAACCTTTTATATCGTTATTTTTATCTTTAATAAGTATATCATCTTCTTTTCCTTTAGTTTTGGATGAAACAGGAACATAATATTTTATATTACTTATTTCTAAAACTGTACCATAAACAAATTTATCGTTGTTTGTGTATTGAATGTTAGGAACACATGTAAATCCTCTGTGCTGAATTTCAAAGTTTTTAAGAAATTCTATATATTGCTTATCAACATTATAAAAATTAATTTTCATTTTGTGCCTCCAACTAAAAAGAAAAGCAGCCATTAAAAAATGACTGCTATTAGTTACTTTTCAGGCTGCTTGTTATCAGGTAGCAGCGAACCTACGAGAAACAGGCTGCTTGTTATCAGGTAGCAGCGAACCTACGAGAAACAGACTGCTTGTTATCAGGTAGCAGTGAACCTACGAGAGATGAGTAACTGAACATCTTATGTTATTATATTACATCATTCTTGAAAATATGTCAACTATTTTTTAAAATTCTAAATTATAGAATAAGTGGGACTTGAAGTCCCACTTATTTTACAGATATATTCCACTTATCTTCTTGCTCATATTTATTAACAAGCTTATAAAAAGTGGTTCTTTTCAGATTTAAGATTTCCATAGCTGTATTAGCTCGGATTTCTTTCTTTTTCCATCTGATGTAAACCTCAAACCAATTTGGGGGAAAGTTTATTTCTTGTCTGCCGAGATGTTGTCCACGCTTTCTTGCTGCGGCGATTCCTTCGGCTTGTCGTTTTCTTGTTTCCTGACGCTCTTGCTCTGCAACAGAAGATAGGACTTCAATAATGATATTATTAACCATTTCTATAATCCACTCTTGGCCCTCAAGGTCAATCATAGTTGTAGGCATATCTATGACTTTTACACGAATGCCGTTTTTCTTGTAATATTCAAGCTCAGATTTTATATCAAGCTTATTCCTGCTCAAGCGGTCGAGAGATTTTATAACAAGGGTGTCACCGCTTCGGAGTATGTTATTTCTCAAAATCTGATAATTAGTTCTTTCTAAGTTTTTTCCTGATTGCTTGTCTGCGAAGATATATTTTTCTTCTGCACCAAGCTGATGAAACGCTTCAAGCTGTCTATCTAAACTCTGCTCATTTGTGCTGACACGAGCATAGTAATAAGTTCTTGTTTCGCTCATTTTAATATTTCCTCCAATATATTCGCAAAAGTATACCTTTGCGAATACCTAAATTTTATGTAAAAAAGGCACTTTTTAGCTATTTTACGAACACTTTTTCCGAAAAATCTTGCAGACACCTTTACGAACATTTTTAGTGTCTATGAAAGGATTTATCGGAAGAAAAAGAAAAAATGCCTACAAAATAATTATGCCTGGCATTGCAATTCCGCCAGGCTAAGATTCCTCTCCTATCAGAGCTGTTCAGGTATCACCCTAAGTAAATATTATACTCTTAGTATATAATAAAATATTTCTTTTTTCTTCTGATAAAGAAATGGGTATATACTATACATACCCCGTTTTAGGGGACTACCCCACTAAAAAAGCCAAGCAAGATATTGAACTTCACTTGACATATAGCCATACAACGCCTATAATTAGAACTGTAATTGCTTTTATTGAAAGTTCTGAACGGTGTAGTGGCTTGTTTGGGGCTTTCTTCTTTTTTTATCAGCTGTTCAGGTTCAGAGATTGAATAGTGATTATCAGAATAACTGCCATCACTTTTTAGAATCCTAAGCTTACGAATAAATCCCAGTTGCACAAGCTCATTTATAGTTGATATTACTTTGCCTCTGCCAATCTGCAAGGCACGAGCAATATCATTAAAGCTATTCCACATATCATTTTTCTTAGTAAGACAGCGACAAATAAAAAGGTACATTCTTAGCTGAACATTACTCAGCTTTCCAAGAATGTACCTTTTAACTTTAAAATAGCCTTTTGATGGAATTGTTTTTAGTCTATAAATATATGTTCCAAGCAAGCCATTAGCTTTCTGACGGCGGCTAACGCTTTGTATGATGCCTTTCCTCTGTAAAGAGCAGATAATATTTGCAACCGTTTCCAGCTTCTTTATACCGCATTTTTCTGCGATTGTTTTTTGCTTGATTTTGACTATGTAACAGCTTTTGAAAACGCAGCTATATAAGCACATAGCCACTTTAAGCTCGTTTGGTGTAAGTCCACAATCAAGTATATCATTTCTAAGTTTAAAATATGCTTGCATAGCTTTTACTCCTTTCAAATTTTTTATCTTACTCGTCCCTTATTTCTCATAATTAAATCTTCATTTATATCCTTACCATTGCTAAATACAGCCTTAACAATATATCCCATTTTTTCATATTTAGCTTTATAGTCCTTTACAGCTTTTTTTCCGGCTTCATCATTATCCAATCTAAAATTTAATGTTTTGACTTCTGGGTGTTTTGCAAGAAAAGCTTCCAAAGCCACATCAGATGTACCACAAAGAGCAATTCTTGTTTGCTGTTTATATGTACCAGTACCAAATTGTTTATCCGTTAATGCACAGTGACTCATAAGGTCGATAGGTGCTTCAAATATGTATAATTTTGTTGTATCTGTTCCAACCTGCTGAAAAGCATATCTTTTGTCAGAATTTTTACAGTCACCACGATATTTCTTTTCGGTCAGAGTACCTCGAACAGAAGCAAACTTAGCAACACCTTTTTCATCATACCCTACAAATACACAGTTGCCCTTTTTATCTTGATATAGTTGCTTAGACTTCATAAAATCTGCAACAACTTCTGGAGTTATACCTCTTGTTTGCGATAGGTACGCAAAAACTCTGCTATATTTTCCCTCAGCTCGTTCAGGCAAAATTAATTTTCCTATATGAGCCACTGGTTCGTATTCAGGAGCCGCCTTATATTCAGCAGCTCGTTCGCCTATAATTGCTTCAACAGCCTTTGGAAAACTTAATCCATCAACTCTACATAGAAAATCAATAGCACCTCCACCGCCAATTTTTTGACTATTCCAAACAAATCCTTTTCTATTACCATATATCATAAGACTATCGTGTTGCTTGCACTGATAATAATTACCTTTCTTCACAAAATCGTATCCCTTATACATTTGCAAAAATTCAATTATATCAGCGTTATAAGCTTTTTCAAGCTGTTCTGGTGTGAATTTTTCATTCATAATATATCTTCCTTTCCTAATTTTGAGCATAAAAAAAGAATGTGCTGTTAAACACATTCTTCTTTTAGATTATTCAGTTTTACTGTATTAGTTTTTCTTTTTCTTAGGAAACTCAAATTCAATTTTTCCTGTTGTTTTATCAAGTTTTAGAACTGCATCAAATTCTTTTCCAGCTTTTGATTTAAAGCCTTTAATAAGTGTTGTTTTGCCTTTTTCAATAAGCCTTAATGCCTGTGTATCAGATATTTTCTTACCACATATTTCAGCAGGAATTGAAAATTTACAGCCTTTTTCTTTCTTTGCTGAACAGAAATAACCAAATTTACCTTTTATCACCTTTGCACCACAAAGAGGGCAGGAAAGCTGTTCAGTTGAAGAAGAATAAGTTTCAGTGTTTGAATGTGCTATTGTTTCGTACCAACTACGAACAGTCTGTTCTATATTTTCTACAAATTTTTGATATTCTTCTTTGCCTTCAGATATGTCGTGCAAACGCTTTTCCCATTCTCCTGTAAGCTCAGCACTTTTGAGTTCTGCAACCGGAAGATTATCAATTATGAAAATTCCCTTTTCAGTTGGATATATAGTTTTGCCTTTTTTAGCAATATATTCTCTTGCAAAGAGGGCATTTATAATGGAAGCTCTTGTAGCAGCAGTTCCAAGACCTTTGTTTTCAAGCTTCATAAGTGTTCGGGCTTCTTCATCTTCAAGATTCTTTCCTGCGGTTTCCATTGCTGTTATGAGGTCAGGCTCAGTATAACGCTTTGGCGGTTCTGTAAAACCTTGTTTAAGTTCATATTTGCCTGGATAACTTTCGCCCTCGTTTATTTGTGGCAATACAGCTTTCTTTTCCGGTATAGCGTCAACAGCATACCATCCATTATCAGTTATGATACTGCCAGTTGCTTTAAAATTATTGCCATTTACATCAATAATAACTGTTGTGTCTTCAAGCTGTGCTTTTGGATATACCACTCTGATGAGCGATTTAACAAGTAAATCATATAGCAATTTTTCATCTTCAGAAAGCTCTGATAGGGAGGAGGGAACATTCATAGTTGGAATAATAGCCGGGTGGCTATCAACTTTGCTGTCATCAAAGTGTCTTTTACTATATGCCTGCCATTGTTCTTCAGGAATTGCATATTGGCTATATTCAGGAAGTTGAAATAGCTTTTTAAGTGTTGTTGTAACTTCTGGCTGCATAGCTACCGTCAAATGCTCTGAGCTTGTACGAGGATATGACATAAACTTATGTTCATAAAGTTCCTGCATAATCTTAACAGTCTTTTTCAAATCCCAGCCAAGCTTTTTGCCCGCTGTTGCTTGAAGTTGCGTAGCATTAAAAAGCAAAGGTTGACTTACACTTTTCTTTTTAATCGTTTTAGATTTTACTATGCCATTTCCAGTGCAGCTTGCAAGTATTTGTTTTGCCTCTGATTCATTATCAAATTGACCTTTTTCATATTCTGCGATAAATTCACCTGTCGGAGCTGTAAACTTTGCAAATAGTTTCCAGAAAGGTGTTTTTATATGATTTAAAATCTTTTTCTCACGCTCTACAACCATAGCAAGCACAGGTGTCTGTACTCTGCCTATTGACAGCATATCTTTTGATGATGATAGTTTTTTAGTTGCTGCGATAGTAAGATTTATTCCGCAAATCCAGTCTGCTATTCCTCTTGCTCGACCAGCTTTTTGTATATTTATAACTTCACCACTTTCTTTGAGATGAGCAAAAGCGTATTGGATTTTTTGAGGAGTTAAGTCCTCAATCCATACTCTTTTCCAGGGCTTTGTACAATTCATAGCTTCATATATGTACGCAAATATCAGTTCTCCCTCTCTGTCCGGGTCTGTTGCATTGATGAGCCAATCGGCTTTATCAAAAAAACTTTTCACATACTCAAAGCAAGTCTTTGTTTTATCCTTTACAGCTATTTTATATTCTTGTGGAATACAAGGATATACATTCAAATCCCATTTTGCATATTGCTCGCCATAGCTTTTTGCATTTGCAAGCTCACATAAATGTCCGACACCATGACAAAGAATAGCTTTCTCACCTCTGAATGTAAATTCATAGTGTCCGATGGTCGGTTCTTTAGGGTGAGCTATTCTTTTCCCTGCGTGTAGTGCAGAAGCAATTTCTTTTGCAAGACTTGCTTTTTCAGCATAGATTACTACCATTTTTATCACTCCATATTATCTTATTTTTGATACTCTTTTTCAGGGTCTACAAATATAATTTTATTTCCTTTTTCTTTTAATTGTTTAATCATTGTTTGGAATTCCTTAATCTGGCACTGCTTCATTCCACTGATTTTGATTGTAGAATCATCCATTATAATACCTCCATAAAATCATTTTACTGATTTTTTAGTATTTCTTTTACTAAAGTACGAAAACTTTCTGGAGGTTCAGAATTAGCCAAGCCACGCATTTGTACACATACATATTTTCCTTTTCTGATAACAAATTCCAAAGTGTATCGTTTTCCGTCTTCATCGACATAAGAATATATCTGGCATCTATCTTTATTAATCTTATCAGCGTAACTCCATACACAATGGTGCTGCATAACAGTTTCTTCAATCAGCCTTTTTCGTGTTTTTATCCATTCAAATTCTGGTGGTAAAATCTTACGTAAAAGTTTAAATTTGGATTCTTTTGTAATTTTAACGCCAGGCGTTCGTTTCATATAATTTTTCTCTGATAGCTCATCATGTGCTTCTTTAACTTTTTTAATAGATTTAAAGCTGATATTTATTTTTTCTTTGCAGTCCAAACACATTTCGATATAATCTTCAACTATATCTATATCATTTTCACATTTTATATTGCTGATGATGTAGTTGGAAAGAAAAGTTTTAATATTATACCTAACACTTAATCCATATTTGTCATCAAAATTCCAGTCTGTAATTTGCAGAAGTTTATTTCTATCTGCAATGTTTACAATATTCCAAGCTTTAATAATCATGTATGATAAATTTATACTTCGTTTGTTCCAACCATAATTTATATTATTTGCTAATTTATAATTAGCTTGAAACATTTCTTTCAAAGAATGATATTGCACTATATCGTTTATTTTTAATGGTAAAAAACATTGTTTATCTATTTGAATATATTTCAAAATATCCCTAAAAATTGGATGTTTTTTGCTCAAGTAGGAGAAATAATTCTGAATGAAATCATACAAATATGGGTTATGCTTATGTATTAAAAGAGTTTTTAATGATAATGGAACAAGCCTTTCATTATATTTGCATTTGTAGTAAATGGCTGAAGAATCAAACATAATTATTTTTAGTTTTTTCTTATATTGAAGTTGATGACTTATCTCACCATTGGAGCTTTGATTTATGCAAAGACGATTACTATATCCAAATTCTAGTGTGAGAACATCTTTATCATCCCATGAACAATGAATATAGTAATAATAGTGACTATCTTTGTTTATAATAGATATTCTATCAATTATATTATTAGTTTCCTTGAAACCGATAGCATTAGTAACACTTGTTACATATTGTTCATCAACAGTGTCATTATAAAACCATTTTCTTTCATTAAAGGGAAAGAGTTTGAAAATCCATTCTTTAAATTCTATATCCATATTTTATCACCTTATTTTGAATATTATATTTTCCGCCTTAAAATCCTACAATATCCCTAAATAAGTTCTTGAAGAACTTTCCTGCACGACTTGGTTTTACTTCTGCACCGTCACGACGAGCAATTTCTTTTCTAAGCTTTTTTATTACAAGTCCCTCAATAAAATCAAGGAGCAGGAGCATTAAAATAATAATCCATTCCATATTACCATCTCCTCTTTTTAGATTTTCCGATACTTGTATATCGGCTCAAAATATCTGCATATACATCTCTGTTCCAATCGCAAGGACTTGTATAATTCGGGCTGGTACGCAGCCTGCAAGCCTTACAGTGACCTTGTATCATAGATTTATTATACTTGAGAAAGTCTTTTTGAGAGATTGGATAGAAACAATAGTTTATCTCTTTAAGATAGGGCAGACCTGAATTAAGATATTCCTGAAGCACAGCTATATCCCATTCAGTACCTCTGCACATTTGTAATTTGATTTCGGCTTTTTCAAAGATTTTTCTTTCCCTATCAGTCATATTGCCATTGTTTGTTAGGTCTATAACATCAAAGCGGTTGCGTCGTTTACGCTGTTCATAGAGAGAAAGCGGATAGATAGGTAACTTATTGAGAGTAAAACCTCCATTAGCATTCTCAATATTATGAAATGCTAAGAATCGTTTATATGTTTCATCACGCAGAAAAAGAGAAACTGTTTCTTTCGCTTGCTTTAAAACCGTTGCTATTTCCATAGCAGTCAGAACTACACCAGCACTATTGACTATTACAGAAGATATAGCAATCGTAATGTTGCCCGCTCCAATGTATTCTTGCGGAATATCGACTTGCTCAATTTCGTTGTGATATTCTTCGTTTAATGATGATTTAGATAAATCTACAGGTGTATCATCATCAATATAATTACGAATTGTTTCGACACCAATAGGTTTTGTCATTGATTCATACTTCTCAATGGATTTCTCTAAATCTTCTGCATTCATACTTTTATCAATAACAGACATAAGATTATTTTTAAACCTTATGTTAGATAAATCTGTCAGTATAATATCATAAATGCCAAGTGATATTAACTTATTTTTGGTTTCCTGAAAATTATCATCAGGCTTACCATAAACATATATAATCCGCAAATGCGGAAGGAGCTTAAGCATACGCTCAAGCTCCTCGAAAAGGACATTATCTTTATCATTAATGCCGTTAAATATGACCAAAATATGTGGAAGATTATTTTCAATCCTATCTGCAAAGTTGCTGCCAATCTCATTTATGTACGCTAAAACATTATGATTATGTTCTTTAAATTTAAATCCAGAAACCTGTTTCTGAATTCTCTTGTCACAGGCTATGACCAAGTTCATTTAATTCACCCCGTTATATTAGATATTGCATTCTTTATTAACACAGGTATGTTAATCAATTCCGGAATAGAAAATCCCTCAAAGCGAGTGCTTGACATAATAACAAGATATTCTTTGTTATCAGCACGATATTTTGAAATATATCTTGCACGATATAAAGGTGCATCCTCAAAGCCAGTAGCCTTACGCATTACCGTCGGAGATTTAAGTGATAGGTAGTCTTCAATACTTAACTTTGATATTTCAATGCCGTATGTTCGCTTAGGCTTGATAAAATCTTGTTGATAATCGTAAGAATAGACTGATAAAGCAGATATGTCATAAAGCTTCATAAGTAGCTTATCAAGCTGCTTATAGCTTTTTATATCATGGCTATTATCCTTATTTTCCGTTTCTTTTTCTGTATATGTAAGCTTTTGCTCTGCTTTACTTTGAGGCTTAGTTTCTATTACATTTTCAGGAAGTTGGTTAATTTTAATCTTTCTTTCGCCAAAACCAAACATAATAACCTCCTATCGAATGTCATCGAATTTTGTTGTACATATTTTGTACATTAAGCTATTCTCTGGAATTATCTTTTCAAACGGAATAATCTTTCTACCGCAAACAATGATACCTGTACCTATTTTGCCGGATTTCAATGGCAGCTGTTGATATGGAGATAGAGCAAATAACTTTGAAACGGCGTCCAAATCTTCTTTTTTCTGTTGAAGCAATGTGACAAATTCCGAGTTAGCAAGCATTGTTCGAGCTTGAGGTGATTCAAGAACTTCTGTTATATTTTGCGTCATAGCAGTTGGAACGCCGCCGTATTTTCTGATACGCTTATAGACCTTTGAAAAAAATTCTCCTGATTTATGTGTTGTTCGTCCTGCACCGTCATTAAACATAATACTAAATTCATCAATCCATACCCAAGTACGAACCCCACGCCTTTTGTTTGCAACAACTCTCTGCCATACATATTCAAGTATAACTTGTAAGCCTACAGCACGAATTTGTTCACCCATTTGGGCAATATCAAATACCATAAAACGCTTATTTGTATCAATATTTGTTTTGCCGGAAAAGATATTGAATGAACCTTTAACATAAATCTCAAGTGTAACAGCAAGTGAGCGTGCTTCAGGCTCTGGTGCAGATAATAGAAGTTTATAAAAATCCTCAAAGGTTGGAAGAAGTCGCTCATCTCCATTTGTCTGAATATACTTTTGATAAGCAAGTTTTACACAGCGGTCGATAATTGTTATCTCGTTACTTGTAAGTTCCTGACCCTTTGCTGTTTCAACGATAGTCATAATTGTTTCTGACTTCATTGCTATTGCTGATGTACCTTCCTCGGATACCGTCAAATCTATATCAAAAATATTTAGTTTTGTTGGTGATGACGGGGAAAGTTTAAGAATTGAACCATCAAAGTACTTAACAAGTAGTTTATATTCATTTTCTGGGTCAATAACAATAATCTCATCATTTGGATATTTTAGCAAAACATCAAACATTTCAGCCTTTGAGAACATAGACTTACCCGAACCCGAACAGCCAAGTATATAACCATTGGCATTCATTTCTTGAGTTCTATCAAGAGTTATAATTGACTTTGTTATTTGATTTTCTCCATAAAAAATACCGCCCTCTGCAAAATGGTCAACATGAGAGAACGGTATCATAACTCCGGCGGCATCGCTAAGGAGATATGTTTTTATGTTATTATTAAACTTTGAGTTAAATTTACTTAATGCAAATGGTGTAACAGCATCAAGAGCTTTAGCTTGCTGTCCTGTGAGAGTGTCGAGCACCACTTGATGTGACTTAGCCTTATTCTGCACATAACGGGTAAGCTCATTTAATTCTTCCTCTGTTTTTGCAGTAACAGCTACGAAAATTGATACTTCAAAAAGCTCACAACCTGTTCCGCCAAGACGGTCTTGTAGGTCTTTAAGTTCCTTTTCTCTGTCACTTAACGAATGCGGAATGTAATTAGTACCGTTTTTATGGTTAATTTCCATACGCTTTTGTATGCTGCCCTCAAGGTTATTTAAATTCTTTTTAACCATATCTGCAGCTTCACCTTTGTCTACCCTGCGTAAATGTTTAGATATTACTATTTTTTCATTATTATCGTGTAAGTCGTGAATAAATTCATCATCTATATTACGGTCATAGCTTTTTAAGAACAGTACACGAGTATAAGAATCACCTATTTCAATGCACTTCTGTCTGAATACGAATATTGACGGAGCAATATAATCCTTAATTCTGCCACCTGTCGATAAGACATTTTTAGGGAGCATAAACGGGATATTGCTGAATTGGTGGTACAGCTTATATAGAACCTCAAACACATCCTCAGCCCCAAGTTGGTGCGTTTCTGAATGAAGATTTGTAAATAGCTGCTGTAAATTTTGATAATACTTAAAAAGGATATTTGCGTTATCTATCTTGTTTTGAGGTGTATAGGTCATTGCAATAAGCATAATTTTCTTAGCCGCAGCAATGGAAGTATTTTCAATATAGCTTCCTATGACTTTCTTATAGTCCTTTGCAATATCAGGATATTTTTCTTCCGAGTCTTTATTCGGCAAGAGTGTTCTATAAAGCACATCAGAATCAACCTCGGTATTCATCGTAAATTCCTGATACTCTATATCTGACGGCAAAGCATTGAGCAAACGCATATACTTTTCGTATATATCTTCCTTTTCATCATCTCTAAAAAGAAAGTAATCTATGTTGTTATATGCAAAAATCAGCGTATATGTATCTTTTCCTGTAAGGAAAAGACCGTTTTCATATGCTTCTATGAATGGTATAGTATCTTGAGCAGTCTTTGGTACCCTTGCCTTTCTCTTCCCCAAAAAATCACTTGGCTTTTTAGAAAACACCGAAAATATCTTAAAAAATAGATTCATCATCATCGTTAAATACTCCTTTTCTATTAAATGGTCGTGTGTCTTTTTGTTTGCCGAATAAAAGATTTAATACACCTACTCCGTTTATCTGTATTCCTAAAGAAACAAATAGTGCTATTTCTGCAAAGACTATCCACATAAGTGCATTGAACTCTATACTGTCTTTTAACGCAAAGAATGTTGCAATAGCAGCAGCTAAGCCAAGTACAGTGCATACAATCAATCGTGGAGTTAATGCACTTCCAAGAGGGCTTACACTTTTGTTAATGACATTCTTTGTGATTTTTACTTTTATCATATGTACCTCCTTTTGATAACAAAAAAGCACAGCCTGAGCTGTGCATAAATTATCGTCTAATTCCTCTATGTTTTTCTTGTTCTTGAGATTCTGTTAATTTTTGAATTTCTTCTTTTAGCTTGTAATTTTCAAGCCTAAGTTCAGTATTTTCTGTTTGCAATCTTGACATTTCCTCAAACATAAAATTAAAAGTTTCAACGTGTTTTTGTGCCTCTTGTTGTCTTACAGATAGGTTATTCTTATTTTTATTATGGTCGTTTTTTGTGATTTCTGATTTTTCTTTGATAACATGTTTTATATTGTGTTTCTTAGGACTTAAGTATATAATTATATATGATATATAGATTCCGATTAAAATCAGAAAAACATTTACCAAAAAACGATAAAGAAAGAGGTTCATTTCGTGGACATACAATTAATTTCACTCCTTGCTGCTGTTATAACTATTATTACAGGTATTTTATCACTTAGTAAAGATTTAAGAAAAACAAGTATTCTTCATTTAATTAAAATCCTGTGTTGTTATTCTATGCCAATTTTATTTATTCAACAAATAATACTTTTTGTTAATATGTTTCAACACATAATAATACCTATTTATATTGTAGCTTTATTTTTTATGATAAGAACACAATATAATGAGTATAAAATTATAAAACCTACTGACAAAATTGAGGATTTTATAAATGAAAATAAAAAAAGTTTTTTGGCCTGTGTAATAGTGGTAATTTCAGTAATTACATTTTATGCAGGTGAATATTGGTCAAGAGATTTTATAATTCCTTACTTTAAAGAAAGTAGAAAAATATTTATAGAGACTTTAAATACATACAAAATTAATACAGAAATGTTTATATTTTTAAAAAATAATATATTTATGACTTTTTGTATGATTTTTGATATATTAAACCTACTATTAATGTTTCATTCAATAAAATACCAAAAGTTAAGTTTTGAATGTAACACTTACCTTATAGGAAAGTATTACGAATCTCAAGACAAAGAAAAGACATATCTAAAAAAACCTATGTCATCATATAATTTGGAAGATTTAAAACCTTTATTTAGAGAAAATATTATATTATCTAATAAAGCACTTAAATTATCTATAATATCTTACTGCATATCATCAGGGTTATTATTTTGGTTTATTAAATTGGTTATAAACTTTTTTTGATAAACTCTTAGCTATTTTTAAGATGAATTTTATTCCTATTTTTATACCATATGCAATATTTATGATTGGAATAAAAGGATTTCTAAATAAAACTCCTACACTAAACATCAATATTAACAATAATCCTCCAAGAGGAATAAAGATAAACCAATTAACTTCTTCCAAAATTACCACCTCCTTTTGACAACAAAAAAGCACAGCCTGAGCTGTGCAGTTGAATGATATATTTGACATATTTTAATATGTAGTGTATAATATAAACATAGAGCATACCGATAAGCGGTCGCTCCCAGATAAGTAAGTCATTTAGAAATAACCGTCCTATTCGGCAGCAGGGCGGTTATTTCCTTTTGTTATGGGAATCAACAATAGAAACTATAAGAGTTCCAACTGTTGCTATTGCTATGATAAACTGAAATAAATCAGACCATGTAACAACATTTTCCATATGTAACACCCCCGTTTCCGGGAGCAGGATTGACCGCCTACCGTTATGTGGCATACTCTATGTACACACTTTCGTGTGCGAGTACATTATACCAAAATCTATATATTCCGTC
>ERZ772818.432-NODE-432-length-44169-cov-28.556717_pt1 | contig 44169 bp, 67 predicted proteins | sample MGYA00580837_ERZ772818 | MGnify/ENA primary metagenome ERZ772818 (study PRJEB29015, sample SAMEA2737671) | human gut metagenome | biome: human gut; feature: human-associated habitat; material: faeces | place: China | collected 2012 ...
AGGTCTTCCGCCGTGTCGCGGATGTTGCTCGCAAGCGTCAGCCTCACGCCGCACGGGTCGCCGTAAACGTCGGTGATGCTGCGCACAAGGATTCGCTCTTCCATCTTCACGCCGTAATCAGGGAGCGCTAGCCGGAAAAGCCGCCCGATTCGGAAGGAATCGAGGCTTTCCCTCGTCGCGGTCGCCAAATCAACGCCGTTAATCTCGATGCTGTTTCGCGGGTTTTTGTGGTCTTCGAGGTATCGCACAATGTAGCTTTTCAAGCTCTCGGCGGTCACGCCCTCTCCGGCGGTGATCGTCTTCGTGATGATTCCCCATGTGCCGACGGTCGGACCGTCGATGTAGTGTGGCTCTGGGAGGCTCTTGCAGTAAATCCGTGTGCAAAACTCGTCATCGGATATCGAGACGCTGACGCTTTCGAGGTTTCGGCTCAGTCGTCCCTCACAACTCGCGGAGGTCTCGACCGATACGACGTTCACCCGCCAAGGAAAACCGTGCGTATCATCAAATTCGAGTGCGTAGCCGTCTTTCTCGTCGCCGACCACTTCCGTCATCGCCGACAGGATGTTGTTGCAGTCATACGCATATTCGATGCTCGCGCTTTTCGCACACGTTCCGAGTACCCAAGGCTTTTGACCGTTTACAAGCGTCGTCTGGTTTGCCAGCATCGCCGTCAGCACTTCGGCGCACGTTCCGCTGTATTTCCCCTCGCCGGGGATGATCGCATCGCCGAGAATCGCCGCGCCGTGCTCCAAGTCAACGTCGCCCGTGATGACATAGCTCTCAGACGCGCCAGAAACTCGGTAGAAGCCCGCGCTGCCGTCGATGGTATAAAGCTCTACCCATGCGTGGAAAGGCGCTCCCTCGCCCGGAGGCAGCGTCATGGAAGCATCGTGCGGCGGTACAAGCCGCTCGTTGATGGACAGCGTGACGGGATGGAGGCGGCACACCTCGCGGAGCTGCGCGTCAAGAAGACGCGGAAGCCTTACGCTCATGTGTAATACCCCCTCACGCCGAATCTCGTCTTTGCTTTTCCGTCCGTGGAGACGGACAGCTTGCCAAACTTCCCGGCTTCAAGCCGCAGCTCGTCGCTCGATTCTGCCGTTCGCTTGCTCAGCACGCTTTTGTTCCCGATTCGCGCATAAAAAACGCCGTGATCGTCTGTGCCGACTTCCAGCGTCGAGCCGGAAGGGAGCGCAAGCCCGGAGAAGTGCAGCGCGGTTTGTCCGGCTGTCAGGTCTACGCTCGTGATCGCGCCCGTTCCGGCGTTGGTCACGCTCGCCCAAACGCGGGAATCATCCGCAAAACCAGGCGCAATCATTTGAGCTTCGCCGTTTCCGTCAACCGTCGCATTTCGCGGGTATTCGCTCTCCCAGAATGGAATTTCAAACGCCGTGAATGTCATCGTCATGCTGTTCGTCCAGCGCAACGCGGAGAAGTTCGGTAGGGTCTCGCAGATGACGTGCATCCGCCTTTCGGGTCGGTCATTCGTTGTCAGAATGCCGCCGAGAATCGCCCACTCCGTCACTTTCTCCGCGATGAGGGCGCGGCGAACGGTATTCTGCTCGTGGATTTCAAATTTCACCTCGACGCTCAGGCTGTTCGTCGTGCGCTTCGTGATTCGCTGCCCGCTTCGGCCTGCAAGCGGTGTCGTCACAAGATCGCGCACGGGCGAAACGGTGCTCACGTCAAGCACATAAATTGCTGGGTCGATGCTCGACAAATCAATGCCGTTCAGTCGGCAGGCGTATCTCGTCATCATACGTTTGCATACCTCATAGCTCTTGCGCCCTTGGCAATGTTGCGGCTCACGCGCTGTGTCACAAGATCGCCTACTCTATCCGCACCCATGTACACGCCCACACCGTCAAGCGCTTCGCGTACAGCGACGGCGACGGCTTGGCTGATGCTTTCCGCGCTGATACCGCCGACATTTCCGGCGCGGTAGGCCGTCGCGTCTGCGCGGTTCAGGATGAGTTCTCCAGCATGGAGCTTGGCGACAAAGTTATCATATGGCACATAATCAAGGCCGGTGGCCTTGCTCGGCGCGTTCCTCTTGCTTGACCACGGAGCAAGCGAAGGGCTTGAAACCGCGTCTATTTCATCCTTGTAGTCCTTTTGCGCTTGTTCAAGCTCAGCTTGGCTGAACGTCCGACTATACGATGCACTGAATGACAGCTTCAGTCCTGCTTTGACCGCCGCCCACCACGTTTGTATCTGTTCCTGTACGCTCTCGATGCTGGGCAACTCCAAATCACCTAGATTCCACGTCAGAATGGCAGTCATGGCAGGTAAGAAGTCATTCATCCACCAGTCTTTTACACTTAGCGCGAAATCTCCCCACGCGGGAACGATCAGCTCGCCGAACGACCATTGTGTGATCGCTGTGAGCGCGGGCTGTGCCGTTTCTTCCCACCACGTTGAAGCACTGTCGAAGAATCCTTCAATGTTAGGGGCAACGAAGTTTCCCAGCGTCCACGTAAATACAGATTTCAGGCGCTCGTATGCGTTCGCACCCTGACCGCTCCACCATGTTTTAGCCGTCTGCAAGATCTCTGGAATGGAAACGCCGTCCAGCGTAAACGCACCCAGTGTCCACGTCGCAAAGCCCTTAATGCCGTTTTGAATGGTGGTCAGCGCGGTTTCAGCGGTAGTCTGAATCTCTTCCCATGTCGGAATATGAATATCAATTTTGAATTCCTCGTCTCCGCTGCTCCATTCCAGTATTTTATCCAGAAGGTCAATTATACCGTCAAATACCCAGCCGGTAGCGTCTGACAGACTTGCCGCCAGCATGCCAGCGCGCATTTGAATTGTTTCGTCGGTAAGAAAATCCGTCGCTTTTTCGATTACCGGAATTAGATTTGTTCTGAAGCTCTCACCAATCTTGGGCATGATTCCGTCTGTTCCGTATAGTGCGGAGCTGAGATTGCCGATTACGGTTTCCCATTCGTGGCCTTCTCTTGCCGCTTGCCCGATAACGCCGGAAGCGGTATACATCTCGTCAACGACGTTGAGAAGAAGATTCTGTTTCTGCGCCTCTGTGAGTTCAGACCATTTCTTCCCGTATACTTCAAGTGCTTTCGATGCGCGTGTAGATTCGGAGATTTGAAGACCGATTGAATCGCCAGCCTCTACATTTCCGCGCAGAAACGATCTCAGCCTTACGTCTGCGTCTTCAACGCTGATGTTATACGCGGCTGCACCGTCAGCAGCGAGGCGGACATATTTATCCATCATGGATATAGCTTCCGCCGCGTCCACGCCTGCGCTCCTAAACTGCATGAAGGAGGACGTGCCAACGCCTTTAAGCCTTCCGGCCAGAATGTTTGTGTCCTTGCTGATCGTGTCAAGAGCGCCATTTGCGGCAGATTCCAGCTCGCCGAACGTTTGACTTGCAAGAGAATCAAGGGCTTCCTTGTCTGCGGAGGACACAATCGCTTTTTTCACGATGTCGAAAATCTTAGAAAACGCGCTTTTAATCCCGTCGGCCAGCAGTTTGGCCTTCGCAAGCGTCCACGCGCTCAGGCTCTCCATCTTCGATTTTCCGTTGCTTTCGACTGCGGAAAACATACGTTCCCACAACGTCTTATTTCTTTCCGTTGTCGTCTTCGTCGTGCTTTCCGTTCCTTTGGTCGCGTTCTTGATGCCTTCTCCCGCTTCCTTGGCTGCGTTCTTTACGGATTCGGACGCGCGCCCGATACTCTGCGCGGCAGTTTGCGCATCGTTTTTAGCTTTGCGGATGCCCTGCTCATATTCTTTAGAGTCAAGGCCGATCTTGGCTACAAGCGTAAACAAATCCATGCTTTATCCCTCCCCTCTTGCTTTTTTCCTTCTTTCGTGCTCGGCGATCAGGTCATCAATGATCTCTTGACCCGTTCGGTTGTCCTGCTCCACCAGCCCGACAAACTCCTCATAGCTCACGGGTTCGTTCCCCATCGCCTGACAGATGGCGGAAAGCATCTTCGCGCTGTACACATCTCCCAGCCATTTTTGACGGTCATCCGCCAAAAGGTCGGAGAGTGCCGCGATTGTCGGCGGTGCTCCGTGCCTGTAAATCGCCGCCGTTACAGCTTTTCGACCGTATGCACGGACGACGTAAAAAAATCCATCAGGTCGGGGTCTGCGAGTGCATTTTTCAGCTCCTTGATGGTCTGCACGCCCTTCTGACTGCGGATTTCCTCAACGGTTTTGCCGTTGATTGCCGCCAGAATGGCGAACGTGTCCTCCCGATGATCGCCCAGCAGCAGCGGAACGAATTTTCCGATCATCATAGAGGTCTGCTGGATGTTGTTCATGCCGCTTTTGCTCAAATCGGCGATTTTCTGGAAGGTCTCCGTCGTCTTCTTGTCAAAGCCGATCCGCTCAATCGGTTCTGCGATTTTGCAAAGGCAGACAGACAGCTCTTCGCCGTTCATCTCCGAAAGTTTCATCTTCTCACCTCAAAAAAAGAAAAGCGCCGAAGGCAAAGCCCCCGGCGTGTTGTTACTGCGCCGCTTCGTCGAAGAAGTAGATCGCGCAAGGCGCGTACTCGTTGTTCTCCACGGTGTCCTGGTATGCGTGGAACTCGACCGGGAGCGTACCCTCTCCTTTGTCGCTGAAAGTCAACGTCACGCCCGTGTTGTTCAGCGCATTGTCAAGTACGATGGCGACAAGTCCCTTGGACGTATTGCCGAACCAAACGAGATTCTGAATATAGTCGCCGTCTTCGATGTTGGTTCGCAGTTTGATCGTGGTCTTTTTGCCAGTCGTGAAAGATTTGTCCTCGTTCTTCTCAGCCGTGCCGAGTGCAAGCACGAAGTTATCCGGCGTGATCTCCATAAGCGTCGCGGTCAGCTTGATATCCCAAGTATCAATGACCGTACTGCCTTTGAACTCATACCGCTTTCCGTCCGCCTCGATGCTGCGCATGGTTGGCGTTGCGGTAAATGTGCCTCCGCCTCGCGTCGCGCCCAGCGCCTTTGTGCCGTCCTTAATGGCGGCGAAAAGCGCTTCTTCGAGCGCGCTGTATTCAGTGTAGGTGCTCAGATCAAAATTTTTGAGAAAAGCACCCGCGTTGAGCTGCAACCGCTCGAACGTCTGCGGTCTGACAGCCGTAACAGGTTTGCCCATTTATATCACCTCGATTGATACGAATTGATTTGAAAATTGAGATACGCGACTTTGATTTCCGGGTTTGCGATGGGCTGATACTGCACCAGCGGGTCAGCGGGGCGAATGGCGATGTAGCCGTTCGCCGTCGGAAGCATGAGCAGCTCGCCAACCGCCCTTGTGATCTCGTCAACCTTGGCGTTTATTTTCTTATAGCCTTCTGACCGATACCACACCCGCGCCTGATGGCTTGCAGCGTTTCGCCAGTCCGGCTCAATGACGGTGTAGGTGATGTATGGGAGTTTCGCGTCCTCCGGCACGTTGCTTTCCGGGTATGCGTCAATGCCGAACCCGGAATAGAAGCTATATAGTGCCTTTGTCGTCTCGTTCACGTTGGAAGTTCCCACCTCTCAGCCGTCACTCGCTCAAAGTCGAACGTCGCCACGTCAGGCGGTCTGCTGTCGGTGTAGTCACTCGTCACGCGGAAGATTGCCCCATCAGAAACGCGGCGGAAAACCTCGTGATACTCAAGTGCAACGCCTCGCGCCGTCGTGATGGTGTAGACGCTGGAAACGCCCTGCTTCTCGGCGACACGCGCTTGTAAGCTCTGGTCTTTAACAATCGCCGCGTCGAACTTGTCACCGTCCGACCAGCTTGTTTCAAAGCCGCCATACCCATCAGGGACGCGCTTTTTCTTTAGTATCACGCACGGCTGCGAAAACATCTCGATTAGCTCTGCGTTAATCATCGCTTATCCTCCGATAAGGGGCAAGGCGGGAGGCGAAAGCCCCCTGCCAGCCCGTCGGCGCACCAGTCGTGCCGGATGCGCGAGAGTAACTGTAACCGCCGAAACTCTCGGAAATCTTGTCGGTCACCGGGTTCTTTTCCGTGTACGCGGCGATTTCTTCCGAAAGCTCTTTGACGCTTTTCGGGATTGCCAGCGCCCAGATTTCGCCGTAGAATGTCTCGCCTGTCAGCGTTTCGCCGCCCTGGTAGACGTGCAGCCCGTCGGAAAACACGCTGCCTTTGACGCGGAAATACTGACCATTCGTCAAAAAGTCAACGTCAGGCATACCGGAAACGATTGAAAACGTTCCTTTGTGCTTGCCGCCTTTGACAGGAAACCAGTTGTGCAGATGCGTCAAAACCGTTTCCAGCATTTGCCGTTACTCCTTCTCTGCGGCTCTGATCGCCGCGATAATGTCCGCCTTTAACATAGCGCTGCTGACACCCTCAGCGCCATTCTCGGCGGCATACGCAAGCAATTCAGCCTTTGTCATACCGTCGAGATTGACGCTTTGGGGCGTAGGCGTTCCAGACAGCGCGGTTATTCCCCCGTTACGGAAGCAATGTAAAGGCTGTTCGGATTATACAGAACCGGCATAAACAGGGCGGATGCCTTCGTCCACAGAACAGTGGGGTCTTTCTCCATCCACTGAGAAACGTACACATACGGGCTTGCGCCGCTCGCTCCGACCTGCATAAACGCACCCGCGTCAGTCTCCGGCGGGTCGCCCCACAGACCCTCGCCCAGACGACCAGCAGGATTCGCTGCGAAGAGTGTGATCTTATCTTTCGGGTAGTGGCGCTTTGTCGTTCTGTTCGGGCGGCCATTCGTGCCGACGCCATTTTCGACCGCATAGGTCAAATCGTTTGCGATAACGCGCTGAATGCCAAACTCCTCATTGAGATAGGCGTTGAAAGCGTCCGCACGGACAAGCGCGCCGGCGCCAACGTTGCCGTTCACAGCCTTCTGAATCGCCGCATTGCTGCGCATTTTGGTGATGTTCGCCTTGCTGGTGTAAATGCCAGTCAGCGTCACGCCGTTGTCGGTTGCCTCATCGATCAGCGCTTGCAGCAGCTTCGGCACGTTAGCACTCTCGGACAGATCAAGCGTCTTGGAGGTCTGCCCGGACGGCACGCCGTAATCAACGGTCAGGTTGAGGTTATTCTCCTTGATCGTTACCTTGCCCGTTGCCAGCAGCTCGTTCTTGGCAACCTTCGTGCGCGTCACGACCTGCTCCGACAGGTTGATGCCATCTCGGATGACATAATCGTACATGTCATTCTGCTGCACGCCGCTTCGCAGAAGAGCGCGCATGCGCTCGGACTGATTGATTTTGACCTTAATCAGGCCCTTTTCAATGTTGTGCGTATCGACCGGAACGCGGAAGGTCGTTTGTGCTTCGGTATCAAAGCCGTGGAACTGCGCCATGACGGGGATCTGATACTGCGCCGCGATGCTCTGCCAGTAGGCTACCAGATTCGCGGTTCGCGTGTCGCCGAACAGACCGTCAATCGGGTCGTTCGGGCGGGCAACCTGGAACGGGATGTTCAGCCAGTCTTTCTGCGGGATAAAACCCAGGATGTTGTTTTCAAACATTTCAGCCATTTTTCTTCACCTCTTTCAGTACGGGCGCGTGATCGCCGGGGCAGTGGCAACAAAGGTGATGCCTTTCAGCGCCGTCTTTGCAGCCGTATCAACCGCCGGAGAAATCTTGTCCTCATAGACAGCTCCACGCGTAACGGCAGACCCCGGCATGTCGCCGCTGGACACGTCCACATCCTCATACAGGATGCCGACCGCCGTTGTGTCATTCGCCGGGATGACAGACCCCGCCGGAACATACTTGCCGCCGTTTGCGGCGGTTTTGACGTTCTCGTGGTCTGCCTTGACCGTGCAAGTCTCCCGCGTTACGTCTTCGGGATGAACCAGAAAATAACCAGGCGCGTAAACCGCGCCGTTTTCAGCTTTGATAAAGCTCATTTTTTCGCTCCTTCTGCCGCGCCATAAATCGCGGCGTAATAATCCTTGGCAACCTGTGCCGCACGGCTGGATGCCCCGCCGCCGCCATTGTTGTCGGGCGGATTATCCACATTCGCGCCGTGCGTATTGGTGTTCGGGATGAAATCCGCATAGTCGGTCTGGATGCCCTTCTTCACGCCTTCCGCGTCTTCCAGCTTGCCGTCCTTGACCTTCACGGTGGAAAGATCAGTCAGGCGTACAATGCTGTCAGCTCGCTTTCCAGTGATGCCCAGCGCGGTAAGCTGCTCCCGGTACAGTCGCTCGGTCAGTACCGCCGATTCTTTGGCGCTCTGGTCTTGCTTGTACTTCTCAAAAGCCGCGTGCTCGCTGTCATACTTGCTTTTGTAGTCCTCTCCGCCGCCCTTGGCTTTCAGAACGTCCAACTCCCTCTGAACGTCTTCCAGCTTATCAGCGTCGGCTTTGTAGCCCGCCATCTGGCTTTTCAGCCCGTCAACGGTTTCCGTGTGCGCCTCAACCACGCTGTCAACCTGTTCTTCGGTCAGACCAAGCGCCTTGAGAAATTTTCTGGTGAATGCCATGTTTACGCTCCTTTACTTCGGGGGCTGTTCTTCGCCCTTCGCTTTATATGCAAACGGCGGTACTTTGCCGTTTTTGCCAAAAGAAAAACCGCTGTTCTCAGCGGTGCTTGTCAATTTCCCTGTTTGCCTTTGCCCTGATTTTCTCGATCTTTCGCGCCAATGCGCGTTGACCTTGCCTTGTAGCGGGCGCGGTTTCTCGCGCCTGTTTGATCTCTTTTCGCGCTCCACGGCGGATTTTCTCGCGCCTGAACCACTTAATAAGCCCCATTTTAACCTCCTGACAGCTCGTCTCGCATGATTTCCTTGTACTCTTCGCGGTGATCTTCAATCGCGGGTCTTAGGTATCGGTGAGGCCGCATAAACGATTTACCGATTCCGCTTCCTCGCGTCGTCGTGAACTGTTCCCATTCAGGCGGTGCTTCAAAATACGGTCCAGTGCCCAGTTCAGGATACGGCGCATATTCGACGTTGCTGCCCACGCTCACCACGTCGTCGTCAACCCTGTGCGTGATGCTGTTTCTCAATGTTCCGCCGATATATCCTCTCTTTCCCGTGCTTTCAACCGTTCCGACGGGGCACTTGTCCTTTGCGTATGTTTCAGCTTTCTGACCGATGGTTTCAAGCGCCCACGCCTTTGCGCGTTCCAGTTCTGCCAGAAACGCCGCGCTGTTGTCGATCAGGTTTCCCGCCATTGTGCGCCTCCTTCCATCCCGCCCACTCCGCATAAGTCTTAAACGGTATTGTGTCGCGGGTGATGTTGTCGAGCCGCGTCTCATTTCGCGGCGGATATTTTGGATTGTACGACACGAGCGTACAGCGGCAGTTGTACACATTCGCGGGTCTTGCGTTCGGGTCGCCCGGACACATGATCTCGCCCAGCTCGCTCTGAAACGGCTTGTCTACGTCCACCCGCTGCCCGTCAAGCATAGCGTGGGAATGGCGCGTGTGGTTGTCCAGCGTCGCCCGCCACTCCTTTTGCAGCTTGATACCCAGCTTTGCCGCCTGATGATAGCTTTCAATGCGCCCTGCGTTCTGCGCGTAGGTCATCGCGGTTCTCGCGTGTCGCCTTGCGCTGGCCTCATTCGCCGTCGTCACACGCTGCAATCGCTTCACGACCGTCTCAAGCGGTTCGCCCTGAATGATGCCCTGCGTGATCTGCTGCGTGATCTGCATATGATTCCAGCGCTTGTCTGCTGGTATATCCACCTTTGACGGCGGCAGAAGGTCTGGCTGGTCGCGGATAAGCTGCTTGACGGTTGATGCGTCGTATAGCTCAAAGCCCATGTTTATCCGTGCGCCCTTTTCAAGCATATAGCTCGACCAGTTGGCATTATAGGCAAACGCTTCCGGGGTCGTGTCGTTGATGATCTGCATAGCAAGCTCGTTGCTGTGCGTCAGCGTCTCCGTCAGGTTGGCAAGCATCTGTCGCCAGCGTTTCCCCTGAAACACTTGCCCTGCCAGCCAATCGCGATACGTCTCTTGCGTGATCTCTCCCGCTTCGAGCTGCGCATGATATTTTTTATCATCCCTGCGGAATTTCGCGATGAACTTACCCAGCTTGCGCTGGATATCAGCCGCCGCGTCGGTGTATACGTCGCGGATGCGCCGCTCTAGTTCTTCAATCTGCTTGTCAGTCCATTGAACCGCCTGATCTGTCAAGCGCCGTCACCCCCGCCGCGTTCGCATAAACCCGTTCTCTCATCAGTTTCCCGGAACCTTTCCCGCTGCTAAGTGATCGCTTGTCGCACTCAAAAACGCGTGTGAAGCGCTTGTCCTCCACCTTGTAACTGCTGATAAATACGGGAGTTTTCTGTTTCGCTGCCCAATTAAAAAAGGATTCGTGGTCGAATCCTTCATAAATTCCGCAATCTGTATCTTGATACGGAATATCTGCGTAAATCACGCTATTTGGTGGAATTTTTACGTTTTCATAGCTTTCAAACGAGATTTCCAGCCTTTCCAGCCTTTGCAGCCTTTCCAGCCTTTCCAGCCTTTGCAGCCTTTCCAGCCTTTCCAGACTTTGCAGACTTTGCAGACTTTGCAGACTTTGCAGACTTTGCAGCCTTTGCCTGAGCCTGTACAATCCGACAAGCTCATTGTAATCGTCAGGAAGCGGCATAAATTCCTGCATACGTTGGTACATTTCCCGCGTCGGGAACTCCCATTGTGAGCGCCCGAAGTAATGCCCGGCCATCTGCGTTCCGAGACGACGCTGAACCTCGGCCTGCGTCAAGCCTGACGTTTTCAAGGCTTTCAGTAGATACGCCCTCAGCTCTTCCTCGTCTCTCTCGATATCTGCTTTCGCGTTTTTAATCAGTTCGTCAAGCTCTGCTGGGGAATATTTCTGATGTGAAAGCCACCACCGAATATATTTCTCCTTGTACTCGGCTTCATGCGCCAGAACGTCCGCGCGGCTTCCGTCTCCTTCGATTCCCATATTTTGCAGGAGGAATGTGTCACCAAAAACCCGCGCATAGTGCAGCGCTTTTTTCCATGGTTCTATTTCCTGCGCATATAGATAGTCGATCCCGTTATTCCCGAAGCTCCAACAGTATCTAACATACGGGTCAACATCTTTCAGCTTTTGAAACGTTTCTCGATCAATCCAGCGCTTTTCATCCGCATACTCTCCGCATATTGCGCCCTTGAACAGTTTCAACGGCATTTCGCAAATGTCGTTCGCTATAATCCGCTCCCACTTCGGGGCAAGGCCTTCACAGCTTTCGAGTGCCGCATGTGTTATGGCGCAACCGCCAGCGCAGATATCAATCAAAACATCAGCAGGCGGAAGAAAACTGACTATTTTTCGCGCTATGCTGTTTTTGCTCCCTTTGTACGGTATGCCATAGCGCTTCACGTCGTTTTCTCCTCCGATTCCTCGCGCACGAACCGTCCTTCCGTTTCCTCGTCCAGCCGCGCCATGATCTCCGGCACTTTGTCGATGTAGATGTTCGGCAGATTCTCGAGGATCGTCTGTCTGTCAAGATACGTTGCTTCCAGCATCAGCATTTGAACCTGTTCAAGCTGGTTACTGATGCGGTTGCGCTTGAAAACGGGGACATCATCAATGCCGATCAGTCCCAGAATCGACCTGATGCACGTTTCAATCTGGTTTTCAAAGTCGTCGGCGTTCTCATCCAGCGGTTGAAACGCAGAATTGATTGCCGTCGCGGTCTGATTTGATGCGGAAATCGCCTTCGTGTCGAACCCGCCGAAATCTTCATAGATATCCTGACGGATAGTCTGCAAGTACGCCGTTCGCGCCGCATACGGTACATCTTGCGTGTACGGCTTGATTGCGCCGCCGTCCGTTGTGTCCGCTACTGCGATGTGCTGCAATAGTATCTGGTCGCGGAAACGTTGGAGTTCTTCCTCTTTCATGCCGCCGTAGTTTTCAAGTATCCAGTAGATTTGCGCGCAGTCCTGCAAGTCGTTTGCAAAGCCAGACCGGATTAGATCATAGCTGTCAATGCTTTGCTGCAACCCGATAAGCGTTGACTGATGCAAGCGGCTGCCCCAAAGCGGGACAATCGGCAGACGGCTATAATTTTCTTCTGCGACGACTTCCGGCTCAGCGTCGGCAGGCGCTTTTGAAATCGTCTGCTTGTAGCTGCGCTTTTCGCCGTCCTTCTCAAATTTTGCATACCCGCCTTTAGACTTGTATCTCCTGTATCCGTCCTCGGTATACAAAATCGCAATCGTGGGCTTTGTGCTGTCGATGCGCCAATAGCGCAGACCCGCCCGCAAAGTGCCGTCGTTCTCGTCCCACAGCGGCACGAACTCCGTCAGCGGAAAGACGTGAATATGGTCAAAATTGAAGAAAACAAAGCTGACACCGTGAATCAGTGCCAGATATCCAGCACGATAAATCTCCGTGTCGAACGTGTCGCCCAGCTTTGCTTTGGCTGCATCCGTATTCTTTGCAAACGTCACGCCATTGCCGAGCGAATAGGTGCAACGCTGCGTGTTCAGCCGTCTAAAAAAATTCGATGCGATTTTGTTGTTTGAAGCAACATAATTTTGAACCGCCACGCCCGCAGACGAATAGATTTTCTTCACATATTCGTTGATGGTCTTGTTTCGCTGATGGTCGTACAGGTCAGCAGTTCGCGCCGTCTCAACCGCTTCATTGAGGTCGTGTTCAGAAATCATCTGAGCGATGAACTCCGGAATTTCGTTCTCGTCCGTTGGAAAATCCTGCCACGTCAGCAACTTTAATCACCTCCTCGCCCAAAGAATGGGCTTTTATACTCTTCTTTCGGCTTGACAAGCCGCATGGTGCGCACGCCGTAGCGCAGCGCGTCCATCAGGTGGTCATTTACCTTTATCGGCTTGTCGTCCGCTTTGTCGTCCCAAACATAGCCGTCAAACTCCTTGCGCAGCTCCGGCAGATTGTCAAAAATCCGCACGTCGCCGCGCTGCATGCAAACCGCAACGTCGCGGATGCCGTCCAGCACGTCGTTATCTGCCTTCCTAACACGGAAGGCAAACCGTGAACGCCTGAGCGCCGCGATGAACGACGCGGCAGAAGGGTCGATGATTGTCATCACGCCGCGCTGCTGGTCTTCCGGCAAACTCTCGCAGACGAACCGCTCCATGTCGCGCACATAATCCTCATCGGTTTTTTGCACTTGTGTGTCGCGTCCGGAGTAGCGATATTCCCGGAAAATATGCCAAACGCCCTCGCTTTTTCCCCATAGCAGGGCGGCGAAGGCGTTTTGTGTGCCGTAGTCGATGGAAATAAAAACGTCACGCCAGCGCGGCGGCGTGAACGGCGTTTCAAGCGCTAAGGAATAGCCGGGGTAGATCATGCCCTCGGCAAGCGACCACTCGCCCAGAATATAGCGCTTATAGTACACCGACCCGGCGTATTCTCGTTTCAGGTTTTCGATAAACTCCGGCGGTAAGAACGGATTATCGTCTATCGTGTAGGTTTGGCTGAATATGTCCGCGTCGCTGTCCAAAAACGCCTTTAACCAATGACTGGGATATTGTGGGTTGAACGTGCCGTCAAAGCAGGAATACGCCTTGTCCAGACGGCTTTTCAGCAACTCAAAAACTTCGATGCTCCAATCCGCGACCTCGTCTCCGTAACAATACTTGATTGATGCGCCACGGATTTTTGAAACTTGCGTGATTTTCTCCGCGCCGAGTGCGTAACAACGTTCGCCAAAAAGCCAGATGCGATTATCACTAGATATTGTGCCGACAAGCTCATCGCCATAGATATTCCGCATAGGTTCAAGCACGTTTCTTTCAATCGTGCTTTTTGTAACGCCGAGAATGACCGTCAAGCCTTCTTTGCCTATGCGCTCCCTTATCCGTATCGGAATGACCCATCTGAAATCCAGATATGTCTTTCCGCTTCGCGTTGCTCCGCCCTTAAAGTTCCATCTATGATGCGCCTCGCGTACAAACTCCGTCTGTTTATCGCTTAACAGCATCTTGAAACTCCTTTAACAGCGAATCCAGCTTCTCTACCGCTTTGTTGTCCTCGTTCTTTACGTTATCAGCCTGTCCCAGCATATTTTTCCCCAACCAAATCAGCATCTGCACATTTCCGCTTTTTGCCTGCAAAAATTGCCAGTGACGCAAGCTGAGTTTTGATTCCTGTACGCCCCACCGATACGCTTCCATCGCCTTTTTGTTGGCGCGGAAGGTCGAATCTGCGCAGCCGACGGCGTGCGCAAGTTCTTCAATCGTCGCGCCCTCGGCGGCAAGCTCCTTGATTGTATCTAAACGCTCCTCGGTAAACTCAAAGCGTGGTCTTCCACCGGGCAAGCGCCCACCTCCTTCTTGTGTTAGCGGGCGCTCGCCCATAATTTAGGTGCTGCTCGCTCTCGCTCGCATCGAGCTTTGCACTCGGCGGCTTTCACGACGACGTGCACCAGCGCCCGAAACGCCGGTTGCGCGGTTGATTCTGCGCTGCATTGCAGTCATGCAATCACCTCCTTTCTGCTACAAAAAAAGAGCCACATGCGCAGCTCTTTCGTGGAGTTTATCAGATATCCATAGCCCGCGCCGAAAACTCTTTGTCCGGCGCTTTAATCTTTGCAAACTTCAAATCCGGCGTCCTGACCGGGCGCTTCACCGCCCGCGCCATCTCTCGGCCGTCGATGTACTTCAAATCGGTTTCCATGCCGACGCTCTGTAAAAACTCTTCCTTTTGTGCTCTGCTCTTAAAGCACAAGCAGACCCAATACTCAGTGTCGCACATATCGCGGAATCGATCATTCTCCGCCTTCATGCGCTCGCGGAATCCTTTTTCAACTTCGCCCATTTCTTCAAGGCATTCGGCTTCGACATTTTCAAGGCTTTCCGCCTGTTCCTGCTCCTCCGGTTCGGGCGCGGAAGGTTCTTTTTTGTCCCAATAGCCCATTACATTTCCCTCCTCATAATTTCCAGTTCGGCAAGCGGAAACCATGTAATGATTTTTTCGTAATCTTCCGGGTAATGCTCCTTGATCGGGGCAAGGAATCGGTAGTCAATACCGTCGAATGTCCTGCCGAACAGCTTATAGTCAGGTGGAAGTTTCACACCAGCCGAATCTATTTCCCGCAAAAGGTCAGCTTTTGTCCAATCATAGACCGGGTAAAAGCATTTCCGATTGTGATTGATACATCCATGCGTTTTCAGACCGACGCGGCGCATAGGGGAATCAGCCATGCGAACGCCTGTTCCGGTGTACGCGCCATCCGGAAGCCCGGCGGTCTGACGGACGATCTCGCCAATCATCGCGTCGTCGTATTCTTCGCCGGGTATGTCCAGCGCTTCGATTTTTGTCACATGATCCGGCGGCTGGAATACCAATCCCCGCATCCAGCGATAGAGGCTTCTGTGCGGGAGTCGATAGATATGTGTCCCAAAAAAGTCCTCATAGTATGCAAGGCTTCTTTCCACAAAGCCGAGGTTCGGGACACTATAACAGTAGTACGGTACGATGTGCTTAAAGTATCGGCGCATTTGTAGCCATGCCGCGATGCTGTCCTTGCCGGTGGAGAAAGCAATGATCGCTGTGTCGCACTCCTGCGCCATCCGCTCACAAAGCTCGGCGCTGTTGGTGTACTCAATCCTTTCATACATTGCCTTCATCCTCCTTCCTCATGCGCTCGCGCATTGCTGCCTTGAGATAGCCGCTGACGGTCTCCCGCTGCGCATCCGCATGATTTTTTAACCTTTCATATTCTTCCTTTTGCATTTCCAGCGCTACGCGGCGGATATGGCGCTCTTTATAGCGCCGGGTTGCCGCAATCTGGCTTTCGGTCGGCATCCCATCACCTCCACCATCATTATAGCGCTTTTTCGTATATGTGTCAACATATATTTTTATATTCGCCGCAGTTTTTTACACCCCGAATCAGCATAAGCAACGCCGCTCCCACTCTGCGTCCCTGTCTGCGTTGCGTCCCGATCTGCGCCGGAGGTAAAGCACAAATCACCCCAAAACAAAAGCCGTGACGTTCGCCGCGGCTTTGCTGCTGATTATAAGCCAGCGTCCTGCGCTTTGCGCTCTTCGCTGATTTTAATGTTATCACACGGTCGCACTCTATGTGTAGCTCCGACCGCTCTATAAATCTACTGCAAGTCGCCTATAATCTCCCTCTTGTACGCCCAGCCTGTGCTTTCGGCCAGCCCTTGGCGTGCCGTCGCCTCAGTGACGGACAGTCCCTCGATAAAATACGCCTTGCAAAACTCTCGCACTCGACTGACCTTCTCAAGTGTTTCGATTTGCAGCACAATCTTGTCGATCACCTCAAGCGCCGCTGAAATTGCCGTAAGATAGGCCGTGCTTGCGGCTTGCAGCGCCTCGAAAGCCTTGTCACGCCGTATGACATAGGCTTCAAGCCCTGCACCGTTGGGCGAGCCGGACGGCATGCCCGTGAGCTTCTGCGCCGTCAGATAGGCGGCTTTCTCTTCCTCGTAGGCTTCTTCCGTCCTCACATACGCCTTGCGCTTTTTCCGCGTGTCAAGCAGCGTGCGCTTGTCCGCTTCCGTCAACTGCATTATTAACCTCCTTTTTGTGTCTTTCTTTGAAATTTAAGCCAGCGCTCATGACTGCGCTTTTTGCTCGTGCCCTCCAGGCAAGCCGTGTAGCGGTTTTCCAGCGCTTGCTTCCGTCCGTCGGCATACGCCTTGTATCTCTCGCATCCCGCGTGACAGCCGACCTCGCGGCTCACACAGTCGCGGCATGGCGCGTCATTCATGGCTATCACCTGCCCACGATGTTCCCCGCCTTTCCGCTTCCGTCGGTTTGCGCAGCCAGCAGCGCCAAAGCACTCCATAATCACAGAGCGGCAGGTATTCGCAAGATGCTTTCCCAATTGTCTGTATTTGTGCCATTCTCGCATCCGGCGCGACACACACATCGGCAATAAATACCCGGCTCATTGCCTCAAGCCATACAGGTTCATCGCTTCCTGTCGCTTCCTCCGGCGTGAGCACGCGATTTTTCGGCTCGGCGCGGCTCTCAAGCTGCTCGATGTAGGCGAGTGCGTCGGAAAGCAGATTCATAACACATTCTTTCTCCGTAAAATACGGGCACTCCATCCAACACCATTCCTTTCCGCATATTTCCGCAGATTTCTTGATCTCGTCAGGCGTTTTCATCGCTTTTCCTCCGTTTCCGCTCCTTCTCGATCTTCGCATCTCCCGGATTTAAGTTGCAAAACCAAGCTCACAAGCTCATCATTTGTCACGTTTTCCTTGCCAAACAAGGATTTTTTAAGTTGACGGCAAGTTTCAATCGCCGAAATCGCCGCTCGTTGCTGCTCAATCCACTCGTCATAGTCGGCGGTTCGCTTGGCATTCATCGTGTTTACTCGGTATCTAGTAAGAGCGCAAATGTTCTCATTTAGCCTTTCAAGCATACGTTCCTCGGCGGTGTTCACTGCTTTTCCTCCTTCGGCGGCTTGGGCATTGGCATCCAGTGAGTAACTGTAAGACCCGCTCCGTAGTTTGCTGGTACTCTTGTTTTTCCTTCCAGAGAGCGGTAAAGCCACGCGCCGTTTGAAATTATTACTGTTTCGCCATCCGTAACAAGGATTTTCCCAGCTTACGGCAACCTGTCCTTGACGCTGATCCGCTCCGGCTTCTGCGCATCCTTCTCCGCCGCCAGCTTTTCCAGCATGTCGGCGGCTTGCAGCTTTGCAAGTCTGCCGTCGCAATCTTCTCCGTCCAGATTTGCGGGACATTCTTCGCAAACATAACCGATATTTGAACAGCATCGCAGGATTTTCACCAGTTCCGACACTTCGTATTTGATTTCCGCGAACTTGCACACCTCCGGGTGTTCGCTCGTCGGACACACATCGCCGCGATACGGACACTCGCCATTGGTGCAGACGCCTTCAAACGTGGCGTACCATTTACATTTCATCGGTCATTCCCTCCCCCAATCCATTTCAACCTGTTCGCCTTCGGTGTAGGTTGTCTCTTCCTTGGCACACCCGTTGAGATACTGCAAAAAGGCTTTCGTCTCCGGCGAATCGTGAATCAGATACATCATGTCTCTGCACCAGTTTTTATACTGCTCGTCGCGCTCCATCACGTTTTCGATCATTTCCCGAAGATCGTCTTCCGAAAATTCCGAGACGATCTCCTGCTCAACCAAATAGACCTCAATCTCTTGTATGTTTAGTTTGTTAGCGCGAAGTTCGCCTAAAAGTTCTTCTTTTGTGATGATCTCCACGTCGTCACTGTACAGATCCTCGGAAAATCTGCCCGTATAAACAATCAACAGCCGATCATTCTCAAGCTCGCTGAACTTTGGCAGCGTATCAAGTCCCGCCATCCGCTATCCCCTCCATCACATACAGCACACATGTCAACGCCATGCCGTTACCCAGCGTCATTTAGTCGTCCTCCATCGCGTCCAAATCATCCACCAATGCCAGAAGATGCGCTCTAACCTGTTTCACGCCGCGCTTGATGCCTTCTTTTGCGTAGGCTTTGCGGACGTAGTAGGGTTTATAGTGCTCGATTGTTTCTTCAAGCGATTGTACTTCCAGCGCAATCATGCGTATTCTTTCTTGTGCTGTCATTTCCCGTGCCTCCACTCTCTCCCTCGGTTGATCTCCATCTTTTCCCGCACCGCCTTGTCAATGTCGATGCCCAGATACCCGGCGGCAGACAGCGCCATGATGATAACGTCCGCCAGTTCTTCACGGAAGTGATCTTCATCAAGCACCGATCCCAAAAGTTCCTGATTTTCCACGAAAACTCGCAGTGTTGCATGAACACGCCTCGTCTCTTGCTCGGCGTTTGCGATTTTGTAAATCCGCAAAATGCCGGAATCCCTCAGACAATCGTTGCTCATCAGCGTTTTCAAAAGATGGCCTTCTTCCCACAGCCCATGTGCCACCGCGTCACTGTAAATCTCATCGCGCAATTCGTTCAAATCGTTCATTTCGTGCCTCCTCTAAAAATAACCAACATCGACGGAAAAGGCGCGGACGCTTTCGCATTGCCAAACTTGATCCGCCCTTTCAAAAACCTAATCTCTGCCTGATGATAAATGTAGTCGTGAAAGGCTCGCGTGTCTGTTCTCGCAGGAACGAGCATCACCACCAGCGCGCCTTTCTCTGCCTCGTCGTGCGCTTTCTTGATCCACTTCGGGAGTTCTCGCCCGTAGGGCGGATTGCAAAACACCCTTTTACCCCCCCCCAATTTTGGGAAAGTCCGTCCTCTGCCTTGGTGAAGTGTTCCGCGCATTTCGCGTTCTCGTGTGTGCAGCACGGGTCAAGGTCGAAATGGAACTCCGCGTCCAGCTCGTCAAAAAGATCCTGCGGCGTTGCCCACTCAACGGATGCGCTTGAAAATAGACAGCTATTCACGTCTAAACCTCCCTCAGAACGGCAATTCTTCGTCGTCCACCTGCGTGAACCCGCCAAAATCATTATGCGGCTGCGGCGCATAGGCCGTCCCGCTGTCTTTGCTCGCCGCCGTCGTGTATGCCCCCGGCGCGCTCTGTGTGCTGCTCTGCTGGTTCTGTGGCGACAGGAACTCCACCTCGTCGGCGACGATATCCCATGCCGTCCGCTTGCTCCCGTCCTTCGCCTCGTAGGTTTGGGTCTGGATGCTTCCCGTCACGGCCACCTTGCGCCCTTTGGCAAGATACTTGCTGCACAGCTCGGCCAGCTGCCGCCACGCGATGACGTTCAGGAAATCCGTTTCCTGCTGTCCCGTCTGCGGGTTGCGAAAGCGGCGATTTACCGCAATCGAGAAGTTGCAGACCGCAACGCCGGACTGCGTGGATCGCATTTCCGGGTCGCGGGTCAGATTGCCGATCAGAAAAACCTTATTCACAGCCATTCTCCTTTTCTTCTCCGTATTTTTGATTTTTTTCAAGGTTTGCAATTCTGCCAATCTGATTCAGGATCGTTTTTCGCATTTTTTGATTTTCCACAACGACCTTGTTCATAGAGCCGAATAATCCATAACACGACGACGCAACGTCTCTGATAAATTGGGCATTGCATTCAATTTCCTTGTCGGACATTTCTTGGATTGATTCAAGTCCTCGAATAATTTCATACTTCTTCACTTTTTCGATCCTCCCAAGTAATTTTTTATACATTCCGCAGCTTCGCACCATCCCCGGCACACCGCCGCGCAATAGCCTTGTTTTTGCAAGTCATGCAGCCATAGCTTTTGACAATCGCTGACCGTTCCGCCCTTTGTGCGCTTCATCTCGACGAAAAGCCCGTGAAACTCTCCACGCGGGACGGGCAAGAAGATGTCAGGCACTCCGCTTTTCAGCCCTTCGGCCTTCATTCTGCCGCCCGTCATCCAGCTTCGTTTTCCCTCGTTGGGGATATGGAACATCAGCGCCAATTCCGGGTACTTCCCACATTGCATCGCCGCCCAGCGGAAAAGGGTCTGCTGCTCTTCGGATTCAGTCGGCGTTGTGTTCCTCACTTACTTCTTCACCGCCTTGCCTAAGATGACCACAAGCATCAATAAACACCACCAAGGATTTTTTGTCACCCAGATACACGCCACGCTCACAAGCGCTTGCGCTATCCAGATAAGGCCGTATCCCGTCACTTTTTTCCCTCCCCTTGCCGTCTTTGAAACGTCCTCATGCAGGTGTACCGACAAAAATACTTACATTTTCCTTTTTTGTCAGTAATCTTATAGACATAGATCATCGGGTATGCCGTCACAAACTTAGTACCGCACACGGGGCAAGTTCTGGAGGTTAATACTTGGTCAAGCGCCCCGCGAGGCATTTTGCTTTTCCCGCTCATATCGGCAGTCTCTCCTGTGTCGCTTTTGGCGCATACAAGTCGTGGAAAAACCGCTGGCCTTTCCCGGTGATTAGCGGTGTTTTGTTGATCTGAATACCGCTGCTTCGGGAAACCGTACTCTCATGCACCCGCATCAGCCCCATATCCATGCTTTTCTGTGACGGAACGTTCCAGTTTCGGCCTTTTGAGTTCAGCCATTTGTCATTTCGCAGCCTTTCAAACAGCCGTCTTTCTCCGATATCTAGCCCCGCCTGATTCAGAATTTTGGCCAGCGTTCCGATTGAGATGCAGGTTTCTGCTTTCTCCACGGTTTCGGCAAACAGCACCTTCGGCGCGTCTGCTTTGATCTTTTCGTTCGCAGCCTCAAGCTGCTTGTTTCGCTCGGCAATCTTCCGCTGTGCAACAATCAGCGCGTTTGCCAGCAACTGGTCGTCGTCCATCGTCTCCTGTCCGGCGATATATCCGCCCGTCTTGCGGATCTCTGGAATAACCTCGTGAGTAATCCAGCGCTTGAAGGCTTTCGCTTCGGGCTTGCGGCTACCAAGAATCAAAGCGTAAAGCCCCGGTTCGTTGACGGCATTCACGGGAAGCCCGTTGCTCGCACCCTCGATTGAAACTAGGGTGCGTTCATCCTCATCCAAACGCTTAATAACATCGCTGCTGTTCCCCAGTCCCAGCGCCCTGCACACATCCGCCGCCACAAACCACGGTTCACCTTCCAGTGTCACAGCGCGCACCGCGCCGAACTCATCCTTGCGAAAAATCGTTACATCGTTCATGCTTAACCCCCTTGCATTTCCGTGAATCGCATCGTCGCGCCGTCAAAATACAGCGTAATCCTTCCACATCGACCTCCCCGATTTTTGTCCAGAAACAGCTTCCTTTCCGGGTCATCCTTGTCGTTCGGCGCATGTAGCAGGAGTACCGCGTCCGCGTCCTGCTCAATCGAGCCGGATTCGCGCAGGTCTGACAGTTTCGGCTCGTCGTTCCGCTCGCTCGCGCGGTTGAGCTGTGATGCGGTCAAAACCGGGATTTTTAGCTCCATCGCAAGCGCCTTTAGCCCTCTTGTGACAACTCCGACTGCTTCCGCGCGGTTGTTTGTCTTTTGTCCTGCATCAAGCAGCTGCAAGTAATCAGCCACGATCAAATCAAGCCCGCCATGTGCTCGCGTCCTCAGTGCCATTCGGCGGATATCCTGCACGGTTCGCGCCCGTTCGCTGATGCAGAACCTCTCTGACGGGATTTCTGCAAAGCTGTCAGCGACTTTGATGATCTCATCTTCCGTCAGGTCGTGGCGTTCGATTTTGTCCACCGAGACGCCGCTTTTCTGTGCCACAACACGCCCGACGACCTCGTCCGCGCCCATCTCGCAAGATACCAACAGGATTCTTCTGCCTGCGTCCAGCGCTCGAACGGCCATATGCAGCAGGAGCGCAGACTTGCCGACGGAAGGCCGTGCGCCGACAACGATCAACTTGCCGCCCGCAATCAGCAAGGATTGATCGAGCTTCGGAAACCCTGTCTTTGCGATGGGTTCAACCGCTCCACTCGTGAGCCGTGTATAAAAGCCGCAAAGCGCGCCTGTGCCGCTGATAATGTCTCCGTCGTCTGTTTGTCCGCCAAGTTCGTTCAAGCGCACCACGGCGCCGTTAAGCAGTTCTGACGTGGATATCTCGCCATCGTTCGCGCTCTTGACTGTATCCAGACACGTCTTGATAAGCGCTTTCCGCATTGCCGCTTCCCGGATGTTCCGTGCCTGCTGTTCGGCAAGCGCCGTTGTGACGGTTTCCGTGGCGACGACGATAGCCTGTTCAAGGTCGTCGTCAGAAATCACGCCTTCAAGCGTCGGGATATCGCATGGACGGCCTTGCCTCTCAAGCGCAAGCGCGGCCTCAAAAATTCGGCGGCAGAACGGGATTGTGAACCATTCGGCTTTAAGCCCGGAATCGCTTGCCTTTGCGTCGCCCTTGATGATTGCGCCGCAGAATTCGCGCTCAGAGATCTCTTTCGTGAGACTTTGGTACGGATCGTCCATAACTCATCCCTCCCTTGCTGTCAGGTGGCTTGTCCGTCCATGTGTATCCTCGCTCTTTCTCCTTGCGAAGAATGCCCTCGACATACCGCCAACATCGGCTTTTTTCTGTCGCTCCTTGAGTTTTGTTTATGGCTTTCAGCAGATTTTTGGCTCCGTATTCAGCCCTGAGTCTGTCCATCGCGTCAAAGTCGCCCGAAGCACTGGCGGGTAAACCCATGCGCTTTGCAGCAGCCTCCACGTCTGCCTGTTCTTCCCGCATTCGCCGCAGTTCGTCGTCCGTCACGTCGTCGTAGGGGTTTGGGGTTACGTAACCACCACCAATATTCTTTTCTTGTTCTTTTACTTGTTCTTGTTCTTGTATATATGCGTTTTGCTTGACGTTGCTTTCGTCTGCTTCCGGTTGCTTGGCTTTGCTTGACTTTGCTTGGCTTTGCTTCAATGTGCTTGCGTTTGCTTCCGTCTGCTTGACGTTGCTTTCGTCTGCTTCCGGTTGCTTGGCGCTTCCGCCTTTTTTCCCGCTTGCTTTCTTTGCTTCCAAGGATTCAGCGCACTGATCGATTTTAAATTGAAGCGTGTCCCAGACATACCATTCCGGCGCGTTCTCGCCAAACGTCGGCAACTCGCCACGGTAGGCATAGGCCATCATGGCCATAAAAAGCCGTCCGCGCTGTGCGTCATCATATCGTTTGAGAAGGACTTCGATGTCCGGGAAAACCTTCAGATAATCCAGCATTCTTTTTCCCCTTTCTCTTTAAAGTAAATGGCGGCAAGCCCCAGAATTGAACCGGGCGCGTGGGCAAGGTGCTTCGCGTTAATTTTGTATGAGGAGGGAAGAACAAGAAGAAACCTTGACGAATAGGGGGGGGTGTTGCACCCGCGCGATGCCTTCCATGCTTGCCATAAGTGCCGCCGTTTTGCCCCGGCGGCTAGGCCGTCTGTGAAACGTCTTTTATTTGCCGTCTTTCCGGCTGCCAGAAAAAAATGGTGTGCGGTCTTTCCCGCCGTCAGGATGTGAAAAAACAGTTTTGTCTTTCCGCCGTCTCTCCAGCTGTCAATTTTGTTGATCGTCTTTCCGATCTGTCGATGCTAAAGGACACGTTCTTCGTCTTTCCGAAGCGCCAGAAATGAAATGTGCGGTGCCCGTCTTTCCGAGCAGCCAGTATGATCATAATTTGCCCTTGCTCCGCCATCCTCCCTTCTGTTGGAGCTTTCACCGTTTCAAGCAGTTCCTTCGTGCTTGACTTACCCAAACTTCTTCTGTTCGGCGCGCTGCGGTATCGACCCGTCCCTTCTTCTTGGCGCTGCTTGCCGCCTTGAAGCTGCTCTCCTGAGCTGCGCACCATGCGCAAGGGGTTAGCCCTTGCGGTTTTTATTGTTCTTTGTCTTCGGGCACGTTCTCCGGCGCGTCATGCGCCGTTCCAGTGTCTGTCACATCTACGATGCCATCAGGCAGAGGGGATTCATCATCGACCAGGCCTGCGCTTATATCGTGCGCCGCTTTCAGCGCGGCGGGGGATGCGCTTTTGTAATCGATGGACATAACGCCCCAGCGTCCGAGCAAGCGGCGCATGACGGTTTTCCGCGCCATAGCGTCCCAGTCGTCGCGCCAGCCTTTGCCCTGGTTCTTGCCCTTGCGGTTCTTCGCCTCGTGCGCCTCGATCTGCTGGACACTCATGTACACCGTCTTTTCCGTGCCGTTTACAAGGCGATAATAGCCGACATAGCCGATGATCGGCAGCTTTTCGCGCTCCGTCTCGTCCTGTTCCCAGCGGAACTCAAAGTCTTCGGTCAATCTATCGCAGGAGATCAGCTCCCCCTCGCGCACGTCCATCACGTTCAGCCGCTTGTATGCCCCGGTTCTGAGCGCGAGCTGAATCATGCCCTTGTAACCGAGGATAAACTGCGCTTCCGGAATTTTAATCCAGCTTCCGTCATCCGCTTTTTTGCTGTTGTTGAACGGCACGATGTAGGCAAAGCCGAGCGCGTTATCAACCGGAAGGTCGTAACTTGCGGCTTTGAGCGCCGCCTGAATGACCGTCTGCGGGGCTTGGCGAACCGCCGCCGTCAGATTTGCATCCGCATTGCAAAGCGTGATGACCGCCGAGATAAATTGCGGCGCTCGATCGCCCAGCAGATCGTTCAGGCGTTTTTTGTAGCCCTCGGAGTCGAACATGCCGTTCAGAATTTGGTTGACGGTTCGCGCTGCAACGGGCGCGGTCGTGGCCGCCGCGACGGGTGCGCGGCTGGCGGTTGCGTTTGTGATAATTCCCGCCGTGTTTCTTGCCTGTCTTTCCATGCTTTTATGCCTCCTTGACCATGAATCGGCGCGTAGGTGCGCCAATCTTGATGTATCTGTCAACGATTTCGGGGTGTTCCTCTGTGAGCCGCTTGGTGTCGATGGTCTTTCGCGGACTGCTGTTTTTCCAGCTCACGATGTAATTCGCGCTTTCTCCGCGCTCAGATTCGCCCATGCACTCCTTGATACGCTGCTCATACAGGGCTTTATCTCCCTCAAGCTCTTTGATTTTGCTTGTCAGCGTCATGTATTGGCTGATTGCATCGTCGCAGTCAAGCGTGATGGTCGAGCCATCAGATACGGGATAGCGCTTGGTCAGGATTTCTTCCGCCGCCTTGCTTCCGTCAACGGGCGGGCATTTGCCTTGCAAAACATATTCGCGCCAAAAGTAGTCCTCGGCGGAGATGAGCGCCTTGATCTGGTCTTCGTTCTCTCTGCGCTTGAAGCTGTATGTATACATTCCGCGCCCGATGACCAGTACAACGAGCTTCCATTCGTCCCAACCCGTGACCGCGAGGTAGTGCATGCACTGAGCGTAGTACCAAGGGTTAATATCCCCTCCAGCAAAATCGGTCTTTGTGAAAGAGGATGTCGTCTTGATCTCAACGCCGATCCGCTTACCCTTGACGCGGCGGTCGATGTTCGCCAGCATGTAGGGATGCTCGATGCTCTGCATCATCTGATTGCACCTGACGATGTTCAGACCGCTCTCTTCGGCGTATCGCCTCGCCACATGGTCTTCCAGCACGTTTCCGAGCCAGATTGCTTCGCTCTCGCTCTCTTCTTGCGGCTCGTCCGCGCTGGTCTTATCCACCCAGACTGTGAGCGGCGACGAGAACGGGTTCAAACCGATGATCGCGGCTGCATCGCTTCCACCGATACCGGCTTTTCGAGCTGCGAGCCATTCTGCGCGGCTCATGTTGCGCGTGTCCTTGTACACGGTGTAGATTTCTTTCATTTTCAGACTGCCTCCGCAAACGTCCATCCGGTGCCGAGCAGCTCAAGCCACTCTGTCGTGCTGATGCTGTCGGCGCAATCCTCACACAAAACCTTGTTGCCGATCTCCGCGATTTTGTCGCCCTCATAGATCGCCGTCTTGCATCTGCTGCACTGACATACAGGGACATCGGGTTCGGCGTTCGGGCAACTGCTCAAACACGGGAAGCTGTGGCAGATATCACACATTCTTCTTTCCCTCCTTGTCCTTGTCCATTTCCGCGAGGATGCAGCACACCAGCAGCAGCGCCGCACCGACCACGCCAACTGCCAGCGCATACGCAAGCACCATGCCCAGCCCCTCAAGCAGCCGGGCGAAGAAACCGATAAACTGCGCTTTAAGCATTGATATTCCATCCTTTCCGTGGTACAATAATCATGTCATTTTTTTGTTTGTCTCTCTGTGCCGTTCCGCGCTGCAACGCGGGGCGGTTCTTTTTTTACCTTGCGATTCTCAGGCGCGGGAGTTCCACGCCGTCGAAACCCGCTTGATACTCAAGCCCCTCGGCTTGCATCAGCTCGTAGAGCCTTCGCTCTTCGCGCTTGGTCAGCGTCTCCGGGTGGTTGATCCGGTTATAGAGTGTCTTTGTTGAGATTCCAAGGTTCAGCGCCAGCTCGGCTTTGCTCATGCCGGACACTCCGCAGAGCTGACCAACCTGCCGCCGGAAGAGATCGTCTTCCGCGTTCCAATTCCGCTGGCGCTTTTTCATGGTCAAACCTCCTTATCGAAGAATTGCGTCCAGTCAACATTCAATGCGTGAGCAATCTTTTTCGCTGTGTCAACCGTAGGGTCGCACAGCCCGCACTCGATTTGCCAGTAGGATGGCTGAGAAATGCCGGCCATTTCGGCAATGTCTTTTTGCCTCAGCCCTTTCTCGATGCGGATATCCTTTAGCCACTGTCTAATCACTTTATCACCTGCCTTAGCTATCGGTTATTTTCTTAGCTCATGCCTATTATATCATAGCTCAAGGCTATTGTAAATAGTTTTCAACTATTTTTTTATTCTTTACCAAGATAGTTTTTAGCTATATAATGATGTAAAGGAGGGCTGAAAAATGAACAGAATCAAACAATGCAGAGAAAAGTCAAACCTTAGTCAAAAATACGTTGCCGTTGCTCTCGGCGTAGCTGCACCTTCTGTTAGCAACTGGGAAAGTGGGAAGACAAAACCCTCGATGGATAATTATGTTAATCTAGCGAAACTTTTCGGCGTTTCCGTCGAATATCTGCTAGGCGTGGCGGACAAGGACGAAAGTGAAGAAAAAACTCCCACCGCTACTAGCGATGGGAGTAATAAAGAATATCAAGATGTTTTTAATCTCCTGAATAATTGGAATCGTCAACGTGCTCTTGACTTCGCAAAAGGTCTTTTAACAGCTCAAGAAGAAGCTCCTTCTGGTGAGAATTCAGTTTATTAACTACTTTCATAAAATCGCTCGTCAGCACTTCGTTTTCATTCTTCACAAAAATCACCTCATTATAATAGTCGAAGGAGTCTGTGCTCATGTCTCGCATCAATTCGGTTTATTACTTACCTTCTCCGGCGGCGGCATCTCAAACGGATTTCGCGGTTGAGATGCTACTACAATAATAATAATTATCATCGATATTCCCTCCATTGCTTACATTATATTCATGTTGGAGGGTTAAAAGAATAGAAAGAGGGTTAAGAAAATGAAAAGAATCGTTGCTCTGTTGGCTCTGATGTTTGCTCTTCTTCCCGTGCACGTCACGGCTGAGAACGAGATCGACCCGAAGGATTGCATACCGTTCCCGGCTGACTGTAAAAAAGCGGATGTCGCCATGGCTGCTCTGTATGCCGTTGATATCCCCAACCCCCAGAATTACGAATGGAGTTCAAACACGGAAGATTTGCATTTCACGGAAGACGGAGTTTTTTCGCTCTTGGGTGAAAAAGGTACATTAACAGGCGTTCCGAAGGACGGAAGCGGAAAAACGATTAAAATTTCTGTGTCAGCCCCCATACCCTTTTTCAGCTCGAAGAATATCGTTGTCGATTCGCCGGAAGGCGAAGAATTGTTAGTCCGTACCGGCGGCGGATTTATTATGGTAGGCACAAGCGGCGACGACTGCTTCACCAGCGAAGAGATTGAGGGAAGAAAATATGGTTTTGCTGATGCGTACCGAATCATGCCCAAAAAAGAGGGCAAGGGCGCAATCATCTACACGATAAACATGAGCAAGAAATACAAGATCAACATCACGGTCAAAAAGTCCGCGCTCATGTCTGAAGAGGAACGGCAAGCCCTGATAGAAAAGGCCGGGGAGAACGCAAAAATTGTTATCGCGGAAAAGAACGTGAACGTCCGCGCTGATGCGTCCGCTGATGCCGAGAAGGTCGGAAGCATCAAGGCCGGTGATGAAGTGATCGTCACCCAGCCGTACTATACGAAAAAGTGGCACCAGATTCTCTATGACGGCGAGCTGTGCTATGTTTCGGCAAGCTATCTTAATGTCAAATAAGCAAAAATCCGCTACTAATCGCTTGAGATAAAAGCAAGCGTACAAAAAATCAAAATGGAGGCATTTAACCATGAAAAAGAAGATTGCTATCGTATTGGCGGGCATGATGCTATCTGCCGGGGTTGCAATGGCCGACGTTGATCTAAAGAGCATGTCCTTTGATGAGCTTGTCGATTTACAAAGTCAAATCCTCGAAGAAGCTGTAAGCCGTGAAGAATTTAAGTGCGTATCCGTCCCCGCTGGTGAATACACCGTTGGTGTTGATATTCCGGCAGGAGACTATACTATTGCGAGCAACACAAAAAGTTCCATGGTAACGCTTTACGTGAACGGCTTTGAATCCGCATATTATCTGACAAGCACAGACCCGGTAGTCGGCAAACTCTCCCTCGAAGATGGGGATATCGTCTCAACGTCCGGCACGTTGGATTTCTCCACCTATAAGGGGCTTGGTTTTTAATCGCTTGGAACGGAAACAAGCGATGTTTTGTCGACGTCGGCAAAACATCGGGTCGCGCTGAGCGACAAAAAAGGCGCGTCCTGATGGGCGCGTCTTTTTGGTTTAAGCTCGACAGCAACAAAGTCCATAATCAGCGGAAGTCAACAGCTTGAAGCAGTTTTCGATGCGGAATAGATCAACTGCCCGTTCAAAAGCGATTTTCTTCTGCTCCTGCGTCAAGTCTTCGGGAAGACCTTTCAGACAATCGCGCAAATTTTCGACAATCGCAAGTACAATCGTGTTTTCCTCTACTTCATTTTCCAGCCGGTCGAGCTTTGTTTCTGTCCTACATACAAATAGCTTGGATGTGTCGCTCATCCTATCACCGCCTTTCTGCTTTTTAGTATATTCAGCCATTCGCAGAATATACTATCAAATAATTATCAAAAGGGGGATTTTTTATGGCAAAAGCAAAAAAGCTACCGTCCGGGAACTGGCGAACACAGGTTTACCTCGGCAAGGATGCCGCCGGAAAGCCAATCGTTGAATCCTTCACCGCCTCGACCGCCCGCGAATCTGAGCGTCTCGCCGCCGTCGCTGCTGCCGATCACAAACGGAAGAAGAAGCAAACGCTGACGCTTGGTCAGGCAATGGACGAGTTTATAGACACGTGCAGGGTACAAGGCTATTCGCCGTCCACGCTGAGGGGATATGTCACCATCCGCAAAAACAGCTTCCTGTCGCTGGTCAATGTGAAGCTCGATCAAATCACGCCCCGCGATGTGCAAAAGGCACTTGACGACCGAGCGCGGGCGCACACGCCGAAGACGGTCAGAAATGACTATTTCTTACTCAAAACGATTTTGGAAAAAAACGTTCCCGATCTACAGCTTAATGGAATCGTCCTCGCAAAGCTCAAGCGGAAAAAGAAGCAGCTCTTTTCCGAAAAGTGGGCGGGCGACGTTCTCCGCTACGTCGCGGAACGCTGGGAGACGGATTTTTACCTCTACTGCTGCTTCATCATCAGCGCGGGCTTGCGCCCCTCTGAGGCGTATGCTCTGACGTGGGGGGATTTGTCCGCGTCTCCCATTGACGCGCTGGATTCGAGCGGCAGGACGTACAGGATCGGCACAATCAACATTGACAAGGCGATCGTTCGCGGCGAAAAGGGGTTCCAGCCCAAAGGGACGAAAAGCGACGCGGGAGAGCGCGTCCTGCGCGTTGACTGGTCTTTCTTTGAAAACCTTTACGACGCAAAGCCACGAGGAAAAGACGACGAACAGGTTTTCCAGATGAAGCCCAGCCGCGTTATTTACAGATGGGATATCACGCGCAAAGACCTAGGACTGCCGGAAACCATGCGCTTTTACGACCTGCGCCACTTCTTCGCAACGTCCGTCGCATACTCCGGCGCATCCGAGGAAGAACTTGCCCGCGTCATGGGTCATTCCACATCCGCTTTCTCCCATCAGGTGTACGTCGAGCTTTTCCGTGAACGGCAGGATGAAATCAACGCCAAAATGGCGGCGGGAACAGCCGCCTTGTACGGGTCTGTTTCGGCTAAAAAATAGCCGTTTTCGGGCATCATTTCACACGAAAATTCACACGTCAAGTCGAAAATCTTTGTATTCTTTGATTTTTTATGTTGGTTCGTCGGGTTCGACCCCCGCCACCGGCACCACGTGTGAAATCCAGAAGCCACAAAGGTTTCTGGATTTTTTCTTTTGTACTCTGGTTTTTCGCGTGTAAAAATATACTTGTTTCGTGTACGTCTTTCCCTGACGAGTGCAATCATTTTCAAAATCATTTCACACGATAATTCACACGCAAAGAGGCCGAGGGTTTGCCCCCGACCTCTTTTTTATGCTTTGCGCGTTTTCAGCTTTCGGATGGCCGCCGCGTATGCTTTCGGCGCGACGATCTGCAAGCCCTGAATCGTGTCTTCCAGCGCATCGACAAGCTCAGCGGATGACAAGCCTGCACATGCGGCGCGGAACTCGCTTTCCGGCTCTGCCGCCATCGAGTACGCCGAAACGGGCGCTTCCCTCACATCCTGCACAGATTCGCTCGCCATGTGCGCCCGGAGACCGTACAGCACCGCCAGACGTTCAGCGTCTTTCACGCTCGTCCCTTCGCGCTTGATTTTGGTGATGGTTTCGTCGATCTCTTTCAGGTCGATCAATGCTGCTCACCGCCCGTCAGGCGTTGCGCAGCTCGTCCATTGCGCGGCGGATGATTTCGCGCTGTTCGCCGGTTGCGTCGCGCATGATCTCTTCCATTTTGCGCATCATGCTTTCGCGCCCGTCGTCGCGGCTGTAATGCCCGCGCACATAATGTTCGCCGCGCCGGTCGTTGCGTCCATAGCTTCCGCGCACGTCAGCACGCCACTCCGCGCTGTTACTGTAGCCCTCGTCCTCAAGGATTTCGATTTTGTCAATATTCTTGATGGTGTCGGTCAGCTTATGGACGGTTTCGAGGTCGCCGGGGTTCATGTCGCGCTTGGCGGCGATTTTGTCCAGCTCATCGCAAAGCATATCGCGCAAGTCGCGCATCGCTTTCATGCTCATATTTTTCTCCTTTCTCACGCCTGCCGCGTGACGATCAGGTTTGCGTTGGCAACGTCAATCGCTTGCGCACTGGTGTTTTTCAGCGCGACGGTTACGCAGCATCCGCGCGGCACATCGACAAATGCGGAGACGGAGACGTTGAAATAGTTTTCGACCGCCGCAGGGGTGACGATAGCGACGGCACTATTCAGCGGCTCGCCGTTTATGGTCAGCGCAACGGAGATCGCTCCAACCGTTCCACCGGTCGGAATGGCAATGTTCCCGGTGAAGTCCACAAAGTACCGTGCTCGGCACTGGTTTGTCAGGCCGCGAAGTGTTACGATTCCCGCGCCCTCTCGATGGACGATGCACGGAGAGCCGCAAATCGGCGTTTCGGTCAGCGGTAGATTCTGGCCAGCCGCGACAAGTGCCGTGCTGGCGTTGGTATACTCAGCCATAGATTATCTCCTTTCATAAGAAACGGCGGGACACATTCGCCCCGCCGTCGTTGCAGAATCAGCTCGGGGCTGAACAGCTCGGTCGCGCCGAACAGTTGCATCTCTTATGCGATTTTAGCAGTTACAACCGGCGTTGGCAGCGCAGCCGTAACCGTATACGCCCGTGTAGGGGTTCGGCACCTGATACGCGGGGACAGCGACGGGCTGACGCAGCGCGTTAATGATCTGCGCCGTCTGCGCTCCCATCTCCGTGGTCAACAGTGCGGACTGACGATCCTGCGACGCAGCGCGGCGAAGATCGGTGTTTTCCGCCTGCAACGTTGCAATCTTGTCCTGCGTGAGGAAGTCGAGAATCGCGCGGCTGTTGGCGTTCTGGTTGTCGATCACGTCGCGGGTGTTGTTGTTGAGCGTGTTCTGGATGGCGCAGAATCCCTGCTGCATCTGGTTTCGCGTGTCGCAAGCCTGAGTAGCGAGGTTGTAATTCACGCCCTGAATCGCTTCGCGCGTCTCGCAGCAACAGTTAGCCTGCTGCATCTGCATTGCGAAGAGCTGCTGCATGAGCGCCGCCTGCTGGTTCGCGCGGGAAAGCTCCGCCGCGCTGAAACCGCTATTGACGGCGTTGGTGATGGCGTAGGTGCTGTCACAAAGCCCGTTCTGGATAGCGCGAATGCCGCTGTCAATGCCGTTGATGGCAAAGCCTTCGTTGATGTCCGCGCGGGTCGCGTAGCCCTGGAAGCCCGGAGAATTTGCGCCGTTGTTGCCGAAGCCGCCGCCCCAGCCCATGCCGCCCCAGCCGCAGAACATGAAGAGGAACAGAACGATGATACACCACGCGCCGTTCCCGTCTCCAAACATGCCGCCGTTGTTGCGATTTCCGCCCGTTACCGCCGCGATATCGGCAGGGGTCATTTCAGAGGTAGTCAAAGACATTTTCACACGTCCTTTCGTTTTTATCGCTAACCGTGCGCACGGATTTAGCCGTTAGAGACCTTCAAAGAGGCTTTGGAACTGGCGGGCGATGCCGTAGAGCTGATTAAACTGCTGCTGCGTCATCTTGCCGCTGTTGAGTAGGCGCTGAACCTCTTGCTGCGGATCGCCGTTAAATCCGGCCTTGAACCGCTTGAACTCCTGCGCCATCTGCTGAAACTGTCCCATCTGTCCGGGAAGATTCCCAGACATGCCTTGCATCGCATTAAACAGCGGGTTGCTCATCGGCTGCATCCTCCTTTTTTCTGTTCGGCTTTTTTGCCATCGCATCGACACGCGCCACGAGCGCGTTAAAGTCGTCGCGGGTCACATAATCGGCTGATTGTACGGGAGGCTCGGCCTGTCTCGGTGCTGTCCTCTCGGTGTAGTCAAAGATTCGCATCGACGGCATACCGCTTGCGTCCGCAGATTTGAGGTAAAACGTCAAAGATTCGCTGTCCATCAGCAGAACACCGCTTCCGGGGCTGACCGGGTAGCTTTTCGCCGCTGCTTCGCCCTGAACCCAGATGATTCCACCGCTATTTTGAGCTGGCACTTGCTGCGCCGGCTGCTGCGGCATGTACGGCTGTGATCTGAGCTGCGCAAGTTGATCTTGCATTGGCGGGTAATATCCGCCGTATGGCTGCTGCCAGCCTTGCATCGGATAGGCCATAGATCATCCCTCCCAGTAGTAAAGGGGCGTTTCGCCGCCGCTGTCCCATGTGTCATACCAATCACCGTCTACGACCGCGAGAACATGTCCGTTTGTCGCCAAAACGTAAACGCCACGCGGGAAGTCTCGGCAAAAATCCGAAACCGTGTAGCAGTCCGGGCACGTCTCCGGGATACTGTGACGCTTGAAGCCTTTGCGTCGAAGATACGCGCCCCAGACGTGATTTGCGTTTGGCATGTCTCCAACGCAGAAACCGTCAAGGCAAAGCGCGACGAATACGCTTTCCCATGTTTGCCCTGTGGCCTTGCTTACGGCTCTAATCGCGCAGTCGCCGACGCGAGAATGAAAAGGGTTTGGATTAAATGGAACAAACACGCTCTCACCTGCTTCTGCCCTCATTTTTGCACAAAAAAAGGACGTGCACCTATCAGATGCACGTCATGTTTATATCAGGTTTTTGTCAATCCTCGACCTTGAGAATCGCCAGTACTGTCGGATAGCTCAAAATGATTTCGCCCTCATCCTCACCATATCCGCTCATCTTATTGTCACCCAAGAGCAGCACATATCGGCCAGGATACTCATTATTGGTATTAGCCATCGCGCTGTATATCGTCGCACATACACCGTCGAGTTCTTCCTCCGTCTCTTCGCCATCCACCCAAACTCGGCTGTTGTGGATGACCTTGTCGCCAACTTTCAGGCCGAAGGTTTCCTCTTGAACGCGGATACCGATGTAGGCATAATCTTCTTCAAACGCCTCCATATCAATTTCCGCGTTTTCAATCGCCTTGCGAACCGCCTTGTTGCTTGCCATAACTTTTTCCTCCTATCGGTTTCTTCCTTGTTCTTATGGCTATATTATACATCATTTTAATTTACTTGTCAAGTGTTTTGCAAATTATTTTTATTTATTTTTAAGTCAAAAAAACTCCCTGCGCAAGGCAGGGAATAAACGCTATTGATCTGGATCATCCGGTTTGCGCCTATGCGCTGGCGTGATAGGCAGAGACAGCAGCCCCCAATCCTTATAGTGATACACAGATCCCTTACACGATGGATTGCCTCGCATGCATGCCGCGATCTTTTGAAATCCCCGCGCGATACGGTTCGCAGCATCGTCTCGCTCCTCTTCCGGAGTTTGCGGCTCAAAGAGCCGATAATTGTTGCGCGCCCAGTCGAGCAGATTGGTGCATGGCACTTGATTCCCACTCGGATCGACCAGCACCCATATTTTGCTTTCGCGATTTTGCGGCCCACGCTGTCCCTCCGGGATCGCAAGCGCCGCTTGCACGGCACGCGGTCGCAGCTCGTCCATCTGTGCCTTAATGTCAGGGTCTTCCGCGCGTCGCCTTTTCGCGTCCTCTCCCCACTTGCGCGGCTTGTCATGCGACGACTTCGCCGCCCGAAGACGGCGGCAGGCATCCGAGCAGGTCACGCGGTTGTCCGAGCGGTATGAGTCAAACGGCTTTCCGCAGATCACACACGTTTTTGTGATCTTCCCAACCGCCTTGCATCCGCACGATGTAGTCTTGCCCGCAATCAGATTACTCGCATAGTACGACTTTACGCTGCCGCATCTCAGGCATTCCGCGTCGCATTGTGTCTTAGACGACGCCTCCGGCAGTCGCCAGATCCTCAAAACCTTGAGATCGCCAAACACATTGCCGACCTGCATGTTGAGCTTGCGCGGCATAGTCAGCGCCTCCAAAACTCGCCGCCAACGAAGACGCGAGGCAATCCCCTATACATTACCACCGTGTCTTCGCCGCGCGCGTCAACCCAGCGCGCGGCGCCGATCTCATCGACGGTCATAGGCTGCTCACCCTGCCAGTCCGCGAGGGTAAACTGCATACCCTCAGACTGGATCACAGCAATGATCCCGACGTCTGGGTGCTCGACGAGGTAAAAAATGCCGTAATCGTCGATCACCGTCTCGGCCACGATGGGCAGCGCCTCCGTGCGCCCGGTCTGCCAGTCATAGACTGCCAACCGCTGCGCGTCGCCCCGCAGATATGCCGCCGAAACGCCCAGCGCGTCCGCCAGCGCAGGCAGAATTTTGTTTCCGGGGTTGCTCTGCCCCCCCTCGTAATTGTTGAGCTGTTGAGCGGATATACCCATCTTATCCGCCAGCTCTTTCTGTTTCAATCCGCGCAAGACGCGCAGCTGTTTAATGTTCATGGTTTTTCTCCTCCCTCCCTTAAAATATTACTTGCGGCTTGTAATCGCCGCTCTCACGGTCGTAGTGCATCAATGTCAGATGCACGCCGTTTTCCGCGCACGCGGCAATGACTGCCGCCATGGCTGCGGTCAATCCGGTGACGTAGACCACCAGCTCACGACGGCCACAGAAGCACGACGTGTCTGTGTAATCGTTGCCGTTGATCGGCTGGGTGTACGCCGACTCAACGCCCACGCGGTCAAGGACAAACTTAACCGCGACCGCCCGGAGGCCGTCGAAATCCAACGGGTTGACGGTCTCCGGGTAGATGTATTCCGTCACCGGCAGCGGATGACGGGAAGCGCAAAGACCGCAAATTACCTTTTCCATTTTTTTCTCCTTTCCGCCGCGCTGGTGCGGCAGTCGAAAAATTGCGAACAGTTTCCGCCTGGCACTTACCAGACGTAGGCGCGCGCCGCGCTCAGCCGTCTATAACCGCGAGGCGGGCAGTTATCTTCCACTCTGCAAATGCGCAGAGTGGAACCTCTATCGCTGAGCTCGTCCGTCTCCTGCATGAGGATATAACGCCGCCCCGCGGAAAACTTCGGGCGATCCACAAAGAGCCAATCGCCATAGCTCTCCGCCAATGCGGCATAATTTGCGCCGACCAGCCGACGCGCAGACTTGCCGAGCAGCGGCTTTCGCGCCGGGATAAAGCTCCATTCCGGTACATCGCCGGATTCCTCCGCGATATACCGATCAGAATAGGCCAGCGCTTTGTTAAGGCGCTTCATTTGCTTCTTGATGGTTCTCCATTTTTTCATAATTTTTTCCTCCTTTTTTACGCGGCGACGAGTGCGCCGGTCATGTTGTCGATGTTTTCCTTGTTCCTTATGACTGTATTGTATTATACATCATTTTAATTTACTCGTCAAGTGCTTTACAAATTATTTTTATTTATTTTTTGCATTAAAAAAGCCCCTGCCATCAGGCAGGGGTGTTATCATCTGTATATATAGATGCAGACATCCGTCTTTTAATCTCGCGAATGCTGCGGCTGACAGTTGCGGGCGACATGCCCAGTGTCATGCTGATCTGCACAATGCTGTAACCGCGCCAGAGCAGGTCAAAGACCTGTCCCAGCCGGACGTGCTCGTCAAAGCCGCAGCGGCGGGCGATTTCCTCTTTCGTGCGCCTGTCAAAATCAAGGCGCACAGAAAACCGCCTCCCTTTACACGCTGGCTTCCTCGACCACTACGGGCGCGGTGCTCTCCAACTTTGCAATCTCAGCGTTCACCAGCTCGACAAGCTCATCTGTATCCAACTTATATCCGTGCGCGTCAAGCCGCTCCTTTACCCACGCCAGCTTTTCTTCTCCGCGCCCGGAGCCGGTGTACAGCTTTTCGGCGGCGAATACGAGGATAGACACGAGGTCGCGGATTTCGCGCCGCTGGTCAAGCGTCGTCTTGGCCTTGATCCACGGGACGACATACCGCGTAATCAGCGCGGCCACGAGGACGATCAGCGCCTGGAAGATGGGGGTCAGGTCGATATTAGACATAGATAGCCTCACTTTCTGCCCGGTTTTTGCCGGGCGATGTCATGTAAAAATGTGGTTCTCCAAACACTTGTGATAAGTGTTTTTGATGATATTGGTCGCCTCTATTGTTTTGTGGTTTTCAAATTGTGGGTGTGATTCGCAGTAAGCATTATAGGCATTGATATCGTCAAACACCTGCTCAAAATGCTGTCGTGCGTGGCTCAAATCCGTCCGATAGTACAGCTCATCCGCAAACCGCTGTATTCGTGCTCGTGCAATTTTGGCAAACTCAAGGTCGTTTTTCGCCTCAATCCGTCCCATGCGCTCTTCCAACGAGCCGACAAGTGCCTTGCGCAAGCCCTTAAAAACCCACGAGAGCGGCTGAACCTTGATCGGGGAAATCTCGATCAGGTTGAGCGTGATATACACCAGCACGAGCGTCAGTGTGCTGTGCGTTGTGACAGCCGCTTGCAAGCCGTCCAGCAGCTTTTGTAGTGTCATCGGTCAATCCTCCGCAATCGTCCATTTTCCCGCCAGCGTGATATACACGCCGTCGTTCCTGCGCAGGGTCGTCGTGGCCAGTGCTTCGCCGCCCGTCTCGTCCTGATCCCCGCTTTCCGGCGGCGCATCCTCGACAAGATATTTGCTGGACATGTACCCGGTATCGCCGTTTTCCAGCTTGCCGAACACCCAGCCCGTGCCGCCCGCCTCGCGGATGACGTTCACCCGCGCGCCGTCTGCGGCTTTTGCGATGACCTTTGACCGAGTGCTTGCGCCCTCACGGATGTTGAGATATCCGCTGGTCACGCTCACCGTTGCATTGCCATACATGGTCTCACCTCCTTCCGCGTTATCTGAATAACTGATCGCCTTTAGCGGGGCGGCGAACGCCCAATTTTGCGACGCGGGCGACGCGACAAAGCCCGTCTTGGTGCTCTGCGCGTTGAGCACACGCCCATCCTGTCCCATCAGGCCAATGTGATAGCAGTCGCCGGGCTGCTGGTCAAACCAGCGGTTGCCGCTGTCGTCCTCGCGCCACTCGCGCAGCTTGAAGACCGCATAGCCCGGCTTTGCCTCCGATACGGGCACATACTCGCCAACGCGCAGATGCGCAATAGAGTTGCTTCCGTGCTCGATTGTCGCGCCAAGCTGCTTATACGCCCAGACAAACGCGCCCGAACAGTCTACACAGCCCTCGCGCGCCGTGCCCAGCTCATACGCCCAGTGCTCGTCCAGCATGCGTTGAAAGAGATTGATCAGTGCGCTCGCCTTAATCATCCCACGCACCTCCCGCGCGGATGAAGCGGCCAACCAGACAGCCGGCCGCGAAGATGATCGCGCCGCCGACGATGATACCAAGAATAATCATGGTTTTGCCTCCTTAGACGGTTGAAAGGCCGTCGTCAGCCTCTTCCTTCGCTTTTTCCGCGTCCAGTGCGTCATAATACGCCTGTGCCAGCGCCTCGATCTCTCCGATATCCGCATCGGTGAGCAGCCCATTATCAAGATGGGTGTATGCCTTGTCCAGCCAATAGGCCACATCTCGCCCGGCGGCGATCTCGCGCTTGATGGAGCGCAGGGTCAGGTCGTGCCGGGCTTTGCTTTTGATTGCCATATGCTTTTCCCCTCCTTTAGGTTGTAGTCATAGACGCAATCGCGTCTTCAAGATTTTTGATCACGATGTTTACGTCTCTTTGATAGTCCAGTTTCAACCCTGCGCCATCCGTGGCTTGCACCACGGTGTTGGGCGCGTAGGTAGTCAGCGCTTTGTAGGCGGTAAGTTCGGCAGGGGTGAGCGGGGTTTCAACGGGGGCGGCAAGGATTGCGTTTTGTTCGGCAAGCGTTTTTGTGTTGTCAAAAGAGGTTTTATCAACCCTCTGCACCTTCACCCCCCTTTCCAAGTCCACCTCGTCGCACACCCATTGCTGCCCATTTTCATCCGTGTAATTGCCGCCGGAAGTGACAGGGATGCCGGGCAAGCCGTTTGGGGTGGGAAGGGTGAGAAGTTGTTCGTGGTAGGGTTCGTAGGTGGTTGCGGTTGTGCCGAGTTCAAGCTGCACTTTTACGCCAGTGAGATTGTATGTTTGTCCTTCAGTTACAATAAAAACTATTCTGGTTGCCATATCAGACATTTTATCGGCAGCACCTAAAGAAAGAATAGCTCCCCATGTTTCTGATACAATTTTCACTTTTGGAGATGTGATGCTAGATGATAAAATCACCACACCGGATGCAATAAATGGTGGGATGTCTAACTTGGCATAGCCAGAACTAGTTGCCGTCCCTGAAATTGATATTAACCCATCTTTTGCAGTAACCGTTACACCTCTAGCGGTCGCTGACCCGTCGGGAATATTCAGCAGATTCCTCCCCGTCACCTTCACCGCCACGCTTCCGCCATCTCCCGCACTCACAATCGGAACAGGCGCATCGGGAGTCGGCGTGCCGTCCTGCGTACTCTTGCCGTAGACAGTCAGCCCGCACAGCGGCGCGGAAAAAGCGTCAGAGACAGATACAGGATTGCCCGTTTCGGTGCCGATCAGGATATTCTGGCGCGCTTTGTCGGCCTTCTCAGCAACAGCCTTCTCAATTTCCGCCAGCCGCTTTCCCGTTGCGGCTGCGTCCGCCGCCTCGCCCTCCTGGGTCAGCGTCGCGTCGATGACGGCATCCTTGCCCGGTTCGCCTTTTGCGCCCGTGTCGCCCTTGTCTCCTTTATCTCCCTTTGCGCCCGTTTCGCCCTGCGGGCCGGTGTCTCCCTTCTCGCCCCTGTCGCCCTTGTCCCCTTTTTCGCCCTTGGGTCCTTGCGGGCCAATCGGGCCTGTTTCGCCCCTGTCTCCCTGCGGACCTTGCGGCCCTACAAAGTCGCCATTATCCAACCGCCGCTGTACTTCGTCTGCGACTTCCTGCGCAGCGTTTCCCGCTCGTTCAACGTCGGCCAGCATGCCAGTCGCTTTGTCAATCCATGTTGTAACCGGATCAGGTGCCGGGGCAGTTGCGTCGCCAAGAGACTCGCTGATGCGCGTACAGGCAATCGCAGTCTTGATGACTGCGCCATCCGCATCTTGGATTGTGATTTGGGCTTGCCCGCTTCCGGCTTTATCGCCGATGTCCGCGCGCGTGATCTCCCACGTCAGGATACTGCCCTCTTGTTTCACCGTCGCCGGATACTCCACCCGGCCAGGCGGCTTGACCGTGATCGACGCGATAGCATCCGGATACTGGCTCAATATGCTTTTCAGGTCGAGCTGTACCCGCGTCGCGCGATTTTCGCCGACACGCCCAAGCAGCAGCGCTTGATCGCCAAAACGATCAAGCGTCAGAATGATATCACGCATCACGTTCTCTCCCTCGTCAGCCCATGTTCAGCGCTTCGCGGATGGCTTCCAGGTCGTCGGTCGTCAGTACGGGATAATCCGCCGCGATATCGGCAAAATCCTCGCCGTTGGCAATGCGGATTCTAAAGGCACGGGTCATAATGCGTAGCTTCAAAGCGTTCAAAGTTTTCATTTTTTTATCCTCCAATCAAATCAGCCATCATCAAAATCAGATCGTCGTTTGCAGATTCCAGCGCATCCGTGCGCTGCTCCACGTTGTTCACGCGCTCCTCAGTCGTCAGCGGCGGCGCGGGCAATGCGTCAAAGTCCGCGTCCATCTCGGCCTGTGTCCGCTGCGCAACCAGCCCGTCCACGAGCTTGTAGCGGTACACGCCGCGCTCATCCGTGAGCGGCTTGAGCAGATAGTTGTTCTGCGCGTGCCTGTATCGGTCGCCCTCGCCCTCATCAATAGCCGTCCAACCGTCGCCGCTCACAAACGCGTCGCTGTTGATCGCCGTCACGCGCCCCGCGTCGTCGGTCTGCACCAGTACCTTGCAGCTCTCTGTGTCCATGTCACCCCTCCTTTACAGGTCGGCAGAAATGTCAATGTCGCCATGCGGCGTAATCACGCCCGTGCATACGCCCGTTACAGATACCGCGCACTTGACGATGACGCGGTTTGCGTTTGCGTTATGCGCTGTGGCCGTCTCGGTTGTCGTTCCCTGTGCACTGCCCAGCGTGTAGTAAAACTTCCCACCGCCCGTTACTGTCGGCGCAATCCGCATCTCCTGCAAGTGGATAAAAGCGTAAGCCACGCCATTCGCGGCGTACCCAGAAAACGTTTCGTTGTTGGCCTTTATCTTCCGATAATACCGCAGGCACTCGGCCAGTTCTGCCGCATATCCCTTCGGCACATACGGCGGCAGGGTCTCCGCTGTGTATTCGCCCTCGTAGAGCGCCGCCCAACGGACGACCGCCGCCGTGCCGGTGCTGCCTGTGTCCGGCGAAATGTACACGTTCACCACTTCATCCCCGGTCAAGCCATCCGGCTTTGTCAGCTTCAGCACCAGCGTGCGCTCCGCCGCGTCGCCCTGAAAATACGCTTGCCCAAAATTCGTCGTGCCGTTGCCGATGTAGACAAACAGTCGGCACGCCACCGGGAAAACGCCGCGTACCGCAAACGTCATCACGTCGGCAAAACGTTTCGCCTCGATCCGCTGCTGAATGCCCGCCGTCCAGCTCGTCTTGTCCGACACGATTTTCAGCCCGTCCGCCGCCTGTGAAACCGTCGCGCCGCTCGTCCGATTCCAGCGATCCACAGCATACTCGGTCGCGCCGTGCGCCCCGTTCACGCCCGCCTGCGCAATCGGATGGACAAAATCGCTGTTGTCCAGCAGGTTGTACGGCTGACCAAAATTATACTTGGCGATCTCAAGCGCCACATTCTCCGCGAGGTTGTCGATGCTGCCGGGATCGCCCTTCGGCCCGCGCGGTCCTGTTGGCCCGCGTGGGACGCCGAATGCGATATTGTAGTGTCCGTCAACCGTGGTGACTGTGGCCGTTGCCTCTGCTCCCGCATCAACGCTTTTTGCGGATGCCGACATATTATTGATTTTTTTCGCCGCCGTATTTGCGCTGCTCGCCGCTTCTTTCGCGGTCTTGGTTGCGTTGTTTGCATTCGTTGCCGCCGTGTTCGCAGCCTTTGCCGCCGCTTCTGCGGCAGCAATTTGCGCCAGAAGCTCATCAAGCGACGGGATAACATTTTCCTCGTCAACAATAGCATCCGTCATGCTGCGCACGACATAGCCGTTTCCCCAAAATACAGACTTGCGGCTTTCGGCGGTGGACACCTTAATTATGAGGTTAAAGTTTCCGACGATGTAATAGCAGACCTCCGAAAGTGTGAGGGTCACGACATTGCCGCTGATCGCTCCCGTGATGGGCACGGTGTACCCGTCCGCACGGATAAAATAGCCCTGAGCGCTTGCACCGCTCAAGGCTATTTCTTGCCCGCCTCGATAGAGGGAAAGCTCGAAGACATGCGCGTCCTTGTCGCCTGACGCATACAGCGACTTTAGCGGGGTCATCTGGATATCAGCGTCTACGTCAATTTTGCGCTTGAATACGCCGAGATTCAAAGGCCATCACTCCTTTGCCAGTGTCAGGCGCACGCTTCCCGATGCCATATCCCGCTGGATGCCAACAAGCCGAGAAAATCCTTCATACATCTCATAGACGGCTTTGTCATTCCTGCCAGAAACCGTCTTTTTAATGCTTTCAAGGCCGTCAAAGTCGGCGGCAATTTCAGCCAGGGGGCGCTCATCCTCCATTTCGATGATTGCTTTGCTTCCGTCTCTGAGCGGAGAACAGATAAATTCAATATTAAAGGTTTTTCCCTTGCTCGTTTCAATTTTCATGGTCAACCGCCTCCTTCAGTTCTTTGATGGTTTTTCGCGTGATCTGAATTGCGGCGAGTAGATTGTTCAGATTCTTCTCGCCCTTGGTTTCCACCGATTCAAGCAGCAATCCGACGTTGCCAAGCTGAAAAATGATGTCTTCCACGGTCATTTTCATCACTCCCAAGATACATAGTACATTTTCTCTGTGCTCACGCCGGAACACTCGTAAAACTCAATGTTCGACGTGCCGGACGGGCCTTTTGCATATCGCTTCGTTCGGCTCACGCCTGTCACAACGGTCTTTTGTACCAAGGACAACCCGCTCCCGTTGACTGTCAAGTGGCTGCACTCAAAATTTGATGCGCTTAAAGCCCGCACATATAGATTGTCGGATAGGCCGCTTTCAAAGTTGGAAAACTCCGTCTTCATTTGGTTGGCCGTGACATATCCATCCAACGTGATCTTGTCCGCTTTCAGCTCGATTTCGCTGTTCAGGCCGTCGATTCTGACTTCCGCGCTGCTAACTCTTTCGCCGAGCGCGTCCGTCACAGTCGCGTCGGCTTTTAGACTGATTGTGCTGTTCAAGCCGTCAATCTTGACTTCCGCGGACTTGATATCCCCTTCTGCTGTTTCGACGCGCCCCACAAGGCCGATCTGCCCGTCCGCGCCGTTCAGCGTGATTTCCGCCGACGATAGACGTTCTCCCATATCCGTAACCGTCTTAGCATCGGCCTTCATGTTGATAAGGCCGCCCCCGGCGGCGGTCGCAGAGATGGCGGCATTCACGTCCTCAATCTTGTTGTGCCGACCGACAATCATCGACACAAGGCCGCCGTTGTCGCTCGATGCGGTAATCAAGGCGTTAATCGTCTCGACGTTTCCCGCCCAATTTCCCGTGATTGCTCGCTTTGTCGCGTACAGGTCGGCGTGATTCGCCTCAATCTTCACGCCTGCTTCCCTTTTCCAAGATTCTGTTGCGGAAGAGAAGTCGTCATAGTCACGTAGCAAGCCGAGCAAAGTGTTTCTCGAAATGCCCGTTCCTTTAGACGTTCCGCCGCCGATATACTTTTTTGTGCTGTTTTGCGACGAGCCGCCTGTAACGGTGTTGTCCAGCCGCACGAGGTCTTCCGCCGTGTCGCGGATGTTGCTCGCAAGCGTCAGCCTCACGCCGCACG
>ERZ772818.433-NODE-433-length-44135-cov-64.837069_pt1 | contig 44135 bp, 37 predicted proteins | sample MGYA00580837_ERZ772818 | MGnify/ENA primary metagenome ERZ772818 (study PRJEB29015, sample SAMEA2737671) | human gut metagenome | biome: human gut; feature: human-associated habitat; material: faeces | place: China | collected 2012 ...
GCAGGATATTTGAGGAGTGCTGTCCTTAGTACGAGAGGACCGGGATGGACGCACCGCTGGTGCACCAGTTGTCATGCCAATGGCACGGCTGGGCAGCTACGTGCGGATCGGATAAACGCTGAAAGCATCTAAGCGTGAAGCCGGCTCCAAGATAAGATATCCCATAACGAAAGTTAGTAAGACCCCTTGAAGACTACAAGGTTGATAGGCTGCGTGTGTAAGTACCGTGAGGTATTCAGCTTGGCAGTACTAATAGGTCGAGGGCTTGACCATGAACTTTGGTTCAAGCAAATCTGCTTCTTTATTCAGTTTTGAGGGTGCGAATCCCTTTTATATACAGCTTACCCAATAGGGTAGGCTGTTTTTTTGTATGAATAATACATAAAAAATAAAACATTAAATTATTTGCGTAAAATGCACCACGAATGTGAAATACTATTTGTGGTGCATTTTTATTATTTTATATTATTGAAATCACATTAATTTTAATATTTAAGGCTGATTACTTACATAAATCGTATATCAAGTACAAAGTTTACCAGAAAAAGCCTTTTTCATACCAGATATAACAAATTTAAAATAAATTATGTTATAATTAACATCTAACTCGCAAATATATAAAGTTAAGTTTATAAAATAAATTATAAGAGAGGTAGAGAAATGAGAATGAAAAAGAAAAAAATATTATTGACATTATTGCTTTCAGCAGCAATTGTAGCGAGTGCTGCGGCTTGTGGTACATCAACACCATCGGTTTCTGTATCGAACCAAGAAAACAGTGCAAACACACCAAGCACAGCAAGTGCTGTATCGCAATCTGCAGTAGAAAGTAGTAAGATAGAATCGAGTGCAACAAAATACTCTGATGATAATGATACAAAAGTTAAGCAGATGATGGAAAAAATTACATTGAATGGTAAATCCTTAAAAATACCATATAAACTTAGTGATTTAGGTGATGGATATACTTTTGATAGTTCAGTTGATATTGAAGAACATAACGGAAAAACATACGCAGTAACAAAACTAATGTATAATGATGAAAAAGTATCATATGTTTTTTTGTCTAATTATCAAAAAAATCAAAAAATTACAGATTTTATTGCATATTATATTTCATCTTCAGATTTAAATGAAAATATGTATGGATTTCTGCAAATAGATAATATTGGTATAAATAGTACGAAAAATGACATATTAAAAAAGTTTGGTGAACCTACTAATATTAAAAGTACCGATGTAGGTGAGTATATATATTATGAAATTAATGATGATATATATATATCTATGTTTGTATTAAATAGTGGTAAAATTACAGACATAGATATTGCTAATAAAGTTTAATTTAATGGAGGAAGATAGAAATGGGACAGATAACAATAGGTGATTTTGTTGCAGATAGAATAGGAAGATGTGTATCCTTCGATGGACAGGGTTTTTCAAAAGAATTTCTTGAATTTTATTCCGCAAGAATAGAAGAGAGGAAATCAATAATAACATCTATTTCGGCAGAACATGATTTTGTTAATTCTTTGCTATTTCCTATAGCTGGAGACATAAAGTATATAAAAGCTGATTTTGATAAGGAGTTTGGTTTAAACCATTGCCCTAATAAAGTCTTTAATTCAAATGGAGAGCTTAATGAAGAAGTCGAACAGCCAGCTTTTCTTTCAAGATTAATTTCTTATTTAACAAAATATTCATCAGCAACAGTATCTGATTCGACTTTAAACGCTATTTTAGAGATTATTTCAGAGTGTGTGGTTGTTCCGACTTTTCTAAGTGAATCTAATAAACTTTGTAGTTTATATATAAATTAAAACTTACACAAAAATCATATATCAAGTACAAAGTTTACCAGAAAAAGCCCTTTTTATACCAGATATAACAAATTTAAAATAAATTATGTTATAATTAACATATAACTCGCAAATATATAAAGTTAAGTTTATAAAATAAATTTTAAGAGAGGTAGAGAAATGAGAATGAAAAAGAAAAAAAAACATTATTGACATTATTGCTTTCAGCAGCAATTGTAGCGAGTGCGGCGGCTTGTGGTACATCAACGCCAGTTACTTCTGTACCAAGTACAGAAAGCACATTAAGCACACAAAGTGCTGTATCACAGGCGTCAGCAGTAAGTGATAATCCTATATCGAGCGAAACAAAATATTCTGATGATAATGATACAAAAGTTAAGCAAATGTTAGAAAATGTAACATTTGATGGTAAAAAGTTATCTTTTCCATTTAAGGCGAGTGACTTAGGAAGTGGTTATTCTTTTAGTGATGATGTTTCTGTCTACGAAAATAAGTATGCAGTAACATATCTGTTATATAATGGAGAAAAAGTAACGACCGTAACTTTATTGCAGTATGATAGCAAAAAGAATATTGATGAATGGTATGCTTATTCAATAAATCTTTCTAATACAGATGATATTAAGTTCCATGATTTATTAAAGATTGATAAAATTGGTTTAGGTGATGATATTAATAGTGTAATAAGCAAATTTGGTAAACCGACAAAGACTGATGAATCAGAAGATATAAAAAGTTATATGTATGAAACTAATGAGAATGTTAATAAAATTACTATATTATCTAATAATAATTTTATAGAGTATATTGGTGTGACTTTTAATTTAAGGAATAGGTGAAAATATGCTAAAACTGTGCGTTATATTATGCACAGTTTTAGTGTTATTTATAAGGGGGTAGATTATGAAGACTCTAAGGCTTGCGATAAGTAGAATACTTACTTATTTTTCGGAAAATAAGACAATATTTGTCTTATATTTCATAGGTACTATATCGTGCGTTATTATGATGATTTATTACTATGGAAATACGCTTAGCTATATGACAAATAAATCCTATATTAATGAGATAGAGTTTAGGAAATATCATGTGGCTTTCTCTTCACCAGCAAAAGTAACAGAAGATACTATCGAAAAATTAAAGGAATTTGAACAGAAATATGGTATACAGGATATAGAATTAACAACAATTGTTGATTCAGATGGAAATAATATTGAGTTCTCAAGTAATGATGAGGCAATTAATGATTATTGGTTAAAAAAACTCGGAAATCACGACTCATCAGATACAGATAAAAAATATATTATACTTAGTACATATCTTAATAATAATGAGGATAATTCATTTTCTGATACAAAAGGACGCTTGTTTACCGACGAAGAGCTTTCTAAAAATGTTGCCTCAGTGTCATTGGGTAAAGCTAAGAGCATAAAAGTAGGTAATACTACATTTAATGTTGTCAAAGAAAAAACAGCACAAGAAGATTTCGATGGTAAGATTGAGAAGTATTATATTCCGGCAGATGCTTACTTTAAAACCGGAATAAAAACATGGACGGTAGATATAGTTATTAAAGAGCGTTTCTCGCAAAATATGATGTATCGCTATGTAAATTATCTTCGTGATGTTTTTAATATAAAATTTGATCCGGCTGTTGATAATGAAGGCTCATATGATTATGTCAGAGGACCAATTATATATTATATTGAAGATGCCAACCAAGTATCATCGCAATTTTATTCTATAGTATATATATTTATGTTGTCTTTGATTTCATTTATGTTCTTGCTGAAATACCTTATGGATTCAAGCAGACGAGAAAATAGTATACTTATGATGGTTGGTGCAAAGAAAAGGCTTGTTATGCTTGTAAACTTTATTGAGAATGTTGCCCTTACGGTTATTTCTACGCTTATAGCAATTGCAATACATATATTGCTTTATAGCAGTGTGTTCTCGAAAGCTAATTTGTATGAAAATATAAAGTATTCGGTACAGGACTATGCAATTATTGCCTTACTTGCTATCGGACTTTCTATCATTGTGCAAATACCTTTTATATTTACATATTGGTTTAAGAATGTAAGAAATATAAAGGAGGGCAGTAAATGAAAAAGCTTCATTTATTTATAATGTCATTTTCTCAAAATATCATATCTTCAATTATAATGCTTATTATACTTTCATTTGCCCTAATTTCTATGCAAGATGTTATAGGTCAATATAGATATATAACATACTCAAGATATATTATAGAAAACCAATATCTGCAAAACAGTGATTACTTTATGATTAATCCAGAGATAATGATGGTTCCTGACCCAAATGAACAACTCAAGCAGTCCAATTCAATTAAAGAAAAAATATCTAAGTTTGATGGGGTTGAAGGTGTAGCAGTTGCTCAACATTCTACGGCATCATATAGGTCAACTACTGTTAACACTGAAATATATAACGATTCTATGCAAAAGGCTTTTAGTAAAGAGCTGAGCGAAGGGGTATGGTTTGATAAGGCAGATAAGTCTGATATACCTAATGTGGTTATTGGCGGTGCGGTTTTTAATGATATTCCTATCGGCAGCGATATTGAAATAGCAATGCCCGATAAAAACGGAAACAAAGTACAACAAAAGGTTCATGTTATAGGAAAAATAGGTTATCCGTGGTATGCTGTTAGCTACGCAACTATATCAAATAATGTATCTACAAAGGATTTTCTTATTCAGATAAATACCATTATATTTGATGACGATAAACAAACAAGTGAGATACTGAGCAAATATAATGCATTTAAATCGCTTTCATTCTCATATTTTGTTATTTATAATAAAGAGTGTACAGACGAACAAAAAGAAGCTGTAAGAGATTACTATAACTCTGTGGGTACATATGCAACCTATGATCAGATACTTGAGAATACAAACGATTATATTCGTGATAATCTTATGAAAAAGATAGTTACACCAATATTCTTGCTAATAATAGCAACATTAACGCTTATAAGTATAGCTACCCTGAATACTTATAAAAAGCTTAAGGACCATTCTATATATTATCTATGCGGTTGCAGCAGAAAGAAGAGCTTTGCCTATCTTTTTGCAGAAATAAGTATCGTGGCAATTTTGGCTACAATTATAAATATTATATATGTTTCGGTAATTATGAGTCAGCTTTCCGCAGGCACAATGAGCTATTCTGGCAGCATAATAGATTATAAGAATATTATATATTCGATGATTTATTGTATAGTGACTATTGCTATTACCGTTATTCTTCCGTTTATTGTTTATAAGAAAAATACACCGCTTGAGGTTTACAGGAGGAATCATAATGATTGAAATATCTAAGCTTAATAAATATTATAAAGTTGGCAAGGGTAAAATGCATGCCCTAAAGGATATAGATTTGACTATAAAAGATGGAGAAAGTCTTGCTATTCAAGGAAAGTCTGGTGCTGGTAAATCTACGCTTATGCATATTATGGGGCTTCTTGATAGCTATGACAGCGGAAGTCTTAAAATTGATGGACAGGAAATTAAAGGCTTGAGCGATGGCAAGCTTGCAACTATCCGCAATCAAAAAATTGGTTTTGTTATGCAGGATTTCTCGCTTCTTGACCATAAAAGTGTTATTATGAATGTTATGCTGCCTCTATATTTCAATCATAAATATAGCTTTAAAAAGATGAACAAGCTTGCTCTTGAGGCTTTAGAGCATGTTGGAATAAAGGAACAAGCTAATAAAAAAGCAAATCAGCTTTCAGGTGGTCAAAGGCAGAGAGTTGCAATAGCGAGAGCAATAATTTCAAAGCCTGAAATTATTCTTGCCGATGAACCCACCGGAGCATTAGATAGCGAAACTTCTGTTGAAATTATGAATCTCCTTAAAGAGCTTAATGAAAAAAACGGTATTACACTTATAGTCATAACACACGATGATTCAGTAGCAGACTATTGCAAACGAAAGATTATTGTTAAAGATGGCTGTATAGTAGAATAGATTTTTAGAATTTGAGAATATTTTATATATGAAAAATCCGCAGTATATGTGCTGCGGATTTTTTGTGCAAGCTTTATATATAAAATAAAAAGCCTTGATGAAGTATCAAGGCTTTTGTTGGTTGCGGGAGCCGGATTTGAACCAACGACCTTCGGGTTATGAGCCCGACGAGCTACCAAACTGCTCCATCCCGCGATATGTTATTTTTGAGAGCTTTATTATTATAACTCATTAACAATGAAATGTCAATAGCTTTTTTAAGATTTTTTAGAAAATATTAAATCTTGCTTTAGCGTACTTAATAACAGTATATGCGTAAAAACTAAAACTATTCTGAATAATTTTTAAAAAGTTGAACAGAATATAAGGGCAAAGATGCTTTTTTAGAATAATATATAAAAAATTACTGCAAAATATAAAATTCTCGAAAAGTAGAAAATAAATTTAAGAAAATTTTGTTAAATTTTAAACAAACACTTGTATTTTTTCTCAAAATGCTATAAAATAAAAGCAGTAAAAACTTAGGAGGTATAATTACAATGTCAGTTAAAGTTGCTATTAATGGTTTCGGCCGTATCGGTCGTCTTGCTTTCCGCCAGATGTTTGGTGCAGAGGGTTATGAAGTTGTTGCTATCAACGACCTCACAAAGCCTTCTATGCTTGCAGATCTTCTCAAGTATGATACAGCACAAGGTGGCTACTGCGGTAAGATTGGTCAAAATCTCCACACAGTAGAGGCTGATGACGAGGCTAACACAATCACAGTTGACGGCAAGACTCTTACAATCTATGCTAAGGCTAACGCTGCTGAGCTCCCATGGGGCGAAATCGGTGTAGATGTTGTTCTCGAGTGCACAGGCTTCTATTGCTCTAAGGCAAAGTCACAGGCTCATATCGATGCTGGTGCTAAGAAGGTTGTTATCTCTGCTCCTGCAGGCAGTGACCTTAAGACAATCGTTTATAGCGTAAACGAGAATACTCTTACAGCTGATGATACAATCATTTCTGCTGCTTCTTGCACAACAAACTGCCTCGCTCCTATGGCTAAGGCTCTTAATGACTATGCTCCAATTCAGAGCGGTATCATGTCAACAATCCACGCTTATACAGGCGACCAGATGATTCTTGACGGTCCACACAGAAAGGGCGACCTCAGAAGAGCAAGAGCAGGTGCTGCTAATATCGTTCCTAACTCAACAGGTGCTGCTAAGGCTATCGGTCTTGTTATCCCTGAGCTCAACGGCAAGCTCATCGGTTCTGCACAGCGTGTTCCTGTACCAACAGGTTCTACAACTATCCTTACAGCTGTTGTTAAGGGTGCTGATGTTACAGTTGATGGCATCAATGCTGCTATGAAGGCTGCTACTTCTGAGTCTTTCGGCTACAACACAGACCCAATCGTATCTTCTGATGTTATCGGTATGAGATATGGTTCACTCTTCGATGCTACACAAACAATGGTATCTAAGATTGCTGATGACCTCTATGAGGTACAGGTTGTTTCTTGGTATGATAACGAGAACAGCTACACAAGCCAGATGGTAAGAACAATTAAGTATTTCGCAGAGCTTGCTTAATCTTAAAACTGTTTAAACTAAACTGATTTATAGGAAGCACTTCGTCACTATGGCGAGGTGCTTCTTTTTGTTTATAAAAAAGGGAGTGGCTGAAACCACTCCTTTTAATATATAAACTATGCTAAAATCCACTGCATGAGGCAATAAGAACAATAAACCCAACTAGTAGTGCAATTGTAAATATAGCTTTAAGAATGGTTGCACCAGCTTTAATTGCTAATGCACCTAATACTATCGCCAATATCGCAATACCAACTATCACAAAAATCATAAAATCACTTCCTTATAAAATAAAATCTTTTATAACAAAAACTTACATTCATTTGAATGTAAGTAAATTATACATTTAAATGAATGTAAAGTCAACATATTTATTTGAATGTAGGATAAAATATTTTCGGTGGATTATTATGTATTTTAGAAAGATAAGAGAATTGCGTGAAGATAATGATATATCACAAAAGGAAGTAGCTAATTATCTGAATATAACACAACAGCAATATAGTCTTTATGAAAGTGGAAAAAGAACAATTCCTGTTGATTTAGTAATTATGTTGACAAAATATTATGATGTAACATCAGATTATATTCTTGGTTTATCTAAAAAACCTAAGAATGAGTAGCTTGAAAATATTTTTGAGTGAATCCAATTATTAAGGAGACTTATATACAAAAGGGAGTGGCTGAAACCACTCCTTTATTTATTAATCTTTAATTATCGAAAGGAATTTGTGCATTGGCAGAACACACTTCATATTTTGAGATGTTTGATATTAATAACAAAAACGAGCAACCCACATTAATTGAGTTGCTCGTTTTTTTGGTGCGGGTAACCGGACTTGAACCGGTACGGAGTATTAGTCCGAGGGATTTTAAGTCCCTTGCGTCTGCCAATTTCGCCATACCCGCAAAAATATATGTAAGATTTAACTTTTAGATTATAACATAATTTTCTGCACTTTTCAAGCGTTGTAAGAAAAAAATTATTATTGTTATAAAATTTATTCGGTGGCGAGCCGCCACTGCCAAGACGCGGAATCGCTCGGCAAGCCTCGCTCGCAGTTGATTAGAGAAATATATTGCCACGGTCGAAGAAATTGCCAATGGGCGAACTTTATTCGCCCCCTACGATAAAGCTTCCCTAAGATACTCAAAGTTTAGGTCGAGCCTTTTTAAAGGCTCGTAGGTCAAGGGCAACGCCCTTGTCGCTCTCCGCAGAGAGCGAAATACCTTTGGGCGAAGCCCAACATTCTTTACTTCTAAAAGTGGTGGACTTTGTCCACCGCTTAATTTTCTTTTGTTAGCAACATTAGTACCTAAGGGCGGACAAAGTCCGCCCTTTTAAGGTAAGAGATGTTAAGGGCTTCGCCCTTAAAACCCACAAGGGACTCCGTCCCTTGACCCTGCAAGCCTTTAAAAAGGCTCAAGCGAAACTTTTAACTGTCTAAAATAAGTACATTAGCTGAGCGTAGGGGCGAACTGTGTTCGCCCGTTCGGTAGTTCATTGGAAATTTCTTCGACCGCATCAATAATCTTCATTTATCAACACCGAGCGAGACTTGTCGAGCGATTCTGCGTCTTGACAGTGGCGGCACGCCACTTAGGAAAGTCTGTTATAAAAAAACGGCGACTGCTATTGCAATCACCGTTTATGATAGGTTGAATATTTAGATTTATAGAACCTTAGATAAGAAATCTTTAAGTCTTTGGTTCTGCGGATTTCCGAATAGTTCCTTAGGATTGTTTTCTTCTTGAATTATTCCATCATTGATGAACATAACTCTATTTGCAACCTCTCTTGCAAAACCCATTTCGTGAGTAACTATAACCATTGTCATACCTGATTCTGCAAGGTCTTTCATAAGAGCAAGAACTTCTCCGACCATTTCAGGGTCGAGTGCTGATGTAGGCTCATCAAAGAGCATTACATCAGGATTCATTGCTAAAGCTCTTATAATAGCGATTCTCTGTTTCTGACCGCCAGAAAGCTGTGGTGAATATAAATCTGCCTTTTCAGAAAGACCGATTCTTGCGAGAAGCTCATCAGCTTTTGCTGAAGCCTCATCCTTTGTCATCTTGCCAAGCTTGACAGGTGCAAGCATAATATTTTGCTTGATTGTCATATTAGGGAAAAGGTTGAACTGCTGGAATACCATACCGATTTTTTCACGCATTTTATTTATATCTACGGACTTATCGGTTATATCTGTGCCCTCAAATTTTATGACACCGCTTGTAGGTGTTTCAAGTAGATTAAGAGAGCGGAGAAAAGTAGATTTTCCACAGCCGGAGGGCCCTATAATAGCGATAACATCGCCCCTTGAGATAGTGGTGTTTATGCCTTTGAGAACATCGTGTTCACCGAAGCTTTTGCAAAGGTCCTTTACCTCTATAAGAACTTGATTTGTGCTTTTATCTTGCATTGTCATTTTTAAGCTTCCTTTCGAGTTTATTTACACCTACGGTTAAGATCATTACTATTACGAGGTAGATAAGTGCAACAGCGATAAGTGGTATGAATGCCTCGAAGGTCTGACTTCTGATAATATCGCCAGCCTTTGTGAGGTCTGTAAGTCCGATATAACCACTGATAGCTGTTTCCTTGAGAAGGCTGATACACTCATTGCAGAGTGCAGGAAGAATATTTTTGAAAGCCTGTGGAAGAATAATTGAAAGCATAGTCTGCTTATATGTAAGACCAAGACTGCGACCTGCCTCAAATTGTCCCTTATCTACTGAGTTTATGCCTGAACGGATAACCTCGGCAACATAAGCGGCTGAATTAAGACCGAAAGCGACAACAGCAACGAGAATCTTATCAATATTGACCGACGCAAAGATTACATAATAGATTATAAGGAGCTGAATCATTGCAGGAGTACCTCTTATAATGGTGAGGTATAGCTTACAGATGAAATTCAAAATTTTAAGCTTGTGGTTTTGGTCGTGTATGGTTCTTACGATTGCGATAAGTGCACCAAGCACAATACCGATTATAATCGCAAAGAGTGTAATAAGAAGTGTGTTGCCAAGACCTGTGACGATATAGCTCCAACGGCTGCTATCGACAAAATTCTGTTGAAGTTTCTCGAAGAATGATATGCCGGCTGCACCTGCTTCTGTATTTCTTACAACAATAACCTGTCTTGTTTCAGCATAGAAATTTGAGAAATCGACATTCTTTTTTCTATCCTCAGTAACAGACATACCAGCGGCACCAACATCTGCCTTACCAGATTGCACGGAGGTTATAATGGAATCAAATTCTATATCCTCAATTTTTAGTTCCATTCCAAGCTTATCGCATATAGCTCTCATCATATCCATATCAATACCGACGATTTTTCCGTCCTCATAGTATTCATATGGCTTGAACTGAGCATTTGTTGCAACAACTAAAGTACCGTTTTTGCGGTCAACATTTTTTTCATTATAAGGCTTAGTACCGATTTCTTTTGCAGAGCCAATATAATTTGTAACTATATCTGATAAAGTTCCGTCTGCTTGTAATTCATCTATGGCATTATTGAGCTTATCGAGAAGCTCCTTGTTGCCTTTTTTTATGCAAAGAGCATATTGTTCCTTTGCAAATTCCTCATCGAGAATCTTAATATCAGAATTTTTCTCTGTAAAGGATTTTGCTGTCTGTTCATCAATTACAACACAATCGATTTTTTGCTGTTTAAGTGATTGAATAGCATCAGCGGCTTTATTATAGCGTTCAATCGTAGTGCCTTTTTCGTCACCCTCATATTCGGTGACATAGTCATCACCAGTTGTACCAAGCTGAACACCAACTTTTTTTCCTGGAATGTCCTTAGCACTTGTAATAGTGTTATCGCTTTGGCTTGTGGTATCTGCCGCATTTGCTGTGCTGAGCATAAAACAGCTCAAAAGTGCTGTGACGGCAAGTAAAATGCAGATAAACCGCCAAGCCGTCTGATTTTTGTTTCTACTTTTTAACATAATAACTTCCTCCTTCAATATATAAAAAAACTATATCACATATTTTTGCTTTTTACAATGAATAAGCCGAAAATTAAGCAAAATAACTTCCTTAAAACAGTAAAAAGGCTCGTAGGACAAGGGCAACGCCCTTGTCGCTCTCCGCAGAGGGCGAAATACCTTTGGGCGAAGCCTAACATAAATTTCTCTTGTCAGCAACATTAGTTCCTAAGGGCGGACAAAGTCCGCCCTTTAAAGGCAAGAAATGTTAAGGGCGTTGCCCTTAAAACCCACCAAAGGCTCTGCCTTTGGAAACCGCAAGCTTTTGAAAAAGCTTGAGCAAAACTTTTAAGTGTTTTAGAAAAGTGAATTAGTTAATCGGTAGTTTCTTCGACCGTGTTAACTATCTTCTTTAACTTCACTACGAGCGAGGCAAAGCCGAGCGATTCCGCGTCTTGTCCTGTGCGGTCACGCACCGCGTCTTGGGAGCGGCGGCTCGCCGCCTCGAGCGAAACTTTTAATTGTCTAAGATTAGTGCGTTAGCTAAGCGGTAGTTTCTTTTTTTGTGTTTTGATAACGCCGTCTCGCCGTATTAAACTTACGAATATTAAGGAATTTCTTGCCTTAAAGGCAATATTGTTTTATAATAGCAATAGAATTAACGAATTATTGCTGAAAGGATAGATTATTTATGGAAAGAAAGGCTTCTGATTTTTTTGAATCTCTTAATGGCAAAACAGTTGCTCTCTGTGGTATCGGTGGAAGTAATTTGCCTCTTATAAAGATGTTTGCAAAATACGGTGCAAAGGTTCTCGCTTGTGATAAGAGAGAAAGAACTGCTCTCGGTGAAAATGCCGATAAAGCCGAAGAATATGGTGCAGAACTTCATCTTGGTGAAAATTATTTAAAAAATCTTGGAGCGGATATTATATTCAGAACCCCAGGTATGAAATATTATATGGACGAACTTGTAGAGGCAAGAAACAATGGTGTTGCTGTTACAAGCGAAATGGAAGTATTTTTTGACATATGTCCTTGCAAAATAATTGCAGTTACAGGAAGTGACGGTAAAACAACTACAACTACAATTATTTCCGAGCTTTTAAAAGCAAGCGGAAAGACCGTTCATCTTGGAGGAAACATCGGACACCCGCTCTTGCCTGATATAGAATCAATTTCTTCTGAGGATTATGCTGTTGTAGAGCTTTCAAGCTTTCAGCTTATTTCTATGAGAAAAAGCCCTGATATAGCAGTTGTAACAAATCTCGCACCTAATCACCTCGATATTCACAAGGATATGCAGGAATATATTGACGCTAAGAAAAATATTGTTCTCCACCAGAACGCTTTTTCACGCACAGTCTTAAATCTTGATAACGAAATTTCAAACAGCTTTAGCGAATATGTTCGTGGTACGCTCTATAAATTCTCACGCAGAAATTCTGTAAAAAGCGGTGCTTATATGAAGCCTGACGGTGAAATAGTTATGAGCATAAATGGAGAAGAAACGCACATAATGAAAGCGGAGGAGATTAAAATTCCTGGCTTGCATAATATCGAAAACTACCTTGCCGCAATAAGTGCAGTATGGGGCTTGGTTGATGTTGAAACTATCCGCAAGGTTGCTATGGAGTTTGCAGGAGTTGAGCATCGTGCGGAATTAGTCAGAGAGCTGGACGGCGTTCGTTGGTATAATGACGCTATCGGTACAAGTCCTACAAGAACCGTCAAGGGTACACTTTCACTTTATGACCGCAAGATTATCCTTATTGCCGGCGGATATGACAAGAAAATCCCATATGACGAGATGGGCGAGGTCGTGCCTAAGACAGTTAAGCTTTTAATTCTTATGGGAGCTACGGCAGATAAGATTGAGGAGGCTACAAGAAAAGCATCAACATATAGTGAGGGAAATCCTGAGATAATCAGAGTTAACAGCATGGAAGAAGCTGTTAAAATTGCAAGAGAGAGAGCCGAGAGCGGAGATATAGTTTCTATGTCACCCGCAAGTGCAAGCTTTGATATGTATAAGAATTTCGCCGAAAAGGGCTTACATTATAAGAGATTGGTTATGGAATTGAAGTAATTTTCAATGAATTACCGACGGCGAGCCGCCGCTCCCAAGACGCGGAATCGCTCGACAAGTCTCGCTCGACACTTTCAAGATAAGTTTGTTGACGCGGTTGAAGTAATTTCCAATGAACTACCGACGGCGAGCCGCCGCTCCCAAGACGCGGAATCGCTCGACAAGTCTCGCTCGACACTTTCAAGATAAGTTTGTTGACGCGGTCGAAGTAATTTCCAATGAATTATCAAGCGGGCGAACATAGTTCGCCCCTACGATTAGCTAACAAGCTTATCTAAGACAGTTAAAAGTTTCGCTCGAGCCTTTTTAAAGGCTCGCAGTTTCCAAAGGCGGAGCCTTTGGTGGGTTTTAAGGGCAACGCCCTTAACATCTCTTGCCTTTAAAGGGCGGACTTTGTCCGCCCTTAGAAACTAATGTTGCTGGCAAGAGGAATTTATCGGCGGATAAAATCCGCCGATTTAAGAAAAAAGAAATGTTGGGCTTCGCCCAAAGGTGTTTCGCTCTCTGCGGAGAGCGACAAGGGACCTACAAGCCTTTAAAAAGGCTTGACCTAAACTTTAATTTTTCTTAGGAAAGATAAATATTGATTTTAGGACGGAACCTCTTGTAGTTTTATAAGGCGTTGATAGGAGGATTATATGGAAAACATAAAAGAAGTACTCACAAAACTTTTGCTTGCTGACGGCGTTTCTGGCGATGAAGATTTCGCTTGTTCTATCGCCGCAACAATTTTAAGAGAATTTGGTGAGGTAACATATAGAGATAACGGAAGTGTTATTCTCACAATGGGCGATAAATCAAGCGATAAGCATATTATGCTTGATGCACATATCGACAGAATAGGTCTTATCGTCACATATATTGACGACAGAGGCTTTATTAAAGCAACACCTTGCGGTGGTATGGATATGAGGACGCTTCCATCAAGTGCAGTAACTGTTCTTGGCAAGGAGAATATTACAGGCGTAGTTTGTACATTCCCTCCGCATTTAATTAAGAATGACAGCGGAGATGCCATTACTAAGGATAAAATCTGGATTGATACTGGACTTCCTGTCGAAAAGGTAAAGAATCTTGTTGAGCTTGGTGATAGAATTATTGTCAGAAGTGAGCCTAAGGAATTGCTTAATAACAGAATTGCCTCGGCGGCTTTGGATAATCGTGCAGGCTGTACGGCTCTTGTTGAAACAGCAAGACTTCTTAAGGATAAAAAACTGCCTTGCAAGCTTTCAATCGTTCTAAGCTCACAGGAAGAAACAAGCGAGCTTGGTGCGAGAACAGCCGCATTTGCACTTGAACCGACAGAGGCGATTATAGTTGATGTTGGCTTTGCAAAGCAAGCTGGAGTTCCTGAAGAATCAAGCGGAAAATTCGGTTGTGGCGGAATTATTAGTATAGCACCTGTACTTTCAAGAAAGGTTACAAATAAGCTGATTGAGATTTCAAAGAGCTTTGGTTTAGAGTGTGAATATGAGGTTGACGGCAGAACGACAGGCACAAATGCCGATGTAATCGCAGGAAGCAGAGGAGGAGTTCCTTGTGGAGTTCTTTCTATTCCTGAAAGATATATGCACACACAGGTTGAGGTTGTTTCACTTGAGGATATAGAAAGTGTTGCAAAGATTCTTGCAAAGTATGTTGAGGACGGAGGTGCATTTTAATGAACATTGAGCTTTTAGAAAGATTATGCACAGCTTGCGGAGTTTCTGGAGATGAGGACGATATAAGAGATATTATCCTTGAAGAAATCAAGCCATATGCAGACGAACTAAAGGTTGATTCTCTCGGAAATATCCTTGCTTTCAAAAAGGGCAAGCAGAGAGCAAAATCTAAACTTCTTATCTCGGCACATATGGACGAGGTAGGCTTTATTGTTACTAATATTGAAAGCAACGGTACACTGAAATTCGCCGAGGTGGGCGGAATTGATAAAAAAGCCGCTTGCGGAAAGGCAGTTCTTATCGGCAAAAATAAATTGCCTGGCGTCATTGGTGCAGTTCCTGTTCATGTGCTTAAAGCTGATGAAAGAGCAAAAAATCCGTCAATAGACTCACTCTATATAGATATTGGTGCAGATACCAAGGAACAAGCCGAGAAGTGTGTTTCTCTTGGTGACTGCGTTTATTTTGATTCAGTTTTTGAGGCTGATGAACGCATAATCGGAAAGGCGATTGATGACAGAGCAGGCTGTATGGCTCTTATAGAATTGCTACAAAGCGAACTTGAGTATGACACATACTTTAGCTTTGTAGTACAAGAGGAAATAGGTCTGCGTGGGGCAAAGGGTGCGGCATTTACGCTCAATCCTGATACTGCGATTGTAGTTGAGGCTACAACAGCATCGGATATTCCTGATGTTTCGGGTGCTGATAAGGTATGCTCGGTCGGTTTGGGTGCGGTTGTTTCGTTTATGGACGGTGCAACTATGTATGACCGAACACTTTACAGGCTTATAATGGATAATGCAAAGCAAGCTGAAATCCCTGTTCAGACTAAAACGAAAATTGCAGGCGGAAACGATGCTGGTGCAATCCATCAATCAAGAGGCGGAGTGCGTACAGCGGCAATTTCAGTTCCTTGCAGATATTTGCACAGCTCAACCTCTCTTATAAGTCGAGATGACTTACAAGCCGTTTGTGATACTCTAAGACTTGCGGCAGAATTGGCGGCTGGAAATGATTTTACTTGTTGATGAAAGCAATCGTTCCATAGCTGAAAAATATCTTGATAAGCCGAATCCCTTTGCTTGCCGAATACTTTCACAGCTTTTAGCCTATGGAACAGGTGAACGCTTTTTAGAGCATTGGGTTCAGCTTGAGGATAACAAGCCGAGAGCGGTAATCTCACGAATGGACGGAAACATTACGATTTTCTGCGAAAATGTAAATGATGAGCTTTTAGAATTTATCGAAGCAGTGGGATATAACACAGTTTTTGCGGATAAGGAGCTTTTTCCTCAATACTGGAGCGGAGAAGTCTTGATGAAGTTTGTCAGAAAGCCTGAAACTGAAATTTCTGATAATATAGATTTTAACCCTACTATAAGGGAAATTTATTCCGTTCTTGAAAGATGTCGGGGAGAGGGCTTTGAAATTCCCGATTTTGATAGCTTTTATCCCGATATGTCGCATAGAGTACGGCATAATTTGTCGAGAGTTCTGGCATATAGGCTTGACGGACAGACTATTGCCTGCTGTATGACCTCGGCTGAAACGGATAATTGTGCAATTATAAGTGGAGTTGCGTGCTTGCCCGAATGTAGGGGCAAGGGATACGCAAGCAAGCTTGTTGCGAAAATTTCAGAAACTTTGGGTGATAGAGATATTTTTGTTTTTTGCAGAGAGGAATTAGTTGGGTTTTATAATAGTTTGGGCTTTATGTCTGAATGAATTTGAACTTAGGATTTGAACATTTCCTACCAAGAGGTAGAACGCAGTTCGCCTCTAAATCTCTGAAAGCAATTTTAAATTTTTGAGGTATTATATGAATTATTTTGATTTTGATAAAAAGATAATTTCCGCATCTGAAAAGGCGGAAGAAATGGCTAACGAGGCATTTCAGAAAACTAACTACATAACAGAGCTTAATCAGCGAAAAATGCTGAAAGCTTTTCAGAATGCAAGAGTCAGTGAAAGCCATTTCACAGCAAGTACAGGCTATGGCTACGGCGACAGAGGTCGAGAGGCTCTTGATGAGGTATTCGCATTCGCACTTAATGCGGAGGACGCTCTTGTCAGATATAATTTCGTGAGCGGTACACATACAATTACTACCGCACTTTTCGGCGTTCTTCGTCCGAATGATACTATGCTTTCGGTTACTGGAATACCATACGATACACTTCAAGGCGTAATCGGAATTACAAGTGATGGCAAAACTATTTCGGGCAATACAGGTACACTTATTGACTTCGGAATAAATTACGAACAGCTCGACCTTTTATCAGACGGAACAGTTGATTATGAGGGTATGAAACAGAGAATCACACCTGATATTAAAATGGTATATATTCAGCGTTCAAGGGGGTATTCACTCCGTCCATCACTCAGATGTGAGGAAATCGAGAAAATCGCAAAGCTTGCACACGAGCTTGCACCAAACTGCATAGTTATGCTCGATAACTGTTATGGTGAATTTGTACAGGAATATGAGCCGACTATCGGCAATGTTGACCTTATGGCTGGTTCACTTATAAAGAATCCAGGCGGAGGAATTGCTCCGACAGGCGGTTATATAGCAGGCAGACACGATTTAATAGAGCTTTGCTCATATCGTCTTACAACTCCTGGTACTGGCAAGGAAATCGGCTGTACTCTCGGACATAATCGGGAATTATTTATGGGAGCGTTCAATGCTCCTCATGTAACTGGTGAGGCACTCAAAACAGCGATATTTGCATCAGCATTTTTCGAGCTTTTCGGCTATGGTGTTACTCCAAGATATGATGAGCCTCGTGCGGATATTATCGAGTCAATTATGCTTGGCGGAGAAAAAGAGCTTGTCGCATTTTGTCAAGGCATACAGCAAGGAGCACCTGTTGATTCGTTTGTAGTTCCAGAGCCTTGGGATATGCCTGGCTATGACAGTCAGGTTATTATGGCGGCTGGTGCATTTACACTTGGTGCGTCAATAGAGCTTTCGGCTGACGCTCCACTCAGAGAGCCATATGCCGCTTGGATGCAAGGTGCGTTGAATTATCACAGCGGTAAGCTTGGCGTACTTCTTGCCGCACAGAAAATGCTTGAAAAAGGCGTTCTTAAACAGTGAAAGCCCTGAAAAACAGGCTGAATTTTGTCAGTCTGTCACTTATCATCGGAACTGTTATTTCAATTTCTGGCTTAATATTATTTATTCCGCAAGAAATGTATGTTGCAAGGCTTGCGTTATTGTCCTTTGCAAAAAATTTATTGCCGTTTATTGTGCTTGCGTATTTTTTCAAACAGCCATTGAAGCTTAAAAAGCAGACTAAGCAAAAAATATCTTTGTCAGCTTTGGTTTTATTTACAGTATTTGCTTTTACATTGTGCTTTTCGTGCAATATCGTGCCGAATTTAATTTCATATGCGACTGGAATAGACATAGGTTCAAGCTATGTATTCAATCCACTGGATTATATTGCAATGGCACTTATCCCCGCAATAATCGAGGAAACGGCTTTTCGTGGGTTTATTTTAGGCGGATTTTGCGAATATGGGGCAAAATTTGCGGTGATTATTTCGGCTATGATTTTTGCGATGTCACATACAAGTTTGACGGCGGTTATATATTCGTTCCTTTGCGGAATAATTTTAGGCTGTTTATATCTTAGAACTGATTCACTTGTTGCGTGTATGACAGTGCATTTTTTGTGCAATGCTCTTACCATAACTTGCGGATTGTTTCAAGGCTTATATAATATAGCAATCGTGATTTGTATTTTGTTTTCGGTGATAATTTTTGCAGCCATAAAGCTGAAACGAAAGCCAATATTTCCGCAAGAACAGCAAAAATCGGATATATTATCATTTAAAACGGCTCTTACAAACCCGATGATAATAATTTTATTCGCAATAGAAATTATAAATATAATTATGATGTATTTTTAAGCAAGGAGATGACGGCAGGTGAGCATTGATGAAAAATTTATGCTTGAGGCCTTAACAGAGGCACAGAAATCCTATGAAATAGGGGAAGTACCTGTTGGTGCAGTTGTCGTCAAAGATGGCGAGATTGTCGGGAGAGGGCATAATCTTCGTGAAACCGATAAAAACGCCTTGCGTCACGCAGAACTTATTGCGATAGATGAAGCTTGCACGAAATTAGGCGGTTGGAGACTTTGGCAATGCGATTTATATGTTACGCTTGAGCCTTGCCCTATGTGTACGGGTGCAATTATAAATTCGAGGATTAAGCGTGTTGTATTCGGAGCATTCGACAAAAAAGCTGGTTCTTGTGCATCAGTTGTAAATCTCTTTGAATTGCCTTATAATCACAAGCCAGAACTTATTTCTGGAGTTATGGAAAATGAATGTGCGGAGCTTTTGAGCAGATTTTTTAAAGAATTAAGAGAACGCAAAAGCAAGAAAAAACCTTTTGATTTTTAGAGGTGACAATATATGACGAAAGAATACGCATTAAAGCAACTAAAAGGGCTTCCGCTTGATATGCGAGATGCCGCAAAAAAGGATATAGACCTCAGAGCGTATAAGACAGTTGAAATCGTTCCAAGCTTTGAAATATGGGGAAATTGCTTTCAGATGAGCGTGTATTATAAATTTAAACTTCCTGACGGCAAGGAGCTTTATGGCAGAGCAGCAAATTTGTCAGTATTTGGCGAAATGCACGATATTGCTGCAAGAGGAGAACCTTTCACAGTAACTTACCTCGAAAATTCGGGAGTAATATTAGAGATAGAGGAAACCAATCCTTAATAAGACAAATAAAAGTTTCACTCGAGCCTTTGGCGGGTTTTAAGGGTGAAGTTCTTAATCTGTCTTGCACCCTAAAATTTCTTTTGTTAGCAACATTAGTCAATAAGGGCGGACTTTGTCCGCCCTTTGGGGATAAAGAGATGTTAAGGGCGTTGCCCTTAAAACCTATGAGGGACTCCGTCCCTCAACCCTGCAAGCTTTTGAAAAAGCTTGAGCAAAACTTTTAATTGTCTAAGATAAGTGCGTTAGCTAAGCGGTAGTTCATCGGTAGTTTCTTCGACCGCGTCAACAGATTTCCCTAATTAACTGCGAGCGAGACTTGTCGAGCGATTACGCGTCTTCGCCGTGGGTCGGCACCCACCAATACTTGATTATATTGAATAATTTGGTATAATAAAAAATAGATTAAATTTTATATAGCGGAGGACGAAAAATTATGTCTGATACAGTAAGAACACGATATGCACCAAGCCCAACAGGCTTTATGCACGTAGGAAACCTTAGAACGGCCCTTTATGAATACCTTGTTTCAAAATCTCAGGGTGGTAAGTTTATTCTTAGAATTGAGGATACAGACCAAGAACGCAAGGTTGAGGGAGCAGTTGACCTCATTTATAGAACACTCGAAAGAGCTGGACTTAAACACGATGAAGGCCCTGATGTAGGCGGAGATTTCGGACCATATGTTCAGAGTGAAAGACTTGGAATGTATCTTCCTTATGCTGAACAGCTTGTAAAAGAGGGTAAGGCTTATTATTGCTTCTGCTCTAAGGAAAGACTTCAATCACTCAAGGATAACGATAAATTCGGCACTGGTTATGACAGACATTGCCGTGATTTGCCAAAGGAAGAGGTTGAAAGACTTCTTGCAAGTGGTGCAGAGTATGTTATTCGTCAGAAAATGCCACTTGAGGGTAGCACTACCTTTGAGGACGCTGTTTTCGGAACTATTACAGTTGAAAATTCTGAGCTTCAAGACCAGATTCTTATAAAAGCAGATGGTTTCCCGACATACAACTTCGCTAATGTTATTGATGACCATACTATGAATATTACTCATGTTGTAAGAGGTTGTGAGTATCTGTCTTCTACACCAAAATATAATCTTCTCTATGAGGATTTTGGCTGGGAAATTCCTACTTATATTCATCTTCCACTCATTATGGGCAAAAACGAGGACGGCTCTGTATCAAAGCTTTCTAAGCGTCACGGTGCAACAAGCTTTGAGGATTTGACAAATGAAGGATATTTGCCAGAGGCAATCATTAATTATATTGCACTTCTCGGCTGGTGCCCTGAAGATAATACAGAAATATTCACTCTTGATGAGCTTACAAAGGTTTTCAAGATAAGCGGTATAAGCAAATCTCCTGCTGTATTTGATTATGATAAGTTGGAATGGTTCAACGGCGAATATATCAAGGCTATGACAGTAGAGCAGTTCGCAGAAGTAGCAAAGCCATATTTCGAGCAGGTTATCAAAAAACCGCTTGATTTCGTAAAAATCGCTTCTATACTTCAAAAGCGTACAACAAAGCTTACAGATATTCCCGAAAAGATAGCCTTCTTTGAGGAACAGCCTGAATATGACAAGGAGCTTTTTGTCAATAAAAAAAGTAAGACTAATCTCGAAAATTCACCTGTAATCTTAAAAGCAGCTATTGAGGAGCTTGAGGCTCTTAGCGAATGGAATTTTGATTCAATTCACGATTGCCTTATAGCTTTTGCTGAAAAGCAGGGTATTAAGAACGGTACAGCAATGTGGCCTGTAAGAATTGCCGCATCTGGCATGACTGTTACACCAGGTGGAGCAGTTGAAATTCTTGATATTCTTGGCAGAGAGGAATCTCTAAAAAGACTTAATGCAGGGCTTGCAAAATTATAATAAAACTTAATTTAGGAAAGTTAAAAGTTTCGCTCGAGCCTTTTTAAAGGCTCGCAGTTTCCAAAGGCAGAGCCTTTGGTCGCTCTCCGCAGAGAGCGAAACACTTTATACTTCTCTAAGCGCAGGAGGGTAGAAAAACATTCCAGTGGAATGTTTTTCGTAGGGAACCCTCGCAGGGGGTTCCCTGTTAGTGCGTGACCGTACAGGACAAGACGCAAAATCGCTCTACAAGTCTTGTTCGACATTTATAAAAGAAGTTTGTTGACGCAGTCTGAGAATTTCCCAATGAACTACCGAACGGGCGAACACAGTTCGCTCCAACGGTTCATTCGCATAGAATAATTAAAAGTCTTGACTTTAGAGAAAAATAAATTTGAGTTTGGAGTATAAAAAGGAGTACAGAATTATGGCAGATGAAATTTTAGAAAATGAAGTCGCTGGTAACTTTATCCACGATTTTATTAAGGAAGATATAGCCGAGGGAGGCAGATTTGAGGGTAAGGAAGTTCACACAAGATTTCCGCCTGAACCTAACGGATATTTGCATATAGGCCACGCAAAGGCTATTTGCATAGACTTCGGAACAGCAGAACGCTTTGGCGGAAAATGTAACCTTAGAATGGACGATACAAACCCAACCAAAGAAGATGTTGAGTATGTTGACGCAATAAAAGAGGATATTGCATGGCTCGGTTTTAGCTGGGGCGATAGATTCTACTTTGCATCACAGTATTTCGATAAGATGTATGAATTTGCTATTGAGCTTATTAAAAAGGGCTTGGCTTATGTCTGCGAGCTTTCACCAGAGGAAATGCGTGAAAATCGTGGGGATTTATCCCACCCTGCAAAAAGCCCTTATCGTGACAGACCTATTGAAGAAAGCCTTGACCTCTTTGAGCGTATGAAAAACGGAGAATTTCCTGACGGAAAAATGACTCTTCGTGCAAAAATCGACCTCACATCAGGTAACTTCAATATGCGTGACCCTGTTCTTTATCGTATAAATAGAATTAAGCACCACCGCACAGGCGATAAATGGTGCATTTATCCTATGTATGATTTTGCACACCCTATTGAGGACGCACTTGAGGGTATTACTCATTCTCTTTGCTCACTTGAATTTGAGGACCACCGCCCACTCTATGACTGGGTTATAAATAATATTTCTGTACCTGCAAAGCCAAGACAGATTGAGTTTGCAAGACTTGGTATCAACAATACTGTTATGAGTAAGAGAAAGCTCCGTAAGCTTGTTGAGGAAAATTATGTAAACGGTTGGGACGACCCAAGAATGCCTACTCTCTGCGGTTTGAGAAGAAGAGGCTATACACCTGCATCTATCCGTAATTTCTGCGAAAGAATCGGTGTTGCAAAGGCTACAAGCACAGTTGAATATAGCTTTCTTGAGCATTGCCTGCGTGAGGACTTGAACGAAACTGCACAGCGTACAATGGCAGTTCTTCGCCCTGTAAAGCTTATTATTACAAACTATCCAGAGGATAAGACAGAAACCTTTGAGGTTGAAAATAACCCAAATCGTCCAGAAGACGGCACGAGAACAGTAACATTTTCTCGTGAACTCTTTATAGAGCAAGATGATTTTATGGAAGAACCTGTAAAGGGCTATTTCAGAATGTTCCCAGGAAATGAAGTTCGCCTTAAAACAACTTATATCGTAAAATGTACAGGCTGTAAGAAAGACGAAAACGGCAATGTTATAGAGGTTTATGCAGAATACGACCCTGAAACAAGAGGCGGAAACGCTCCTGACGGCAGAAAAATCAAGGGTACTATTCATTGGGTTGACGCAAAGACAGCCTCTACAGCAGAAGTTCGTCTTTATGATAATCTCTTTACTGTTCCTGACCCAGATGTCGGCGATAAGAATTTCCTTGATTATCTCAATCCAAATTCTCTTGAAATTCTCACAAACTGTAAGGTTGAGCCGGCTATGGCAAGTGCAGAAGCACCGAAATCATATCAGTTTATGCGACTTGGCTATTTCTGCGTTGATAAAGACAGCACACCAGAAAAGCCAGTATTTAACCGTTCAGTATCTTTAAAGGATAGCTTTAAGAAAAAATAATATTTTATGATATAAAGATACCGCCTATGCTTTAAGCAAGGCGGTATTTTTACTGACAAGATATTACATATTATAATATAATGTGAGTTCGATGAATATTCTTAGTTAATAATAAGTTATAAAAGTAGGGGCGAACTGCGTTCGCCCGTTGGGCAAAGAATGTTAAGGGCTTTGCCCTTAAAACCCACAAGGGACTCCGTCCCTTGACCCTGCAAGCCTTTGAAAAGGCTTGAGCGAAACTTTTAATTTCTGTCGAACTCATGTTAATATAATTATACATAGAGCGTATCACAACGATAGGCGGTCAATCCTGCTCCCAGAAATGGGGGTGTTACATATGGAAAGTTATGTTACTTGGTCTGATTTAATTCAGCTTGGCATATTGATAATTGCTATTATCAAGCTTTTCAGTGATAATAAAAGGAAATAACCGCCCCACTTCCCAATAAGGCGGTTATTTCAAATAACTATAATTTTGGGAGCGACCGTTTTGTGATACGCTCTATCCTTATTTATATTATATAACATAAAAAAATATATGTCAATCTATAAAAACTTGATTTTGTAAAAACAAAACCGCACGAAAGTTAAATACCTCGTGCGGTTTTTGTATAGGAGGAATATAAATATATTCTTACACTCTATAAATTATTTTTGATTGACTGCTGGGTCATAGCGGAGAAATTCTATTGTATGATGACCTCTGCCTTGGGTTGCCTGTCGAATAAAGGTTGAGAAGTCGCTTGTTTCTGCCATAGGAATTTCTGCTTCGATTGTCTGATAGCCGTTTCCAGCAGGATTCATACCGTAAACACGACCTCGGCGTTTATTGATTTCGCCCATAACATCGCCCATTGCGGAATCAGGCACAGTAGCCTTTAATGTGCCGATTGGTTCAAGGAGAATTGGGTCTGCACTTTCCATAGCCGTCTTGAATGCAATAGCCGCAGCCATTTTAAAGGACATTTCGGAGGAATCAACAGGGTGATAAGAGCCGTCATAAAGAGTAGCCTTAACACCAACAACAGGATAGCCAGCAATAGGACCTTTCTGCATACACTCACGCAAGCCTTTTTCAACAGCAGGGAAAAAGCCCTTAGGTACAGCACCGCCGACAACTCTTTCATCAAACTCAAAATCGCCGTCAAATGGCTCAAATTCTATCCAGACATCGCCAAATTGTCCGTGACCGCCAGTTTGTTTCTTGTGCTTGCCTTGTGCCTTAACCTTTTTGCGGATAGTTTCACGATAAGCTACCTTAGGTGTGCTGAGTGTTACCTCAACACCAAATTTACTCTTTAGCTTGGATACGATAACATCAATATGCTGTTCGCCGAGAGCAGTAAGAATCATTTCGTGAGTTTCGTTATTTGTTTTAAAGCGAATTGTTGGGTCTTCCTCAGAAAGTCTTAATAAGCCCTGAGCGACCTTTTCCTCATCACCCTTATTCTTGGGATAAACTGCCTTAGAATAGGAAGGTTGAGGATATTCAATGCCCTCAAGGATAACCTTTCTCGCAGGAGCGCAAAGAGTATCGCCTGTATTGGTAGATTGTAATTTTGCCGCCGCACCTATATCGCCAGCGGTAATATATGGAGTATCTATGAGCTTTTTGCCACAGATAGTCATAACCTTGGTCAAACGCTCAATCGTACCTGTACGCATATTCATAATCGGAGTTTCAGGGGAGATTTTGCCTGAAATAACCTTAAAGTAAGACAGCTTGCCGACAAATGGGTCTGCAACAGTTTTGAAAACGATTGCAGCGGGCAGAGCATTTTCATTTACAGAAAGCTCAACAGGATTGCCCTCGGTATCAAGTGCAAGCTCTTCTGATTTATCCTCAGCAGATGGAGCAAGCCAGATAAGACCGTTCAAGAGCTGTTCAATACCGTATGTAAGAAGTGCGTCACCGCAGAATACAGGACTGATTTTTCCCTCTTTAACGCCCTTACTTACGCCGACAATGATTTCTTCAGGGGTGAAGTCCTCGCCTGAAAAATATTTTTCGAACATTTCGTCACTTGTTTCAGCGACAGCCTCACAAATAGCGGTTCTAAGACCTTCAAGACGATTTCCCATATCAGGAAGTGGAACAGTTGTGATTTTTCCGTTCTCATATTTATATGCTTTATACTCAAGAAGATTGACATAGCAATCTGCCTGACCGTCAACTATATAAGGAACGACAACAGGGCAGACGGACGGACCGAATGAGGCTTTAAGATTTTCAAATACACGATAGAATCTTGCACTCTCATCGCAAAGACCGTTTACAAAGAAAATCTTTGTCAAACCACGCTTATCAGCGGCGGCAACAGCCTTTTCAGTGCCGACACAAACACCGCTTTTGCCAGAAACAGTAATAAGAACTGAATCAGCGGCACGAACGCCCTCATAAAGACCTCCCTCAAAGTCGAATAATCCTGGGGTATCTATAAGATTTATTTTATGATTTTTCCACTCTACTGGAGCAGTAGCCGCTACAACAGAGCTTTTTCTCTTAATTTCTTCAGGGTCGCAGTCAAGTATGGTATTACCCTCAGATACCTTGCCGAGGCGTTCCGAACCACCACAGGTATAGATAATAGCTTCAGCGAGAGAGGTTTTACCAGAACCGCTATGACCAGCAATAGCGATGTTAAGGATATTTTTTGCATTATATTGTTTCATACGAGTTTAATTCTCCTTTCGTAGGTGGGCAAAAATCTAAGAGATTTCACAAAGATTGTTGCATAATAATTTATAACATATTATAAATTATTTATGCAAAAAATACAAGAGGAAAATTGAAATTTTTTGTAGGATAGTAATTAAATTTTGTAGGATAGTAATTAAATATTGTAAAGCGAAAGAAAGAGCTTTAAGATTATATTTTTACATTATAATAATGCTCTAATATGCCTTTATATCCGATGCCCTCTTTAGCCATCTCATTTGCTCCATATTGGCTCATTCCCACATTATGCCCATAGCCTTTGACTTCAAACTGAAATTCCTTGTTGTACTTAACACTAAAGCAAGCACTCCTTAATCCCAAAATTTCCCTCACTTTGCTGCCGCTAAATTCAACACCCCCGATTTTAATGCTCTTAACACTTCCTGAATCGGTTAATTTAATATCGCTAATCCATTTATCAGCACTTTCTGAAAAATTGACAGTATCTGAATTTTCCTCAAAAGCTTTTTTGAAATCCTCCGCAGAAATAGCTTTTTCGGATTTATAATTTGGAGCAAAGGCATCATAGGGGCTTGAAACCGCCGTAAGATAAGGTAAATCCTTGCCGAAAATATCCTTAAAGCTGTCAGTTTTTCCGCTGGAAATCGCAAAATATGTGCAGGTGATAAGCTCGCCTTTATAGGTTAAAACCTCACCTTTTACAGCTTCAACAATGCTTTTATATTTTGAATAAATTTCATCATAGCTTTCTCCGCAATCCTCTTTCATTCGGTCTGGCGTGAGATAAATTTGTTTTTTTGATAAATCCGCCGAAAAATCCGCACCGTTCAATTCTTGGTGAGGATTGGCTCTCTCATCAGCTCTTTTTTTAGCATAACAAGTGTATGCAGCAATGCATTGAGCTTTTAAAGCCTCAGGTTCATAGCTTGGAGGCATTTCTGCGGCGACTGCCCCGATTAAAAATTCCTCGTCTGTAAGGGTGAGAACTTCATTTGTAGAGGTGTCGAGAATTTTAAACCTTCCGTCGGCGGATATTTTATCGCTATTGCTTACTTCAATAAGGCTTTCTTGCGAGCTTTCGGAAGCCTTGGCTTCTGATGGTGTAGCCTTGCTTTCGGTTTTAGAAGGGGCTTTTTCTGTTTTACTTTCAGACTTGGAGCTTTCAACCTTTGATAAAACACCAGATGTATCAGTGTTTACAGGTTCTTCTAATCCGTATGAAGCACCAATCGCAAAAAGTGGCAAGCTTGCCATTAAAACAAAAATAGCTGTGCAGATTAAAAATTCACGCTTAATTTTCATAACTTTCTCCCTTTTGACATATAAATGAAAGAATTTACTATAATAGTTTCAATAACAACAGGGTATATTCCGAATAAATCGTTTATAAAGATTTTATTTTGAATTTTAATTAACGATTTCTTGCAAAAAACTGACAATAAATTATAAATTCCGCTATGGCTAATTATGTAAAGTAATGAATATTTTTTCGTATGCTCTTACTTTCTTGACAGCATAAAGTAATTAGAATAAAATATAATTTATGGCATATTGCCGACAAAGTATTTACAGTACTTTTTAAGAATATAAATCGGAGGCGTTGTCTTATGACACTTGCAAGCACTGACTTCACTAATAGATTATCACAATTATGCGAAGAATATCGTCAGAATAACGGGTTTACTCATGAAGATTATACTACCTATAATGTTAAGAGAGGTCTTAGAAATCCCGATGGCACAGGCGTTATGGCAGGTCTTACGAGAATTTGTAATGTTCATGGCTTTCTTGTCGATGATGGTGTTAAGATTCCTGATGAGGGAAAGCTCACATATCGTGGGATAGATGTTAATGATATTATAGATGCCTGCATATCAGAAAACAGATTTGGCTATGAGGAAACAGCCTGGCTTTTAATGTTTGGTAAATTGCCAACAAGGGAACAGCTTGAAATGCTCAAATACTTCCTTGCGGAGGCAAGAGATTTGCCAGAAAATTTTGCTGAGGATATGATTCTTAAAGCACCATCAAGGGATATTATGAATAAGCTTGCCCGCTCTGTGCTTGCTATGTATTCATTTGATGATAACCCAGATGATAACTCCCTTGAAAATATAGTTCGTCAATCTATTTCTCTCATAGCTTGTCTGCCTACAATTATGACCTATGCTTATCAGGTTAAACGCAGACATTTTGAGAATAAGAGTATGTATTTCCACCCGATTGATAAGAGCCTTTCTACAAGCGAGTCTATTCTTCACGCCTTGCGTCCTGATTGTCATTTTACAGACTCTGAGGCAAAGCTCCTTGACCTATGTATGATACTTCACGCAGAGCATGGCGGTGGTAATAACTCTACCTTTACAACAAGAGTTCTTTCATCTTCAGGCACAGATACCTATTCTGCTATTTCAGCGGCTATCGGTTCGCTTAAAGGTCCTCGTCATGGTGGCGCTAACATCAAGGTTAAGCATATGATGGACGAACTTCTTGCTAACATCAAGGATTTGACAGACGAGGAAGAAATTGCAGATTATCTCGGAAAGATTATTACTAAGGACGCTGGTGACGGTTCGGGTCTTATCTATGGTTTTGGTCACGCAATTTATACACTTTCTGACCCAAGAGCAAAAATCCTCAAGAAAAATGCTAAAAAGCTTTCTGCAGAAAAGGGTATGACTGATATTTATGAGTTCTATAAGAGAGTAGAAAAGCTCGTTCCAAGTGTTTTTGAAAATGTAAAGGGCAGTAAGAAGGTTATCTGTGCAAATGTCGATTTCTATTCCGGCTTTGTATATGATATGCTGGGGATTGAAAGCGACCTCTTTACTCCACTCTTTGCTGTTTCGAGGATTGCGGGCTGGTGCGCTCATAGAATTGAGGAGATTACATATGGTGGAAGAATTATTCGTCCGGCATATCGTTCTATGGTTAAACCTACAGGCTATGTTCCTCTTGATGAGCGTACAGCAGACTAATATTATGATATTAAATTTAAACAATTAGTAAAAAATCCTTTTTTTGTTGTGTGTAACATTGCAATTATCGGCGGTTTGGTATAAAATATAAGAATATCACTGGTGCATTTACCGTACAAATTTAAAAAGGAGTGCTAATTGAATGAAAATTAAATATAATTGGATTGTCCTTATAATAACGGCGGTCGCATCTCTTGGTTTAGGTGTATGGCGTTCTGTTGTTATTAATACTGGTGGAGAGTTTTTTCTTGATAAGTCTATGTATTCGATAGTTATTTTTGGTTTGATAGTTTCAGGCTTTATCATAGGAGCAATTCTTACCCTTCTCGATAGAGAAACTCCGCAAAATTATGATATTGGCAAGAATTTCTTTGCGGGTTTTTTTGGCTTGCTGATTTCAATTTGCTTTATTACTAATGGCATACTTGGATTTATGTCAATCTCAAATATTCCAGAAGATACTAATGCACTTTTCTATATCATAACAAATCTTTTTGAGATTTTGGCTGGTGGAGTGTTCCTTATGGAATCAGTTTCATCACTTGTTGGCAAAAATTTCTTAAAGACCAAACCGTTACTTACAGTTATAGTTCCAGTAATGTTCGCGCTAAGACTTATAAATCTTTTCTTTGATTATACAAAGGTTTCTGTTCAAAGCTCAGAGATGTTTGATATAGTTGCAGTTGCTCTTGCAGCATTATTTATATATTATCACGCAGTTATGTTTGCAGGCTTGAAGAAAAGCTGTATAAAATCTCTGTTTTTCTTTGGTGTACCAATGATTTGTGCTTGCCTTGCATATGGAGCTGACATTATAGTTTCTGCTGTTCTTTCGGGTGAGTTTAAGATAAATGATAAGCTGATTATGGAGATTTCAGACATACTGCTTTGCTTTTATACAATTTCACTTCTTGCAGAGATTACAAGCAAGGCTGGTAAGCAGTACCTTCATAAGCAAGCTGAGGAGCTTGAAGAAGCAGAAAAGGCAGAGCTTGATGAAAAATCTGATGCCCAGGAAGAGCCAGCTTATAGCTCCTTTGAGGATATAGCTTCTTTCGGAAAGTCTGCACCACATATTCGCAGAGAAACAATTCTTTCTGAGCCTGCTGCAAGTATAGAGCCTAAGCAAGAAGAGCCAGAGGTTGCATCTCACGCAGATGCACTTCACAGCATACTTCAAAGTAATTTTGAACAGGAAGAAAAACAAACTCCGGCAGAGGCAGAACCACAGCAAGAGGTTGAGGAGATACAACCAGAGCCTGAGCCTATTGTTACAGGAAATCATATAGCAGATGATATTACATTAACAGACAGCAATCCTGATATAACAAGTGAAACCATTCCAGAGCCAAGTAAGTCTTCATATACACCAACAACAGATGGTGTTGATATGGATAGAATAAATCGTTTGCTATTAGAGCTTGAAAAAGATAAATAATCAATTAAAGGGACGGCTTGAAGCCGTTCTTTTTATGTATCATATAAAAAAGAATAAATTTAAAAATAGAGTTGACAAAAATAGATAAATTGTGCTATTGTTATATATATAAATATAATATTGAGGAGTTATTATTATGAATAATTATCCACAAGACCCACAAAATCAGCAAAACCCTCAGCAATATCAGCAACCACAGTACCAACAGTATCCACAGCAGTCTTATCAGCAGCCACCATATCAACAGCCACAGTATCAGCCACAGCCACAATATCCAGCTCCAGAAGACCCAGGTAGGGGTATGGGTATAGCTTCTATGGTTCTTGGTATTATTGGACTTTGCACAGGCTGGTGCTGGGGCGTTGGTGCGGTTCTTGGTATTGTAGGTATAGTTCTTGCCATTATGTCAGGCAATAAGAGTAAACAAGTAGGCCTAAAGCAAAATGGTCTTGCAATAACAGGTCTTGTATGCTCTATTATCGCAGTTGTTTGCGGTGCTGGTTGCCTTATATGCACAATATCAGCTTTTAGTGCAGTAAATTCTGCTCCTTATGTTTCTTATAACTATAAATGGTAAGGATAAGCGGATATTCGTTTGTAAATGACACAAGGATTTATATTAATCTAAATTAAAATCAAAGTGAAGCGTTCTTATTCATGAACGCTTCGCTTCTTTTTTAAGAGGTTTTTAAGTTATGCTTCCTACAATAAACATTTTTGGAATGAATATTCCAAGCTATGGCATATCAGCTATTTTTGGAATAGCCTTAGCTGTTGTATATATATGGCTTAGGGTAAGACGGAGAAAAGATATAGACCGCACACAGCTTATAAATATACCAGCAGTAGCTTTTATAGGTGCGTTTATAGGAGCTCATATTCTCTATGGAATAACGCATTTAGACAAGCTGTGGTGGTGTATAATGCACCTTGACAAAGTTTTTAGCTCATGGGAAAATTTTTGGTTTTATACTACCGATATTTGGGGCGGAATGGTATTTTATGGCGGACTTATAGGCGGAATTATTCTTGGCACTATTTATTGCAAAAAGCAAAAGCTTGATACAATGTTTTATGCAGATATATATGCCCCTGCGATACCACTATTTCACGCATTTGGCAGAGTGGGCTGCTTTTTGGGTGGCTGTTGCTATGGAATAGAGAGCAGCTGGGGCGTTGTTTATAATAATCCGAATATCCCAGAGGCTAATGGTGTAACAAGATTGCCTATACAGCTTGTTGAAAGTGCAGGAGATTTAATAATATTTGCGATATTGCTATTTCTTTCATATAAGAAGCTTAGAAAGGGAACTCTTTTTCTGCTATATCTTCTTATGTATGGAGCATTAAGAATGACGACGGAATTTTTCCGAGGCGATGAAATAAGAGGTTTTCTCTTTGGAATATCTACATCTCAATGGATAAGCATAATTTTGATTATATGTTCTTTAGCTATATTGATTTATAGACACATAAACTTCAAACAAAAAGGAACGGATTAGAACCGTTCCTTTTTTATAATATATGGTTATATTATTCAACCTCGACATTATCAAGCCCAAACTCAAGCAAAATTCCAATGATTTCATTTCTGGAGCGATTTGTTTCCTTTGCAAGCTCGTCAAGACGATGTATGGTTTCATCTTTTATGCGAACTGAAATAACCTTGCTTCTGTCCTCACCCTTTAATGGATTGCGTTTTTTAATTGTCAGCTTGCTTTCTGCCATTACTATCACCTCCAATACAAATTGTAAGATTTTTAGATTAAATAATATATGTTACAAAAAGCTTACTATACTTAAAGCATTAAAAATGTAAAAAATACAGTTGACAAAATCGTAAAAATGTATTACAATTTGTAGTAAAACAAACACTTTTTAACTATGTTTAAAACTCATTTTGAGAAATGTAGTTACATTGAATTGTAGAAAATTATATATGCAACTTATTAGATTATTGGTTATATATTATTTTAAATATACTTATTAAAGGATGGTTGATTATGGAGAAAGCTATAAATTTTAAAATTGATAGTGAGCTGTATAAAAAGATTAAGATTAAAACTGTAATGGAAGATATTACTATTAAGCAGTATATTCTTGGTTTGATTGAGAAGGATATTGAAAATAGTGAAGCAACTATCTCTGATTTTGTAGAAAAATAAGCTTAATAGGAGTAGTCAGAAATATGACTACTCCTTATTTATATATTTTTACTGTTAATTCTGCTATATTTTTTAAACTGCAAAGTTGTATGGTATTGAATTTCACTTAAAAATATGCCATAATTACTATAAAACTATTTCCAAAGTTTATAGGAGGTTAATATGAAAAAGAAAAGCTTTTTAAAATCGAGTATTGCGTTAATTCTCGTGGCAATGCTTGTAGGCTCAGCGGTTGGCTGTAAAGGTAATACTGATAATAATGAGTCTAACACAGGCACAACACAATCAGTAACGGAAAGTAGTACAGAAAAAGTAAGCGTTAATTATGGCTTGACAGATAGCATAAAAGATGGTGCTATTCTCCACGCTTGGTGCTGGTCTTTTAATACTGTAAAAGAAAGTATGCAGGATATAGCTTATGCAGGCTATTCTACAATTCAAACCTCACCAATTAATGAGTGTTTTGTAGGTGCAGATGGTGGTATGCAGATAAGCGGTGAGGGCAAATGGTATTATCATTATCAGCCAACAGACTGGACAATCGGTAACTATCAGCTTGGCACAAAAGATGAATTTAAGGCTATGTGTGATGAGGCTCATAAGTATGGCATTAAGGTTATCGTCGATGTAGTGCCTAACCACACAACAACTCAAGTCGACCAAGTAAATAAAAATCTTCTTGATGCTGTCGGTGGCAAGGAAAATCTTTATCACGCAAATGGCTTTAAGGAAATTACAAAGTGGGGCGACCGCTTTGAGTGTACAACAGGTCAGATGGGTGGACTTCCTGATGTAAATACTGAAAACAAGAATTTTCAGGATTACTTTATAAAGTATCTTAATGATTGTATTGCTTGTGGTGCAGACGGTTTCAGATATGATACAGCAAAGCATATCGGACTTCCTGATGACCCTAAGGACAGCAAGGCAACAGAAAATAATTTCTGGCCCCGTGTTATCTCAGAGGTTACTAACGCAGATAAAATCTTTAACTATGGCGAAGTTCTTCAAGGAGATAACGAAAGAATAGACGAATACCAAAAGGTAATTGGTGCTACAACAGCAAGTGCATATGGTGCGACAATCCGTTCATCTGTAAATTCTGGTAATCTTCTTGCTTCAAAAATGGAAGATTTGCAAATTGATGTAGATAATCCTACTGCTGTAACATGGGTAGAATCTCACGATAACTACTGCAACGACAGCTCTTATAAGACAGTAGATGATAATGAAGTTATCAGGGCGTGGGCAATTATTTGTGCAAGAAAGAACGGAACACCACTTTTCTATGACAGACCTTACGGTGCGACAGCAGACAATATGTGGGGTACAATGAATAGAATCGGTGCAGCTGGAAATCCTTTCTATAAAGATGCAACCGTTGTTGCTGTAAACAGATTTAGAAATGCTATGGTCGGTCAGGACGAAAAGCTTCTCAATCCTGACGATACAAATAAGGTTCTCCTTATTGAAAGAGGCACAAAGGGTGCAGTTGTTATAAATGGCAGTGATGAGGATTATAAGCTTAATGTCAAGACCTCTCTTGCAGATGGTACATATATAGACAGAGCAGACGGAACAACACAATATACAGTTTCTGGCGGAGTTCTTACAGGTACACTCAAGGCCGGTGCAGTAATCGTTCTCTATAATGAGGGCTATATTGAAGTTCCAAGCATTGCATCGGTATCACTCGATGCAGATAATTTCGTTCTCACAGCAGGTTCGACTGAAACTGTAACACTTAAATCAGAAAATGCCGCATCAGCAACATATTCTATTGATGGCGGAACAGAAACAAGCTACAATAATGGCGATAAGCTCGAAATCGGCAAGGACGCTAAGGCAGGTACAGCCGTTAAGATTACACTTAAGGCTAATACATCAGCCGGCAACGGTGCAACAGTTATGTCCTACTACTTTACAGCTCAAGAGGATAGAAGCGTTAAGAATGGCACAAAGGTTTACTTCACAAAGCCATCAAACTGGGGCAACAAGGTTTATGCCTACATCTATGATGAGAGCGGAAGCAAGGTTAAGGAAGCTGCTGCATGGCCTGGTGTTGAATTAAAGGACGAGGGTGATTCTAAATACAGCTACACATTTACTGAGGCTTGGGATAATGCACTTATTATATTCTCAGACGGTACAAACCAAGTTCCAGCGGCAAATGAGCCTGGTATGTTGGTAGAACCTGAAAAGACCTATACAACAGATTCCGCATCAACTAAAACAGATACAGGAACAGCAGGAACTGCTGATACAGATACAAATGCAGAGGGCGTAACAGTTTATTTCACAAAGCCATCAAGCTGGGGAAATACAGTCTATGCTTATGTCTATGACGGTGGCGACCAAGTAGCCTCATGGCCTGGAACAGCTTGCAAGGACGAGGGCAATTCAAAGTATAGCTATACCTTTACTAAGAATTGGAAGAATCCGCTGATTATATTCACAGACGGAAAAAATCAGTATCCAGCCCAAAACGAAGCAGGCTTACCTCTTGAATCAGGCAAGACCTATACAGCAAACTAAAATCTAATAAATGCCATAGAAAAAGCTGACAGCGAAAAACTGTCAGCTTTTTGCTTAGTATGAGTTTTGAGAGTTTAATTATTTTGCCCATACATTTCTTTATCAAGACAATTAAAGTTTAGGTCAAGCCTTTTTAAAGGCTTGCAGTTTCCAAAGGCAGAGCCTTTGGTCGCTCTCCGCAGAGAGCGAAATACCTTTGGGCAAAGCCCAACATTCTTTGCCTTTTGAGCGGCGGATTTTATCCGCCGCTTTTTCTTTTGTTAGCAACATTAGTTAAAAAGGGGGCGGACTTTGTCCGCCCCCTTAGGGAGTAAGAGATGTTAAGGGCTTCGCCCTTAAAACCCACCAAAGGCTCTGCCTTTGGAAACCGCAAGCTTTTGAAAAAGCTTGAGCAAAACTTTTGAGTGTCTTGGGAAGGTTTATTAGCTAATCGGTAGAGCTGAACGGCGTAGCCAGTTCAGCTACGGTAGTTACTTCAATCGCGGCAACAAACTTCTGTTATTCACCACGAGCGAGGCAAAGCCGAGCGATTCCGCGTCTTCGCCGTGGGTCGGCACCCACACTACATACGGCGGTAGGTTTTGACCTTGCGTCTGTTGCGACAGCGTTTGCTGTAAATTGTTAAAATGATTATGTAAATAATTACTAATAATACAAGCAATGACGCACATACAATAAACCAAGGGTTAGATACTACTTTGCTGATACCGTCCATAGCAACAAGCAAGTCACTTTGGTCGATTGTTTCTGCGGCTACTAAATCTACGGTCGCAAGTTCATTATTTGCGTATTTTAGCGTGACTGTGCCGATTTTATCACCAGCCTTGACTGGTGCATTTACACTTTCAGGTAGGTGATAAACTTTATCTATGCTTGATGCCTTAATATCTGACGGAAGAATTGTTGAGTAGCTTGTTGCAGGAGAAAGCTTTAATCTATCCTTGCCCCAAGCAAAATTGATGTTTACTTCATCAACTATCGTTTTTTCGTCAATTACAGTTGTAAGCTGTAAGCTTGTAAATGCCCAGCGGAAAAGATTTTTTGCATCTTTCATAGCACCGTTTTCGAGCTGTTCGCCGTTTTTTGAATAGTCTGCACCGAGCGTAACGCATAAATATGAATAGCCCTCATAAACTGCTGTTGAAACAAGACAATAGCCTGAATCATCACCTGTACAGCCTGTTTTTGTGCCTGTTGCATACTTATAAAAGTAATCTCCTCCACGAATCTCGTCAATGAGGGAGTTTGTTGTAATAAGCGGTCTATCCTCGCCAAGACAATCAGAAACTGTTGTACTTGTGATTTCAGTAAATTTCGGCAAGGTCATTGCATACTCTGTGATTTTTGCAAGGTCAGATGCTGTGGTGTAGTGGTCTGGGTCGTGAAGTCCGTGAGGGTTCATAAAATGCGTATTTTCGCAGCCAAGCTCCTTTGCTTTTTTATTCATCATCTTGACGAAATTAGTTATACTTCCTCCGCCGACATAGTCCGCAAGAACCAAAGCCGCATCATTGCCAGATGGAATCATAAGGCAGTTCAAGAGCTGGGTGACAGTAAGAGTTTCTCCACCAATAAGTCCGGCGGTAGAGCTTCCTGTACCATTAAGCCTATTGAGTATGCTCTGTTTTACAGTAACTTTAGTGTTGTCCAAATCCTTGATATTCTCAGTAACAATGATATAGGTCATAATTTTAGTAGTAGATGCCGGATAGCACTTTTTATCCTTATCTTTTTCATAGACAGAAATGCCAGTATCAAGATTTACAAGATAGACTGATTTTGAGTTTATATCAAAATCAATGCTATAAGAAATAGCACTTGCCTTATTCATAGGAATTGATGAAAATAATATACAAAAAACCAACGAGAAAATAAAAAAGCTTTTTAATTTCATAGAAAAAATCAATCTCCTGTGTTATAATTATTTTAATGAAAATAGCTATGTATTCAACAATTATTTTACATTATTTTTTGGTTTATTACAAACCAAATTATTTATAATTTTTCAGACTTTGTCGGGGGATTTTATGGTATATATTACGGGAGATATGCATGGAGAGCTTAAACGCTTTTCCGACCGAAAGCTGAAACGACTTTCGGAGGAAGATGTGCTAATGATATGCGGAGATTTTGGCTTTATATGGAATGGTTCAGAGCAAGAAAAGAAATTTCTTGAGGAAATAGGAGAAAAGCCATATAAGACGATGTTTGTAGACGGAACGCACGAGAATTTCGAGCTTTTAGAGAAATATCCGATTGAGGAGCTTTTTGGTGGAAGAGCTCATCATATTTCGGGAAACCTTTATCATATGATTAGGGGAGAGATATTCACAATAGACGGCGAAACCTATTTCGCCTTTGGTGGTGGAGATAGTCCTGACCGTGAAATTCGTATTGCGGCGGGAACATGGTATAAGCAAGAAATGCCGACAGTTGATGAGATGACCTATGCGGTCGAAAATCTGAATAGATATGATTATAATGTTGATTATCTTATAACTCATGAGCCATCAGGAAATGCAAGAGGTCTGATAGATTCAATGTCGGAAATCAGTGCAATAGGTTCGTTTTTAGATGAAATTGCCAAGAATGTTAAGTATAAATGTTGGTATTTTGGCAGTGTGCATTTTGATAGAAGAATTTCGGGCAGGAATTATGCAGTATTTACAGAGATTTTGCCTATACATATGAAGGCTAAAAAGCGAAGATTATTTATGTAAGAAGGGCAAGGCTTAATTTACTATATCTAATAAAATTCAGGAGGAATATTATGAAAAGAAAAGGTTATATTAGTTGGGATGAATATTTTATGGGAGTAGCTTTACTTGCAGCAAAGCGTAGTAAAGACCCAAATACACAGGTTGGAGCGTGTATAGTACATAATAATGTAATACTCTCAACAGGATATAATGGCTTTCCTTATGGTTGCTCCGATGATGAATATCCTTGGGAAAGAGAGGGCGATTTTCAGAATAATACAAAGTATCCTTTCGTTGTACACGCTGAGCTTAATGCGATTCTCAATTCTCAAGGTAAATCGCTAAAGGGCGCGACAATATATGTAGCATTATTCCCTTGCAACGAGTGTGCAAAGGCTATCATTCAATCGGGAATAAAGGAGGTTGTCTACCTCTCTGATAAATATGCTGAATCTCCGGCAACTCTTGCATCAAAGAGAATGTTGGCATCAGCTGGTGTTACTATTCGCAGAATAGAAACAAGCATAAAAGAAATAAGCTTAGATTTTAATGTATGAATTATTCTAATAGAAATCGCCATAGCCCAATTACAAGCTAAGTGCAAGAGGGTTTACTGTTTGGCGAATTTTATTTAAACTCGATAGTTTATCGGCAACATTAGTCAATAAGTGCGGACAAAATCCGCACTTAAAGCCCGCCAAAGGCTCTGCCTTTGGAATCCGCAAGCAAGTCTATGGGGTGAAATTATGAAATCAGATGAATTTTTGAACTTATACAGAACTCTTGAAGAAGTTCTTAGCGAAAAATACAGCGACAGAACACGCAACTATGGCAGTGTTGTTGTACAATTTATGAATGATGTCGAAGGCAGACAATTCAAGGATAAGCTTAATCTTTGTCGGGAAATCCGCAATCTTCTTTCCCATCACCCAGAGGTGAATGGCGAAAAAATAATTGAACCCTCACAAGCTATGCTGGATATTCTCAACGAGGTTATAAACTATGTAAAGCGTCCACCACTCGCAATAAGCTATGCAACACCTTTTGAGAATCTCTTAAAAGCATCTTTAAACAACAATGCTCTTACTATTATGAAAAAAATGGAGCGCAGAGGATTCTCTCATGTTCCAGTTCTCGACGGTGGAAAATTTATTGGGGTATTTAGTGTAGGTACGATATTTATGTATATCTTAGGTGGCAACGCAATCGAAAATATAGAAAAAATGGAAATTGGTGATTTTAGAAAATACCTTCCGTTCGAGGCTCATACTACTGAGAGGTTCAGATTTATTTCCGAATCTACAACCGTAATCGAAGCAAAAACCGCCTTTGAGCAACCACAACAGCGTTCACGCAGACTTGTTGCCCTTTTCATAACGGATAACGGCAGTCAAGGCGGAAGACTTCTCGGAATGATAACCCCTTGGGATATACTTAGGTCATAATATAATTCTACCCTAAACAATTATCTCGTTTAGGGTAGAATTTTTTTACATATATTTAGCTGTTTCACTATTTTTTTATTCATTAAAAAATGCAAAAGTTTTGTAAGAGAGTTGTTAATTACTTGCTATAATTATAGACAGATACAAATACACACGATATAATAAATAAAAAGATTTTTAGGTGTGTTTGCTATGAAAAAAACAGGAATAATAGTGGCTATATCTATCACAAGGGGGATTATATGAAAAAGCTTGTGTTTCCTATTCTTCTTTTGTTTTCAATCTGTATGTTTTCCGCTTGTTCTAAGCCTTCTCAGGAATATATAGTAGAAAATACGGATTATGCGTATATGAATAATGAAAGTCACGAGGAATTACAGTCAAAATGCGAGGACAAAGAGCAGATTGAAATAGCAAAGAAAATAATTAAAAACTCCGAAAAAGCATTTAAAACAAGCTTACAGGAAGCGTCTAATTATGATTTTGGAGCTTGCTCAACTTATTGTCCAGATGAATCTGTTTTAAAAAGAAGTGAAAACATAGACCTTTCTATTGAATATATGAATACTAAGCAAGATAGCGACAGTGGTTATATATGGATTAAATACTCTGTTGACTACTATGACAAAGCAGGCGAAATAATTTGTGGCTGTCACGATGCCGTTGCAAGGTGGGAAATAAAAAAGGACGGCTTTGAATGGAAGGTCGTTAAAATAACAGAAGCATATTAAAACAAAACCTCGGTCAGATTGATTGACCGAGGTTTTACTTTATTTAATCATATCTAAGAAATACTGGTGAACGCTTGTGTCATCAGTAAGCTCTGGGTGGAAAGATGTAGCAAGCTGATTGTCTTGACGAGCCGCAACTATATTTCCGTTTACTGTTGCGAGAACATCAACACCTTCTCCAACGCTTTCGATATATGGAGCACGAATGAATACCATAGGTACTTCACCGATACCCTTAACATCAGAAACTGTTTCAAAGCTTCCAAGCTGTCTGCCATAGGCATTTCGCTTAACAGTAATATCCATGGTGCCAAAGTATACATTCTTATCGTTAGAAAGATTATTCGCAAGAAGAATCATACCTGCGCAGGTTCCATAGACAGGAAGCCCGTCAGCAATTTTCTTTTGGAGAGTATCAAATATATCAAGCTCTTTCAAAAGCTTGCCCATAGTTGTGCTTTCTCCGCCCGGAAGAATAAGACCATCAAAATGCTTATCTAAATCAGCTTTTCGGCGAATCTCAAAGTATTCGACACCAAGCTTTTCCAGTATCTGCTCATGCTCAAAGAAAGAGCCTTGAACTGCAAGAACTGCAATAACCATTATCTGCTCTCCATTATTACTTTGATTTCATCAGGATTGATACCAACCATAGCTTCGCCGAGGTCCTCAGAAAGCTCTGCAAGAACAGCAGGATTGTTGTAGTTTGTAACAGCCTTTACGATAGCTGCTGCACGCTTCTCTGGGTTGCCTGACTTAAAGATACCTGAACCAACGAATACGCCCTCTGCACCAAGCTGCATCATAAGTGCAGCGTCAGCAGGAGTTGCAACGCCACCAGCAGAGAAGTTGACAACTGGAAGCTTGCCATTTTCGTGTACGAACTTAACGAGGTCATAAGGAACAGCAAGCTCTTTAGCTGTATTGAAAAGCTCGTCCTCACGCATAGACTGAATCTTTCTCATCTCGCTCTGGATAGTTCTCATATGACGAACAGCTTGAATAACATCACCTGTACCAGCTTCACCCTTTGTACGAATCATAGATGCACCCTCAGCAATTCTTCTGAGAGCCTCGCCAAGATTTCTTGCACCGCAAACGAAAGGAACCTTGAACTTTGTTTTGTCAATATGATATGTGTCATCAGCTGGAGAAAGAACTTCACTTTCATCTATATAGTCGATTTCGAGAGCCTCGAGAATCTGAGCCTCAACGAAATGGCCAATTCTTGCCTTAGCCATAACAGGAATAGAAATTGCTTTTTGAATACCCTTAATCATCTTAGGGTCGCTCATTCTTGAAACGCCACCTGCTGCTCTGATGTCAGCTGGGATTCTTTCGAGAGCCATAACTGCACAAGCACCTGCTGCCTCTGCAATTTTAGCCTGTTCAGGGGTAGTAACATCCATAATAACGCCACCCTTGAGCATTTGAGCAAGATTTTTATTAAGACCGTATCTGTTTTCTGACATAATATTAGAACTCCCTTATGTTTTATTAAATAACATCTAAAGCCTGTGCACATGACCTACGAAATGTTTACATAAGCTCATTATAACTGAAACTGTCACTATTACAATGCACAGATTTTATATTTTTAAGGAGTACAGTTTTATAATTATCAAGTAAAATCATTAAATTTCGGCAAATTTTAATTACTGTTTCTTATAGTATCAATTAGTACAATTAACGCTTCAACCTGTTCATCTGTCAGTCCTGATGTATCTATTTCTCTTTTTATCTCAACACCTAAGAGAAAGTCTGTTGAAACTTTAAATATTCTTGCGATTTTTATTAAAACATCATATGCAGGATAACGCAGTCCGTTTTCATAGGCACTTATTACAGATTTTGTAAGCCCTAAAAGGTCTGCGAGCTGTTGTTGAGTAAGCTTTTTTTATTCTGAGTGTTTTCAATCTGTTTCCAAAATTCACCAATCTGACACCGCCTCTCACTGAAATTATATTTTTATATAGTATTCATTTGGTACATTTTATCAACTAATAATTGAAATAGTTAATTTTTTATGATACAATCTCATAAAGCAAGCCAAAGGATATTATCCGTTAATCATACGGTAATAATATAGGCTGTTTTCAGTCCAAAACAAAAAATTTTTTAGGAGGTATTATTTATGGAAAAAAGTAAAAAAATGGCAGCACTTATTTTAGCAACTATGCTTGCGGTAAGCAGTTCAGCAGCAATGGCTGTTACGGTTTCGGCGGAGGAAGACACTGCGGTTGCATATTCTTCTTCAGACACCGAAAGCTGGAGTGAGTATGACTATCAAATCCTTGATGATGGCACAATTGAAATTATATATTATTATGGTTGTGATGAGGTAATTATTATTCCAAGTGAGATTGATGGTAGAAAGGTTACGGGTATAAAAGGATTTAATCTTTCAAACAAGGAAAATATTAAAAGTATAACAATACCTGACGGCGTAACAAGCATAGGAGATAGCGCCTTTTCTGGTTGCAGAAGCTTAACAGATATAACAATACCTGACAGTGTAACAAGCATAGGAGATAGCGCCTTTTCTGGTTGCAGAAGCTTAACAGATATAACAATACCTGACGGTGTAACAAGCATAGGAGATAGCGCCTTTTCTTGTTGCAGAAGCTTAACAGATATAACAATACCTGACAGTGTAACAAGCATAGGATGTGAAGCCTTTTATAATTGTAGTAGCTTAACAAATATAACAATACCCGACGGCGTAACAAGTATAGAAAGTGAAACATTTTATAACTGTCAAAGCCTTTCAAATATAGATATCTCAAATAGTCTTATAAGTATAGGAATGGATGCATTTGCTCATTGCAAAAATTTGAAAAATATAAAAATACCAGATAGTGTAACAACCATTGAGCTTGGAGCGTTTAATGACACACTGTGGTATAACAATCAACCTGATGGATTGTTATATGCTGGAAAAGTTTTATATTTATACAAAGGTGAAATGCCTGAAAATACAAAAATCACTTTAAAAAATGATACTTCTGGAATTGCTGATAATGCATTTAGTTATTGTACCAATCTTACAAACATAAAAATTCCAGACAGTGTAACAATCATCGGAGCATGGGCTTTTTTTAGTTGTCCAAATCTTACAGCTATAGAGATTCCAAGCAGTGTAATAGGTATAGGCGTTTATGCATTGTTGGGATGTGGAAATCTTACCATATATGGCAATATCGGAAGCTACGCTGAGAGCTATGCTAATACAAATGTTATACCATTTGTAGATATTAACAAAAAAATTACAACATTAACAAGCAAGGTTGATAACATATCCGTTAATGGTACTTTTGATGACGGTGTAACACTCAATGTAGAAGAAGCCACTGTTAAAAATGCTGTAAAAGCTTATAACATAACTCTAAAAGATGAGAACGGCAACACTATTCAGCCAAACGGAACAATAACAGTTTCAATTCCAAGCGATAAAGCAAACTGCAAGGTATATTTGATAAAGGAAGACGGCACAAAAGTTGATATGAATGCAACCTATAATAATGGTAACTATGAATTTACTACTGACCATCTTTCTATCTATGCTTTGATTGCTGATACAAGTGAGCCAAGCAATGAGCCAAGCAATGAGCCAAGCAATGAGCCAAGCAATGAGCCAAGCAATGAGCCAAGCAATG
>ERZ772818.444-NODE-444-length-43573-cov-7.497426_pt1 | contig 43573 bp, 40 predicted proteins | sample MGYA00580837_ERZ772818 | MGnify/ENA primary metagenome ERZ772818 (study PRJEB29015, sample SAMEA2737671) | human gut metagenome | biome: human gut; feature: human-associated habitat; material: faeces | place: China | collected 2012 ...
CCTTTTTTATAATATTTAATTATTAACATATATATTAAATTTAATCCGAATTTTCGGTAATTTTCGTACATATCAATGGAATTTATATATAATCTTTGCTAAAATGAAACAGAATAAAAATATATACGGGAGATACTTATGGGGAAATATATAAAAAAAATAATTGCTTCACTTTTTATTTTTGTTATTTTAATTTGGAATATAGACATGATCAATGCCAATGCTTACGTTAGTGAAGTACCAGAATTAAATGCACAAGGTGTGTGCTTAATTGATGGATATACTGGAGATATTCTCTATGAAAAAAATTCTGATGTTCAATTTGAACCAGCATCTACAACAAAAGTAATGACGGCAATAATTACTTTAGAAAATTGTTCACTTACTGAACAAGTTACCATTGGAGAAAATCCTCCTTATGCAGATGGAAGTTCCATGGGACTTCAGGAAGGTGAAGTTTACACTGTTGAAGAGCTACTTATAGGACTTTTATTACCTTCTGCCAATGATGCTGCTGAGGCACTTGCTGAACATGTAGGAGGCTCAGTGGAAAATTTCGCTAAAATGATGACAGCAAAAGCACATGAAATTGGTGCTGTAAATACTACATTTAAAAATCCTAGCGGATTGCATGAAGAAGGACATCTTACTACAGCTCATGATTTAGCTTTAATATTACAATACGCAGCTGAATATAATGATTTCGTTAGAATATCGCAAATCGATGAATATTATTATAAAAATCATCCTTATTCAGATGGTAGTGAACGTTGGGCAATAAATGGTAACAATTGTGCACCTTATTCAAGTTATGCACAATATAACTACCCTGAATATGTTTATGATTATCTTTTTACTGGGAAGACTGGATGGACTGATGAAGCTAATCATACTTATGTAGCAGCGGCAAAGAAGGATTCTCAATATTTAATTGCTGCTTTTCTAAATGCAGATAATAAAGCTGAACACTATGGAAGCGTTGGTCCTTTGTTTGATTGGGGATTTGAAAACTTTATTACTAAAAAAATAGTTTCTTTAGGGGAAACTTTAGATAGTTATGTAATTAATAATGATGTTACTATTCCATTAACAAGCGATAGAGATATATATTATACTTTCTTATCTACCGATAATTTATCTCCATCTATAACTGTTAATTATGCTAAGAAAGATTATTCTACTCAAACTATTAACAAAGGGGACATACTATTTGAAAATGCCTCACTTTTAGTAAATGGAAGTACATATACCAATGTTAATTTGGTAAGTGCAGATTCAAGAATTTACACTACTTCTGTAAAGGTAGAAGAAACGGTAAATAGTATATCTTCAAAGAAATTTTTTAAGCCTTCATTAATTGCTATAGTTATTATATTAATAATACTTTTTTTTAATATAAGAAGAAGTATAAGAAGAAAAATCCAATATAACAAACGTAGAAGAAGTATAAGAAGAAAACATAGATTTTAATATTTACAAACAAAATAAGTGAGTCCAAAATTGGACTCACTTATTTTGCTTCTTTTAAGTTTGCTATTAATTTTTCTATATCTGCTGGAAGTTTTGCTGTCAATGCTAATTCATCTTTTGTTCTTGGCGATTGGAACTTTAATTTATAAGCATGTAGTGCCTGCCTACTGATTAAACCACTATCATCTGTCTCACCATATAAAGTGTCACCATAAATAGGATGGCCCATTGCTTTCATATGAACTCTAATTTGATGAGTTCTTCCAGTTTCTAAAAGACATTCAACAAGTTCAGCATCTTTATAGCTTTCTATTACCTTGTAATGAGTTATGCTTCTTTGACCTCTTTCATCTATGACCCTAGCCATAACTCCTTCAATTTCTGGTCTATATATAGGAAGATCTATTGTCCCTTCCTTTTCTGAGAAATGACCATGAACTAAAGCTAAATAGCGTTTTTCTACATTATTATTTTGCATTTGATTGGATAATTCGCTATGAGCATATTGGTTCTTTGCCACTATTATAAGACCTGATGTATCCATGTCTAATCTACTTACTAACCTTACTATACAATCTTGATTACTTTCTTTAAAATAATATAGCAATCCATTAGCAAGGGTTCCACTTTGATATCTTTTAGTTGGATGTACCACCATGTTAGGTGACTTATTAATAACTATGATATCTTTATCTTCATATACTATATCAAGATCTATTTTCTCAGGAGTAATATTTTGACTTTCCTTCTTGGCTAGATTTATCACAATCTCATCATTTTCTTTTAATACATAGTTCATCTTAACAGGATTATTATTTACTAATATCCTCTTATCAATTGATGCACCTTTTATAAGTCTTGATGATAATCCCATCTTTTCCTTTAAGAATTCTCTTATTTTTCTTCCTTCAAAGTTCTTATCTACTTTTTCTTCTAAAGTACTCATTAAACTCCTCCATCATAATATAAATTAATTATAGTCTTCACCTAAAATTATAATTGCATCATATTCAGGGTAATCACTTGCGTCCTTACTTGTCTTACTTATACCTGTATCACTTTTTAAAATTTCCCTAAGCTCACTATCTTTACATATTATAATTGACTTATTAGTTGCCTCTCCATTATCTATAGTAACATTTGCATATCCTATTTCCTGAAGATCACTTCTGAAGCTGCCTGCTAATCCATTAGTATTAGTTCCATTTAAAACTAAAATATTATAGCTAGTCCTATCTACTGAAGATATGGCTACTCCAGACTGAAGAGCATCTAATATATCTGCATTATAACTTTTTTCAACCACTAAAAATGATTGACCGTAAATTTCTTCATCATATCCTTGCAATGTATGCATACTTATTCCTGAATTATTTACAATCTTTAAGGCATACTTAAGTATTTGGCTACCGCTCATATTAGTTACTACATTAGATTTTACAGCATTCATCACATCTGGTACATCTAACAAAATAAGTGGATTCATTAGCTTTTTAAATAAAGCCTGCATGAACCTTTGTTGATTTGATATTCTTCCTAAATCTCCATCAACAAACCCGCTTCCATCATTATTTTTTCTCCATCTGATAAATTCTTCAGCTTTTTTACCATCAAGAAGAACTGTATCACCTTCTGTAAAATGAATATGAAGATCTTGTGCATCATCATCATAATCCATATTTCTATCTATATACATTTCTATTCCGCCAATGGCATCTATTATACTTCTAAAAGCTTGATAATCTATTTCAACAATATAATTTATATTTATTTCTAATAAATTTTCAACCTGCATCACAAGTTCATCTTCTCCACCTAATGCATAAGCAGCATTTATCTTCCAATACGGAATATAGTTTCCGTCAGAATCATAAGCATCTTCCACTTCTATAAGTGTATCTCTCGGTATTGATACTATATTAACAGCATCTGTAACAGGATTATAATTGAAAACCATTATAGTATCTGTTCTTCTAATCCCAACATTACCTTCCTGATCTACATCCCCTATATCCATACCTACCACTAATATGTTTAATGATTCATTTTTAGCTGGCTGTTTTCCGCCTCCAAGGTTATCTGTCTTTAAGCCAAAAATAAATGATAAAGCATATATTGCGGCAAAAGCTATAAGTAAGAAAATTAATATTACAAATGAAGCTACTGCCCTTTTTCTTTGAGCTTTTTTCTTTGCTTTTCTTCTAGCTTCTTTCCTTTTTTCCATTTTTACTCTTTCAGCTTTGCTAAGGACATGAGCATTAGGTCTTTTTTTCTTTGCAACATTATCACTTTTTTTATCATCTTTATGTGTAGCCATACTAATTACCTCACAAATAATTTTATATATTTATTTATAATTATTATACAATAAATAATTTCTTGCTTTAACTGTATTTATATCAATTAAACACCCTTTTTCAAGTAAATATTTTATTGTATGAGTTAAAGCATTTAGCATAGCTTTATCTAAATCATCTTTGCTATCATTTCTTAATTCTTCTACCCCTGAAAAATCTCTTGATGGCTCAATCATATCTGCTAAATATATTATCTTATCAAGCTTTGACATATTTTCTTTTCCTGTAGTATGCCATCTTATAGCACTTAATATTTCTTCATCTTCTATTTCAAAATGTTCTCTAGCCACTATAGGCCCTACAATAGAATGCCATAATTCTCTTGTATTTTTCTCATCAAAACTTAAGTTTATGTTATTTTTATCTATAACTTCTAGCAATTCCTGTGGCGATAAGTTTTTTGCTATATCATGGGCTAAAGCTGCTATTTCAGCTTTTTTAATATCTACTCCGTATATTTTAGCTAAGCTTTTAGCTGTTTCAACTACACCTAAAGTATGTAGATATCTTCCCTTTACCAGATTTTCTTCCAAATACTTCTTCATGAATTCAATATCTTTCATTAATTAGTCCCCCCTATAAAAATCATTATCATTTATATATTCTAAAACTTTATTAGGAAGGAAGAAGTCTACCCTCTTTCCTTCCTTGATTCTTTTTCTTATTATAGTTGAAGAAATATCTATAGACATAATATCAAGCAGCACTATTTCTGCTTGATATTTATTTTCTAGATATTCCTTTTGACTTTTTAATGTTTCTCTATTAAATTCTCCCCTGTTAAATACTACAAAGGTACAACTATTTAATACTTCTTTAGTATTTTTCCACTTTTCAATATCCATTAAGGAATCAGCTCCAGCTATAAAGTACAGCTTAAGATCATCTTCCTTAAGAGCATTTAAAGTTTCATAAGTATAACTATATCCATTTTTCTCTATTTCATAAGAATTGATTTCAAATCCTTCATAACCTTCTATGGCTTTTCTTACCATCTCATATCTAAATTTTGCATCAATTATTGTATTCTTTTTATGAGGTGGATTTCCTGCTGGCATAAATATAACCTTATCTAAATTCAATTGCTCTTTTGCTTCATAAGCAATATATAAATGTGCTAAATGAATAGGATTAAAAGTTCCTCCCATTATACCATACTTCTTCATAGTATTACTTCTTTCCTGCTACAGGTAATTCTATTGTTGGCTTTTTCTTTGATTGTTTAAATAATACTATCTTACTTCCAATGGCTTGAACTCCCTCGCATCCTATTGCTTCACAAATTTCATTTGATGCTTCTCTTGCATCTAATCCACTGTTTTCTAAAACTTTTATCTTTATTAACTCTCTTTTTTCTAATGCATCTTCAAGTTGCTTTAAGAAAGCTTCTTCTATTCCACCTTTTCCAATTTGGAATATTGGTTGCATAGTATTTGCTAACCCTCTTAAATATGCTCTTTGTTTACTCGTTATCATATTTTAATCCTCCTATAAAATGTACTCAAATTCAAAGTCATTTAAGCTAACCATATCTCCATCTTTAATTCCCATTTCTCTTAATTCATTAAATACGCCCTTATTGTTAAGAACCTTATGGAAGTATCTTAATGAATCTGCATCATGGATATTAACTGAAGCTAGTAATCTGTCTACAAATGAACCTGAAACATAATATGTATCGTACTCTTCACCATGTTCAACATTAATTTCATATGTGAATTTCTTTTCTTCAGGTATATATCTTTCTTCATCAGCAATTTCTAAATCTGCAAATGGAATTTCTGTTAGCATTCTTCCTGCTTCTTTTATTACTTCTTCCACACCTGATTTAGTAGCTGCAGACATCTTATAAACCTTATCAAATCCTAATTCGTTAACTTTTTTCTTAAAGTCTTCAAATATTGATTCATCATATAACATATCAGCCTTATTTGCTACTACTATTTGTGGTCTATCCCAAAGCTTAACAGAATATTTCTTAAGCTCTTCATTGATTTTCACGAAATCTTCAAAGGCATCTCTTCCTTCAACCCCTGAAATATCAACAACATGTATAAGAAGTCTAGTTCTTTCTATATGTCTTAAGAATGCTAATCCTAAACCAACACCTTCAGCAGCTCCTTCAATGATACCTGGAATATCAGCCATAACAAAGGCATTCATTCCTTCAGCTTTAACAACACCTAAATTTGGCTTTAATGTTGTAAAGTGATAGTTAGCTATCTTTGGCTTAGCAGCTGTTACTGTTGATAATAACGTTGATTTACCTACATTAGGGAATCCAACTAAACCAACGTCAGCTAATAATTTTAATTCTAATATTAAGTTAAACTCTTCACCTGGCATTCCTGGTTCAGCAAAGTGTGGTGCCTGTCTTGTAGGTGTACAGAATTTACAGTTTCCTTTACCACCTTTACCACCTCTAGCTAAAACGAATTCATCATCTTTATGTGATAAATCCACGATGATTTTGTTTGATTCAGCTTCTCTTATTATTGTTCCCATTGGTACTTTAATAACAAGATCTTCTCCATCTTTTCCGTAACATTTTGAACCTTGACCATTTCCACCATCAGCTGCTACGAATTTCTTTTTATATTTAAAGTCTAAAAGTGTAGTTAATCCTGTATCTACGATAAACTTTACACTTCCGCCTTTTCCACCATCTCCACCATCTGGTCCTCCAAGTGGAACATACTTTTCTCTTCTAAAAGTTACAGCACCATTTCCACCGTTACCAGACTTAACGTATATCTTGGCTCTATCTATAAACATATATTATCCTCCAATCGTTCTTATTTTCAGAAATAATAAAACTTTTTATTTATTATTCCCACAACAAGCTTTTTTTAAATTATGAATTATGAACTTATATAATGATGAATGATGAGTGATGAATGATGAATTGTGGAATAAACTCCTTAAAGGAGTTTAGAAAAAATATATTTATTTAGAAATTCTACGAATTTCATCCTTAATTCATAATTCATAATTCATCATTTGAAATTTATAATTCATAATTATCTAAGTATAGTAATAAAAGCACCCATACGGGTGCTTTTATTATAAAAATTATTCTGCTATTTCTTCAACTTGTACTGGGTATACAGAAACTTTTTTCTTGTCTCTTCCCATTCTTTCGAATTTAACAATTCCGTCTACTGTAGCAAATAGAGTATCATCTCCACCTTTTCCTACGTTAACACCTGGGTGGATTTTAGTTCCTCTTTGTCTATAAAGGATGTTTCCAGCTAAAACGAATTCTCCGTCTGCAGCCTTAGCACCTAATCTTTTAGATTCAGAATCTCTACCGTTCTTTGAGCTACCTACCCCTTTTTTGTGGGCAAATAATTGAAGGTTCATCATTAACATATCTTTACACCTCCTCGTACATAAATTTTATATATTTATTCCGTTTATTTTTCCCTAAACTTGCATCAAGAGACATAATTACACTTTCAATACTTTTTTCAAAGGTTAAAAGTAAAGTTTGTCCTTGCATTATCATTTCTTCATTAAGAGTAGATAAATCCAATGATAAGAAACCATCGTTTATCTCATACTTTACAGGAAGTTTAAGCACTTCTACCATACCAATTAAGGTACCTTGAGATAATACTGAAACAGAGTTGCATATCATATCGTACGCATCACCAATGGTGTTTTCCATTTCCTTTCTTGATAAAGCATGGCCTTCAATCTTAAATCCAATTGATAAACTATCATGTTTAAAACTAACAACCTTAATCATAACTTAAAATTAAGCTTCGATTTTTTCGATAACTAACTTAGTGTATGGTTGTCTGTGTCCAGTTTTCTTTCTGTAATCCTTCTTTGGTTTGTACTTGAAAACTGTGATTTTCTTAGCTTTACCTTGAGCTGCAACTTTTGCTACAACCTTAGCTCCTTCAACAACTGGAGTTCCAACTTTTAAAGTTTCTCCGTTAGAAACAGCTAAAACTTCTGTTAATTCAACTGTAGAATCTACTTCAGCGTTTAATTTTTCAACGAATATTACGTCTCCTTCTTGAACTCTGAATTGTTTTCCACCTGTTACTAATACTGCGTACATTAAAACACCTCCTCTAAATACGGTCTCGCCCTGCAGGTACAAAGATTAAACTTTGTTTCTTTTAAAACCTGTTGCGTGCGGTCTACAAGTGACATTCTATCACAAATTTATACATCTTGTAAAGAAATTTATCACACTTTTTCGATAGTTTTTATCTTGTAATGTTGGTAATTCTCTTTTTGATTGGAAAAGATAAGTGGCTCTATTTTATATCCTTCAATATCGTAAGCAAAATTTAAATAAATTTCCTTATCTAATCCTTCAATATTTTTTATGAAATTAAATAAATCCCCAGTAATATCTTGTTCATAATTTTTATCTATCTCAATATAAAAATCTTTTATTGAATTTTCTCTAGAACATTTAATAATTTCATTCCTAATAAGATTTTCAATATATGATCTTTTTAGTAAAAATCCATTACTTTTGCACACTTTGCATGGTTCTTCTAAATACTCATAAATTGATTTTCCTTTTCTTTTCCTTGAAACCTGTATAAGCCCAAGTTCCGTAAAAGGATATATCTTCACATTTCCTTTATCTTCTTTTAAAGACTTACGTAATTCTTCTATTATTTTAGGCTTTTGATACTCTTCTCTTAAATCTATAAAGTCAATTAAAATAATACCACTTAAATTTCTAAGTTTTATTTGCCTTCCACATTCCCTAGCTGCTTCTAAATTGGTTTGGAATATAGTCTTTGAAAAATCACGGCCCTTTATATTTTTTCCACTATTTACATCAATAACATACATAGCTTCCGTCTTATCAATGATTATATATCCACCGCAAGGTAAATTAACTTTTTTATGGCGTAATTTTAATATTTCCTTTTCAATGCCATAGAAATCAAATAAGCTTCTTTTCTCATAATACAAAGACAACTGTATATTATCCTTATCTTTTAGTATTTCACTGATACTATTTAAATATTCTTCATTATCAAAGAACACCTTAGTTTTTTCATTTTCCATTTCCTCAAAAAACTTCTTTAAAGTTGTATTACTTTGAAGTTTTCCTAAGTTAGTTGAATATCTAAGTTTTCTTTCCATAGTATCTTTCTTTTCTAATAAGCTTGCAAGCTCTTTTAAAAGTTCTTCTTCTGTAGCCTTTACAGATTCTGTTCTTAATACTATGCCAACATCTTTAATAGGTTTAATAATTGTAGTAAGCCTTTGCCTCTCCATTACATCTTCAATTCTTTTAGATACGCTTACTCCTTCATCACCCATGATTAAAACTAGATTCTTTCCTGCTATAGATATCTTGTGGCTTACTTTAGCACCTTTATCTCCTAAAGGCTCCTTCAACACTTCTATTAAGATATCCTGACCTTTTTTTATATTCATTCTTTTAAGCTCATCACTATAATACATGTAAGCTTCCTTTTCCAGACCAATATCTATAAAAATAGAATTTATAGCAGGCACTATGTTTTTAATTCTTCCTTTATAAATCTCACCTATCTGTGGCTTTGATGTTTCCTCTTCAACTATGCATTGAACAAGTTCACCATTTTGTTTTACAGCAACCCTAATCTGCTTTTCTCTACTTTCAACAAAAACTTCTCTCATACACACACATCCTAAAGAGCTTTAAATAATGGTACATACTTATTATTTTTTAATACGTACATTTCTTCTCTTTTTATATTAACAAATGATTCTGTATTTACATTTTCTATTTTACTTGTTATAAATTTTGCTAAAAGGTCAGCTGATAGGTTTTCTCTACTTCCTGTAGCAATTAATGCATTGATAACTAATTCGCCATCTTTAACCCAATACTTTAATTCTTTAACTAATGGCTTAATATCTGCCATTTTCTCACCTTTTTTGCTTTTCTTTAAAGTTTCCCAAGCATTTTCATTTAAAAGTGAAGCCATTTTTTCTTCAACATTTTCTTCATTAACTAACTTTAATTTAATTATGTATCTACCTGCATCTAAAAGTGCCATAGCTTGTGGCACTCTTTTAACATTTTCTACAATTTCAATTGGTGTAGCTTCAAAGAATCTTATTGTTGGTGGAGCAGCTTCATTTAATCTTGCTAAAAGATCAGCTACCTTCATTTCTTCAGTTAATACTATATCCATATATTCTCCATCAGAATAAACACCTACTGAAAGAGGTTGTGCTAAAGATAGTGCCATATGAGGATTAAACCCTTTAGAATATTCTATTGGAACTCCTGATCTTCTTATTATTCTTTGAATAGTTCTCATTAAGTCCAAGTGAGAAATAAACTTTATTCCTTCACCTTTAGAAAATTTAATTAAGTATCGCACCTTCGAAACACTTCCCTTCCTTAAAGTTTACATTGATTCCACATCCTGTACAGCCTTCTCTACAGTTTCTTGTAGTTGCAGCAACCTTTGCCTTTTCATTTTCTCTTTCAAGATACTTTCTATTTACTCCGATATCTATGAAGTCCCATGGTAATATTTCATCATAACTTCTTTCTCTATATACATAGAACTCTGGGTCTATATTACATTCTGCCATTGCTTCGTTCCAAATATCCATGTTGAAGTATTCTGACCATCCATCAAACTTAGCTCCCTTTTCAAAAGCTTTAATTAAAGCAGCACAAGTTCTTCTATCACCTCTAGCAAATACAGCTTCCATAAGAGATGTATCTTGGTGATGATATTTATAGCTTACAGCCTTGCTCTTAATAGCATATTTTATAGCTTTTATTCTTTCAGTTACAACTTCTGGTCTTTCCATAGGTGCCCATTGGAATGGTGTAAATGGCTTTGGTACTAATATTGATGAACTTGCTGTTATCTTTAATCCCTTAGCTCTTTGATCTTTTGGTATGCTATAATACACTTCTGCCATCTTATCTGAAAGCTCAGCAATACCTACCGCATCTTCTAATGTTTCATATGGAAGTCCTATTATAAAGTATAACTTAATTGTGCTCCAACCTGATTCAAAAGCACTCTTAGCAGCTTCTAGGATTCTTTCCTCTGTTAACCCCTTGTTAATTACATCTCTCATTCTTTGAGAACCAGCTTCTGGAGCAAATGTAAGGCCACTCTTTCTAACCTTTTGAATTTCTTTTATTAAGTCAACTGAGAAAGCATCAACTCTTATTGATGGAAGAGCTATACCAACTTTATTTCCTTCATGTTCAGCCACTAATTCTGTGATAAGCTTTTGTATATCAGAATAATCACATGTACTTAATGAAGATAATGAAATTTCTTGATATCCAGTAGCCTTTATAGCATCTCTTGCTTGTTTTATAAGCGTATCTCTTTTCTTTTCTCTTACTGGTCTATAAATCATACCAGCTTGACAGAATCTACATCCATTTGTACATCCTCTAAATGTTTCAAGAACTACTCTATCATGAACTATTTCAGTGTAAGGTACAATCATATCAACTGGAAAATCTACCTTATCATAGTCATTTACTATTCTCTTTTGTACCTTAGCTGGTACATCTTCATACTTAGGTTTGAATTCTTTTATAGTTCCATCTTCATTATAAGAAACGTCATATAATGAAGGTACATATATACCTCTTATCTTAGATATTTCTCTTAAGAATTCTTTCTTCTTACCTTTACCTTTGTACTTTTTATAAACATCAAGTACATCATTCATCATTTCTTCACCTTCACCAATTTCGAAGAAATCTACTATGTCACATAATGGTTCTGGATTATATGCACAAGGTCCTCCGGCCATGATTATTGGATCATCTTCTCCTCTTTCAGAAGCTCTAAATGGTATTCCAGACATATCAAGCATATTTAATATGTTTGTATAACTCATTTCATATTGAAGAGTAAATCCTAATATATCGAATTTATCTAATGAGTCTTTAGTTTCTAAAGTATATAATGGAATATTATTTTTTCTCATTAATTCTTCCATGTCTGGCCATGGTGCAAAAGTTCTTTCACAATATGTATCTTCTCTTAAATTAATTGTATGATAAAGTATTCTAGTTCCTAAGTGAGACATTCCAACTTCATATACATCTGGGAAACAAAATGCAAATCTTATATCAACATCTTTTGGATCTTTAATTACTTGATTTAACTCCCCACCAACATATCTTGATGGCTTCTCAACTTTACATAAAATATCGTCACTAATTTTATTCATAAGTTCCTCCTTATTTTTTAGCAATAATGTTTATATATAATATTCATTATTTACTATCCCATTCACTAAAATTACAAAAGCAATTTAATTATGAATTATGAATGATGAATTTTGGAATAAACTCAAAGAGTTTAGAAATTATAATATTTTAGAAACTCTTCGAGTTTCATCATTAATTCATCATTCATCACTCATCATTCATCATTAAGTTTTTATATGTATCAGTGGAAATAAAATTATTTCTCTTTCCTGTGTCTGCTATTGATAATTTTAAATTTAAACAAAAGTAAAAAGAAGTATCAACGCTACTTCTTTTTATTTTTCATTTTAGCACATTATTAAATTAAATGAAACTAATTACTAAACTTCTCTTTCTTGCCATAGTATTCCTCTAAGGTAATATTTCCATAAATCTTTAATGCTTCTATAAGTTCATCTTCTGCAATAATAAATTTTACTTTTAAATCATCATCTAGAACATAAAAAATATTGAACCTATTTTTATCCACTATTTTCATTAAATCCACAAGTCCCAATTTATAATACACAGAAATAACTCTATTTTCTAAATAGTTGTTTCTAATGAGCTTTCGTACTTTTTTATAAATATTTCCCATTAAAATATACATAACCGCCTTTTTTTCAGTTCTAGTTATATAAATGATAATAATAGCAACTAGCAACATAGTTATATTAATAGATCTATATTTATATACTCCATAAAGATAAATTACAATGAATGCTCCTCCAATAAAATAGCTTATCCATGCTATTCTAAGCTGCGCTTCTTTATATAACATCTTTCTAGATAAGATAATCTCTAAAATTCTTGCACCATCTAAAGGATATGCTGGAAGCAAATTAAATATTGCTAATCCTATATTAATAGTAACAATACTTTCATATAGCTCAAAGCTTACATAATAATTTATTAGCATAAATATAAACACAATACATATATTGGCTAATGGCCCAGCTATGTATATAAGTAGCTTTTCTTTATAATTAAGCTCATCAACATCAAGCAAATCAACTCTTGCACCGTATATATGCATTTGAAAATTATTAAATTTACTGCCTTTCATCATTGCCAATATTATATGGCTAAATTCATGTATAAGTATTGAGATAAAAGATATTACTAAACTTTGCCTTTGTTCTAGATGAAGTATGATGAACATCAATATTATTTCTGCAAAAACCAGTACATTCCACCTATATAACAAATTACATTTTGCCTTTATGAAGCCTTTTAAAAATATTTTATTTATTTTCATATCATTTCTCTATTTGTGCTTCACTAACATTCTCTCTTATCCATTTTAAACATTTTGCTGCTCCACTTTTTATGTCACTAATCTTTACATGTTTTATATCATCTATAATTTCAGAATAACTACTTCTTTCACTTATATTTTCTTTAAATCCATTAAAAGCTTCTACACTTTTAGTATCCTTTGAATACTTCATTGCAAGTACAGTTACCAATACTATAAATGTTACTATGCATTGGAATATGCAATATTCACTACACTGCCTAAAAATATTCCTCTTCTTTTTTTTCTTATAACCATTATTAATATTTCCATATGGCCCTTGGACTTTTGATTTATTACTTATAGAATTATAGTATTTACTATATTCTGAATCATACCTTCCCATATACAACCTCACAATAACACTTCAATACTAATTATATTTTTCTTATCAATAAATTATTCTCTTAATGCTTATAAGAATATCTGCTACTTAAAATATTTGCATAAAAAATAGCCATGAATATTTTCCATAGCTATTTTTCTTTATTTAGAAATATATTTTCTTTTTACTCATTCCTATATTTAAAACAATCCCTAAGGAAAGAATTGTTGTTAACAGCGAACTTCCTCCATAACTTACAAGCGGAAGAGTTATTCCTGTTATTGGCATAAGACCTATGGTCATTCCAATATTTTGTGTTATGGCAAATAAGAAATATGCCACCATTCCAACGGAGACACACCTACCAAATATATCCTTAGAATTCTTTGCGATATTTATCATTCTGGATATAAGAAGACCATAAAGACTTAATAGTATTATGGCACCGACAGTTCCCCATTGCTCTCCTATTTGAGCAAAGATGAAGTCAGTTTCAACTTCAGGAACATACTCTGAAGCAAATCCACCAGTTCCATCATTACTATAGCTATTGTGAGCTCCAAAAAAGCCTCCTGAACCTATCCCAATAAGAGATTGTCTTAAGTGATATCCTGAATCTGAAGTATCTGTATCAGGATTCATAAATGATGTTATTCTAGTTTTTTGATAATCTTGAATAAGGCCTGAATTCCATAGTAAAACTACAGCTAAAAGCATTCCTCCAAGGCCATAAAGTATTACCCTTTTATCAAGTCCTCCTATAAAATAAACACCTAACACCATGAAAAACAGTACCATGGTCATCCCCATATCTGGTTGAATAACAATAAGTGCTGCTGGAATTATGGCATATATGGCTAAGATGAAGAAATTCTTCACAGTATTTATGTTACCTTCCATTTCCTCAAGTTTTCGTCCCATCATCATAATGGTTGCAACCTTAGCAAGTTCTGCTGGCTGTAATGATATTACCCCCAAATCTATCCATCCTTGAGCACCATTTACCGTTTTTCCTATAACTAAAACTAATACTAATAATACTATTGATCCTCCATAAAATAAATTTGTAAATCCTTTAATAGTATTATAGTCTGATGCTAAGACAAAATATAAAGCAACTAAGGCAACTATAAAAAATATCAATTGTCTTTTAGGATAAAATATACCATAGTTTCCCTTAGTCGCTAAATATATATTAAGAATACCAAATGAAACTATACATATAATAGAAAAAAGCATCCATTTATCTAATTCTTTAAACTTTTTAAAATCAATTTTGAAACTTGGTATTAACTTCATTTTTTCACCTCCATAATGTATCACCTTATTATATAATAATTGCCCATTTTTCTCTATGAAATTTATGTAAACATAAAAGTTCTTTAAGTTTTCTTCAAAGAATCAAACTTAAAGAACTTTATTTTTGTCTTAAATAATTACTATACTATGAAAATTATCGTCCACGCTTACTTTTTATAGGAATATTAGCTACAAGTGCTGGACCATTTCCTTCTTCATTACTGCCTGCTCTATTTAATGCTATTTCAACATCATCAGCTTCAATTTCAATATACTTTGATAGTACTTGTAATATTTCCATTCTTATTTTATCAATAGTTTCTGGGTCTATATCTCCTCTATCGTGAATAAGTATTAATTTAAGCCTATCTTTTGCCACATCCTTAGGAGTCGTTGTCTTGTTAGAAAAAACTTTTAACAAATCCATAAATTCTACCTCCTAATTCTTTTTAAATATTTTCATTAATTTTGCAAATATACCATTAGATTCTCCATTTACTTCTAATAAAGGTACATTTTCATCCACAATTCTCTCTGCAATATTTCTAAATGCTTTTCCTGAAATAGATTTTTCATCTAAAACTATTGGTTCTCCCTTATTTGTTGAAACAGTGATATTTTTATCATCTGGTACAACACCTAAAAGTTTCACTGATAAAGTTTCTATAATATCAGATACGTCAAGCATATCTCCTCTTTTAGTCATTTCATAATTTAATCTATTAACAATTACTTCATGTTGTTCTAATCCCTTAGCATCTAGCTTTCCGATTACTCTATCAGCATCTCTCACTGATGTAATTTCAGGATTAACCACTACTATAGCTCTATCAGCTCCAATAACAGCATTTTCAAAACCTTGCTCTATTCCTGCTGGTGAATCAATAATAACATAATCAAATTCTTCCTTTAATTCATTTACTATAGATAACATATCTTCTGATTTTATATCATCCTTATCTTTAGTTTGAGCAGTTGGAAGTAAGAATAAACTTGGATATCTTTTATCCTTAATAAGTGCCTGCTTCAATCTACATCTATTCTCAATAACATCCATTATTGTATAAACTATTCTGTTTTCTAATCCCATTAAAACATCAAGATTTCTTAAACCAGTATCTCCATCAACAACAACTACTTTTTTACCTATAGCAGCAAGTGCTGTTCCTATGTTAGCTGTTGTTGTAGTTTTTCCTACGCCACCTTTTCCAGATGTGATTACTATAGAAACTCCCATTTATATCCCTCCGAAATTAATAAATATACTTATTTGGTAAATATGGCTCAACAATTATCATTTCATCCTTCACCCTAGCCACTTCAGGATAAGAAGGCTTAACACCATCGTCAGGAGCTATTGTAATTAAATCAGCAATTTGTAATAACTCTGGCTGCAATATAAAAGCAGCTATTATTGCATTTCTATTGCCTCCAACACCTGCCCTGACATGTCCTCTTATACTTCCAAGCACTATAATATTTCCACCAGCGGATACTTCTGCACCACTATTAATATCGCCAATAATAACTATATTACCTTTACTATTAATACACTGGCCTCCTCTTATGGTTCTTTTTATAAATTTGGTTCTCCCCTCATATATTCCTGTGAAAAGTGTATTTTCTTCAATTTTTCTTTTGTTTGTATCATCAAATATACAATCCCTTATATGTATTTCTTCAAATAGCTTATCTTTTAACTTAGCTATTTCACTATCTGATACATTCTTTAGGTTTGCTATAATCTTTATTATGGAATTTTTATAAAACCCTTTCCCTATAGATAATACGTTTATAATTTCTGATATAACTTCATCAAAATTTATAAACTTATCTATATCAACTATAACACTTATTCCTTCTTTATCACCTTTTATTTCAATTCTATTTTCCTTCATTGGTTACCCTCCACCAATTTCATACACTTTTTATTATAATTATACCATATATCAACACTTAATAACATAATAACCTATATATTTATAATTAGCCCTAACTTTAACATAGTTTTTTACTTTATCTTTACTCTATTTCTTATTATCGACTATTTTTTCAAAAAAATAATAGAGTTATCAAAAATTTGATAACTCTATATAAATTATTGTTCATTTTCAGTTGCATTGCTTTCCTCAGGATTGTTGTTTTCTCCTGCTGATTGAGTATTGCTACTTTCTTCTGCATTTTCCTTATTATCATCTAGCCCATTGGCTACATATTTTTGATAGCTTCCTGAACTTTTAGTATAAGCTGAATAATTAGTTTCTAATAATTCCTTAAAGAATGCTTCATATATGGCTAAATGAATACTTGCCCCTTCACTACCTTTATTACCATCATATAAAGTTGAGAAAATGGCAATTTGCGGATTATCCATTGGTGCAAAACTAATATAGTTACCATATGGTCTTCTTCCTATGACTGTATAGTTTTCTTCACTACCAAAATCCGCTGTACCTGTCTTACCACATACGGCAATTGGGAATGAATTAAAACTATTATATGCTGTACCATTACCGCTATAAGTATTAACCATCCTCATACCTTCTTTTACAGCTTGTAAATATCCACTAGGTATATCTAATGTATCAACTACTTCTGGTTCAAATTCTTCAATTACTTCTCCATTTGGTGAAGTAATTTTATCCACAAGCATTACCTTATATCTTGTTCCACCACTTGCTAAAGTAGCAACATAATTTGCTAATTGTAATGGCGTAAAGGCATTCATACTTTGACCTATAGCATCTTTAACTATTTCTGCATAAGTATCTATTTGAGTACTCATATCACTTATAGTGTATTGTGCTATAGCATTTGCTATTATATCTGCTTGTTCATCAATACTAGTTTTGCTACTTCTACTACTATTATAACTTTCTAAAGATGCTTTATATTCATCTGAAAGTTCCATTATAGATTTTATATAGCTTATTAATTGGCTAGCAAATTCATCAGCACTTGTAAGTTGTGCATCTGTCCCCACTAGTTCTAAAGCCTTATTGATTTGTTCTTTTAAATTTGATTTTGCAGTAGCTAAAGCTTCACTATCAGTATCATTTTTTGAAATATTTAATGGTGCATAATAGAACATTCCATTATAGTTTCCAGCTTTAAGGCTATCTACTAATGTATACATAGGTGTATCAAGTATTCTATTTTTCCATGATTTAAAATTATATGTCTGACCGAAGTTTTCTTCTATTTCTATTCCTGTAGATGCATTTCCACCCTCAGTAACTCCAAGTCCAAATTTATACGCATAATGAGCAATACTATCTAATGCTGCTACTCTAGTTTCTTCATCAGAAGAATTTCCTCCATTTTTAAGATATAATTCATACCCCACATTATGGAAGAAGAAGTTTGATGAATGCATTAAGGCTTCTCTTACTGAAATAATACCATTACCTGTCTTCTGGAAGTTGTATTGAGTAAGGTTTCCAACTTGCCATACTCCTGTATCATTTACCGTTGAACTAGTAGTTATTACTCCCTCCATTAACCCAGCAATAGCTGTTAAAGGCTTGAATACAGATCCTGGAGGAAGAAGGGCTTGTGTTGAGTAATTAAACATTGCCTTTGGATATAAGTCATATGTGTCTTCCCTTGTTCCATCTTCATTTAAAGGGAATAGTTCATCAATTGTTGATGTTGCTCCAGTTTTCGCTATATGCTGTGCAGCAAATGCTTCGTAATCTGGTGAAAAATATTGTGCATATAATTCATCACTTAATTGTCCTGTTGCAAAATCATTGGGATCGTATGTTGGATAGCTTGCCATAGCAAGTACTCTTCCTGTGCCAACTTCAATGGCCACCACTGAACCTCTAGTAGCATTAGACCTACCATTACCATAATCTTTATTAGTTACAGTGGCATCAACACGAGCTAAGGTATCTTTCAGTGCCTGTTCAGCAGCATATTGTACATCCTTATCAATGGTAAGCTGAATATTGTTTCCTGCATAAGATTCAAGCTTAAATAGTTCTTCTGTAGTTCTACCTTCTGAATTAACTTTTACAGTAGTTCCTCCATCTTTTCCTTTAAGCTGTTCTTCAAAAGCAGCTTCAATTCCAGCTGCTCCCACTAAATCTGTGGATACATCATATCCCTTAAGTTCATATATTTCTTCTTCAGTACTTGTTATTGAAGAAACATATCCAAGTATTGATGAAGCTAATGATCCATATGGATAATATCTAACTGGTTCTAAGTCAACATCTATTCCTGGAAGCTCATTTAACATTTGATAGAATATAAAAGCAGTATCCTTGGTAATATCATTTGCTATTGTAACTGATTTATATCCTTGATAACTTTGAATATTTATGGCATCTTTAACTACCATATATTTTCTTATATCTTCTAATGAATATTTCTCTAATAAATCTTTTGTGATGGTCTTTCCATCAACATCTTTATATTTAGCCACAATGGCATCATATTCTTCTTTGGTGTAATCTTCTGGCAGAAGCATCTTATACATTCCGTATAACTCTACTAAATAATAAAAAGTATCTTCTGGTGTTATTTCTAATAATTTTGCATTTATATTGGCAAGTTGTTCATCAGTAAAGTCACCATCATGGTCCTTATACAATTCCTCTATTACTTCATCTTTTAAACCTCTATCACTTTTAAACAGAAGTTCTGTAGCTTCTTTTACATCACTATCATCACTTTTGAAGGCAAAATAAAATTGCCCATCTGAATTAACCTTTAAAAGAAGGTTATCTTCAAAATTTTCTCCATTTTCACTAAGCACTTTAAAAACTTTATTTAAGGTACTAAATATTGCATTAGCAGATTCAGTAGTTTGCATATAAGTAAGTACATAAGTCTGCTCACTAGTAGCTAAAATATTTCCTTCACTATCATATATTAGTCCCCTTGGAGCACTTTCTGATATAAACTTTGTGGAACTTGTATCTGCCTTCTCTTTGTATTCATCGTATTTATATACTTGAAGATATAAAAGCTTACAGAATATTGTTCCAAATATCACTGCCATAATTATATATAACACTGCATATCTTGATATGGTCTTTTTCTTTTTTGGTTTATTTACTATCATTTAAACCTCCATCTATCATTATCCATATATTTATCACAAGTAGCTAAAACTATATTATATACAATTATCATAATAATAGAGTTGTAAAATGCTGTTAAAATAGCGGCACTATAATTTACACTTTGATTAAATAACCTTAACATTATAGCTACAAAAACACCCTTTATTATGGATAATATGAATGTAGATAAAACTGGAACTATTTTGTTTTCCTTTAAAATATTTTCTCCTATTTTTGCCGCTAAAAAGCATAATAATAGATTACTTAAAGAATTAATGCCAAATCCTTTGACAAAATATATATCCTGAAGTATTCCACTAATTACCCCCATAAAAATCGCTTCATTTTTTCCATATATTATTGAATAAGCTATTGCAAAAATAAACAAAAGGCTTGGATAGCTACCCATTATTGGATAGTTAGGTAATAATGAATTCTCTAAGACTAAAAGGAAAATTGAAATAAGTATTACAACTATCTTCTTCATATATTTTCCTCCTAATCATATTCAATTTCATCAATATTGCTATTAGGAATTACTACAAATAATTCTTCTAATTTATTAAAATTAACAAAAGGTTCAACTACTGCACTTTTCATAACTTTAACATTATCTTCTTGCACTGATACTACAGTACCTACTGGTATCTCCTTTGGATAAATCTTACCAAGCCCTGATGTTATAATAATATCGCCCTCTTTAACATCTGAGTCTATTGGAAGGTTATACACTACAGTCATATTAGTGTCTTTCTTATCACTTAATCCTTGAAGCACTCCAGTAGCGTCTCTTGTCTGCTGATCCATTACAGCAACAGCAATATTTTCATTTAGGATACTTTGAACTACAGCAAAGTTACTAGATACTTTTGTTACTTTTCCTACTAAGCCTTTATAACTTACCACTACCATATTTTTAGCTATTCCATCATTACTGCCTTTATCTATTATGTATCCATCTGATAAAGAACTTCCGCTATATCCAATTATATTTACCCCTACATAATTATAATTGCTCCTAGATTCAGTAAAATTTAAAGCTTCTCTTAAACGTTCCACTTCATCTTTTAATGATTCATATTCAATTAATTCATTTGCAAGCTCTGCATTCTTTTGTTTTAACTGTTCATTTTCTAATTTAACCTCAGAGAAATTTAAAAAGAAATCTACTGTTTCTTTTACTCTGCTATTTATATTATAAACTATTTTCTGTAAGGGACTAACTACTGTACTAACACTACTAGATATACCATTTGCATCACTTTGCAGGCTATATATAATCATGCCACAAAAGGCAACTGACAGTAAAACTATAGTTACTGCCAGTTTATTTTTAAAAGGTTTCATTATTGACCTCTTTGAGTTTTGCTTAATTGATCAAAATTTTCTAGTGCCTTACCAGCTCCTAAAACAACACAATCAAGTGGTGATTCAGCTATGTGTACTGGCATGTTAGTTTCAGCGTTAATTAATTGATCTAATCCCTTTAATAAAGCTCCACCGCCTGCTAGCATTATTCCTTTTTCAATTATATCTGCTGCAAGTTCTGGTGGTGTCTTTTCTAATGTAGTTTTAATTGATTCTATGATTGCATATACTGGCTCTTTTAAAGCTTCTCTTACTTGTTCTTCAGTAATAGTAACTACCTTTGGAAGTCCAGTAATCATATCACGACCTTTAATTTCTAATGATTCATTTTCATCATCTATCTTATATGCTGAACCTAATTGCATTTTAATATCTTCAGCAGTTCTTTCACCTATCATTAAGTTAAATTCCTTCTTAACATAAGCAATGATTGATTGATCTAATTCATCACCAGCAACTCTTAATGATTTGCTTGTTACTATTCCACCTAAAGAAATAATTGCAACTTCTGTAGTACCTCCACCGATGTCTACTATCATGCTTCCTGTTGGTTCACCTACTGGTAATCCTGCACCTATAGCTGCAGCCATTGGTTCCTCCATTAATACAACTTCTCTTGCTCCAGCATTTCTAGTTGCTTCTTCGATAGCTCTTCTTTCAACTTCAGTTACACCTGATGGGTAACAAACTATTATTCTTGGGCTAGTGAATGCACTTTTGCTTGCAACTTTATCAATAAGCTTCTTTATCATTGTTTGAGCAACATCAAAATCAGCTATAACTCCATCTTTTAAAGGTCTTATTGCTACGATATTTCCTGGTGTTCTACCTATCATAAGCTTAGCTTCTGTACCAACTGCTAATGGTCTTTTAGTGTTACTGTTAATAGCTACAACTGAAGGTTCGCTTAATACTATCCCCTTACCTTTTACAAATACTAAAGTATTTGCTGTTCCTAAATCTATTCCCATATCTCTATTACTACTGAAAAATCCCATTTGAATTCCCCTTTCAATCTTCAATATTTAAATAATTCCTTTTTCTTTTAAACTAGTATAATTATTTCTACCAATAATAATATGATCTAAAAGATTAATTCCCATAATTTCGCCGCACTCTTTTATCCTAACACTAACATTAATATCTTCTTTGCTAGGCTCTGGATTACCAGATGGATGATTATGAGAAATAATTATGTTTGCACTACCAAATTTAACAGCTTCTCTAAAAATTTCTCTTGGATGAATCAAAGATGAATTTAAAGTTCCTGTAAAAACATCCTTAGTTCTTATAATATTATTTTTTGTATCCAATAATATTAACTTTAGTGTTTCCTGCTTTAAAACATTCATTTCATTCATAAGTAATTCTGCTATTTCACTTGGTCTTGTGACTTTAAATAAATCATTTTGAGCTCTTAAAGTCTTAAACCTTCTAAATAGTTCACTCAATGCCATCACTTGACATGCTTTAACATTCTTAATACCTTTGATTTTTTTTATTTCTTCATAGCTTGCATCCAATATTTTATCCAGTCCGCCTAAATTTGATATCAATCTAGTACTTAACTCAATAACATTTTCGCCTTTAGTTCCAGTTCGCAATAATATAGCTAAAAGCTCCTCGTTACCTAAGCTATCAGCGCCATATTTAAGTAACTTTTCCATAGGTCGCTGGCTTAATGGCAAGTCACTTATTTTTATATTACCCATAAAAACTCTCCTTAATTAGTTAAGTATTTATTTTATAGATAATTTCCCCCATCGCCATTATACAAACACTATTTAATTTCTTCTAAAATATTATTTAATAAATTTAATGGAAGTCCCACAACATTGTAATAACAACCATTAATTCTTTCAACAAAAACTCCACCAAATCCTTGGATTCCATATGCTCCCGCCTTATCAAGCGGTTCTTTTGTAGATATGTACTTCAATATTTCTTCATTAGTCAAATCCTTAAACTTGACTTCAGTAAAAATAGATTCCTTTTTTACTTTATTTGTTTTACTATTAATAACAACAAGTGCTGAATAAACTCTATGCACCTTTCCACTTAATTCATTAAGCATATTATATGCATCTTCTTCATCTTTTGGTTTTCCTAATATTTTATCGCCATTTACAACTATGGTATCAGCTGCAATGATGATACACTCTTCACTTACTCTTGATAATACGTCTAAAGCTTTTCCTTCAGCTATTTTAATTACGTATTCTTCTACATTGCCATTAAATTTAATTGCGTCTTCATCAAAGTTGCTTATTATAATGTCAAAATCGTCTACTATTCTCTTTAATAGTTCCTGTCTTCTTTCAGAAGCGGATGCCAAAATATATTTCATAACTTCACATCCTATATTTATTGATTATTTTTCCATATTTAAACTTATTTTAATCACTAAAGTAAAAATAAGTTTTTTTGCAAAATAAAAAAGAGTCCAACGCTTGTTATTACCCCTTAAATTTTCTTTTATATTTTATCACTTTATATGTGTTCAAACAAGCATTTTCCTCTTTATATAGAAATTTTTATAATATTGTAAGATTTATTTTTTTATAGCTTAAATTTAATTTTATATATCCTTAAAATTCAATAATATTGTATAAATATATTCCATTTCTGCAGGTACATTTTCCTTACTTATTTCTGCTGCTAAATTTGAAATATGTTCTTTCAAATTATTTAATATATCTACTTTTTCTCCTGCAGATATCTTTTCTAATTCATTAGTCCAACCTTTAAAATCATCTGTATTAATTGATTTTACATCATCACTAAAAGCTGTATCTAAAAGTCGTATATATCCATCACATATACTTGAAATTTGATATTCTACTTTATCATCATTATTAAAGGAAAATTTAATCTTAGCACATTCAATATTACTGTTCTTTAATTCACTTACTATTTGATCCACCTTATCGCTTTCATATACTCCTGATAATACTCTGAACTTATCTTGATCCTTATATATAAATGCACTATACTTTCCATTTATTGAACTTAATATTTGATTAGCATTATTCTCGTTGGAAAAATATCCACATTGAACAGTATAAAAAACAGAAGTATTACTAACAGCCCCATTACTCCCTTCTTCTGAATTAACAACTTCATTATTATTCGCTTCTATGGATGTTTTATTACCTATATTTGCTGCTGGCAAAGCATTATTTTTAGTTAATACGCTAATTGCCACATAAGCTAACGCAATACCACAAAGCCCTGCCCCTACAACAGTTCCTACTAATTTTAATATAAACATAATCAAGTTATTATTCTTATTTTTCTTATAGTTATATCTTGTATATCTCATTTTCTCATCCACCACCCTTTATATTTTCATACTTATATATATTCCTTTTTCCAGGTGGATATACTAACATCTTTTAAATTATGTCACACTTAGATAATTATGAGTGATAAATTATGAATGATGAATTGAGGATGAAACTCCTTAGGGAATTTCTTAAACATATATTTAAAAAAATTTCGTAGAAATTCTATCCTTAATTCATCATTCATCATTCATAATTCATCATTAAAAAAATAGACCTTTCGGCCTATTTTTTTTACTTTACTGCTTTTAATATATTTAATAAGTATTCATAGCAGTTTTTAACTGATGAAATACTCATATGTTCTTCTGGTGTATGAACATCATATAGGTTTGGTCCAAAGCTTATCATATCAAGGTTACCTAATTTTTCATTAAATAATCCACATTCAACACCAGCATGGATAGCTACAATTTCAGCTTCCTTTCCATACATTTCTTTGTGTACAGATTGGCATATTTCTCTTATCTTTGAATCAGGATTATATTCCCATGCTGGATATCCTGAAGTACATTCTAATTCTCCACCTAAAAGATTAACTATAGTTTTACTTCTTAAAACTATTTCTTCTTTTAATGAAGGTACTGAACTTCTTACTGCTGAATCATACTCTACAAAACCTTCAGTAGTTGTTAAAACACCTAAATTAGTTGAACTTTCCACCAATCCTTCTATTTCTGTACTCTTACTATTTATTCCTGATGGATAAAGATATAATAAATTAACAGCTTTTTCTGTGCTTTCCTTTGTAAATACTTTAGATACTGCTGCAACTTCTTGTACTTCTATATTTAATCCTGCATCTTGAGCCTTTAATTCATTTTTAACTAACTTAGCAAATTCTAAAACTAATTCCTTAGCTTTTACTAAATCACCATCAGCTACCATAATAACTGCTTCTGCTTCTCTTGGAATAGCATTATTCTTTGATCCACCATTCATTTCACATAAAGAGTATTCAACATTATTTAAAAGATGCTTTAGGATTCTTCCTAAAATTTTATTTGAATTTCCTCTTTCTTTAATGATATCCATTCCTGAGTGTCCACCCTTAAGTCCAGATATCTTTATCTGCATTGCTTTACCATTTGTTCTTTCTTCTCTTGTCACCGGAAGCTTTCCTTTAGTTCTTATTCCACCTGCACAGCTCACTAAAAGATATCCTTCTTCTTCATTGTCTAAATTTATTAATATCTTTCCATCGATATGTTCTGGTGAAACAGCCATAGCTCCTGACATTCCCGTTTCTTCATCAGTAGTTATTAAAACTTCTAATGCTGGATGCATAACATCATCTGAAGCAAGTATTGCCATTGCATAAGCAACTGCTATACCATTATCTGCTCCTAGTGTTGTATCAGTAGCATATATGTAATCATCTACTATTCTTAATTTTAAAGGATCTTTCTCAAAATCATGATCTGTTCCTTTATTTTTTTCACATACCATGTCCATATGTCCTTGTAATATTACTGTTGGAGCATTTTCATATCCCTTAGTAGCTGGTTTCTTTATTATTATATTTAAAGCTTCATCTTGAATACTTTCTAACCCTAAACTCTTCCCAAAATTTAAAAGATAATCACTTACACCTTTTTCATTTCCTGACCCTCTTGGAATTTGTGATATTTCTTCAAAATATTTAAAAACTAATTTAGGTTGTAAATTGTCTAACACTGCCATAATTTTTCTTCCCTTCTGCTAAATTATACTAGAATTAAAATATATATCTAAGTATATCATATTATTAATGATACTTAAATTTATTATACCTAATTTAGTGTTCTATTATTTTTGGAGGTGTTGTAATGCAAAAAACAAAAATGATTTTTACCATTGGTCCATCTAGCGAAAAAGAATCTACCTTGCGAGAGTTAATAAAAATAGGAATGAATGTTGCACGACTTAACTTTTCACATGGAAATCAAGAAACACACTTGAAAAAAATTCAGCTTATCAAAAAACTTAGAGCTGAAATGTATACACCTACTGCCATTATGATTGATATAAAAGGCCCTAAAATTAGAACTCATAGATTTATTAATGATGAAACTCCATTAAAAGAAGGACAAACCTTTTCCTTTAACTGTGGAAAAGAAATTTTCGGCAATAACTCTGAATGTTCCATCTCTTATGCTACCCTCTATGAAGATGTTCGCCCTGGTGGATTAATACTTGTAGATGATGGTCTCATAAGATTTAGAATTAATAAAATTGTAGGCAAAAAAATTGTTTGTACTGTTCTAAATGACGGTGTCATTAAAAACTATAAAGGCGTGAATGTTCCAAATATAAAGATTAACCTTCCCCCTATCACTGAAAAAGATAAAAGTGATTTAGCTTTTGCTTGCAAAATGGATGTAGATTTTGTAGCTGCATCATTTATCAGAAAAGCTTCTGATATTTTAGAAGTACGGCAGATTTTAAAAGAACATGGTGGTAATAAAATTCAAGTAATAGCTAAAATTGAAAATCAAGAAGGCGTAGATAATATTGATTCAATCATTGAAGTTTCCGATGGAATAATGATTGCTCGTGGAGATATGGGCGTAGAAATTCCCATAGAGCATGTACCAATAATTCAAAAGATGATTATTAAGAAATGTAATAAAGCTGGTAAAATAGTAATAACAGCTACTCAAATGCTTGATTCAATGATAAGAAATTCAATTCCAACTAGAGCTGAAGCCAGTGATATCTGCAATGCAATCTTCGATGGCACTGATGCTATAATGCTCAGCGGTGAAAGTGCCAGTGGTTTATATCCTTTAGAAGCTGCTAGCACTATGTCTACTATTGCTCAAGAAGCTGAAGCAAATATTGATTATATGTATTTAAATCAACAACTAAAAGAACCTGCCATGAATGATTTTGCTGAAGCTATAAGTTACTCTGCCTGTAGGACATCTAATGTTCTTAATGCCAATGCCATAGTGGCTGCTACAACAACAGGTGCTACTGCAAAGCTCATATCAAAATACAAACCAAAATGTCCAATCATAGCCATAACTCCTTTTGATTATGTACAAAGGCGATTATCCTTAAATTCCGGAGTAATACCTTTACTTTGTAGAGAATTCTCAACTACTGATGAAATAATTAAAGAAGCTATTAAAGTTGCCAAGAAATATTCCTGTGCCAAGGAAGGAGACAATATTATTGTTGCTGCTGGTCTTCCAACCTCAATCACCGGAGGAACCAATATGATGAAAATAGAGAAAATTTAAAAATTTTCTCATTTTCATAATGATGAATTATGAATTACGAATTATGAATTAAGGATGAAATTCGTAGAATTTCTGAAAATATATATTTTTTGAACTTCTTAGAAGTTCATTCAGCAATTCATCACTCATCACTCATCATTCATCATTTCGATAAATAATAAAAATACCTATAGGCTTAATGCCCATAGGTATTTTTATTATTTATCGAAAAGTCCTTTAAATAGATCTCCTAAAGTTTCACCTTCATCACTATCGTTATATGCTAAGTATTCTTGGCTTCTTTCTTCTGCATCTTTTATACTTAATGATAGTTTTTTATTTTCAATATCTGCATTTAAAATTTTAACCTTTACTGTTTGACCTATTTCTAAAACTTCGCTTGGTTTTGCTATATTTTCATCAGTAATTTCATTTATATGAACTAATCCTTCAACTCCAGGGAATACTTCTACAAATGCCCCAAAGTTTAATAGCTTAGCTACTTTTCCTTCCAATACATTTCCTTCTTTTAAGCTTTCTCTATGCAGGTTCCAAGGCTCATTATTTACATCTTTTAAGATTAATGATACTTTTTCATTTTCTGCATCTACATTACCTACAAACACAACTACCTTATCACCTAGAGAAACTACATCTTCAACTCTCTTTACTTTTTCCCATGCTAAATCGCTTATATGAATAAGACCTGTTATTCCTCCGATATCAACAATTGCACCAACTTTTAATATCTTTGTAACAACACCTTCTCTTTTTTCTCCAGATTTAACGTTTTTCCAAAGTTCTTTTTTATGAGCATTGTAGATTTCTTCTTCAATAACTCTTCTTGAAGCAACTACCTTTCTATTTCTTAAATCTAGCTCTATAAGCTTCACTTCTAATTCCTTACCTAAAAGATTCTTTAACTCTATTCTTTCTCTTGAAGCTTGTGATGCTGGTATAAATACTCTAATTGATCCATAGTAAGCTGCTAATCCCCCCTTTATTTCTTCTTTAACAACTACTTTGATTGTTTTATTATTTTTATATGCTTCTTCTAATTCTTCTCTTTCTGTTATTTGAAGCGCTCTTACTCTTGAAAGTTGTACATATCCTTCACCATCATTTGGAGATAATACATATACATCTATTTCATCTCCTGGCTTAACTACTTCAAGTGGAGAATCATCTGTATTTGTAAGTTCTTCTCTTGAAATTACACCATCAAAAGCATAGTTTATATTAACTCTTACTTCTTTTTCATCAGCATCAATTACAATACCTTTTAATATATCTCCACTTTTGATTCTTTTCACATCAAAATCCTTTAATAATTCACCCATTGTGCTTTCTTCTCTTTTTTCTAAATTCATTAAACTCACTCCCTTATAAACTTTTGTATTTTATCTAATTTAATTTTGAACTTTTTCTAATTAAGTTATAGCAATAATTAATAATATCACTTCTTTTTATTATCCCTATAAAAATTCCTTCATCATCTACCACTGGCACAAAATTTTGAGTAGTTGCTAAATTTATGATACTTTCTACATCTGCATTTATTGAAACAGATTTATGTTTTATTTTTCTTGGTATATCACTTACTTTTACACATTCAGTATTTCTGAATGTTAATTCAGGAGTATTTTTAAGTTTCCATAATAAATCTCCTTCTGTTAATGTACCTACGTACTTTCCACTCTTATCAATAAGCGGAATAGCTGTATATCCGTGATGCTCCATCTTCTCAATTACTTGCCTCATAGTCACATCTAGATATTCATAAATTACCTCATTCTTTGGTGTCAAAAGAAATGCAATATTCATATTTCTTACCTTTCCCTAAAATATTCAATTAATACCTTAAGACATTATTTTTCTATACATAGCAATTATATAATTTTATTGCAAAACTTTCAAATGTAAATCTATACATTAGAATTTTTCTTAATAATTCTATTTTCATATTTTAGAAATTCAATTTCGTCTATAATACTATATACTTCTCTGTAGATCATTTCTCCACTTAAGCTCTTTTTTACAATAACCTCTTCTAAAATCCTACTATTACATTTTGGGCATGTCCCAATAGCAACAAATCTCCAGCCTAAATTAGTAAAATTATAATCTAACTCAATATTTCTTTTACATTTAGGACATATTGGATTAATCTTAGAATAATCTAATTTGAAATTTTGCAAAGATTTTATCTCCAGTGCTGGCATATCAAATATATCACTAACAATAAATTGTTTAACTGCTCTGGCATTATATATATTCTTAAAGACGCTTAATGTATATCTAGAATCATTCAAAGCATCATGAAGCTTACTTTCATCAACCTTTATCTTTAATTGTTGAAGGGCATTTTTTAAACTAAGAATATTCTTTTTACCTAATATCTTTGTTGTATACTCCTGAATATCAAGATATCTTTCTATCCAACTTAAATCACTGTATCCATGATGATTTGCATTTCGAATTATTTCTGCAATATCATCCTTTGCCCATGAACATATGATATCACCTTTATCAACCATATTTTTAAGCATATCAAGCCCTTCATTAAAACTAACACCATTTTCTAGTTCTTCATGTTTTATATTGGTAATACTTAGTATTTTAGGATTGACTACAGGTATTACTGAGGGCTTAATATATACTTTCAACTCTTCTAAAGGCTTCATATACATATCAACCTTAATTGCTCCAATTTCAATTATTTCATTAATTAAATCTAATTCTTTTAAATTTGGTATATCTTTATATATATTTGGATAATATTTATGTATTTCACTTAAATTATTAAACTCCAAATCAATTATAATAAAAGCCACTGTATTTCTCCCCCCATATTAACCCTTTATATCGCTTCCTTAATTATACTCCAAATTTTACTTTTTTTCTAATTTTCTACAATTTCTATTCCTGCAAGTTTCATCAAATACTTGGCATTTTGAGTTTTACTTCTGCCATCTCTTAATTTATAATCAAATTTAATCTTATCATCTACATAATATTCTTGGAAGTTAAAATTAACAAGCCAATTGTGTATATTTTCTAAATCACATAATTCAAAGTCATGAGTTGAAACAAGTCCAATACCACCACTTTTAACTAATTGTTCAATCAATATTTTAGCTCCATCATGTCTATCCTTTGAATTTGTTCCCTTAAATATTTCATCTAAAAGGAAAAATACCTTTTCTCCACTTCTGGCAGCTTCTATCACCAGTTTAATCCTCAATATTTCTGCATAAAAAGAAGATATGCTCTCTTCTAGATTATCTTGTGTTCTCATGCATGTATATATATTAAAAATTCCACTATTTAAGCTTTCAGCTCTCACTGGACTACCTATATATCCCAACACCATATTGAAACCTATAGTTCTTAAGAAAGTACTTTTACCAGACATATTTGACCCTGTTATAAGAGCTGCTTTTTTACCATCATGCAAAGCAAAATCATTACTTTCAGCCTTTTCTCCTAATAAAGGATGGGCTATACCCTTACATTCAATTTTTCTTTCTTCAGTAAACTTTGGATATGACCATTTTGGATTATCAAATGCTATATTAGAAATACTAATTAATGCTTCAAATTCAGCTATTGTTTCAATCCATAACCTAATCTTAAAACCATTTTTCCTTCTCCACTTTTCAAGATTATAAAGAACAAAGATATCACTTAGCATAAATACATTTAGAAGCAGATAATATGCATTAGCATTACTATCACCTATCCAATTAACGATATTTTTAAGTTTATTAATTTCTACCATGCAATTTTCTCTACTATTTATAAGCTTTTCTTTTAAATTAACAAGATTCTTGCTGGTAAATTCTTCACTGCTTAATATTCTTAATGTTTTTTCATATTGATTTATAGCTTTTTTATTTTCCAAGATAATATTTATACTATCACTTAAATTCTTAGTTAACAGCTTTACCACAAGATAATTAATAAATAAATCTAAAATTAAATAGTTCACCGGTATTCTACCAGCAACTGTAAGATATAAAAATAGTAATGTAATTGTAATAAATAAATATGGTATATATCTTACTGTAAAACTTACTTTCTCATCCTTTTCCATCCATTGTAAAAATTTATCCACTGAATGCTTATCTTTTTTCCCTTTATTAAATGATATATATATTTTTTCACAAAAGCCTCTCTTTTCGCTTAGCTCCTTAATGGCTTCTTGTCTACCCTTTATGATTTGCTTATCAGGCAGTGATTTAAGAGCTAATACTTTAGCGAGCTTTTTTCTACCAAGAGGACTTTTGGTAGTGTTTATCCATTGAAATAAAGAATTCTTACCAAAAATATCTAAATCATTACTAAAATTATGGCTACTATTTAAAAACTCTTCTCCTTTATCCTCAAATTCCTTCCACTCTCCATTTATTCTTTTTAATCCCTTTTCATTATATTCTAGCTTCAATAAATACTGTTCTTTTTCATTTATCTTATTATTATGAAATATAGCTGTAACTATAAAAGTTATCAATGCCACCATAAATGAAGCACATAAATAAATAAATTTATCGGCTTTATATAGATAATACATTGTGGCTATAGCCACAACTACTATGAGTAATCTTCCCACTGCAAAAGCGGATATTGTTCTCTCCAGTTCTTTTAAATTTTTATTAATATTATTAATATTGCTTTTATAATACTCTTTTGGATCTTCCATATCTCCACCTCATTTTCTTTTTAAGTTTACTATAAATCAATTTTCTAATATTATAATCAATTGTATCATAAGATTTTACCTGTTAATATAGCGTCAAAATAATATAAAAATAGGATGAATTTTATAGCCGCCTCTTTTGTAAAAAAAAGTAAATAATGCTAAAGTTATATATATAATATTTTTATAGGTGGTAAATCATGAAAAAGGTTAAAATTTTACATTGTGCTGATATACACTTGGATAGCCCATTTAAAGAATTAAATAAAACTATCAGCTTAAAAAGTAAAGAAGAACTATTAGAAACTTTTAAGAAAGTAATAGATTTAGTACTATTGGAAAAAATTGAAATCTTACTTATTGCAGGAGATTTTTTTGATAATATGTCTCTAAGTAAAACAACAATAAATTTTATTATGAATGAGTTTTCCAGAATAAAAGATACTTTTATATTTATATCACCTGGAAATCATGATCCATATAACAGAAAATCATTTTATAAAATATTAACTTGGCCTGATAATGTATATATTTTTAAAGGTCCTATGGAAAGTGTGATAATTGAAAAATTAAACGTTATAGTATGGGGATGTGGTTTTAATGAAAAATATCATAAGAAAACTTTACTTAAAAACATAAAAGTCAATAAGCAATATATAAATATAGTAGTAATGCACGGACAAGTTTCTAGCGGTAATATTGCAAATGAGTATAATCCCATTTATCTAGAAGATATGAAAAATTCAGGAGCAAATTATATAGCATTAGGTCATGAACATGATTTTTCAGACATTTTAAAAGTTGGAGAAACTCACTATTGCTATTGTGGATGCCTTTCAGGAAGAGGATTTGATGAAAAAGGCCCAAAAGGTGTTGTTCTTGGTAATGTATATGAAAATAGCGTTGATTTAAAATTTGTACCATTATCCAAAAGAAAATATATAGTAAAAGAAATTTTTTTAAAAAATATTTCTACTTATGAAGATATAAAAAAACAAATATTATCTTCAATAAAGGAAAATGAGCGAAAACAAAATATATATAAAATAATACTGAAGGGATATGTAGCTGAATATTTTATCATAAATGATTCCATACTTTATGAAAAATTAGAAAATGAATTTTATTATATTAAGCTTGAAAATAAAACTAATGTAGAAATAAATTTATCTGAAGGTTCCAAGGATTACTCATTAAAAGGCAAATATATCTTAGCTGTACTTGAAAAATTAAATCAATGTACAGATGATTATGAAAAAGAAATAGTAAGTTTAGCTTTAAAATTAGGGATACAATGCTTTACTGATGAAGAGGTGACTGTAGATGATAATTAAAAGTATCCATATAAATGCTTTTGGAGGCATAAAAAATTATCACCTGAAATTTATCAAAGGCATGAATCTTATTTATGGAGAAAATGAAGCAGGAAAAAGTACTATACAAAATTTTGTAAAAATATGGCTTTATGGTTTTTCAAATTATCATGGAAAAAATATCATATATAATGAACGTTTAAAATATACTCCTTTAAATGGTGAAAAAATAAATGGAGCTTTAACTTTTGAAATTGATAAAAGAGAATATACAATAATCAGAAGTTTTGGTAAAACAAAAAAAGATGATGAAATCAAAGTCATAGATTCTTTGACTGGAGAAGATTTAAGTGATATCTATGGTGATGAACCTGGTGAAAAAATACTTGCTGTCAATAGGTCAACCTTCATCAAAACCTTGTTTATTGGTCAATTGGCTGTAGAAATCAAAAGAGATAACGATGAAAAAATTTTTGACAAAATAATAAATTTTACAGCTAGCGATGATGATGAAGTAACGGTACAAAAGTCATTTGAAAAGATAAATCAATATATAAAATCCATAACAAATATAAGAAAAAACGGTAGTCTTGATGTGGCTAGGGAAAAAAGGGGATTATTAGAAATAGAAAAAATAGAATACTATAAAACACATGAAAATAATATGACCAAAGAAGAAAAACTCCTACTACTAAAAAAACATCAAAGTGTATTAAATAAAAAAGCTTCTAATCTATTGATGTATAAAAAATATCTCCAGATTGAAGAACTTAAAAATAAGTACGGCATATTTAAAAATAAAGAAATTCAATTTTATTCATATAAGGATAAAATCAATAAATTACAAAAGGAAATAAATAATTTGGAATATAAAAAACAACAGTTACAAAAAAATATAGATAACTCAATTATCATTGAAAATATGGATGATAATTTAAAAAATATTTTTGTAACCTATGAACATAAGCTTAATGAACTAAAAAATATTTATGCTGATACACAAGTTTTAAATTATAGAAAAAAATATATAGGCATTTTTCTCTTATTACTTAATGTTCTTATAATAATAAATTTCAAATACAAAATAATTATTATATCATTAGATTTCTGCATAGCTTTAGCTTATATTTACAATAAGTTTTTCAATGAAAAAAGCTTAAACTATAAGTTTTATAGACTTTCCAAAGAAATAAAAACCATAGAGAACAACCTAGATAATATGCAACAACTTTTTGGTGCAGAAGATTATGAAGATTTATTTAAAAAAATAAATATATACTACAAAAATAAAAATTATAAGAAAATTATTGAAGAAAAAATCAATGAAAAAAAAGAAGAAATCAAGTTATTACAAATGAAGCTTCAATTGGTAGGTAATATTGAAAGCCCTGAAGAAAAGATGTATTTAGAAAAGAAAATTAATGAAATAAAATCATCCCATAGCAACCTATGGGATGAACAAGTAATTAATAACTTTAAGAAAACAATAAATATGAATTCTGACTTTAATAAGCTTACCATTTTAGAAAAAAAAGAAAAAATAGAAAAAGAAATAGATACTAATAATATGAACCTCTTAAATTGTGAAAAGGAAATAATAACTTTAGAAAACAATATAAAAAGTTCTTTTTATGGTAAAAGATCATTAGCTGAAATAGAAGAAGATATCATAAATATTGATTACCAAATAGATGATTTTAAGAAAAAACTAAAAGCGGGTGAACTAGCTAGAGAAATGATGAAAAAATCCTATTTAGAAATAAGAGATGATTTTGGCCCTGAATTAAATGAAAAATTGTTAAAAAAATATAATGCAATTTGTAATAAAGAATATAATAATATTCTTGTTTCTGATGAATATGAAATGAATTTGATAAAAGATTCTTCTCTACTGGACTATAAACTTTTAAGCAATGGAGCAAAGGACCAACTTTTCTTAGCACTTAGATTATCATTTATTGAAATGATTTTTAATAAGAAGGATATTACTATATTTTTAGATGATGCATTTATTCAATATGATGATAACAAGCTAAAAAATGTATTAAACCTTTTATTAAAGGAAGACTATGGACAGCAGATAATTTTCACCTGTCAACATAGAGAAAAAAAAGTATTTGAAGATCTTACTGTAGACTTTAATTATATTGTATTAGATTAAATTTATTTATAAAAGAAGAAGATGCATTGCTGCATCTTCCCTTTTGTAATGATAAATCAATTTTTTGGTGGTTCATCCATTTCAGTTTCCATCCTTTCAAGGCATTGACCTTTTCTTGTGATTTCATACCGTTGTGGCTTATCTTAACCCACTTTCATATTGTTCTACCATTCTCTTAACCATTTCGCCACCAACGGAACCACATTGTCTTGAAGTTAAATCTCCATTATATTCTTTAAATGGCACTCCTAACTCCATTGCTACTTCGTTCTTGAATGCGTTTAAACCTTGTTTTGCTTCTGGAACTAATGCTTTATTTGACATTACAGATTCCTCCTTTGGCTACCGGTCTATATAAACAAGAGTATAAATAAAATCCTTCTTTGCGAATTTTATTTTTATCTCCTGTTTACACTATTATATTGCCCAGGCATCTTTATATTATGCATATAAAAATTTATAAAGAATAATATTTTTTTCCTAACAAAAAATAATACTGTTTATAAATATAATTTAGGAGGTTTAATATGAAAATTAAAACTATAAAATTCTGCAGTCTTTTTCTATACGTTTTACTAATTTTTCAATTAGTATCAGCCTTTCCAATATCCTTTAGCAATAAAAATGAAACTTTAATTGTGAAAGATAGTGATGCAATCACTGGACTTCCAAATCGTTTTAGAGATTTAACTAATTTAAATATTTCAGGTAGTGCACAATTTACACCTTCTCAAATAGAAAATATAAAAAACTCCATAAATAAACCTGATATATGCATAGTTGATTTAAGACAAGAATCTCATGGATTTATAAATGATTTAGCTATCAGCTTCTACAGCATTGGTAAAGATTTAAATAATGGATTTACCACAGAAGAAACCATTTCTACTGAAGATAAATTATTAAATTCCATTAAGCAAAATTCACAAATAAATATATATGATAAACTTGGTAAAGTTTTAACTAATATTACTGTTGATTCTGTTTCCACTGAAAATAATGCAATTAATAAAAATGGGTTAAAATATCAGCGTTTTGCTGTTAAGGATGGTGGAATTCCATCTACTACTGTAATAGATGATTTTGTAGATTTTATTAAAAATAAACCTGAAGGACAACATCTTCATTTCCATTGTGATGCAGGTGAGGGGCGAACTACTACTTTTATGGTATTATATCAAATTATGACTGATAACGGTAATTTATCTTTAGATCAAATTTTATGTTATCAATATAATATGGGTGGAATTACCTTGACTGATGATGTAGATAGAGCTTATTTCCTAAATGCCTTTTATAATTATGTTGAAGAAAATAAAACTGACAACTATAGTATTAAATTTTCTCAATGGATTAAACAATGAAAATACGGAGCTGAAAAAATTCAGCTCCGTATTTTTTTAATTTTCTCTTGCAGCTAAAACAACTCTATGAATATGCATTGTTAAATATATTATCTCATCTTCATTAACTTCATAATTATAAGTATTTTCTATATATTCTTTTATCTTCAGTGCACATTTATAAGCTTCAGGATAGCTATTTTCAATAATCTTTGCAAAGATTTCATCACTAGTACTCTCATCTTTGCTATTAGTAATAATTCTCTTAGTGAAATATTTTAAATGAGTAAGCAATCTATCATAATTCAAATCATCCTCATTAAATTCTAATTGATAGTTTAATCTGATAATTTGTAAGATTTCCTTTATTATCTTAGTAGAAGTAATTGATTCAGTGGTATTTCTATTATATGCTGCATTAACAAAATGAAGTGCTATAAAGCCTGCTTCATCTTCTGGAAGATCTATTCCTAATCGTTCATTTAAATATTCAACAGCCCATAATGCCACTTTAAATTCTTTTTTATGTATTCTTCTAATTTCATTAAGTAAATCATTTTTTAAACTTATATTATTTTTAAACCTTTTTATAGCAAATGCTATATGATCTGATAATGAAATATATATTTGCTTGTCTAATTCTGTGTCTAATTCTTTAGATGCATAAGAAATTATTTCATCAGCAAGTTCAAAGACACCTTCAGGTATTTGATTGATAAGTTTTTTTATCTTATCACCTAGGGTCTTGTCTTCTACCATAAATCTTTTTTCAATTTTACTTTCGTCAATTTCTTGCCCTATTTTTTTACCAAAGGCTATTCCTTGCCCCATTAGAATTATTTCTTTCCTTGTCTTTGGTTCTATAGATACAACAACATTATTATTTAATACCTTTTCTACTATCATTGATTACCTCATATTCTACATAAAATATAAAAACCTAAACTAAGCTCATCTTAATTTAGGCATCTATATTATTTTATTATATACTATCATTACATAAAAACGTTGTCAACGTATAAGTAAACCTTTTATTTCAATTGTTTTACAGGTAATAAAATAGAAAATTCACTTCCTTTTCCCAGTTCGCTTTTTACTACTAGGTCTCCTTTATGTAATTCAATTATCTGTTTAGTTAGCATTAAGCCAATTCCGCTTCCACCAAATTCTTCACTTTTCTTATTATAAGCTTGTTCAAATCTATTAAAAATTTCATTTATATCTTTTTCAGATATGCCAATGCCAGAATCTATAATGGATATTTTAACCTTATCGTTTAAATCTGATATCCTAATAATTATCTTTCCCCCTTCCGGAGTAAACTTCATAGCATTTCCAATTAAGTTTATCAAGCATTTTTCAATATCATTTATATCACATTCTATAATTTTTTCTTCAATTTCCGGATCTATAATTAATTCTATTCCTTTAGCTTCAATATATTCCTTCATAGAAAGAGCTAAATCTTCTACAAAGAATACAATTTCATGCTCCATAATATCAATATTATACATCTCTTCTTGGATTTTAGATAGATCAATTATATCATTAATAAGTTTAAGTAGCCTTTTAGAATTTCCTCTTAAGATATCCATATAGTTATTTAATTTATCTTTATCTATATTTTCATTTCTTGAATTTAAATTAGTTATAAGTTGTTCTGTAGATAATATTATATTTAATGGAGTTCTAAGTTCATGAGATAAATTCATAAAGTAATTATTTTTATCGATTTCTTTTGAATCTCTTTGTTCTTTTAAATTATTATTTTTATAACTTAATATAATTATTATACAAGTTATAAGCATTAGCAATGATATAATTGAAATTATATTTGATGTTAACGTGCTTTCTTCTATGATAAAACTATACAAGTTAGTACTTAAAATAATAACCATTAATATACTAAGAATAATCAATAAAAATTGCTCTTTATTTTTCTTCATAATTATCATATACCCCTTTTTTATAAATTATATCAATTTATCTATTATTTTACAACATATACCTTAATTCTACCTTACTAACTAAAACTTTTATATAAATTTACAAAAAAAAAGTTAGTATAAATACTAACTTTTTTGTGGCAGGGGCAGTAGGATTTGAACCCACAACCAATGGTTTTGGAGACCACTACTCTACCGTTGAGCCATACCCCTTCGACAAAAGTTATTTTATCATAGTCCACAATAATATGTCAACAAGTTTTTTCCTACAATAACAAAGTTTTTATTAATGATGAACTTAAATAATGATGAATGATGAGTGATGAATGATGAATTGTGGAATAAACTCCTTTAAGGGAGTTTAGAAATATATATTTTTTAGAAACTCTATGAGTTTCAACCTTAATTCATCATTCGTAATTCATCATTCATCATTAAATAAATTTCCCTGAAATTTATTTAAGAGGCTGATTCTTCAATTATCTTTTTAAGAATGATTCCTTTTATAGCATCATAGCTTATATTGCTTGGAACCTCTTCCTTTATTGCCTTAAGTTTATTAAATCCAACATTATTAATGGCTTCCTTTACTACTATCTCATCTTCTTCATTAAATATTTCACTGAAGTCTATATTAAAATCTATGCTATTTCCTTCACTGATATATTTTTCAACATGAGAAATTATTGTGGCAAGAGTCAAGGCTCTTTCTCCTGCAACCTTTCTTAAACTACCACATGTCCTTAAGATATCCACTGTATTTATATATGATTTTTCTTTAATACTTTTTGTTCCATCTATATTATTTTTCTCTATCGATATATCTCCTTTTACTTTTGAAATCCATGTATGATTTATATTATTACAATTTATATAGCTTATTATTTTTTCAATAAATCTGTCTCCATACTTATCAAATTTTCTTTCACCAACACCACTAACCTCTAACATTTGTTCTTTATTTACAGGCATTCTTGAACTTAATTCTTTTAATGTACTATCTCCAAATACCATATATGGTGGCACATTTTCATCAACTGCAATTTCATGTCTTAACTTTCTTAATATTTCAAACAACTCATTATCAACTGTAAAGCTAGCTTTATTAATCTTATGTTCTCTAATCCACACAGTCCTTTGTCCTTTTACTATCTCTATGGAATTATTATTTAAGCTAACTACAGGATATTCTCCCCCATAATTTAAATATCCTAAAGCAATTAAGATATTAATAAACTCTGTAAGCTCATCCTTTGAATATTCCTTCATTATGCCATAAGTACTAACTTCATTTAATTTTAAATCTAATAGTTTTTTATTTTTTGAGCCACGTAAAACATCTACAAGCATTCCAACACCATATCCTCTTTTCACCCTATATACGCAAGATATAACCTTTTGAGCATCTATAGTCTTATCTTCCTTACGTTGCTCTGTATCGCAATTACTGCATTTATTACAGTTCTCTTCATAATTTTCTCCAAAATAATTAAGAATATATTTTCTATAACATTCTTGTGTATATATTAGGTTTACCATAGTCTGAAGCTTTGCATATTCGTTTTCTTTTCTAACGCCATTAGAAGTACCAATATCTATAATATATCTTTGTGTCTGTACATCAGAAGGTGAGAAAAGCATTATACATTCACTTTCCTCGCCATCCCTACCAGCTCTTCCTATTTCCTGATAATATCCTTCCAAACTTTTTGGCATATTATAATGTATTACATATCTAATATCAGGTTTATCTATTCCCATTCCAAAAGCATTAGTAGCTACCATCACATCAGCCTTATCATAAATAAATCTTTCCTGTGCCTCTTTACGCTCTTCATCATTTAATCCAGCATGATATCTTTCAGCTTTTATATTATTTGCTATAAGCATTTCATATACCATATCTACATCTTTTCTTGTGGCGCAATAAACTATTCCACTTGCACCTTCGCTACTACTTATGTAATTTAAAATATACTGTTTCTTTATTACAGCTTTTTCTATGGTTATTTTTAAGTTCTTTCTATCAAACCCTGTAATAAAAACTTTCGGTTCATTAAGCTTTAATAAGTTTATGATATCTCTTCTAACTTCTTCAGTTGCAGTAGCTGTAAAAGCTGTTATTATTGGTCTATCCACTAATAAATCAATAAATCTACTTATTCTCCTATAGCTACTTCTAAAATCATGTCCCCATTGTGATATACAATGTGCTTCATCTATGGCAATTTGTGCTACTTTTACTCTTGTTATAAAATTTAAGAACTCAGTTGATTCCAATCTTTCTGGTGCAACATAAAGAATTTTTACCTCATCTTCAATTACATCATTTAATATACTATTAATTTCACTATCACTTAAAGTTGAATTTATATACGCACTTTTAATGCCCATATTCTTAATATTATCAACTTGATCTTTCATCAATGATATTAAGGGAGAGATTACAATAGTGAGTCCCTCTAATATAAGTGCAGGAATCTGATAACATATAGACTTTCCTCCACCTGTTGGCATAATTGTTACCACATCTTTACCCTCTAAAATATATGTGATGATTTCTTCTTGCTTTTCTCTAAATGAATCATATCCATAATACTCTTTAAGGACTTGTCGTGCTCTATTTATCATCTAATCACTCCTCACTTTTCTTTTTTATTTAAAAGTATTAACATTCTTTATCATTCTATTCAAACATTTGTTCTTTTATTACTTTTCTAAGCATTAACATGAATAATACTTGCTAAAACAATAATATTATCATGTTAATGCAGACTTAATATAAAATATCAAGTATTTTTATTTTCTTATATAATCAATTATACATATAAAACTTGCCCTACATATATTAAATTTGGATCACTTATATTATTTAAAGTAACCAAATTTGCTACTGTTGTACCAAATTTTGCTGCTATATAGCTTAAAGTATCGCCTGCCTGAACTGTATAAGTCCTACTGCTGTTTCCTGATGATGGTATCTTTAAAACTTGCCCTACATATATTAAATTTGGATCACTTATATTATTTAATGATACTAAATTAGCTACTGTTGTACCAAATCTTGCTGCTATGCCGCTTAAAGTATCTCCAGCTTGCACTACATAAGTTATTCCTGAACCTGAGCCTGAAGAAGACTTATCTGAAAAATATAATATTTGCCCTACTGTTATTAAGTTAGGATTAGAAATGTTATTCCATCTTACAAGCTGATCTACTGTAACGCCAAAATCATTGGCAATGGCACTTAAAGTATCCCCACTCTTCACTGTATAAGTTCCATCTGCATTCTTTGTTCTTCCTACTGGTGCTGGACTTACTCCGCCTGTACTTCCTCCACCTGTATTTCCTCCGCTGCTTGGAGTTCCAATAAACATTCCATCATAAAAATTATTTAAATCTACATATCCATTTATACCAGGAATTATTCCTTGATCTGAATATTGATGTCCTACAAATCCAGTCCAAATTCCTCTTAATGTTGGAGTTGATACATAATAATATGCAACCCAAAGTCCATAATTTAAAAGATTTATATCTGTAAGGTTATCTCCTGCAAAATATGCTCCTGAATATATTACACAATCTAAACCTAAAACTTGCTTTACTCTATTAATAAATAATAAAACCTGATTATTTATATCTGCTACTGGTACTTCAACATCAATTACAGGTTTTATGGTCATTCTATCTTTATATCTATTTATTACACTACAAAAATAATCTGCTTCTGCTATTCCCTGTCCTCTGAAAAAATGATAAAATCCAACTTTTAGACCTGCATTTAGTGCTCCAGAAGCTTGACTATCAAAATACATATTTGTATACATAGTACTTTCAGTAGCTTTCACAATACATATTTCAATTCCACTATTTCTTACAGCTGAAAAATCAATATTGTACCCTTGATAGCTAGAAATATCAATCCCTTTATAACTACTCACGTTTTCATCCTCCTTGCTTTTTATATAAGAATACTTCTTTCCTCTTATATAATATTTACATAAAGGTTGAAATGTTAAAAAATAGTAATTATTTTTATATAAATATATATTTTTATACATAAAAAAAAACTAGCAAGTAATACTTGCTAGTTTTACTGGCAGGGGCAGTAGGATTTGAACCCACAACCAATGGTTTTGGAGACCACTACTC